>Ga0207695_10000573_pt1 | contig 75332 bp, 61 predicted proteins | sample KBSC54metaG_FD_184354 | JGI IMG/M metagenome (GOLD analysis project Ga0207695, IMG submission 184354) | Corn rhizosphere microbial communities from Kellogg Biological Station, Michigan, USA - KBS C5-4 metaG (SPAdes) (version 2) | ecosystem: Host-associated > Plants > Roots > Rhizosphere > Soil...
CTCGCGCAGTGCATAGGCCACCAGCAGCGCCACCAGAATGCCCGGCAGCACCGAGCTGCCCAGATTGCCGCACAACAGCCGCACCTGCTCCACGCGGACGCGGTGCAGCGTGTCGTCGCCCGTGGCGTGCACGGGTGCGCTTGCCAGCGCGCCGTCGCTCTTCATGCGCTAGCTCACCAGACCGCGCCGGCGGGCGGCAAAGGCGGCTTCGGCGCGGTTGTCCACATCCAGGGCCAGCAGGATGGCCTGGACATGGCCGCGGATGGTGTTTTCGGAAAGATTGAGCCGGCGGCCGATGGCCTTGTTGGTCAGGCCCTGGCTGAGCAGGCCCAGTACCTCATACTGGCGCGGAGTGAACTGGGGTTTGCCGGTGGCATCGGCGGCGACATCGGGCACAGGCAGGACATGCCGTCCGCCAGCCACCTCCAGCAAGACCCGCAGGATGTGGTCAGCGGTAGCTGCCTTGGAGACGAAGGCAGCCGCGCCGCGCCGGGTGGCTTCACGCACGGTTTCGTCGGTATCGTCGGCGGAAAGAATGATTACCGGCACTTGCGGCCACTTGCGCGCCAGCACGGACATGCCGTCGATGCCATTGAGTCCGCCCAGCTGGATGTCCAGCAGCACCATGCCGGGCGGCTGGCCGTCCTCAAGGCGCATGGCGTCCTCCAGCGAGGCGGCCTCGTCGATGTTGGCGTGCGGCAAGGCGGCCTGCAGCACCAGCCGCAGGCCGCAACGAAAGAGCGCGTGATCGTCAATGATCAGGAGACGTGAAGTCGGCATGTTTGGAAACCCTCCCGCAGCCATGCTCCCCACGGGAAGCAGCCTTCGGAAACTGTTTTTGTTGTGCCGCGATTCTACGCTGTTGTGGTGGATTGGCGCACGCCGAGATGTCACGGCATGCGCTGGCTCAAGTGTTCTCTTCGAGGCAGAGCGTGAAACGGCTGCCGGCCCCGACCCGGCTTTGTACAGTGATCGTGCCGCCCATCAGGTTGGCCAGCTTCTGGCTCAGGTACAGGCCCTGGCCCATGCCCTCGTGCTTGCGCGAGGCGGTGGCGTCGAGCTGGGTGAAGGCGCGAAACAGCTTCTGCTGGTCCTGTTCGCTGATGCCGCAGCCGCTGTCGCTGACCTCGATCCAGCTGGTCAGGGTCTTGTCGTGGCGTTGCTGGCGCAGCTTTACCAGCACCTGGCCGCGATCGGTGAACTTGATCGCGTTGCCGACCAGGTGCATCAGGATCTGCGCCAGGGCGCGCCGGTTGGCATGGATGCGCACTTCGCCCGCATAGGGTGCCAGCTCCAGTTGCAAGCCTTTCTTCATTGCGGCCGGGCGCAGTACGGCCACGGCTTCCTCGATCAGTTCCGAGCAGAGCAGGGCCTCGGGGATCAGGTCTTCCGCCTCGGCCTCCATGCGCGAGACATCGAGCAGGCTGGTGATCAGTCCCAGCAGATGCTGGGCGCTCTCGTGCACGGTCTGCAGCTGTTGTTCCTGGTCCGCCGTGAGCGGTCCGCCCATGCGTGTGAGCAGGATTTCAGTAAATCCCAGGATGGCGTTCAAGGGCGTGCGCAGCTCGTGCGAGGTATTGGCCAGGAAGCGGTCGCGCGACTCCACGGCCTCCTGCAAGGCGCGGTTCTTTTCGGCCAGATCTTCTTCGATGCGCTTGCGGTCGCTGATGTCGCGCACGGCGATCATGAGGAAGGTTTCGCCCTCGATGACCAGCGGACTCAGGCTCACGTCGACCGGGAATTCGCTGCCATTGCGCTTGAGCCCGCACAGGTCGGGCGTGGTATTGCTGGCCGGCGCGGCGCGGCCGGACAGGTACTCCGCCAGGTTTTGCGCATGCATGGCCAGGAAGCGCTGCGGGATCAGGACATCGATGGCACGCCCGGTCAGTTCGCCAACCGCCCAGCCGAACAGCTCGCCGGCGCGGCGATTGGCCAGCACCACGCGGTCCAGCGCGTTGACCACGACGATGCCGTCGGGCAGCGAATCATAAAGCCCGTGGACACTGGCCGCGATCAGGCTGATGTCACGCTGCACCGTGGCCTGGCTGATGTCCCGCTTGCAGGACAGCACGTATTGCGGTTGCCCTTGCTCATCGCGCAACAGCTTGTTGGAGACTGACAGGTGCAAGAGCGAGCCATCCTTGCGGCGGCGGATGGACTGGCATTCGGCCCGGCCCAGCGCCAGCGTATCGGCGAACACCCGCTCTTCCTCGTTGCGCCGCTCGGGCGGCACGATGAAGTCCGCCAGATGCTGGCCCAGCACTTCCTGGCCGCTGTAGCCGAAGATCTGTTCGGCGCAGCGGTTCCAGTAGACCACGCCGCCTTGCATGTCCATGAGGACGTAGGCGTCGGGTGCTTCGCTGAGCAGCAGTTGTTCAAGTGCTTGCATCGTCTCCGCCGACGGCCTCTTGCAGGCGCAGCAGTTTGTCGTGGACCTGCCCCGGGAGACCCTGCCACAGGGTCTTGGCGGTCAGGTGCATGGTCTGGGTCCAATCCTGCCAGTCCTCCCCTGCGGCCTGATACAGCGCCGGGAAATCATTCGGTGCCAGTTGCAGTTGCGGCAGCGCCCGCGCGATCTTGGGCAGGGCGGCCTCGGCTACCTGCGGTGTGCCGCAGCCCAGTTCGGCCATGGCGGCCGAGAGATACAGGGTCCAGATGATTTCCAGCGGACGCGGAGCCGGCAGCTCCTCCGGCAGGGCCGGGGCTTCGTAGTGCAGCACGGCATCGCAGAACAGTTCCGGGATCTTCCAGTCCTGCATCAGCGCCGCTGCGATGTTGAGGTGGTTGAAGCCAAACAGCGATTGTTCCATCGCCAGTTGCCCCGACGGTTCCAGCGGGCGCGTCAGCAGCGACGAATAGCCGGCCGGATGCGCCGAGGCCAGGGTCAGCTTGCCGATGTTGGCCAGCAGGCCGGTGGTGAACATTTCTCCCAGCGGTGCCACGCGGGTGTGGCCGCTGATGGCCTGGGCACTGCAGGCCATGGCGAAGCTGTGGGCCCAGAAGGCCGGCAGCTTGAAGTTGGCGCAGGAGGCCGGGGCCGTGGTTTCCGCCAGCGACAGCGCCAGGGCCAGCTGGCGCACGGCCTGCAGGCCGACCAGCAACATGCTGTCCATGCTGACCGAGGCGATCGGGCGCACGCGGTCGGCATTGAGTACGTTGACGATGCGGATGATGCGCCCGGACAGGGCCGGATCGGCCTGCACCAAGTGGATCAGTTCATGCATGTCGGGATCATCCTGCGCACACAGGCGCATGATGGTCAGGCGCACCCCGCCGGGCGAGGGCAGGGCTTGGGCGCTCCTGAGCTTCTCGAACAGCGTGGGTTCAATGAAGGTGAGCATCATTTGCCGTCCTGGTTGCGGTTGTAGATATCGACCACTTCCTCCCAGCCGGCAAAGAAGGCTTCCACGCAGCGCGGATCGAAGTGGCTGCCCGCATTGTCGCGCAGATAACGCGCCGCGTCTTCCAGGCTCCAGCCTTTTTTGTAAGGACGCGAGGAGGTCAGCGCGTCGAACACGTCTGCCACGGCCACGATGCGGCCATACAAAGGAATGTCGTCGCCCTTTATCCCATTGGGGTAGCCGCTGCCATCCCATTTTTCATGATGGGTCTCGGCGATCCGGGAGGCGGTCTGCAGCAGGGAGGACGGACTGCCGCGCAAAATGTCGGCACCGATCTGCGCGTGCAGGCGCATGACCTTCAGTTCTTCCTCGTCCAGCCGTCCGGGTTTGAGCAGGATATGGTCGGGGATGCCCATCTTGCCGATGTCGTGCATGGGGGAGGCCGCCAGCAGCAGGTCCTGCTCCTCCTTGGGCAAGCCGAGATGGGCGGCGATGATGCGGGTGTAATTGGACATGCGCACCAGGTGTTCGCCCGTTTCCGGATCGCGATAGCCGGCCGCGCGCGAGAGCAGGTCCACCGAATTGAGCGCCAGGCTGGTGCTCTGCTGCGCCTTCTGTTCCACCTCTTCAGACAAGTCTTCGATCTTCCGGCTCATGGCCAGCTGCGACTTGCGCATGGCCAGCATGTTCTTCACCCGCGCCAGCAGTTCCACCCGGTTCACCGGCTTCGACAGGAAATCATTGGCCGACATCTGCAGCGCCTTGTGCCGCACCTGCAGGCCCATGTCGGCGGTGATCATGATGACCGGCGTCATTTCCTGGCCCGGCATGGCGCGAAAACGCGAGAGGAAATCGAGGCCATCCATGCCCGGCATCATGTAGTCCAGCAGGATCAAGTCCGGATCGTGGCTGCCGCACCAGTCCAGCGCTTCATACGCATCGGGGCAGGTGCTGATGCTGGTATCGGGCAACTGCGCCAGCATGTGCGTGAATAGCGACAGATTGGTCTTGTCGTCGTCAACGATCAGAATCTTCATGTGTTCCCCCGGCCCTCTCTTTTAGGTGTTGTCGCAAGGCGGCGAAGGCGCTTGCGCACTCCTCGGCCAGCTTGCGCACGTGTGCCAGTTCGCCCTGGCGTGCCGCCAATTCCATGTTGCGTCCCGCCTGTCCCAGCGCCTGGATGCCCAGGTTCAGGCAGCTGCCCGCCAGCCGGTGGCCCAGCGCCTGGATCTCGCCCAGCAGGGGGTCGCTGGCCTGGCAATGCCGCGCCAGATCGTCCATGACCGGCGTGGTGTGTTCGACGAACATGTCCAGCATCTGGCCAGCCAGCGCGGTGTCCTCGCCGAACAGTTCCTGCAGGCGGCTCTCGTCAAGCATGACCGGCGCAGCACCGGTGTCGGCGGCCGCTTCCTGCGCGGCCGGCAGGTAATGCTCCAGCATCGCCGCCAGTTGCGAGCGCAGCAAAGGCTTGGTCAGGTAATCGTCCATACCGGCCTCCAGGCACTGTTCCCGATCCCCGGCCATGGCATTGGCGGTCATCGCGACAATGGGGGTGTGGGCCAGCTCGCCCTGCAGACGCCGGATGCGGCGCGTGGTTTCGTAGCCATCCAGCACCGGCATCTGGCAATCCATCAGGATCAGCGCGTAAGCGCGCCGTGCCAGCTTCTCCAGCGCCTCCGCACCGTTGGAGGCGATATCGACCGCGTAGCCCATGGCATTGAGCTGGTACACCGCCACCTTCTGGTTCATCACGTTGTCTTCCACCAGCAGGAGTTCACGCTGTTCCTGCTGCCCCGGACGGGACAGCGCCCGGAGCGGGCGCGCTGCCGTCAATTCCCCGTCGGCCGCATCCTTGCCGCCCGCCAGCGGATCGACCGCACGCAGCAGCTGTTGCTTGCGCAGCGGCAATTGCAGGGCCGGCGACGTTGATTTTCCGTCTATATTAAGGCCGTGTACGCCATGGTCAAGCAGCACGCACGTAACTGTCGGCCTTTCCGCGTGCAGGCGTGCCAGCACTGCGGCCGGCGGCACATCCCGGATCTCGCTGCTGACGATGAGGGTATCGATGCCGGTGGCCGTGGCCGCCGGGCCGGTCAGCGCCGCCAGGGCGTCGCTGGCACTGCTGTAGCGCACCGTTTCCAGCCCGGCCCCGCGCAGGTATTCGTGCAGCATGGCGGCACTGGCATCGTGCGTTTCGAGCAGGGCCACCTGTCGTTTTTTGGCTGCATGGGGACGGGTGGCGAACTGCGGAGGTTGCGCCACGGGAATGCCCAGTTCGAACCAGAAGCAGGAACCGTTACCGGGCGTGCTCTCCACGCCGATCTTGCCGCCCATCAGTTCCACCAGGCGCTTGCAGATCGACAGGCCCAGGCCGGTGCCGCCGTATTGGCGCGTCACCGAATTGTCGGCCTGCGAGAAGGGCGAGAACAGGCGGCGCAGCGTATCGTCATCCATGCCGATGCCGCTGTCGCGCACTTCGAAACGCACCCGGCAGTGATCGCCCGACACGTGCAAGGCCTGCACCCGCAGCAGCACTTCGCCCACATGGGTGAACTTGAGCGCATTGCCCAGCAGGTTCAGGAGGACCTGGCGGATGCGTCCGGGGTCGCCCAGCAGCCGCACCGGCAGGCGTGGGTCGACGTGCGCCAGCAAGCGTACGCGCTTTTCGTGTGCCTTGAAGGACAGCGCTTCGGCGCTGGCTTCCACTACTTCCAGCAGGTCGAACTCGACCACGGCGATGTCCATCTTGCCGACGTCGATCTTGGAGAAGTCGAGCACGTCATTGACGATGCCCAGCAGGGCATTGGCCGAATCCTCGATGGCCTTGGCGAATTCGGCTTGCTGCGTATCCAGGCGCGTGGTGCGCAATAGTCCGGCCATGCCCAGTACCGCATTCATGGGTGTGCGGATCTCGTGGCTCATGGTGGAGAGGAAGGCGCCCCGTGTGAGCATGGCCTGGTCGGCCGCTTCCTTGGCCAGGACCAGGTTGCGCGCGGCGCGCTGATGGTCGCGCAGCAGGCGCAGCAGGATCAGGGCCCGTACCAGCCACAGGGCCAGCAGTCCCACGATCAACCAGGGCGGGAGGTTGGCACGCCACAGCGCGGCCAACGTCAGCACGGCAAAGCCGACCTCGGCCAGCGCCAGCGGCAGACGCCCGTCGCGCGGGCGCGCCGGGGCGTGCTGCGCGTCATTGGGGGTGCTGCCTGGCATCACGAGCTTGTCTCCATGGTTCCTGACTCCGGTTCGATTCCGCCCGCAGGTGCAGGGAGGCACGACGGGTTTCGATAGAATCAATTATAACGAATCGAATCATAATTTGCCGAAATTGTTTTATTTGTTCCGGCGGGAAAGCGCGACTGTGGTCAAAATGCGGCACAATGATGAGCTTGTCATTGCGATAATAATTGACCTCTGCCACGCTGCTGCTGGTGCTGCGCGGCTTCCACTGCAATTTAGAAATAAACAATATTGTTATTTTATTCTGTCAAATTAATTTTATTGATTTATTCGATTAATTTATTTAAGATGACAGCACAACCAAACAATGCAGTGGCCCAACCCGACAAGGAGCCCGCACCATGAAGCATCCCCCCTCGATGGCAGGCACCCGACTGGCGCGTCCTGATTTGCTGCGCTGGCATGCCGCGCTGCTCCTGCTCACGCTCGGCTGCTGGGCCTGGCCGCATTTGCAGGCGGCCACCACGGCCAAGCTCTCCATCTCGGTACTGGTGGCTACGCGATGCAACGTGGCCGTCAATGTCATCAATGGCATGGCGTCCGTGTCCAATACCTGTGGTGCCGTGCCTGCGGGCAGCCCGGATGGACGCGCCTTCCTGCTGGTGAATCAGCAGGAGCGTTCAGTCGTAGTGGTTTACTGAGTCCGTTGCCGCTGCTCGTCAGTCAGATCCCGGCCAGCGCCGGCAGGGTGGCGGCCAGCACCGCCAGCAGCACGACCGCCCAGGAGGGCAGTTTCAGCCACACCAGAGCAGCAAAGGCCGCCAGCGCAATGAGCAGGTCACGCCCGCCGAAGATGGCGCTGGTCCACACCGGCTGGTAGAGCGCCGCCAGCAGCAATCCCACCACTGCGGCATTGACGCCCGCCAGCACCGCCTGCATCGCGGCCTGACGGCGCACCGCATCCCAGAACGGCAGCAGCCCGGTCACCAGCAGGAAGGACGGCGCAAAGATGGCCAGCAGGCACAGTACGCCACCGGCCACCCCATTGGGCCAGGAAGACATCACCACGCCCAGATAGGCTGCCAGCGTGAAGAGCGGGCCGGGGATCGCCTGGGCCGCGCCATAACCGGCCAGGAAAACGTCCTTGTTGACCCAGCCCGTGGGCACCAGTTCGGCCTGCAACAGCGGCAGCACCACATGGCCGCCGCCGAAGACCAGGGAACCGACGCGATAAAAAATGTTGATCTGCTGCAGCCAGGCCGCCGGATGGAGCGCGGCCAGCAGCGGAATGCCCGCCAGCAGGACGAAGAACAGCAGCAGGCAGGCACGCCCCGTGCGGCGGCTGACCACCAGTGGCAGATGTTCCTGCAGGGCAACTTGCGGGCCGTGCAGCAGCAGCCGTCCGGCCAGGCCGGCGGCCACGATCACGCCCAGCTGTACCAGGCTGCCCTGCAGCTGCCAGGCCGCCAGCGCGGCCAGCACCATGATGGCCAGGCGCACCGGTCCGCGGCACAGCGTCTGCGCCATCCCCCACACCGCCTGCGCCACGATGGCCACGGCCACGATCTTCAAGCCGTGCACCACCTCCCCGGAGAGCCAGTGCGCATCCTCCAGCACCGACAAGGCCACCACCATCAACAGCAGCGCCGAGGGCAGCGTAAAGCCCAGCCAGGCCGCCAGCGCACCGCGATAACCGCCCCGGATCAGGCCGATAGCCAGGCCGACCTGGCTGCTGGAGGGGCCGGGCAGGAACTGGCACATGGCTACCAGGTCGGCATAGGTCTGTTCGGACAGCCAGCGCCGCCGGGCCACGAATTCATGGCGGAAATAGCCGAGATGGGCGGCCGGCCCGCCAAAGGAGGTCAGCCCCAGCCGCAGGAAGACCAGAAAGATCGCCCACGCCGGTTGGCGCGGGGCAGCGGGCAAGGCAGTGGGGGTGGCGGGTTCGGGAGCGGGGGAAGCTGGCATGCGGTGTCGGATCGGGTTGGCGAGCGAAGCAGGGGACCGGAGCGCCGCCTATATTAAGGGCGGCTTCAGGGCGAAATGAAGCTTTTTTCATGTGCCCTCCCATTTCATGGGGTGTGCAGCGATTTTTTCTTTCGCTGCAGGTGACAAAAAAGCCCGATTTTGCCTGGTTCCCCCTTGATCTGCGGCAATGCACCCCGATTTGGCGGTTTGGTGCCTGCGCAGTGCTAGAATGCAGGGCTATTTTTCAATCAACATTGGAGCCTCACGTGTTTATTTCCGACGCATACGCGCAAACGGCCGCAGCAGCCCCTGGTGGCGTGATGGGCAATCTGGCCAGTTTCCTGCCGATCATCCTGATGTTCGTGGTCCTGTACTTCCTGATGATCCGCCCGCAGATGAAGCGTCAGAAAGAACAGAAAGCCATGATGGACGCACTGGGCAAGGGCGACGAAGTCGTCACCTCCGGTGGTCTGCTGGGCCGCATCACCAAGGTGGCCGATGGCTACATCACCATCGAAGTCTCCGAAGGCACCGAAGTCATCGTGCAAAAGGGCGCTGTCACCACCTTGCTGCCCAAGGGCACCATCAAGGGCCTGTAATCGGCCTCACCGGTTGGCCGGCCTGAACCGGCGAACCCATGGGCGCATCGCTGATGCGCCCATGTCGTTAGAACGGTGTGCAGAAACTTCCGGTTCCTGGCACCCGTTCTGAACAGGGCGGCAGGTCCCTGCCTCCCTCTCCCGCAAGCAAGAAGCACAAGACCATGAATCGTTACTCTCTCTGGAAATACGCACTGATCGTCCTGGCCCTGCTGTTCGGCGTGATCTATACCGTCCCGAACTTCTTCGGCGAATCCCCCGCGGTGCAGATCAGCAGTGCCAAGTCGACCTTGAAGGTCGAGCCTGCCGTGGCCGGCCGTGTCGATCAGATCCTGAAACAAGGCAATCTCGGCGCAGAGAGCGTGGCGTTCGACAATGCCGGTTCGCAGCCCTCGGTGCGCGCCCGCTTTGCCACCACCGACATCCAGTTCAAGGCCAAGGCCCTGCTGGAGAAGGAACTCAATACCGACCCCAGCGACCCGACCTACATCGTCGCCTTCAACCTGCTGCCCAATACCCCGCAATGGCTGCAAAGCCTGCACGCCTTCCCGATGTACCTGGGCCTGGACTTGCGCGGCGGCGTGCACTTCCTGATGCAGGTCGACATCAAGGCGGTCCTGAACAAGCGCCTGCAAGGCATGCAAGCCAGCGTACGCAGCCTGCTGCGTGACAAGAACATCCGCCACAGCGGCATCAACCGCTCGGGCGACAGCATCGAAATCTCCTTCCGCGATGCCGATACCCGCAACAAGGCCCGTGCCGCCCTGGGCGAACTGCAGGAAATGGTGCTCACCGACGCCGGCAGTGGCGATGACCTCAAACTCATCGCCACCCTGCGTCCGGAAGCCCTGAAGCAGACCCAGGAAGACGGCGTCAAGCAGAACATCAGCACCCTGTCCAAGCGTGTCAACGAACTGGGCGTGGCCGAGCCGCTGATCCAGCGCCAGGGCGCCGACCGCATCGTGGTCGAGCTGCCGGGCGTGCAGGACGTCTCGCGTGCCAAGGACATCATCGGCCGTACCGCGACCCTGGAAGTGCGCATGGTCGATGAAAGCGTGGTGCGCGGCACCGAAGAAACTTCGGCCATCCCCTTCGGCTCCGAACTGTTCAAGATCGGCAAGGGCGCACCGGTGGTCCTGAACAAGGAACCGGTGCTGACCGGCGACTACATCTCCAACGCCTCGGCCAGCTTCGATGAAAACCACCAGCCGGCGGTGAGCATCGACTTGAACGGCGACGGCGGCCGCAAGATGCGCGAAGCCACCCGTGACAAGGTCGGCAAGGCCATGGCCATCGTCCTGTTCGAAAAGGGCAAGGGCGAAGTGCTGACCGTGGCCACGATCCGTTCCGAACTGGGTTCGCGCTTCCAGATCACCGGCATGGGTTCGCCCGAAGCCGCCAGCGACCTGGCCCTGCTGCTGCGCGCCGGTTCGCTGGCCGCACCGATGGACATCATCGAAGAGCGCACCATCGGCCCGCAACTGGGTGCCGACAACATCAAGAAGGGCTTTGATTCGGTGCTGTATGGCTTCCTGGCCATGGCCGTGTTCATGGTGATCTACTACCAGCTGTTCGGTTTCTTCAGCGCCCTGGCGCTGTCGGTGAACGTGCTGCTGCTGGTAGCGCTGCTGTCCACGCTGCAAGTCACGCTGACCCTGCCGGGTATTGCCGCCATCGCGCTGGCACTCGGTATGGCGATCGACTCCAACGTGCTGATCAACGAACGCATCCGTGAAGAACTGCGCGCCGGCAATTCGCCGCAGGCAGCGATCGCTGCCGGTTTCGACCGTGCGTGGGCGACCATCCTGGACTCCAACGTGACCACCCTGATCGCCGGCCTGGCGCTGCTGATCTTCGGCTCCGGCGCGATTCGCGGCTTCGCCGTGGTGCACTGCCTGGGCATCCTGACCTCGATGTTCTCGGCCGTGTTCTTCTCGCGCGGTGTGGTCAACCTCTGGTATGGCCGCAAGAAGCGTCTGTCGGGCCTGGCCATCGGCCAGATCTGGAAGCCCGAGGGCGACGTGCTCTCCACTTCCGGCAAGGCCGCCGCCAAGCGCGACGCCAAGTAATCATCAGCAGCACAGCCAGATTTGAGCCAGGCACCCCGCTGCAGGTGGTGCCGGCACCGAAAGGATAGTGATGGAATTTTTCCGCATCAAAAAAGACATTCCCTTCATGCGTCATGCCCTGATCTTCAATGCGATCTCGGCACTGACCTTCGTGGCCGCGGTGTTCTTCCTGTTCTCCAAGGGATTGCACTTCTCCATCGAATTCACCGGCGGCACGGTCATGGAAGTGGCCTACAACAAGCCGGCCGACCTGGAGAAGATCCGCAAGTCCATCGAAGGACTGGGTTACCGCGACACCCTGGTGCAAAGCTTCGGCACCGCCCAGGACGTCATGATCCGCCTGCCTGCACAAGCCGGCGTGAACGCCAGCCAGCAGAGCGAGAAGGTCAATGCGGCCCTGAAGGCCGAGGATCCGGACGTGCGCCTGCAGCGCGTGGAATTCGTCGGCCCCCAGGTGGGCGATGAACTGGCCCATGATGGCCTGTTGGCGCTGGGCATGGTGGTGCTGGGCATCGTGATCTACCTGGCCTTCCGCTTCGAATGGAAGTTCGCGGTGGCGGCGGTGATCGCCAACCTGCACGACATCATCATCATCCTGGGCTTCTTCGCCTTCTTCCAGTGGGAATTCTCGCTGACCGTGCTGGCCGCCATCCTGGCCGTGCTGGGTTACTCGGTCAACGAATCGGTGGTGGTGTTCGACCGGGTGCGCGAAGCCTTCCGTGATCGCCGCTTCGGCAAGCTTTCCGCGCCCGAAGTGCTGAACCACGCGATCACCAGCACCATGTCGCGTACCGTCATCACCCACGGCAGCACCGAAATGATGGTGCTGGCGATGTTCTTCTTCGGTGGCCCGACGCTGCATTATTTCGCGCTGGCGCTGACCATCGGCATCCTGTTCGGTATCTATTCCTCGGTGTTCGTCGCCGCAGCGCTGGCCATGTGGCTGGGCGTGAAGCGCGAAGACCTGATCAAGCCGGTCAAGGTCAAGGACGAGAACGGCGGCGCGGTGGTCTGATTTCCGATTCACCTGCGTTGCACAGGGAGGGCCGCCGCGTTCACGCAGCGGCCCTTTCTCATGAAAGGCCCGCAAAGGCGGGATAATGCTGATCTTCACGACGGCACATCACTGCATTCCCCTTTTTTCATCATGACCGCATCCATCGATCTGAACGATATCGACTATGAGCGCCGCTTCGGCGGCGTGGCCCGCCTGTACGGCGCGGCGGCCTTGCAACGCTTCAGCCAGGCGCGCGTATGCGTGGTCGGCGTCGGCGGTGTGGGCTCCTGGATCGTCGAGGCGCTGGCCCGCAGCGCCATCGGCCACCTGACCCTGATCGACCTGGACAACCTGGCCGAATCCAACGTCAATCGCCAGATCCATGCGCTCACCGGCACGCTGGGACAGGCCAAGGTAACGGCCCTGCATGAGCGCATCCGGCAGATCAACCCGACCTGCGTGGTCACCGAGGTGGAGGATTTCGTCGATCCGGAGAATGTCGAGCAGATGCTGGGCGGTGACCGTTTCGATTACGTCATCGACGCCATCGACAATGTCCCGGCCAAGGTGGCCATGATCGCCTGGTGCCGCCAGAACGGCATGCCCATGGTCACCATCGGCAGCGCCGGCGGGCAGATCGATCCGACCCAAATCGAGATCCGCGACCTGTGCCGCACCGAGCAGGAACCGCTGCTGGCCAAGGTGCGCAAGCGCCTGCGTTCACAGCATGGTTTCCCGCGCGGGACCAAGAACAAGTTTCATATCGACGCGGTATTCTCGACCGAACCGCTGCGTTTCCCGGATCTGGCCGAGGGCGAAGCCTGCGAGATTGCGCCGGCAGAAGACCTGGATGTGGGCGAGGATGCCGCTGACAGCACGCAAGCCGGCGTCACAGGGCTGAACTGCGCCGGTTTCGGCTCGGCCATGGTGGTCACGGCCACCTTCGGCCTGGTGGCCGCAGCGCATGTCTTGAAGAAGCTGGCCGAGAAGGCCAGCTGAGGCAAGGAGGCGGGGACTTCAGTGTCCGCCGCCCTCATCGACCCGGTGCGCGGACACGCACAGCAGCACGCTGACGGTGACCAGCACCATGGCCGCGATCTCCAGCAGGGTCGGCCAGCGTTGTTCCCACAGGAAGCCGTAGAGCAGGGCGAAGAGGGTCTCGAACAGGATCATCTGCCCGATCATGGTCAGTGGCAGCAGGCGGCTGGCCTTGTTCCAGCAGGCATTGCCGAACAGCGATGCAAAGATCGCCACCCCCGCCGACACCGCCACGAAATGCATCCACTCGCTGCCCGGATGCGGCTGCAGCATCACCGTGAAGGCCGGCACTGCGATGAACAGCGACAGCAGCCCCGTGACCACGCCGATCAGCAGATTCCAGTCGTGCGCAGAAACTTCATGCAGGCGCGCCAGCCAGCGGCTGTTGCCGACCGCATAGGTGGTCCAGGAGGCCAATGCGGCCAGGGCGCAGAAGAAGCCGATGACACTTTGCTTCATATCCCCTCCAGCCGACCCGGATAGCGACTGCCAGGCCACGCAGGCGATGCCGGCCAGACCCAAGGCCAGCGACGGGGCCAGCTTGCGCAGCGAGACTGCGCCATGGCCGCGGCTGCCGATGATGCTCACCGCCACCGGCAGGAAGCCGATCACCAGCGAGGTCATGGCCATGCCGCCCAGTTGCACGGCACTGGCCAGGAACACGTAATACACCACATTGCCCAACAGGCTCAGCCACACCAGCGCGCGCCATTCGTCACGGCCCAGGTGCGGCAGCAGTTTCTTGATGCGCGGCGCGATCAGCAGCGCTGCGAACAGTCCGTAGGCGAGATAGCGCCCGGCCGTCAGTTGCCAGGGCGAGAAGGCGCGCGTCAGTTCAGGGGCCAGGAATACCAGGCCCCAGGCGGCACCGGCCAGTGCGCCATAAAAAATGCCTTGCAGGATCGTGTTGGAACTCATCGGGAATCAAAGCCAGCCATGTTGCAAAGGGGGGCAGTATGCCCCAGCCGGCGCGGGAAGGATTGTTGCAGGCTACGGTTTTCTTGTGGCGGGCGAACACCAAAACGAAAACGCCGGCACGAGGCCGGCGTTGGTCTGCTGTGCGGTCAAACCGTTCAGATCGCGGTGCCGAACAAGCCCGCACCGACAAAGGCCAGCGCCACCACGCCGATGCCCATCGACAGGTAGGCCAGCACGGCCACGCCGGTGATGATGGTGGCCGAGGCCAGCACGATGGCCACTTGCAGCATGCCGGCGGCCATTTCCATCTTTTCGTACTTCTCCATGTAGGCATGCGCCTCATGCTCGGCTTCGCGCGCCTTGTGGGACAGCTCCTTCTTGCCTTCGCCGCTCTTCTCGTCGCTGTCGTAATGGGCGATGGCGTCGTCGAGCTTGGCCACGGCCGCGCTGATGCGTTCATCCTTGGGATTGCCCAGCAAGCTCAGTTGCTGCTTGGCCAGCTGCGCCGCATTGCCGCGCACCGATTTGGCCTGGAAGAAGGACCACAGGTTGGCCGCCTCCTGATGCTTCAGGATGACCTCGGTCTGGTAGGACTTGGACAGGGTTTCGGTAATGGCCAGCACCAGCGCCAGGATGGCGATGAGCAAGGCCAGCTTCTTGTTGCCGGAGGCATGGGCGTGCTCGGCGTGTTCCAGGTTTTCGGTGGCTTCCGTCATGATGGTTCTTGTAATGTGGGAAAAGGAGGACGGCCCGGCACGCGGGCAGCGTTTCATCAACGATTCACCTCCATATCGGTTGACCTGAAGAATCGCGAAACTCGTATTCTCTTGTAGGCCAGGATGGCGGCTTCTCTCAGGCAAGATTGCCCCAGCAGGCAATGTGCGCATCCGATATTCGCATTTCCTCACGGTCGGGTCGATGGCATTCTCCGCCGCTGTTGCGCACGGCCTGCACAAATAATGTGCCGCAAGTTCAGCAGGAATATTTGCCTTTGGCTACACTGTTCACCCACAAATTCTGAACCTGTGGGATTGGATTTATTGACTGGCATTATACAAAAAGACAATCACGCGATTGTTTTCGATCAATTACATTAATGGTTCTTCGCAAGCACGACCGGAACAAGGCGAAGCTGGCCCCGCAGTACGGCGTCATGGTGCCGTAGCAGAACGCAGTCAGCCTGTCGCTGCAGTACAAGCCGCTATGTCCAGCCAGGCTGGAGGTAGCCACGAAGATGCCCGTTTCCCGGTCCGGGCGTCATGACCCATCGGGTCGATCAACAGGAGAGAACGCAATGTCGAACGAAGCCAAGTGCCCCTTCAACCACACCGCCGGTAGCGGCACCAGCAACCGCGACTGGTGGCCCAAGCAGCTGCGTGTGGATCTGCTGGCCCAGCATTCTTCCAAGTCCAACCCCATGGGTGAGGATTTCAACTACGCCGAAGCCTTCAAGAGCCTGGACCTGGCCGCCGTCAAGGCCGACCTGGCCAAGGTGATGACCGATTCGCAGGACTGGTGGCCGGCCGACTTCGGCCACTATGGTCCGCTGTTCATCCGCATGGCCTGGCACAGTGCCGGTACCTATCGCATCGGCGATGGCCGCGGCGGTGCCGGCCGTGGCCAGCAGCGCTTCGCGCCCTTGAACAGCTGGCCCGACAACGTCAACCTGGACAAGGCACGCCGCCTGATCTGGCCGGTCAAGCAGAAGTACGGCAACAAGATCTCCTGGGCTGACCTGCTGATCCTGACCGGCAACGTCGCGCTGGAAACCATGGGTTTCAAGACCTTCGGTTTCGCCGGTGGCCGCCAGGACGTGTGGGAACCGGACCTGGACGTCTACTGGGGTACCGAATCGACCTGGCTGGGCGGCGATGACCGCTACGGCAAAGGCAAGGCCGGTGCCAGCCACGGCGAGATCACGGCCGATGCCGACCGTCACGGCAATGAGCAGAGCCGCACCGGCCCCACCGGCCGCAACCTGGAAAACCCGCTGGCCGCCGTCCAGATGGGCCTGATCTACGTGAACCCGGAAGGTCCGGAAGGCAACCCTGATCCGGTGGCTGCCGCCCATGACATCCGCGAAACCTTCGCCCGCATGGCGATGGACGATGAAGAAACCGTGGCCCTGATCGCCGGTGGCCACACCTTCGGCAAGACCCACGGTGCAGGCGACGCCAAGCACGTGGGCCGTGAACCGGAAGGCGAGGGCCTGGAACACCAGGGCATGGGCTGGAAGAGCAGCTTCGGCAGCGGCGTCGGTGGCGACACCATCAGCTCCGGCCTGGAAGTGACCTGGACCCAGACTCCTGCCCAGTGGAGCAATTACTTCTTCGAGAACCTGTTCAACTATGAGTGGGAACTGACCAAGAGCCCGGCCGGTGCCCATCAATGGGTGGCCAAGGGCGCCGATGCGGTGATCCCGCACGCCCACGGCGGCGCACCCCTGCGTCCGACCATGCTGACCACGGACTTGTCGCTGCGCTTCGATCCGGCTTACGAAAAGATCTCGCGCCGCTTCCTGGAACACCCGGAGCAATTCGCCGACGCCTTCGCCCGCGCCTGGTTCAAGCTGACCCACCGCGACCTCGGTCCGCGTGCGCGCTACCTCGGCCCGGAAGTGCCGGCTGAAGAACTGATCTGGCAAGATCCGCTGCCCAAGGCAGAAGGTGCGCCGATTGATGCAGCCGATGTCACGGCCCTGAAGAGCAAGATCCTGGCCTCGGGCCTGTCGGTGAGCGAGCTGGTCTCGACCGCCTGGGCTTCGGCCTCCACCTTCCGGGGTGGCGACATGCGCGGCGGTGCCAACGGTGCGCGTGTGCGCCTGGCGCCGCAGAAGGATTGGGCTGCCAATCAGCCGGCCCAGCTGGCCAAGGTGTTGAAGGCACTGGAAGGCATCCAGTCCGAGTTCAACCAAGGTGCCAAGAAGGTGTCGCTGGCAGATCTGATCGTGCTGGCCGGTAGTGCAGCCGTCGAAAAGGCGGCCAAGGACGCAGGCGTGGCCGTGACTGTACCCTTCAGCGCAGGCCGTGTGGATGCGTCGCAGGAGCAGACGGACGTCGCTTCCTTCGAGCCGCTGGAACCCGTCGTTGATGGTTTCCGCAACTTCCAGAAGCAGCGTTATGCAGTGCGTGCCGAAGACATGCTGATCGACAAGGCCCAGCAACTGACCCTGACCGCGCCGGAAATGACGGTCCTCATCGGTGGCCTGCGCGTGCTGGGCAACACGGTGGGTGGCAGCACCAAGGGTGTGTTCACTTCCAAGGTGGGCGTGCTGTCCAATGACTTCTTCGTCAATCTGCTGGACATGGGCACCGAGTGGAAGTCCACTTCGCCCGCCCAGGAAGAGTTCGAAGGCCGTGATCGCAAGAGCGGTGCCGTCAAGTGGACCGGCACCCGTGTCGACCTGGTGTTCGGCTCCAACGCCGTGCTGCGCGCCCTGGCTGAAGTCTATGCCAGCTCGGACGCCAAGGAAAAGTTCGTCAAGGACTTCGTGGCGGCCTGGGTCAAGGTGATGGATCTGGATCGCTATGACCTGAAGAAGTAAGCAGCAAAGCAGTCAAGCAGTCATGCAGTGAAGCGATGAACGACGGCGGGCCGCAAGGCTCGCCGTTTTTCTTTGCGCGTGCGCATGTCATGGAGATGTCACGGAGTGCGCCGATGCAGGGGCTATAGTGGCATTCGGTCTTTTTCTTCACCTGCGAGGCGCATGATGGCCCTGAGCCTGGATGACATTGCCCTGCTGTTCACACGGCACGGCCACACCCAATACACCGGCGAGCCGGTCACGCAACTGGAACACGCGCTGCAATCGGCGCTGCTGGCCGAGCAGGAGGGCGCAGCGCCCAGCCTGATCGTGGCCAGCCTGCTGCACGATCTCGGCCACCTGCTGGAAGACCTGGGCCAGACGCCCACCCTGGCCGGCATCGATGACCTGCACCAGTACCGCGTGCTGCCTTTCCTGCGCGGCGTCTTCCATGAATCCGTGCTGGCTCCCATTGCCTTGCATGTGGATGCCAAGCGCTACCTGTGCGCCACTGATCCGGACTACTTCGCGCAGCTCTCGGCCGATTCGGTGCGCAGCCTGCAATTGCAGGGCGGGATCTTCGATGTGGAACAGGCCGCGGCTTTCATCGATCGGCCCTATGCCGAGGATGCGGTGAGGTTGCGGCGCTGGGATGATCGTGCCAAGACGGCGGGTCTGCCGACGCCCGATTATGCGCACTATGCAGGCTACTTCAACGAGTGCCTGCTGCGGCCGGGCAAGGCCAGCCGTCCTCAGGCCAGATAACTTTTCCGATACGCTGACGGGGTGGTGCCGCGCAGCTTGCGCAGCGCATGCGTGAGCGCACTCTGGTCGCCATAGCCACAGCGCTGGGCAATCTGCGCCAGCGGCAGGCTGCTGGTGCGCAGCAGCTGGCAGGCCCGGGCTACGCGCACTTCGGCCAGCCAGGCGCGCGGCGACGTGTCCAGTTCAGCGCGAAACCATTCATGCAGGCGGCTGGGTGAGATCGCCGCCAGTTCCGCCATCTGCGCCACCGTCCAGGGATGCTCGGCGCGCGCCTCCACCCGTGCCAGCATCAAACGCAGCCGCGACAGCGCCTGCGGCTGTTGCGTGAGCGCGTCCAGCAGCAGGGGAACCCAATGCTGCAGCGTGTTGCCGGCGGGGCGTGTGTCGCTGAGTGCCACCGCCATGAATTCCACCAGATTCCCGGCGGCGCGGGACAAGGGCAGGAACGGGCGCTGTGCCAGCGCCTCCAGTTGCAGGCTGCCCACCGCATCGGGTGCCAGGTCGACCACCAGTGAACGATTCTCGCCGCCCGCGCGCGTGGCATGCCGCGCGCCGGCTTCGACGAAGGCCGCCGTGGCGGTATCGGCCAGGCCTTCACGGCCGGCAATGTCCATCGCCAGATGGCCTGCCAGCGGCAGCACCAGTTGCGGAAAATCATGCCGGTGCGCCAATGACTCCTCCCGATAGCTGCGCAGGTGCAGCTGCGCCACGGGTGGGGCAGTGTCGGGATGCGGTCGCGAGGATGGGATCATGGCGGGCAGGGATGCAAAGCAATCCCGCCATGATAGCGGACTTCGCTGCTACAGCCGGATCTGCTCGAAGGCCGTGATGCGCAGGCGCGCTTCGCCGACCTGCGGCTGCTTGCCATCGGCGATGGTATCGGCGGCGCGGACCCTGGAACCGAAGTCCAGCCCGGTCATCCTTTCCAGTTCGGGAATGGCCACGCGCCAGTGGTTGACGTCCACCGAGGGCAGGTCGCGCGGCGTTCCCAGGCTGTGCCGGCTCTCCGACAGCAGGGCCGACTGGTCGGCCAGCAGGCCTACCGCTTTCAAGCCTTGCTTGCCCTTCCACACCACGATCTTGAAGAAGGCCGAAGGGATCTGCACCTCATCGGCCCACAGGTCCACCTGGTCGTTGAACACCGGGCCCTGGAAGACGCACAGGCGGCCCTTGCTGCTGGCAGCCAGTACGCCGTTCTCCAGCACATAGCGCTCCAGGCCCTGCCAGTAGGTCGCGCTCTGGTTGAAGCGGAAATGCTGGGGCGAGCAATTGGTGAAATGGAAGGTATCCGCATTGGCGCGTTCGGCTTCTTCGGGCGTACCCCAGCTCGGATCGGAACGGCGCGTCAGGTGGCCGCGATCGAAATAAGTCGACCACGCCGAATAGAAATCCTGCTCCAGCACGCTGCCGGCCGCCACGCGCGGATCGCGGAACCAGGCATCGCCTTCGGCCGCATTGACCTGGCCGCTGCCGCGATCGACTGCAAGGTAATGCGTGCCGTCGATGTTGGTGGCAGTGAAGGCGGCCATGCGGCGGCGCTTCAACAGCTTGATGCTGAAGTGTTCGTATTTCAGTTCGCCGTCGTCGCCAGCGGCCCCGGCCACGGTAGGCAGCAGCGGGACGATGTCGCCCGCCAGCTTCGCATCCGGCTGCGGCAGCGGCAGCTCTGCGCCGGGGATGAAAGCGGCATCGTAGCCGCTGCGATTGCCGTAATCCGGATCGATGCGCAAGGCTTCTGCGCCTGCAGAGGGGCGGGGCGGAGAGAGCCGGCGTGGTGGCTGCAGGCTCGTGTTGTCGGGAGCGAGGACTGCGTTACCCGCATCGGGTGTCGTCGTTCGGGCGACGGTCGCTGCACCTCCCGCAACCCGCACCGTCACTTCCAGCGGAATCGTCAGGGTTGCGGTCTGCAGAGCGATGTCTTTGCCACTGTTGTTCATGCTGATCTCCTGTGTCATGTCGGATGCGGTGTTGTCGGCGACGGTGAGGGCCCCGGGCGCGCTGGCCACCTGATAGCTCAAGGCTTCCTGCAGCAACGCCCGGGCCTCAGGCGGCAAGGTGGGCAGGCGTGCCAGCAGGTCACGGTAGAGGGCGCTGATGCGTATGCCTTCGTTGACCTTGCGCAGCGGTTGATCTCCCGTACCGGCATCGCGATAAGGCTCGCCCCAGTGATGCAAGGCCACCAGCTGCCAGTCGTCGTTGAAGACCGGCGAGCCGGACGAGCCTTGCTGGGTATCGGTCTCGTAGAGCAGGGTGTGTTCGGTGCGCGCGGTGACGGTGTTGTTGCGGATGCTGATCATCTTCATCCAGCCGGACGGATGCTGGATGATATTGGCCGCCATGCCGATGACGTGCTTGTCGGGCTGGTCCGAGAGCGGGCAGAAGCCCAGCTCCTCCACCGTGGCCGTCCCCGACTGGCGTTCGCCCAGCGCGATGAGGGCGTAGTCCAGCTGATCCGCTGGCGAGAACAGCGCCAGCCGTTCCGGTGCCAGCAGGTAGCTGGTGGTGGCACGCGGCACCCCACGGGCGTCGAGTTCACGCAGGAAGGTGAGGCGCGTGCCGCGTGCGGCGGCGGCGTCCGCGATGACGTGCTGGTTGGTCAGGAACAGGCGCGGGCTGATCAGGAAGCCGGTGGCCAGTTCGCTGCTCTGATCGCTGTTGACCTCGACGTAGGCTACCGCTCGCGCCACCGCTGCGCCTTGCGCCAGGAAGCTGGCGCGCAGGAAATCCTCGCTGTCGCCGATGATCGATTCGGGACCGGCCGGATGGCCCAGGTTGCGCTGGCGCAGGGCATAGGCGCGCGCCCGTTCGCTGTCGGGCTCGGCCTCGCGCCATTGTCCGCAGGCTACCAGCGAGCGTACGCGCTGACGTTCACTGGCAGTGTCGGCCACGCAGGCGCGGAAATCCTTGACGGCTTGGGCATCCATGGCATCTCCAGATTCTCGGGGGAGGGTCTGGGGACGTTATTACCTTCATATGACATCGGCATGACCTGAAACATCTTGCAAAACATCAGTGTTTCCGGTGGCCAAGACAAAGCCGCCGGGCTTGCGCCACGGCGGCTTTGGGAGAAGCCTGGATGCGGGTGAAGCTTACTGCATATGCCAGCCGTGGCTGACCACCACGGACTGGCCGGTCAGCGCATTGGTCGGGAAGGCCGCCAGGAATACGGCGGTCTGGGCCACGTCCTGGGTGGTGGTGAATTCACCGTCCACGGTGTCCTTGAGCATGATCTTCTTGATGACATCCTCTTCGCTGATGCCGAATTCCTTGGCCTGCTCGGGGATCTGCTTTTCCACCAGCGGCGTGCGCACGAAGCCGGGACAGATGACATTGGTGCGGATCTTGTCCTTGGCCCCTTCCTTGGCCACGGTCTTGGCCAGGCCCAGCAGGCCGTGCTTGGCGGTCACGTAGGGCGACTTGAGCGCCGAGGCCTGATGCGAGTGCACCGAACCCATGTAGATGATGGAGCCGCCACGGCCCTGCTTGATCATGGCTTTCATCGCGGCACGGGTGGTCAGGAAGGCGCCGTCCAGGTGGATCGCCAGCATCTTGCGCCAGTTTTCCAGCGACAGTTCGGTGACCGGGCTGATGATCTGGATGCCGGCATTGCTGATCATGATGTCCAGCCCGCCGTAGGTGTTCACGGCATCGGCCACGCCCTTGTCGACCTGGGTTTCATCGGTGACGTTCATGGCCACCGCCATCGCGGTGCCGCCGTTCTTGACGATCTCTTCAGCCGTGGCCTTGGCGGCTTCCAGGGCCAGGTCGGCGATGACGACCTTGGCGCCTTGTTTGGCGTATTCGATCGCGATTTCCTTGCCGATGCCGCTGGCCGAACCGGTAATGAGTGCGACTTTATCCTTGAGTAGCATGATCTTCCTTTATGTTTCGAGTTGACGGACATTGCAAAGCCAGACCGCCCTCGGCACCGGCGCTGTCGCACACGGTGTCCGATGACGGCCATCAATCCCTGGTTTCGATGAACTGCGCACCGAAAGATTCCACGGGTGCCGATCTCGCCCTTGCACCCGTTTTCCTTGCCCTCGCGCATGCGTCTGCTCCCCGCAGGGAGGTCTCCGGACGCCGCTTTGTCATGCCATTGTAACGCTGGGCCGCCGGTTGTTGCTGCACTGCCAAAACGGCCGCAAAGGTCATGTGCGTGAAACATTCGCTGGTTAGTCTGTGCAGCGTTATCCCGGGGACATCGGCTGTTTCTCGAAATTAATCGATCAATTCTTCGATTTCATTTGAGGCAGCCGCAATTCTGAAGGGGACGCGGGAAGCAGTTCAGGTGAGGTCGCTTATGTTGTCTGGTTGACCTGGCTGACATCTTCCACGGTCTCTTTCAAACATCACCACAAAGGACAATGCATGAGACTGCTTACCATTCCTGCCGATGCCAATCCGAGTTTTGCCAAGCTGAACCTGAGCCTGGCCAGCACCCCGGAAGAAGTGCGCGAAGTTCAGCGCCTGCGCTACAAGGTCTTCATCGAAGCGATGAACCTGTCGGCCCTGGCCAACCCCGAAGGCCTGGACAAGGATGAGTTCGACGACTACTGCGATCACCTGATCGTGCGCGACAGCAAGACCCTCTCCGTGGTCGGCACCTATCGCGTGCTGAGCCCCCACGGTGCGCGCCGCATGGGCAAGTTCTACTCGGAACAGGAATTCGACCTCTCGCGCCTGGACAACATCCGCGGCGTCATCGCCGAAGCCGGCCGCGCCTGCATCCACCCGGACTACCGCAGCGGCGGCGTCATCATGATGCTGTGGGCCGGCCTGGCCGCCTACATGCGCAAGGAACGCTGCGAATACCTGATGGGCTGCGCCAGCGTGAGCCTGGCCGATGGTGGCCACAACGCCGCCGCGCTGTACCACGCCTTCCGCGAAAAGAACCTGGCGCCGCCGGACTACCGCGTCACGCCGCTCCTGCCTTTCCCGCTGGAAGACCGCCAGGCCGGCGTTGATCCGCAGATCCCGCCGCTGCTGCGCGGCTACCTGCGCAGCGGTGCGTGGGTGTGCGGCGAACCGGCCTGGGATCCTGATTTCCACTCGGCCGATTTCTTCCTGCTGCTGCCGCTCTCCAAGCTCGACAGCCGCTATGCCCGCCACTACCTCAAGGATTCGAGGACCGCATGAAGCCACGCGAACAGTTCATGGAAAAAGCCCAGGGGCTGTTCGCCGACCTGGGTCCCGACCACGATGCCGGTGACGAGGAAGCCAAGCGCGATCCGCTGCGCTTCCGCACCATCTGGATTTCCGATATCCACCTGGGTACCACCGGCTGCCAGGCTGAACGCCTGCTGGAGTTCCTGCGCGCCACCGAATCCGAAACGCTCTACCTGGTCGGCGACATCATCGACGGCTGGCAACTCAAGCGTCGCTGGTACTGGGACCAGTCCCACAACAACGTGGTGCAGACCGTGCTCAAGAAAGCCAAGAAGGGCACCAACGTCATCTTCGTTCCCGGCAATCACGATGAAGTGATCCGCCAGTTCATCGACCTCGATTTCGGCGGCATCAAGATCCGCGACGAGCTGGTGCACGTGACCGCCGAAGGCAAACGCATGCTGGTACTGCACGGCGACCGCTTCGATGGCGTGATCGCCTGCGCCAAGTGGCTGGCCTACGTGGGCGACAGCCTCTACACCATGATCCTCAAGTTCAACCAGTGGTTCAACAGCTGGCGCGCGCGTGCCGGGCTGCCGTACTGGTCGCTTTCGCAGTATCTGAAATCCAAGGTCAAGAATGCGGTGAACTACATCACCTCCTTCGAAGACGCGCTCGCTGACGAGGCCAAGAAGAAGGGCCTGGATGGCGTCATCTGCGGCCACATCCACAAGCCCGAGATCCGCGACATCGGCGGTGTCGTCTACTGCAACGACGGCGACTGGGTCGAGAGCCTGTCGGCGCTGGTGGAAGATCCGAACGGTGAACTGCGCCTGGTGACCTGGCAGGAAATCATGCAACTCAAGCGCGCGGGCAAGGAAGCGCGCCAGGCCGCCCGCGAACTCGCCACCGCCTGAGGCAGCGGGTTCCTCGCGAATCATATCGTTTATATTGTTTATATAGTTTATGCGCATTGCCATCATCAGCGACGCCGGAGAGCCGCAAGTCAACGGCGTCGTCAACACCTTGCGCTCCACCGTGCGTTGCCTGCGCGGTCTCGGTCACGAAGTGCTGCTGCTGTCGCCGCGCGACTTCCGCACCTTCGCCTGTCCGACCTATCCTGAAATCCGCCTGGCCTACAAGCCCTATGCCCGCATCGTGGCGGCGCTCGAAGCCTTCCAGCCCGATTGCATCCACATCGCCACCGAAGGTCCGATGGGGCTGGCGGCGCGCCGTTATTGCGTGCGCCACAAGCTCAGTTTCACCACGGCCTATCACACCCGTTTCCCGGAATACCTGGCTGCGCGCAAGCTGCTGCCCAAGGCGATCACCTATCGCCTGCTGCGCTGGTTCCATGGCCGCTCCGAAGCCATCATGGTGCCCACTCCCGCGATGAAGACGGCGTTGGAAGAGGAGGGCTTCCGCAACGTCGTCCTGTGGGGGCGCGGCGTGGATACCAATCACTTCCGCCCGGCGGTGGAAGACCATGCCTGCATCGAACGACCGCTGTTCCTCTACGTGGGCCGCGTGGCGGTGGAAAAGAATATCGAAGCCTTCCTCAAGCTCGACCTGCCCGGCACCAAGTGGGTCGTGGGCGATGGCCCGCAACTGGAAGACCTGAGCGCGCGCTATCCGGAAGTGCGCTTCCTGGGGGCCAAGGGCCACGATGAGCTGCCTGCGTATTACAACTGCGCCGACGTGTTCGTCTTCCCCAGCAAGACCGATACCTTCGGCCTGGTGCTGCTGGAGGCCATGGCCTGCGGCATTCCGGTCGCGGCCTATCCGGTGGAAGGTCCGATCGACGTGGTCGACAACGGCGTGTCCGGCATATTGCGCCAGGACCTCAAGCAAGCCTGCCTGCAGGCCATGAAGCTCGACCATGAAGCCGTGCGCGCCCACGCCGCCACCCGATCGTGGGAATCGGCTACCCAGCAGTTCCTGCAGCACCTGCACCTGGCGCAGCGCAGTGCGCCCGGCAAGGCTGCGGCCATCAAGCCGGTGCGAGAGATTCGCTGACCTGCCAACGGCTGCCTTGCGCAGCTGTTCAGTTCTTCATCTTTTGATAACTATGCAAGACGCACATGAGGGCATGCCGACAAAGCATTGGCATGCCCGCGCACCCCTCTTCTAAGATGCGCCACGCCCGCGCGCGCCAGCTGTAATACTGATTACAAAAAACCAAGAAACCAGGCTGGATGCACGCTGCAGACCGCCCGTCCCGGCCTGAAAGCCGCGACCGGCGGGCCTTGCCGGGGCAAGGTGGCGGGGCGGGCATGAATCATGCTCCACCGCGAGCGCAACAACACGCAGTAAAAAGAGCAACTCGCAGGGGGCTGGGTTCACCCTGCGCGCAATTGCATCACCGTCGACGTTCGCGTTATCAGGAAGAGACACGCCATGATTCAACATCTCAAGATCGGCAGCCGCCTGGCATTCGGCTTCTGCCTCATTCTGCTGCTGGCCACCGCCATCCTGCTGATCGGCCTGTGGCGCATGGCCGAGCTGGAAGCCAGCAGTGAATACGTGATCGACCAGAAGGTCGCCGCCATGACCAGCGCCATGAACATGCGCGAAGCCGGCAGCCAGCTCGCCCTGGCGCTGCGCAAGGTGGTCACGCCCACTGATGCCGCCGAGGGCAAGGCCGAGGACGCACACCTGGGCGAGATCCTGAAAGCCTATGCCGGCTTCGAGAAGCAGATCACAGGTTTGTCCGCCGATGGCCGTGGCAAGGATTTGCTGGCGGCCACCAGCGGCGAGAGCAAGAAGCTGTTCCCGCTGGTGGAGCAGATCCGCCAGCAGGTGGCCAGCAACAATTACTTCGATGCGGCCCAGCAGCTCAAGAGCGATTTTCTCCCTGCGCATGAGAAGTGGATGGCCAGCGTGGCGGCCCTGGCGGCGTTTCAGCAGGAGGACATGAAGCAGGCCCATGCCGACGCCAAGGACAGCTACCGCAAGGCGCAGATCGGCATGCTGGCCATGGGCGTGCTGACGCTGGGGCTGGGCTTCTTCTTCACCTTCGTCATCACGCGCTCCATCGTCAATCCGCTCAAGCGCGCCGGCAGTATTGCGGAAACGATTTCCCGTGGCGATCTCACCCACGACTTCCACGACCAGGGGCGCGATGAAGCCGCACATCTGGTCAACGCCCTCGATGCCATGCAGGGCAATCTGGCGACCACGCTCAACGAGGTCAAGGAAAGCGCCGCCGTCATCGCCGTGGCCTCGCATGAAATCGCGCGCGGCAACGTGGATCTGTCGAACCGCACTGAATCGCAGGCCTCCAGCCTGGAAGAAACCGCCAGCTCGATGGAACAACTGACCTCCACCGTGCAGCAGAACGCCGCCAACGCGCAGCAGGCCAACCAGCTGGTGCTGTCGGCCTCGGATTACGCCACCAAGGGTGGGCGTGTGGTCGGCGACGTGGTCGCCACCATGGGTTCGATCAAGGAGAGCTCCGGCAAGATCGTCGACATCATCGGCGTGATTGATGGCATCGCTTTCCAGACCAATATCCTCGCGCTCAACGCGGCAGTGGAAGCGGCCCGTGCCGGCGAGCAGGGACGCGGGTTTGCGGTGGTCGCCTCGGAAGTGCGCGCGCTGGCCCAGCGCAGCGCGGCGGCCGCCAAGGAAATCAAGGAGCTCATCAGCGACTCGGTGGACAAGGTCGATGCCGGCGGCAAGCTGGTCGATGAAGCCGGGGCTACCATGAGCGAGATCGTGGGCTCGGTCAAGCACGTGGCCGACATCATGGGCGAGATCACGGCCGCCAGCCAGGAGCAGAGCGCCGGTATCGCCGAGGTCAACAATGCCATCGCGCAGATCGACGAGATCACCCAGCAGAATGCGGCACTGGTCGAGCAGGCCGCCGCCGCTGCCGAAAGCCTGCAGGAGCAATCCGATGTGCTGGCCCGTGCCGTGGCCGTGTTCAAGCTGAAGACGGCGGCGCAGGCGCGGCCTCAGTCACAGCCTCAACATCCGGCGCACAAGCAGTCCGCCGCGCCGGTGATGAACAGTCCGGCAGCGGCGCGCACGGTCAATCCGCCGCCCGCGGTGGCCGCCGCCAGGAAGCCAGCCGTGGCCAGCTTGCCGCCTGCCTCCGGTGCGTCCAAAGGCAAGCCGGCGACGGCCGCACGCGATGATGATTTCGAGGAATTCTGATCGGATGCGCTGTTGCAAGAACTTGTAATCCTGGTTAAGCATTAGTCAATAAAAAATCAAGTTCGCGTGCAAGCGCCGCCGCCCTTCAAGGTGGCGGCGCTTTTATTTTTTCAGGGTGGCAAGCACGCTGTGTGAGAATTCAAGATAATTGCGAAGTTGCCGTAAAGCTATATCAAATGTTGCAGGCGGATTGCCCCGGCAAGGGGAGGGCGGTCACCTGCGCACCCGGGGGGGTAGAGCGCGGCGTCGCAGAAGCGGCCACACAGGCCGGACGACGACCACGCCGATTGCGTAGAGTGCGCAGCACGCGGCCCCGGGGATTACAGTGCGGCACTTTCCCTTCATCCACCGGAACCAGTCCATGTCCATCAAGAACCTTTCGATCAAGGCGCAACTCGCCATTGCCGTCCTTGTCCTGTCCCTCCTGCTGCTTGCGCTCGGCCTGTCGGGCCTGCTGGGCATGTCGGCCGCCGTGAGCATCAACCGCCAGCTTTCCGAAGAACGCATTCCCAAGACGGTGGCCGCCGACAACACTCTGATCTGGATCGGCCGCCAGCGTACCTCGCTGGACCAGGCCGCCATGAGCTTGGATGCGGCCTGGACCGAGCGCATGTTCGGCATGGAAGCCAATGCCCGTAAGGAAGCCCTGCAATGGTGGGATAAATACACGGCCCTGCCGCAGACGGACGAGGGCAGGGCGCTGGTGAAGAAGGTCTCCGAGGGGATTGCCAATACGCAGGTCGCGCTGGACAAGTTCACGGCCGCCATCAAGTCCCAGGATCGCCAGGCCATCGCCGATCAGGCACGCAAGGTGGGCCAGGCCTACAGCGCCATGCAGCTCGATGGTCAGGCACTCAACAAGTACGAGACCGAACAGGCCGCAGAGAGCCTGGCTGCCACCAATGCGCGCTACCAAGCCTCACGCATGTTCTCGATTGCCGCCGTCATCGGTGGCCTGCTGCTGGCCTTCTTCAGCTGGTGGTCGTTGCGCCGCGCCATCGGTGAGCCGATGCAGCGCGCGCTGCGCCACTTCGATGCCATTGCCAATGGCGACCTGACCCAGCCGGTCCACGTGCATTCGAAGAATGAAATGGGCCAGCTGCTGCAAGGTCTTTCCCGCATGCAGGAGAGCCTCTCGCGCACCGTGCGTGCCGTGCGCGGCGGCAGCGATGCGATTGCCACGGCCACGCGCGAGATCGCGTCCGGCAACCTGGACCTGTCCGCACGCACCGAGCAGCAGGCGGCCTCGCTGGAAGAAACCGCCTCCAGCATGGAAGAACTGACCGGCACCGTGAAGCACAACGCCGACAACGCCCGCCAGGCGACGACCCTGGCAGTCAATGCCTCCACCATCGCCGCCGATGGCAATGCCGTGGTGGGCCGCGTGGTGCAGACCATGGAAGAGATCCGCGAGAGTTCGGCGCGCATCACCGACATCGTCAGCATCATCGACGGCATCGCCTTCCAGACCAACATCCTGGCCTTGAACGCCGCCGTGGAAGCGGCCCGTGCCGGTGAGCAGGGGCGCGGCTTTGCGGTGGTGGCCACCGAAGTGCGGGCGCTGGCGCAGCGTTCTTCCAGTGCCGCCAAGGAAATCAAGGAACTGATCATGCACTCGGTGGAACGCGTGCAGGCCGGTTCCGAACTGGTCGGCCAGGCCGGCGACACCATGAGCGACGTGATCCAGGCAGTGCAGCGCGTCACCGACATCATGAGCGAGATCTCGGCCGCCTCCAATGAACAGAGCGCCGGTATCGATCAGGTCTCGCGCGCGGTCACGCAGATGGATGAAGCCACCCAGCAGAATGCCGCCCTGGTGGAACAGGCCAGTGCTGCGGCCAAGTCGCTGGAGCAGCAGGCGCAGGCATTGATGCAGGAAGTGGCGATCTTCCGCGTGGGGCAGGGCGATGTGGTGAGCGGTAGGCCGCAGGTCAACGTGCAGCAGCCTGCCGCCAAGCCTGCCGTCAGTCCGGTCAAGCCGGTTGCGGCGACCAAGCCGTCCGCGCCCAAGGCGGTCCCGGCACTGAAGCGCCCGGCCTTGCCGGCAGCCGCCGCCAGTGCCAAGCCCGCCTCGCGGCTGCCGGCGGGGGATGATGGCGACTGGGAGACCTTCTGATTTCCTGATCTGCTGATCTCCTGATCTCCTCCGCTCCGGACGATCTGGTTTTTTTGCCAGAAACTTCACCCCGCTCCATGAAGAATCGCCGCAGCCCGCTTGCGCAGGGTGCGGCGATTTTTTCATTCACTTTTCACGCAAAAGGGGGCAATCCACCCCTCCTGTGCGAGGGTCAGCGCGGCGGATGCTTGCCCGGGCTGTTCAGCAATTCCGGGGCGACCACGGCCTTGAGGTAATTGGTGGTCACGTCGCCGCGGTCGCGCTGCGCGATCCACCACACGTTGCCCTTGCGCAGCGACCATTCCTGCGGCTGTCCCGAGATCAGCCGTGCCGCTACCTGGCCCAGCGTCGGCTGGTGGCCCACGATCAGCACCGGCTCGCGGCTGTCGGGCCAGTTGGCCGCGCGCAGCAGGTCGTCGGCGCTCATGTTGGGGGCCAGGTCGGCCACTACCTTGTACTTGCGCTTCAAGGCTTCCACCGTCTGCAGCGTGCGCGTGGCCGGGCTGACCAGGATGCGGCAGCTCTCGGGCAGGTTGCGGTCCAGCCATTCGGCCATCTTGGCCGCCTGCTTGTGCCCCTTCGGGGTCAGGGCGCGGCCCTCGTCGGGCTCGCCCAGTTCAGCCTCGGCATGACGCCACAGAATCAGGTCCATCTCAGCTCCTTGAGGAAATCAGCAGGCCGCCATGCGCGGCATTACACAGGCTCTTCCGGCGGCGTGGCCGGAATGCCCAGCGTGGTCATCAGATGCTGCTGGGCGTTGAAGGACTGCTGCTTGCTGCGCGCTTTCTTGAGGGTATAGACACCATTGACATCAAGGTGCCAGGCGTTGGTGTTGTCCTTCAGGTAGGGATTCAGACCCTCGTTCATCACGCGCTTCTTGAGTGCCTTGTCCAGCACCGGGAAGCCCACTTCGATGCGGCGGAACAGGTTGCGGTTCATCCAGTCGGCGCTGGCCAGGTAGACGTCGTGCTTGAGGTCGTTGCGGAAGTAATAGATGCGCGAGTGTTCCAGGTAGCGGCCGATGATGGAGCGCACCTTGATGTTCTCAGACAGCCCCGGCACGCCCGGCCGCAGCGCGCACGCACCGCGCACGATCAGGTCGATCTTGACGCCGTCGGCCGAGGCCGCATAGAGCGCGCGGATCACCGATTCATCCAGCAGCGCATTCATCTTGGCGATGATGCGCGCCGGCCGGCCTTCGCGGGCGATCTGCCCTTCGTTGCGGATGGCGCGGATGATTTCCTTCTGCAGCGAGAACGGCGCCAGCCACAGGTGCGTGAGATTGCGTGGCTTGGTCAGGCTGGTGAGGTGGATGAAGACTTCGTTGACTTCGGCGGTCAGCTCCTGATTGGAGGTCAGCAGGCCAAAGTCGGTATAGAACTTGGTGGTATTGGGGTGATAGTTGCCGGTGCCCAGGTGCGCATAGAAGCGCAGGTTCTGGTCGTCGTCACGCCGGATCACCAGGGCCAGCTTGGCGTGCGTCTTCAGGCCGACCACGCCGTAGACCACCTGCGCACCGGCCTGCTCCAGCTTGACGGCCCAGTTGATGTTGGCTTCTTCATCGAAGCGCGCCATCAGCTCCACGATCACCGTCACTTCCTTGCCATGCTGGGCGGCGTAGATCAGGGCCTCCATCAGGTCGGAGTTCATGCCGGTGCGGTAGATGGTCTGCTTGATGGCCAGCACGCGCGGATCGTGGGCGGCGGTGCGGATGAAATCGACCACCGGCTGGAAGGACTGGAAGGGGTGGTGCAGCAGCACGTCCTTCTTGTCCAGCGCGGCGAAGATGTTTTCATTGGCCAGCTGCGGCGGCAGGGTGGGCGAGAAGGGCGGGAAGCGCAACTCCGGCTGGTTCACCAGGTTGACGATCTCGCCCAGGCGCACCATGTTCACCGGACCCTGCACGGCGTACAGACGATTGCGCTCGATGTTGAACTGGTTCAGCAGGAACTGCGCCAGATGTTCCGGGCAGTTGGCCGCCACTTCCAGCCGCACCGCCACGCCGAACTGGCGGCTCTGCAATTCGGTCTCCAGCGCCTGGCGCAGGTTCTTGACCTCTTCTTCATCGACCCACAGGTCACTGTTGCGGGTAACGCGGAATTGCGAATAGGCGGTGATGTCGCGGCCCGGGAACAGGTCCGCGATATGCGCATGGATCACCGAAGAGAGCAGGCAGAACGAGGACTGCCCCTTGGCCGACAGGTGGTCCGGCAGCTTGATCACGCGCGGCAGCACGCGCGGTGCCTTGACGATGACGATGGCCGTGCCGCGTCCGAAGGCATCCTTGCCGGAGAGCTCGATGATGAAATTGAGGCTCTTGTTGTGCACCTGCGGGAAGGGGTGGGCCGGATCCAGCCCGATGGGCGTCAGCAGCGGCCGCACGTGCTGCTCGAAATATTGCTTCACCCAGGCGCGCTGGGCTTCGTTGCGGTCGTCATGGCGCAGCAGGTGGATGCCGTTGGCGGCCAGCTGCGGCAGAATCTCTTCGTTCAGGAGTTCATATTGGCGCGTGACGATGCGGTGGCATTCGGCGCTGGTGCGTTCGAGTGCGGCGCGCAATTCGGGCGGGTCGATGTTCTCGCCCTCGATGCGGTTGGCCAGCAGGCTGGCGATGCGCACTTCGAAAAATTCATCGAGGTTGCTGCTGCAAATGCACAAATAGCGCAGGCGCTCCAGCAGCGGCACGCTGTCATCTTCGGCCTGGGCCAGCACGCGGCGGTTGAAGGCCAGCTGCGACAGTTCGCGGTTGAGGTAAATCGTACTGGCGGGAAGTTCAGGTTGGGTACTGCTTTCCGGCTTTGCTTTTCTGGTCATCAATGGTCCCTGTCCATCCACTTTGAGCGGGCAGTGTATTTAGGAGGTATGACGAGTTTATGACAACACCTTGGCTGCTTTGTCATATTTGCTTCAGTATAAATCCATCTCTATATGATGACAAAATCATATTTGTCTGCAGGCAATCCTTGGTGTCATCTTCGGCGCCAGTGACATCAAACTGTCAGGAAAGCCGCACTGCGCGTGGCATGCGGGTTTTCGGCCGGTTGCCGGGGGCCGGGGAGGGGATGTTGCAGTGCGGCGTGGAGGGCCGTGCAATCTGGACTGAATGACAAGTTCGGGTCATAAACTCGTCACATTAGCTGGTTAAAGTTCGCCCTGTCTCGAAAGTCATCCCTCCCGACGTGATGTTTCTCGGTGACCGTCCTCTCTTCAAAATCATAGGAGTAGCAGAAATGGGTTTTAACCATCTGATCAAGTCTGTTGCAATCGCAGTGGCTGGCGCTTTCGCTTTCAGCGGTGCCGCGCATGCAGCAGAAATCACCGGCGCTGGCGCCTCCTTCCCGTACCCGGTCTACGCCAAGTGGGCTGAGCTGTACAAGGCCGCCACCGGCAACAGCCTGAACTACCAATCCATCGGTTCGGGCGGTGGCATCAAGCAGATCAAGGCCAAGACCGTCGATTTCGGCGCCTCCGACGCCCCGCTGCCGCAAAGCGAACTGGCTGAAGCCGGCCTGACCCAGTTCCCCGCCGTCGTCGGTGGCGTGGTTCCCGTGGTCAACCTGGACGGCGTGACCCCCGGCCAGATCAAGCTGTCGGGCCAAGTGCTGGGCGACATCTACGCCGGCAAGATCACCAAGTGGAACGCCGCTGAAATCACCGCCCTGAACCCGGGCGTGAAGCTGCCGAATGAAGACATTACCGTCGTCTACCGTTCGGACGCATCGGGCACTTCCTACGTCTTCACCTCCTACCTGTCCAAGGCCAACGCCGACTTCAAGAGCAAGATCGGTGCCGGTACTGCCGTCAAGTGGCCGACCGGCGTGGGTGGCAAGGGTAACGAAGGCGTTGCCGCCAACGTGCAGAAGGTCAAGGGCGCAATCGGCTACGTCGAGTACGCCTACGTCAAGAAGAACAAGCTGAACTACACCCAGCTGAAGAACAAGGATGGCAACTTCGTCTCCCCGGACGATTCCACCTTCAAGGCCGCCACCGCCGCTGGCGACTGGGCCAAGACCCCGGGCTTCGCGGTTGACTTCACCGATGCAGCCGGCAAGGAATCGTGGCCGATCTCCAGCGCCACCTTCATCCTGCTGCACAAGGAACAGGCTGGCGATGGCGCCAAGGGCAAGGAAGTCCTGAAGTTCTTCGACTGGGCCTACAAGAACGGCGGCAAGGTTGCTGCTGAACTGGACTACGTGCCCCTGCCGGATTCGGTCACCAAGCTGGTGGAAGATTCCTGGAAGAGCAACGTCAAGGACAGCAGCGGCAAGGCACTCTGGTAAGCCAAGCCCGGTCCGGCCGGATGCCATGAACATCCGGTCATAGCAGCCTCTCCCCTACGGAGCATTCGGGTCATCGCAGCGAGAACGAGCAACTCTGGAGCACAGAGCATTCGCGGCGATGGCCCGTTTTAATGGTGAATTCAAATGAGCGCTAATTATTCCACCACGGCAATGTCGAATACCGAAGTCAAAAAATCCCCGACAGAGACTGAAAGCGCGCAAGCTGCGCGCGAGAAGCTGATGGTCGTCATGCGCCACCAGCGTCTGCAGGATTTCTTTTTCCACAAGATCACCCTGATCTTCGCCCTGTCCGTGCTGCTGATGCTGGGCGGGATCATCGTTTCCCTCATCATCGGTGCCGCACCTGCGTTCCAGGCCTTCGGCCCGGGCTTCATCACGCGCGTCGAATGGGATCCGACCAATAACGAATTCGGCGCCATGATCGCCATCGTCGGCACGCTGTCGACCTCGATCATCGCCTTGCTGATCGCCTTCCCGGTCAGCTTCGGCATCGCCCTGTTCCTGACCGAAATCTGCCCGGCCAAGCTGCGCCGCCCGCTGGGCACCTGTGTGGAACTGCTGGCGGGGGTGCCCTCCATCATCTACGGCATGTGGGGCCTGTTCGTGTTCGCGCCGCTGTTCTCCGAATACGGCCAGCCCTTCCTGAAGGCCACCCTGGGCCAGATCCCCGGCATCGGCGTGCTGTTCTCCGGCCCGACCATGGGTATCGGCATCCTGACCGCCGGCCTGATTCTGTCGGTGATGATCATCCCCTTCATTTCCTCGGTGATGCGCGACGTGTTTGAAGTCGTCCCCGCAGTGCTGAAGGAATCGGCCTACGGTCTCGGCTGCACCCGCTGGGAAGTGGTGCGCAAGGTGGTGCTGCCCTACACCAAGACCGGTGTGGTCGGTGGCGTGATGCTGGGCCTGGGCCGTGCGCTGGGCGAGACCATGGCGGTCACCTTCGTGATCGGCAACTCGCACCGCCTGTCCTGGTCGCTGTTCTCGGCCGGCAACTCGATTGCCTCGACCCTGGCCAATGAAATCGCCGAAGCCTCCAGCAAGCTGCACGTGTCCTCGCTGTTTGCACTGGGCCTGATCCTGTTCGTCATCACCTTCATCGTTCTGTCCGCCGCCAAGATCATGCTCATGGGCATGACCCGCAAGGAAGGAGCCAAATAATGAGCCAGACCGTACAAGCCGGTGTGAAAAGCACCGACCAGGCGCAAGCCATGAACCCCGTCTACCGCCGTCGCCTGATGCAGCATCGCATGGGCATGCTGTTCTCCTTCCTGGCCATGGGCCTGGGCCTGTTCGTGCTGGCCTGGATCCTGCTGACCCTGGTCTTCAAGGGCGTGGCCGCCCTGAACCTGGGCCTGCTGACCGAAAACACCCCCGGTCCGGGCGATGCCGGCGGCGGCCTGCTGAACCCCATCGTCGGCTCGCTGCTGATGGTCGGTATCAGCACCATCATCAGCACCCCGATCGGCATCCTGGCTGGCGTTTATCTGGCCGAATACGGCGAGGAAAGCAAGCTGGCCCAGGTCACCCGCTTCGTTACCGACATCATGCTGTCGGCACCGTCGATCGTGATTGGCCTGTTCATCTACGCCATCTACGTGGCCAACGTGAACCACTTCTCGGGCTGGGCCGGTACCTTCGCCATTTCGCTGATCGCCATTCCGGTGGTGGTGCGTACCACCGACAACATGCTGAAGCTGGTGCCGAGCGGCCTGCGTGAAGCGGCCTTCGCACTGGGTGCGCCGCGCTGGAAGGTGGCCATCATCGTGCGTCTGCGTGCCGTCAAGGCGGGCGTGGTGACCGGCGTGCTGCTGGCCGTAGCACGTATTTCGGGTGAGACCGCGCCGCTGCTGTTCACCGCCCTGAACAACCAGTTCTTCAGCACCAACATGAACCGTCCGATCGCCAACCTGCCGGTGGTGATCAACCAGTTCGCCATGAGCCCGTATGACAACTGGGTCTCGCTGGCATGGGGCGGCGCCTTGCTGATCACCTTCAGCGTGCTGCTGCTCAACGTGCTCTCGCGCACCCTGTTCAAACAACAAATCCCCGGCTAATTCTCCAAGTGACCGACATGACTACTGCTCATCAAATGGCAAGCCACGCTTCGACCGCACCTCTCAACGCCGCTGCGGCCCAGAAGACCACGCTGGAAGTTTCGCAACTGAACTTCTACTACGGCGGATTCCAGGGTTTGAAGAACATCAACCTGAACATCTTCGAAGGCAAGGTCACCGCCTTCATCGGCCCCTCGGGCTGCGGCAAGTCGACGCTGCTGCGTACCTTCAACCGCATGTATGACCTGTACCCCGGCCAGCGCGCCGAAGGCAAGATCATGTATGCCGGCAACAACATCCTCGAACCGGGCCAGGATCTGAACATGCTGCGCGCCAAGGTCGGCATGGTGTTCCAGAAGCCGACCCCGTTCCCGATGTCGGTGTATGACAACATCGCCTTCGGTATCCGCCTGTATGAAAACCTGCCCAAGGGCGAGATGGATGAGCGCGTCGAATGGGCGCTCAACAAGGCGGCACTGTGGGGTGAAGTTAAGGACAAGCTGCACAAGAGCGGCCTGTCGCTCTCCGGTGGTCAGCAACAGCGTCTGTGTATCGCACGCGGCGTGGCCGTGAAGCCGGAAGTGCTGCTGCTGGATGAACCGACGTCGGCACTGGATCCGATTTCGACGGCCAAGGTGGAAGAACTGATCGGTGAGCTCAAGAACGACTACACCATCGCCATCGTGACCCACAACATGCAGCAGGCGGCGCGCTGCTCGGATTACACCGCTTACATGTACCTGGGCGAGCTGGTGGAGTTTGGCGAGACCGACCAGATCTTCATGAATCCGGTGCGCAAGGAAACCCAAGACTACATAACCGGCCGTTTCGGCTGAACCGCCGTCTCGGCTACTGCGCGCTCCGATTTCGCGTCTGCGATGCTCGCCGTACCCCAGTACGGCTGCGCTTCTCGACGCGAACTCGAAGCGCTCGCTACGCCGATACGACGATTCCACAGAGTAGTCATTGCACCGTATATATTATTTATAGAAATTCTTTTTAGGGACGTCACATGACCGGCGATCATTCCTCCAAACAGTATGACCAGGATCTGGAGCAGATCCGCTCCAAGGTGCTCGCCATGGGCGGCATGGTGGAACACCAGTTCCAGGACGCGATTGCGGCCTTCCGCAACGGCAACCTCGACGTCGCCCATCGCGTGATGAAGGACGACGAAGCCGTCAATCGCCTCGAAGTCGAACTCGACGACGCCTGCAGCCACCTCATCGTGCGTCGCCAGCCGACTGCCAATGACCTGCGTACCGTTATGGCCACCATCAAGATCATCACCGACCTGGAACGCGTGGGCGACGAGGCGACCAAGATCGCCCGGACCGCCATCCACCTGCACAAGCGCGGTATCGGCCTGGTCTCGCACTACGAAACCGTGAGCCTGATCGCCGAACAGGCCATGGACCAGCTGCGCAGCGCCCTGGACTCCTTCGCCCGCCTCGATGACAAGCAGGCTGCCGAACTGATCAAGCAGGACGAACGCATCGACCACGGATTCCGTTCCATCACCCGCAGCCTCATCACCTTCATGATGGAAGACCCGCGCACCATCTCCGGTTCCATCGACACCCTGTGGGTGGCCAAGGCCATCGAACGCATCGGCGACCATGCCAAGAACATCGCCGAATACGTGGTCTACGTGGTCGGTGGCAAGGATATCCGCCACACCGACTTCGGTTCGGCCAAGACGCTCGAGGAAGAAGACTAAGCACGACGGCACCGGTGCTGGCCGCGGGGGAAGCGCTGCCAGCACCGGGTTGCGGAGGGGAGACCCGCGATACTGCTTACCAGCCTGACTATCATGACTACTATCCTCATCGTCGAAGACGAACCCTCCATTGCCGAACTGATTGCCTTCACTCTCAAAGAGGCAGGCTGGTCCAGTTTCGTCGTCTCCAACGCGGCCGCGGCTTGGGACTTCGTCCAGCACCGCGCCCCGCAACTGGTGCTGCTGGACTGGATGCTGCCCGACCGCAGCGGGTTGCACCTGCTCTCGCGCATCCGCGCCGACCGCCAGCTGCAGCAACTGTCGGTCATCATGCTCACCGCCAAGAGCATGGAAGAAGACAAGATCGCCGGCCTCGACAACGGTGCCGACGACTACATCACCAAGCCCTTCTCGCCGCGCGAACTGACCGCGCGCATCAAGGCCCTCCTGCGCCGCAAGAGCCCGGAGCACGCCCAGGAAGTGATGTCGGCCGGTCCGGTCACGCTCGATCCTGCCAGCTGCTCGGTGAGCCTGTCGGGCGCACGCATCGATATCGGCCACGCCGAATACAAGCTGCTGAAGTTTTTCCTGGCCCATCCTGATCGCGTGTTCTCGCGCAGCCAGCTGCTCGACCGCGTCTGGGGCGACCACGTGGTGATCGAGGAACGCACCGTGGATGTCCACGTGCTGCGCCTGCGCAAGGCCCTGCGCGATGCCGAGTACCTCATCAAGACGGTGCGCAGCGTCGGCTACATGCTCTCGACCAAATAAAGATCGAGTAAATAAAGATCAAAGACCAAACAGCCCGCGTCGTTCATAATCAATAAAATTAAAAAACCGGCGCGCGGGCGCTTCCCAGATTTATCTGTCAAATCAATGAGTCCACAACTTCTGTTCTGGATTCCTGCTGTATTGCGCCTGGTGTTGTGCCTGGCCGGAGCAGGAGTCGTCGGTTTCTTCTTCGGTCCCATCATCGGGCTGGTCACGGCGGTGCTGGGGGTGGGCGCGATGATGATTGCGCACCTTCACTACCTGCTGCGCCTGTCGACCTGGCTGGATGATTCCGGCCAGTCGCGCCTGCCCGATGGCTGGGGGGCCTGGACCGATGTCTATGCGCGCCTGTACCGCATGCGCCGCGACGATGAACGCAACCAGGCCGAACTGGCCGAGTGGCTGGCGCGCTTCCGCCAGGCCATGAGCCTGCTGCCGGATGGCGTGGTGATCATGGACGACGTGCTCTTCCTCGAATGGTGCAACCCGGCCGCCCAGTCGCACCTGGGCCTGAAGCTGGACCGCGACAAGGGCATGCGGGTCACCAACCTGATCCGCAATCCGGCCTTCATCGACTACATCATCCTGGGCCGCTACGAGCAGCCGCTCACGCTGGCCCTGCATGAGCGCAAGCTGATCATCCAGATCATCCCCTTCGAGAACCGCCGCCAGATCCTGGTCACCCACGACGTTACCGAATCGCAGCGCATCGACATGATGCGCCGTGACTTCGTGGCCAATGCCTCGCACGAACTGCGCACGCCGCTGACCGTCATCAACGGTTTCCTGGAAATCGCGCTGGCCCAGCCGAACCTGGAAGAGTCCACTCGCATGGCGCACCTGAAGCTCATGACCGAGCAGGGCCAGCGCATGCAGAACCTGATCGACGACATGCTCACGCTCACGCGCCTGGAATCGATCGACTATCCCTTGCGCTCCGAAGTGCTGCGCGTACAGCCGCTGCTGGAGCGCATCGCCGAGGAAGGACTGGCACTGTCGGCGGGCAAGCACGATATCCGCCTCATCGTCGATGGTCCCGACCTCAAGGGCAATGCCGAGGAACTGCGCAGCGCCTTCACCAACCTGGTCACCAATGCCGTGCGCTATACCCCGGAAGGCGGCACCATCACCCTGCGCTGGCAGAGTGACGAGCAGGGCGCGCATTTCGCGGTGCAGGATACCGGCATCGGCATCAGCCCCGAACATATCTCGCGCCTGACCGAACGCTTCTATCGCGTCGACAAGAGCCGCTCGCGCGAGACCCAGGGCACCGGCCTGGGCCTGGCCATCGTGCGCCACGTGCTGCTGCGCCACCATGCCACGCTGGATATCGCCTCGGTGCCGGATCACGGCAGTACCTTCACGGTGCACTTCCCGGCGACCCAGACCATCGCGGATTACGCGGCGCAGCAATAAACTGCCCACCTCCGGCCAAACCAAATGGAAAGGATGCTTCGGCATCCTTTTTTCATCTTTGAATCGGCCGCAGGCGCGTACCATTGCGCCATAGCTCAACGCTGACATGTCGTCAGTAAGTGAAATTACGAATGCCTGCCTTCTGTCTTCACGGCAACAATGGCGCCTCGCAAGCCGGGGCGAGCTCCCGGCATTGCGGGGGCGTTGTTGAGTGCATGTGCGCGTCACGGGCAGGCTTCGTACTCCTGGTCGGCACAGGGCGGATCACGCCGTGTGCAAGCCAGCAAGCTGAAGTGGCTGCGGTCTTGTCGTTGCCGCGATGACAGCTTGTTGTCAGGAAATCCCTGATCGCGCCGCGGCGGTATTCGTCGCACCATGAAGCCAAAGCTCCTGAGACCGGTCCGTGCCATGCGCCGGCTTGCCCCCCTCCACCTACTGCGCATAAGAGAAAACGATGAGCTATTTTGCCAACATGAAGATCGGCCGCCGCCTGGGCCTGGGTTTTGCCGTCATCCTGGCCGCAGCCAGCGTGGTCGTCGCGCTGTCGATCTGGCGTCTGCAAGGCATCGCCGCCGCCACCGACGAAATGATGAGTGAGCCGCTGACCAAGGAACGCCTGGTCTCCGACTGGTATCGCACCATCCACACCAGCGTGCGCCGTACCACGGCCATTGCCAAGAGTGCCGATCCCAGCCTGGCCAGTTTCTTCGCGGCCGATGCGGCCGAGGCCAGCCGCATGTCCACCGAACAGCAGAAGGCCATCGAAGCCCTGATCGAATCGCCGGAAGAGAAAGCTGTCTTCGCCAAGCTGGGCGAGGTGCGCAAGGATTACATCAAGCATCGTGACGCAATCTCCAAGGCCAAGGCCGACGGCAACGCCGAGGAAGCTGCCAAGATCCTGGCCGGCCCCTTCGATGCGGCAGCCAAGGGCTATCTGGAGAATCTGCAGCAGTTGCTCAACCTGCAACGCGCCAACATCGACCAGGTGGCCAAGGACATCCAGCAGGTCTATCACGAAAGCCGCAACCTCATGATCGGCCTGGCCATCCTGCAAGTGGTGCTGGGCTGGCTGTTCGCGCGCAGCCTGGCGCTGGGCATCACGCGGCCGCTGGAAAAGGCAGTCAATGTGGCCGAAGCCGTGGCCGCCGGCGACCTCACCACCCGTGTCGATGACGAGCTGGTCACCCGCAAGGATGAAACCGGCAAACTGATGCACGCCTTGCACGCCATGACCGGCAACCTGGCGCGCATCGTCGGCCAGGTGCGCAGCGGCACCGATGCCATCGGCACCGCCTCGCGCGAGATCGCCACCGGCAACCTCGACCTCTCGGCGCGGACCGAACGCCAGGCCGGTGCCCTGGAAGAAACTGCCTCGGCCATGGAAGAACTGACCTCCACCGTGGCCCAGAATGCCGACAACGCCCGCCAGGCCAACCAGCTGGCGGCCTCCGCTTCCTCGGTGGCACAGCAGGGCGGGGAAGTGGTGTCGCAGGTGATCTCGACCATGGGCTCCATCAATGAATCCTCGCGCAAGATCGTCGACATCATCAGCGTCATCGACGGCATCGCGTTCCAGACCAACATCCTGGCCCTGAATGCCGCCGTGGAAGCGGCCCGTGCAGGCGAGCAGGGCAGGGGCTTTGCGGTGGTGGCCTCGGAAGTGCGTTCGCTGGCGCAGCGCTCGGCCTCGGCCGCCAAGGAAATCAAGACCCTGATCGATGACTCGGTGGCCAAGGTCGGCTCCGGCAGCGAGCTGGTGGAACGTGCCGGCACGACCATGGATGAAGTGGTGGCCAGCGTGCGTCAGGTCGCCGACATCGTCTCCGAGATCACGGCTGCCAGCAGCGAGCAGAGTGACGGCATCAGCCAGGTCAATCTGGCCATCACCGACATGGACCAGACCACCCAGCAGAACGCCGCCCTGGTCGAACAGGCTGCTGCTGCCGCCGAAGCCATGCAGGAACAGGCCGCGCGCCTGTCCGAGGTGGTGAGCCAGTTCAAGGTACTGGCGCAGGACCAGGTCGGCTACGGCAGCGAGGAAGTGGCGAGCCGCCCACCGGTAGACATCACGCCGCCGCGACCGGCCTTGCGCTGACGAAGCGACGAAGCCGACGCCACAAACAAGAAACCCGCCATTCACATCCTGGCGGGTTTCTTGTTTTGGGCAGGCCGCAACGACGGTGGGTAGCGGCGCAAATGAAGCATTCTGCGTCACTTCCACCGACGATGAACGGGGGCTGCGCCCCGCGCCATCAGTAGGTAGCTCGTCCGCCCGAGAGATCGAAGACGGATGCCGTGGTGAAGGAATTCTCCTCGGACACCAGCCACGCCACCATCGCCGCCAGCTCTTCCACTTTCACGAAGCGCGCACGCGGGATCTTGGAGAGCATGTAATCGATGTGGGCCTGGGTGCATTGCTCCAGGATGCGGGTCTGCGCGGCGGCCGGGGTGATGGCGTTGACGGCGATGTTGCGGGTCGCGGTCTCCTTGCCCAGGCTCTTGGTGAGGGCGATCATGCCGGCCTTGGCGGCGCTGTAGGCGGAGGCGGTGGGATTGCCTTCCTTGCCCGCGATGGAGGCGATATTGACGATGCGGCCGTAGTTCTGCGCGATCATGCGCTGGACCACCACCTGGTTGACGTAGAAGGCGCCGTTGAGATCGATGTCGATCACGCGGCGCCATTCTTCAGGCGAGTAGTCCGCCACCGGATTGTTCTGTCCGGCGATGCCGGCGCTGTGCACCAGAATGTCGATGGACTGGGTGAGTTTTTCGGTGGCTTCGATGGCTTGCTGGACGTCGGACTGGTCGGAGATATCCACGCGGACAGTCTCGACATTGCCCAGCGGTTCCAGCCTGGCGCGGGCCTCGGCCAGCGCTTTTTCGTCCATGTCCCACAGCACCACCTTGGCCTTGCCTTGCAGCAGGCGTTCGGCCACGGCATAGCCGAAGCCCTGGGCACCGCCGGTGATGATGGCGCTGCGGCCCTGGAAATCGTAGTGATTCATTGTGTCTTCTCCTTCCCTGTTGCGGTCATTGGATCGCGCAGGCGGACATGCGCCCGCGCATGGTCGTTCTTGTTCTTGTGGACTTCGATGGGGATGCAACCGCGCCGCCGACTGGCGGCGCGGGGTAACGCGGTGATCCTGATGGATCAGGCGTCGATGGTCTTCTGCTGCTGTTCGCCGAGGCCGTCGATGCCCAGGCGCATGGTCTGGCCGGCGCGCAGGTAGACGGCTTCCGGCTTGACGCCCATGCCCACGCCCGGCGGCGTGCCGGTGGAGATGACGTCGCCTGGCTGCAGGCTCATGAAGCGCGACAGGTAGGAAACGATGTGCGCCACGCCGAAGATCATGGTGCTGGTATTGCCATTCTGGTAGCGCTTGCCATCCACTTCCAGCCACATGCCCAGCTTTTGCGGATCGGCGACTTCATCGCGGGTGACCAGCCAGGGGCCGATGGGGCCGAAGGTATCGCAGCCCTTGCCCTTGTCCCAGGTACCGCCGCGTTCGATCTGGTATTCGCGCTCGGAGACGTCGTTGACCACGCAATAGCCGGCCACGTGGGACATGGCGTCCTTCTCGTCGATGTAGCTGCCGCCCTTGCCGATGACCACGCCGAGTTCGACTTCCCAGTCGGTCTTCTTGGAGCCGCGGGGGATCTTGACGTCGTCATTGGGGCCGACCACGGCGGAGGTCCACTTGTTGAACACGACGGGTTCGGCCGGGATGGGCAGGTTGGATTCGGCGGCGTGATCGGCGTAGTTCAGGCCGATGCAGATGAATTTGCCGATGTTGCCGACGCAGGCGCCGATGCGCGGCGAGCCTTCCACGGCGGGCAGGCTTTCCAGGTCCAGCTTGCGGATCTTGTCCAGGGAAGCGTCATCCAGTACGGCACCGTTGACGTCCTTGATGTAGGCGGACAGATCGCGGATCTTGCCGGATTGGTCGAGGACGCCGGGCTTTTCCTGCCCCACCGGGCCGTAACGCAGTAATTTCATCGTGTTTCCTTTGAGAAATGATTGTCTCTGAATGACGCCTTTTTGCCGTGGCTCGGCCTCAGCGTGCCGAGGGCGGGCGACAGGTAGAGGGCTGTCGTTTGGGGAAACTGGATATTACCAGTTTATTGGTAAGACCAATACCCTTGAAGCTGTCGAAGAGAGCCTGGCCGCTTGCTGCGACTTCGATCAGGAAGACCCGCAGTCCTTCAGCGCACAGTCGGCCAGCAGCTCAAGCCAGCTTGTCCAGCGGGTATTGTCCCTTGAGCGAGGGCGAGGCGATGACGATGTAACTGAAGTATTTCTCGACGTTTCCTTTTTCTCTCAGCACGTCTTCTGCCACACGCTGGTAATGCCCCAAATCGCGCGTCACGAATTTCAGAAGATAGGTAAACGCACCGCTGATGAGATGACACTCCACGATTTCATCCACGTCACGCACCAGGGTTTCAAATTTCTCAAAATCGCCGCGCGTGTGACCGGAGAGCGTGACCTGGGTGAACACGAACTGAACATGCCCCAGCTTTTCCAGATGGATGTGGGCACCATATCCGGCGATATAGCCCGCCTTCTCCAGACGTCTCACCCGATGCAGGCATGGGCTCGGCGACAGGCCGATCTCGTTGGAGAGATCCACATTCGTCATGCGGCCGTTGCGTTGCAAGAGGCTGAGGATCCGGATATCGAACCGGTCAAGCTTCACTAATTCCGACATGTTTCCATCGTCCCCAATGATTCAGCGTCAATTGGATTTATCTGGTCGTCGTGGAGGGTGACTGCCGATCCGGCTCACGTTACGGCCTGCCAGAATCAGCCGATGGCCCTGCGCGGGTGGCAGGTCATGCGGCGTCAAAGGCTGGCCATCGCATGACCGTCTGCTGGAAGCGGTGGACAGAGTCGCTTCCTGCAGTGAAAAATGCAATGAAACAACGCCGGAAGCTTCCTTTCGATCTTTCAACGGAATATGACATTGTTCAATATAATGATCAACAAGTTTTCCGGCATCCGCCATGTGCTCCTGCAATAAAATGTGCGAAGGCACCAGCTTCCGGTGTCCTGAAATCACCATGAGGTTTCCAGAGAAAGCAAATGACGCAATGACGCAAATGAAAATCAAGAAAAAGGATCCGGCTGCTGCTCCGCATGCGGATGTGGGGGCGCGCCTGAAGGCGCTTCGTCTGGAGCGGGGGATGTCGGTCAACGAGCTGGCGGCTTCCGCCGGCGTTTCCGTGGGGACGGTAAGCCAGGTCGAGCGTAACAAGGCCAATCCCTCCGTGCGTATCCTTGAGCGTCTGAGAGTGGCGCTGTCCGTTCCGCTGAGTGCCTTGCTGGAGGATGCCGAGGCCACCCCGGATTACGATGCCAGCGACGTGGTGCGGCGCGCCAAAGACCGCCCCGTCTTTGATGTAGGCAGTCGTGGCATGCAGAAGGAGTTGCTGTCGCCGCAGGGAAATCATGATCTCAAGATGATGATCATCCTGATCCCGCCAGGGGCCGGTTCCGATGAAGTGCTGATCGGAGTCGGCGAGAAGGCCGGGGTGGTCATGGAGGGATCGGTGGTCCTCAATCTTGGTGGCAGCCGGGTCGAGCTCAAGTCCGGTGACAGCTTCCAGTTCGCCAGCACCATTCCGCACAGCGTGCATAACGAAAGCGCAAAGCCCGCACGTCTGCTGTGGGTGATGAATACGCAACCCCCCATTGTTCATCTCTGAAATCCGGCCCCGATATGGGGCCTTCGTACGTCCAATCAGGGGCGTGGCGCACTGAAAAAGTGAACAGGAAGCAGGCCGGATAAAAACATGAGTTATTTTAACCACAGGCCTAGAATTTCATTATGAATTCACTATAATGAAATTTATAAATAATTTTTCACGCGCTTGATTCAGTAGAGAAAACGATTCCTGGTCGGAGTTCACGGGACATCCTGGCAGCGATTGCTTGAAGGTGCCGTTGAGCTGCGATGGTTCATTCCGCCCGTAGTGCGGCTTGTATTGGTGAGTATGTAGCGGTCATCGCATTTTTCAGGAGACGGCGGGCAGACATTCTGTCTTGGAACAGGCCCGAGGCAACAATGCCGGGCGAGGCATTTTGGGACGGGCTACGGGGTTGCCCGGGAAGGTACGGCCCCGGCAGCAGCAGGGGACTTCCGCCATGTGGCAAATCATCGTGATGAGCCATGCGGCATCACGGAAGCTTGCGATGGGAAGGTCGCGAGCGCCATGAGGTTGCACTCTGCCTGGCACGTTATCTGATGCCGCGGCTGGCAACTTTGCTCGCTTCCTCCTGATTGGAGTGGGTTTCAGGTGCGTTCGCCACCTGAAGAAATCTTGTTTGCGTTTTGGAATGTGCAGTTTTCTTTTGAAGAAAACGCGGTAGCAGGTTCGCCCCGAGCTCAGGGCGGCCAGTGCCCGTAGTCACGTTTGCCAGCAGATTGCCGGAAAGTTTCGCTTTGCGGCAGGTAGTGCAGATGGGTAGTCACGAAATTGCAGTGTGTCTTGCGCGGCGCTTCAATTATGTAGTCGTTCAATTATGTAGTCGTTCAATTGTGCAGTCGCTCAATTGTTCGAATGTTCGATTGAAAAGAAGAGTTCTCCTCTTCATTGCCTGTTTTCCAGAACTTGTCAGAACCACTTTGTTAAGGATCGGCTATGCACCCCTGTATCTCTCCCCGTGCTTCCAAGAAGCACATCGCTCGCACCTTGCGCAAACTGGCCTCCGGCCTGGCGACCTGCCTGATGCTGGTCACGATGACTCAGGCTCAGGCGGCAGGGCCCGCCAAAGTCTCTGCCGGAACGACACCTTCCAGCGTGCCCAATGCATTCCTGAACATCAAGACGCAGCAGATTGAAGGCGTGATGCCGGATGTGATCCGCGAAATCGGCAAGCGGGAGGGATTTGAAATCTCCTTCGACATCGTTCCTTTTTCCGCACTGGTGCAGTCCGTGGTCTCGGACAAGATCGATCTCATCGTGGCCGGGATGTCGCCCACCCCGAAGCGCAAGGAAGTCGTCGATTTCTCTGAGCCGGTAGCCGAATTCGGAAAAGGCATCATCGTCAGTGCCTCGGACAAGAAGCAATATCGCACCATCCAGGATCTGGCCGGAACCGTCATCGGTGCCGGTGCAGGAGAAGAGACGTCGGAAGAGTTGATGAAGCTTGGCATCTTCAAGGAAGTGAAGCTGTACAACACCGCTGCCGACATGGCGCGTGACGTTGCCTTGGGCCGCATTACCGCAGGCTTCAATGATTACCCGATCTGGAAAGCCCAGGAAGCCAACGGTGCCCTGCAAGGATGCCGTGTAGTCGATGGCTTCAAGCCACTGCGCAAGGTGCCGATTGCCTTTGGCGTCAAGAAGGGCAATACCGCGCTGCTGACCAAGATCAATGATGGACTGGTCAAGATCAAGGCCGATGGCACGTTGGACCAGATCCTGAAGAAATGGAACTTCGTCGACTGACGCGTCTTTCAGCCCGGGTTCGGGACCGGCGTGACGGAGGCTGCTCCGTCACCTCCAGCAATCATCATCAGAGGGAAGACAATGCGTTGGAATGATATGGCGGACTTTGTGCCGATCCTGTTGCAAGGGGCGGGGATGACGATTTTCATCACCCTCAGCTGCCTGGTGTTGAGCACGCTGCTGGGTCTGGTCTGGGCCCTGCTGAAGATGTCCCGCCATGCCCCGGTGCGGCAGGTCACGGCGACCCTGATCAACATCGTCCGCGGCCTGCCGATGATCGTCTTGCTGTTCTATATCTACTTCGTCTTTCCCTCGATTCATATTCAGCTCAGCGCCTTGCAGGCCAGTATCATCGGTCTCGCGTTCGGCTATTCGACTTATGTGGCCGAGATCATCCGGTCCGGCATCGAATCGGTGGATATGGGGCAATATGAGGCCGCGCAGTCGATCGGCATGGGCCGGGTCAAGACCATGACGCGGGTCATCCTGCCGCAGGCCATCAAGGTCGCCCTGCCACCGTACAGCAATACGCTGGTCTCGATGCTCAAGGATTCCTCGCTGGCCTCCACCATCACCGTCACGGAAATGACGCGGCAGGGAACCTTGCTCGCAGCCGCCACCTTTCAGAACCTTGAGGTCTATACGCTCATTGCCGTGGGCTACCTGGCGATGAGCCTGCCATTGATGAGTCTCACCAAGATGCTGGAGAGACGTTTTGGAAAACACAAGGTGAAGTGAGCCGGCGATGATTGAAATCAAGAACGTGACCAAGAATTTCGGGGACTTCTCCGTCCTCAAAGGGATTTCCCTGGAGGTGAAGGAAGGCGAGGTCGTTTGCCTGATCGGCGCATCCGGCTCCGGTAAATCGACGCTGCTTCGCTGTATCAATGCGCTTGAATCCTACGATTCGGGGGAAATCCGGTTGTTGAATCAGGTGGTCGAGCAGCGTTCTCGCCACATCAATCAATTGCGTACCCAGGTCGGCATGGTCTTTCAGCGATTCAACCTGTTCCCGCATCGGACTGCGCTGGAGAACGTGATGGAAGGCCCGGTGCACGTCAAGCGGCTGCCGGTTGAACAAGCGCGCCGGGAAGCCATCGAGATGCTCAACAAGGTCGGATTGGGGCAGAAGATCCATGCCTATCCGCATCAGCTATCGGGCGGCCAGCAACAGCGGGTGGCGATTGCAAGATCACTGGCGATGAAGCCCAAGGCCATCTTGTTCGACGAGCCGACTTCTGCACTCGATCCCGAGCTCGTCGGCGAGGTCCTCAGTGTCATGCGGACCTTGGCGCGGGAAGGCATGACCATGCTGGTCGTCACGCACGAAATGGGCTTTGCGCGCGAAGTGGCTGACCGCGTTTGCTTTCTCCACGCCGGCCTCATCATCGAAGAGGGGGAGGCCAGACAAGTCCTTGGTGCGCCCCGCGAAGCGCGCACCCGGGAGTTTTTGCGCCACGTGCTGACCAATCGGGCCGACGATGAGCGTCCCGCCGCGCCTGCAGAGCAGGCAATGCCTGAGGCAAAAGAGTAAATGCGGGTATCGCTGTCCTCAGCGATCCGCAGATGCCGTTGATCCTGCCTCGGGTAATCGCATCCCGGTGAAGTTGCAACAGGATTTCGCAAGACATGTGACCGCCTGGTGCAGGCGTTCATGGCCACCGCTGTAAGGCGGATTTTTCTTGTAGACCAGAGACTGAGAGATCGGACCAGTGCCATGCTGAGAGTGGAAGAAGTTTATGATTCGCCCGAGTTTGTCAGTGAAGTCGATGTCGTGGTCATCGGTGCCGGCATCGTCGGCACCTCGATCGGCTATGAGCTGGCCAGGCGCGGCATCTCCGTGGCCATCCTTGAAAAGGGCATCGTCGGCGGCGAACAGTCTGGCCGCAACTGGGGATGGGTGCGCCAGCAGAACCGTGATCTGTTCGAATTGCCGCTGGCCATGCGCAGTCTGCGACGTTGGAACGAACTGCGCGACGAGATCCAGATCGATCTGGGCTTCCGCCGTGAAGGAATTCTGTACGCCACCAACGAAGAGAAGGATCTCGCCAAGTGGAGCGCGTGGGGCCAGCGCGCGAAGGAGATCGGCTTTGTCAGTCATATCCTCAGTGCGTCCGAAGTGAAGGCGCGTACGCCTTCGGGCGGGCCGGGCTACAAAGGCGGCGTCTGGTCTCCCACCGATGGCCGAGCCGAGCCCTCGCGAGCCGCGCCTGCGTTGGCGGAGGGCGCCAAGCGCCTGGGAGCGCACCTTTACCAGCAGTGCGCCGTCCGAGGCCTGGAGACCAGCGGGGGACGTCTCAGCGGTGTGTGGACCGAGCGCGGTCTGATCAAGGCCTCCACCGTGGTCTGCGCCGGCGGTGCCTGGAGCGGGCGCTTGTGCCGGCGTCACGGGATTGCGTTCCCGGTGGTCAACGTGGTCGGAACCACCATGCGGACTTCGGTTGCGCCGGAGGTCGTGAGCGGCTGCTTCAGCGGCCCGGGCTTCGCGCTGCGTCGTCGTCTTGACGGTGCCTATTCGGTCGCCGTGCCCGGTTTCGGACGCATTGACCTGGCCCCCGTCGGGCTGAAGAACGGGCTTCAGTACTATCGCAATTACAAGAACGACATCGGCAAGAAACTGACCTATCGTCTTTCCCGGGCGTGGATGGAGGGGCCCGAAGCCACCAGTACCTGGGCGTTTGATCAAGTGTCGCCATTTGAGCGGTGCCGCGTACTTGATCCGCGTCCCGATCCCGATTTTGCCAGGCGTGCGCTGGATAACGTCAAGCGTGCCATTCCGCAATTGTCGGAGTTGCGCGTGGCCTATGCGTGGGCAGGCGCGATTGATACCACGCCCGATCTCATCCCCGTCATTTCTGACGTCGCCGCCTTGCCGGGCCTCTATCTCGCCACCGGGTTCAGCGGTCATGGTTTCGCGCTGGGGCCGGCGGCAGGGGAACTGGTGGCGGATATGGTCACGGGTGCAAGCCCGATGATTGATGTCTCCCCCTATCGCCTGAGCCGTTTCAACGATGGTACCTCGCTCAAGGTACCGGAAATGATGTAGCTGTCATCACTATCCTCCGGATGTCGCAACCGCCGCCGGCGCAGTCAATGCCAGCGGCATTGTTCCCTGCCGACATCCGGATGGAGCTGTACTGCTTGCAGTCTTGTCCCCCCAATCACTTTTACCTATCTCCCCATGCTCACCTCCATTCGCGCCCGCGTGATCTGCGCCTTCGTTGCGCTGGTTGTCTTCTCTGTGGTGGTCAGCACCGCGGCCAATTACCTGATTGCCCGCAACAGCATGTGGGACGCCACGGACAGCAGCCTCTCCACCTCGTTGAACGACCATGCCCGCGTGATTGGTGACTGGGTCGCCGAAAAAACGCGCCTGGTCGACTCCTTGCAGGATGTCGTCCTGACCGATTCTCCCGATGCGATGCTCAAGCAGATCCAGGTCGCCGGCGGATTTTTCGATGTCGGCGTGGGGTATCCCGACAAGAAGACCAAGTTCACCGACTGGCCCAATATTCCCGCTACCTATGACCCGACCACCCGTCCCTGGTACAAGGGGGCCGTTGAGGCCGGCAAGCCGGCGGCCATTCCATATATCAGTACCAGCAAGGCCTTGCTGGTGGCGCTGGCCATTCCCGTGATGCGTGAGGGCAAACTCAAGGCGGTGCTGGTGGGTGACGTGGCCCTTGACAGCGTGGTGGAGACCATCAAAGCCATTCATCCCACACCCGAGAGCTTCGGGATGCTGATCGACAAGAACGGCCGCATCATCGCGCACCCCAATGCGGAACTGCGTTTCAAGCAGGCCACCGATATCGCTCCCGAGTTCGCGCAGTTGAGTTCCGCTGCTGACGACAGAGCGAGCGCGCCGATGAAGATCGTGGTCGATGGCCGGGCCAAGCTGGTGCGTGCGCAGAAAATTCGCGGGACCGACTGGAGCATCGTGATCGCCATCGATGAATCCGAAGCCATGGCCGGCGCACGCTCCCTGCTCAATACGTCGCTGCTGTCCCTGATCCTGATCGTCGGCATCGCTTCGGTCATCGGTGTGGCCGTGACTGCGACGGCGTTCCGTCGGCTCGGACAGGTCAGCCAGGCCATGGCCGCCATCGGCTCGGGCAGCGGTGACCTCACGCAGCGCCTGCCCGATCAGGGCAAGGACGAAGTAGCGGTCATTTCGCGCTCCTTCAACCAGTTCGTCGGCCAGTTGCAAAACGTGATGCTCGATATCCGTGATGCCAGCGAGGCGGTCCGTACGGCCTCCAATGAAATCGCCACGGCCAACCAGGACTTGTCGACCAGAACCGAATCGGCCGCCGCCAGTCTGGAACAGACAGCGGCCTCCATGGCCGAGATCTCGGAGACGGTCGGCCGCTCGACGGCTGCCGCCAAGCAGGCGGACCAGCGCTCCAGCAGCGCCACCGAGATTGCCTCGCAAGGTGGCAAGGTGGTGTCCGACGCCGTGACCACCATCGGCGAGATCGAAAAGGTATCGGGCCAGATCGGTGCCATCATCACCGTCATCGACGGCATCGCTTTCCAGACCAATATCCTGGCCTTGAACGCCGCCGTGGAAGCGGCCCGCGCCGGCGAGCAGGGGCGCGGCTTCGCAGTCGTGGCCCACGAGGTGCGCAGCCTGGCCAAACGCAGCGCGGAAGCGGCACGCGAGGTCAAGGAACTGGTGGAGACCACCGTCTCGCGGGTTTCCGCGGGATCGGTACAGGTGCGCCAGGCTGGCACCACCATGGGCGAGATCGTGACCCAGTCGGCCGATGTGCAATCGCTCATTTCAGGTATCGCAAGGGCGACCGACGAGCAGATGCGCGGTATTCAGGAAGTCAATCGTGCCGTGATCCAGCTCGATTCCATGGTGCAGCAGAACGCCGCCCTGGTGGAGCAGTCGGCCGCAGCGTCGGCGACCTTGCAGGCGCAGGCCAATACGCTGGCATCGACCATCGGCCGTTTCAGGATCTCCTGAGCCTGCCGCCCGGCCGGTCCTCGTCGGGCACCGCCGTGCAGACTGAACTCACCGGCGTGCATTGCCCGTGCGTGACGGCGCTGCCGTTGGTGGCGGAGACCTGCGCGAAAGAACCTGGCTGAAACGCATTTCACGCCGATTGATGAACTGGGTTCTGGACGATAAAGGCCTTGCTGTTCAACACCTCCATGACGGCCTTCACTGAGGGCGGCACGGTCCGGGCTTTCTTGCAGGCCAGAAAAGTAGGCCGCTCCATCGCCGGCGTGATCGGTCTGACCTGAATCTGGAGTGAGCTCACCGACTGTCCCGCTTCAGCAGGCAGGACTGCCGCACCATAGCCGGCAGCGACCAGACCCTTGATGGCCTCGCCGTTGTTGAGGGCGATGCGAGGGCGCGGGAAAAATCCGGCACGCGAAAACCATTGCAAGGTCTGATGATACAAAGCGCTGCCGGGTTCATTCATCAACAAGGGCTGCCGTGCCAGCCAGGCCGGGCTGACTCGCTTGGGCACGGTCCAGGCCGCCGGCAGGAACGCCATCAGCGGGTCGCTGCGCCAGCGTGTCAGCACCAGGCCCTGGTGCCGGGTGGTGGCCCCCACCAATGCCAGATCCAGTTCATCCGCCTGCAGCTTTTCCATCGCCATCGCGGTAGTCGTGACGGCCAGTTCTATCTTCAGTTCCGGCCGATGCTGCGCCATGTACTGCAACAAGCGGGGCATCTCATGCGTGATCAGGCCGGTCGATGCCCCGAGCCGCACGACCCCTTGCACGCTTTCCCGATAATGGCCGACTGCTTCGCTGGCCTGGTCAGCCAATGCCAGCAGCTTGCGGGCATAGTCGATCAGGATCTTGCCGCCCGCTGTCACCGTGACGCCATGGCGGTTGCGCTTGAGCAGAGGAATGTCCAGCCTTGACTCAAGCTCCCGCAAGTGCAGCGAAATGGTCGGCTGTGCCAGGTGCAAGGCTGCCGCTGCATTCGACAGGGAGCCGGAATCGACTACTGCCAACAGCGTACGAAGATGATCCAGGTTGAATTCTCGCATCAGGATTTCTAATAATTGAACGGCTCAAATTTAATTTTACTTCGCCAAGGTGGGATGCGAGAATTTTTCCACGGACCCAATTTTTCCACCGGACTGGCAGATCACCATGAACTACATTTCTACACGCGGCGACCGAACTCAACGTGGTTTCTCGGAGGTCTTGCTGGAGGGACTGGCCCCCGATGGCGGCCTGTATGTTCCGCTGGCCTATCCCAGGATCGACGATGCCACCTTGCAGGCGTGGCGCACCTTGTCGTATCCGGATCTGGCTTTTGAAATCATGGCGCTCTACGTCGGCGACATACCGGCCGGGCAGTTGCGCAGCGCCATCGCCCGTACTTACACCGCGGAGATATTCGGCTCTGCCGATATCGTCCCGCTCAGGCCGCTTGAGGATGGCTTGTTCGTCCTGGGTTTGTCCAACGGCCCCACCTTTGCTTTCAAGGATGTGGCGATGCAGTTGCTGGGCAACCTGCTGGACGATGAGCTGGGCCGACGTGGTGAGCAACTCAATATTGTCGGAGCCACCTCTGGCGATACGGGAAGCGCGGCCGAGTACGCCATGCGCGGCAAGAAAAACATCCAGGTCTTCATGCTCAGTCCGCATGGCCGCATGAGCCCGTTTCAACAAGCACAGATGTTCAGCCTGCAGGACAGGAACATTCACAACATTGCTGTAGAAGGAAGCTTCGACACCTGCCAGGACATCGTCAAGGCGATCTCCTCCGATCTCGGCTTCAAGCGCCGCTTCCATATCGGGACCGTCAATTCCATCAACTGGGCGCGCTTGCTGGCGCAGGTCGTCTATTATTTCGCGGGCTATTTCCAGGCCACGCGCAGCAATGGGGAAAGAGTCAGTTTTGCAGTGCCATCCGGCAATTTCGGCAATATCTGCGCCGGCCATGTTGCCCGCATGATGGGGCTGCCCATCGACAAGCTGGTCCTCGCCACCAATGAAAACGACGTGCTGGACGAGTTCTTCAGAACCGGGTGCTACCGTCCCCGATCCAGCGCTGAAACCCCGGCGACCTCCAGCCCCTCCATGGATATCGCCAAGGCTTCCAATCTCGAGCGCTTCATCTTCGATGTGCTGGGGCGCGACGCGCAAAGCGTGCAACAGCTTTTCGGCGAGGAGCTGGCACACCATGGGAAATTCATACTGAGCAAACAAGAGCATGAACGCATGGCCGACTACGGTTTCGTCTCAGGCAAGAGTACGCACGCTGATCGCCTGGCCACGATTTCGCAGGTCTGGAGCGGGCGTTCGATGATGATCGATCCGCATACCGCTGATGGCGTCAAGGTTGCACGCCATCATCGCGTGCAAGGGGTTCCCACCATTGTGCTGGAGACGGCCCTGCCATTGAAGTTCGAAGAGACCATGCGTGCTGCCACCGGACGCGGTGTACCGCGGCCGGCTGCGTTGGCAGACCTGGAAGCGCGGCCGCGGCGCTTTGCCGTGATGCAGGCATCGACAGAGGACATCAAGGAACGAATAGCGACGTCTTGCGGGCTGCGCTCAAGCTGAACATGCAACGCCGGGCCTCGCCCTGTCACCCGATTTCAATGAAACCGGGTGACAGGGCGAATGTTCAGAACGACTCGGCGGCTTTGATGGCGCGGACCACGTCATCCTGGCTCACATCGAGGTGCGTCACCCAGCGGATACGGTTCATCATGCCTTCCTTGCTGCGATAGGCACCTCCTTGCAGCGTGATATCGTGGGCGGCAAAGTGGGCGATGAGATTGCCGGCAATATCGGCTTGAACATCCGTAAAGACCATGTTGGTCTGCGCTGGCTGGACGTGGAATGCGCCGCGCAGTTTGGGGTTGTTGCTGGCCGCCTCGGCCAGGCCGCGCGACAGCAGATCCGCATTGGCATGATCGTCGGCCAGGCGCTGAACGTTATGCTGGAGCGCATGCAGGCCGGCCGCAGCGAGCACGCCGGCCTGGCGCATGGCACCGCCCAGCATCTTGCGAATGCGCCGCGCCTCGTGAATGAAGTCCTTGGAGCCCAGCAGTACCGACCCCACGGGCGCGCCCAGGCCTTTGGACAGGCACAGTGAAACGGAGTCGAAGCCCTTGCACAATTCGCGCGCGCGCATCAGAGGTTCGCCGCCCCCGGCCAGCGCAACGGCCGCATTGCACAGACGGGCTCCATCGATATGGGCGCGCAGACCACGGCGCTTGGCCAAAGCGGCGACTTCCTGCATGTAGGCCAGGGGCAGCGGCTTTCCGCCCACCGTGTTTTCGATCACGACGAGCCGGGTACGGGCGAAATGCGGATCGTCCGGTTTGATCACCGCCTCGATGTCGTCCAGAGCAAGCGTGCCGTCAGGCTGTTGCTCCAGCGGCTGGGGCTGGACCGATCCCAGAACGGCCATGCCGCCTGCCTCCCAGCGATAGGTGTGCCACTGCTGACCGACAATGGCCTCGTCACCGCGGCGGCAATGCGTCATCATGGCGATCAGGTTGCTCTGGGTGCCGCTGGGCGCAAACAGGCCAGCTTCGAAGCCGAACATCGTGGCGGCGGTGTGCTGCAGGAGATTTACCGTAGGATCTTCTCCCATGACGTCGTCACCGAGCGGCGCTTCGATCATGGCCTGCTTCATGGCAGGGGAGGGCTGGGTGACGGTGTCGCTGCGAAAGTCGCTCATGGATTGTTCCTTGCAATCGGTCAGAAGTGAATCATGATTGTGAGTTCTTTTTGATGTTGATGGGTGCTGGTTGAGCACTCGATCTGTTCCCTGGAAGCACAGATGAAACTACCCCCCCTGGAAAATCTCCGCATCTTTGAAGCCGTTGCGCGCCTGCAAGGATTTACGGCTGCCGGCGAGAGTCTGGGGCTGTCGCATAGTGCGGTCAGCCGCCGGGTGTCGGAACTGGAGTCTCGGCTCAATGTGCAGTTGATGCACCGAACCAGTCGCCGCCTGGCCCTGACTCCGGAAGGAAAGATCTTGCTGGAAGCGGTCCAGGAAGCGCTGCAGCGAATCGAAGAGGCAACCGAGGAGATCTTGCGTCCTGCTCGGCAGCGGCCGCTTCTGGTGTCTTGCGAACGGTCGCTGGCGATGCGATGGCTGATCCCGCGCCTGTCCCAGTTTCAGGATGCGCATCCGGATCTGCCGATCTATCTGTCGACGGGCAATGGCGCGGTTGACGTTGCACGGGAGCATATCGATGTGGCGATCCGTCGGGCCGATTTCGCACTGGATCCACGGGCGGTCTGCATCCCGCTGTTCACGGAACAGACCGGGCCGGTCGCGCTGCCCGGCCTGAGCGGAAAGGCGCTGCTGACGCGTCTCCACTCGACCAGCCGTCCCGATGCCTGGAAGACCTGGGCGAGACGCGCCAGGGTGGCTGCCCGCGCCGCGCGGGGCGCGGCCTCTGATCTGCATTTCGACCATTTCTTTCTCAGCTTGCGCGCTGCGGAAGCCGGACTGGGCATGGCCATTGCGCCCTTGTTCATGGTGGTGGACAGCCTGGAGGCAAGGACCCTCACAGCACCTCAAGGCTTTGTGGCAGATGACTCACGGTACATCGCATTGATGCGCAGGCTTCCCGAGCCGGGTTCGCCGGAGGCACGCTTCATGGACTGGCTGCACGCCGCCGTTGAGGAGACGCTGAGTGCAGCTCGTCCCTATTGCCGCGTATAGCATGTTGCTAGCATGTCGCGTCAGGAACAAAGCGTGGTCGCCAGGCAGAGCGTTGGCGCGGGACGATGACCGCAGGCATGGCTTCAGTCTTCGGCCAGAAGCTGATCTTTGAATCCGTCTGGCGTCCATCTGCTGGCTGTCTTCGTCAACAGCGGCTATCCCTTCCAGATGCGCCGCGATCTCGCCCCGGGAATCGTCAGCCTTTTGGGGGTGGTGCTGTACCTGTCAGCGTTTCGGCGGTCTGCCACAGGCGCGCGGAATCAGCCTGACGGGCAGACTGCGGTTGCCGCGCGACGTGCGGACTACCGATAAGCAAAAATCTTGGGCCGTAGAATGCGCCTTGCGCTGCGTTCGGATCGAGCGCTGCCTGCAGCAGTGACTCGGTGGCCCACTTGACGTCCATCGAGGGAACCAGCCGGAACATCAGCCGCTTGTGGGTGGAATCCGTTCCCATGTTCGGCCCGCTGGTCTGCAGATTGGTCCGCGTATGGCCCGGATGGGCGCTGGTGCTCAGCAATGGCCAGTCGCGCTCGCGCGCGATGGCTGCCAGCTGATTTGCCAGCAACAGGCAAGCGAGCTTGGATTGTGCGTACGCGGTGACGGGCGAGTAGGACCGTTCGCTTTGAAGATCGTCAAAATTGATCTTGGCACCAATGGCGGCGCTGCTCGTGATGGTTGTGACGCGCGGCGCTTTGGCTTCGAGCAGCAGCGGCAGCAAGAGGTTGGTGAGCGCGAAGTGGCCCAGGAAGTTGGTGGCAAACTGCAGCTCGAATCCGTCCGGGCTCAATGCGCGCTTGGGCGGCATCATGATCCCGGCATTGTTGAGCAGCAGATCGATGGGACGTCCTTCGCTGAGCATCTGGTCGGCAAACGTGCGCACGCTGGCCAGGCTGGAGAGATCAAGGATGCGCACCGCCAGCGATGCCTTTGGAAACTCTTTCAGTATCTCCTGCCGTGCAGCTTCGCCCTTCGCTTCACTGCGTACTGCCATGACGACATCGGCACCCGCCGCCGCCAATCGTCTGGTTGCCTCCTTGCCGGTACCACTGTTGGCACCGGTCACAATGATTTGGCGCTGGCGTTGATCCGGTAACTGGTACATCCGCATATCTCCCATGAGGGCAATCAATGGAACCCATTTCACACACAGGCAATCACGCTCATGTAGGGCATGGGTTCTGACTCAACTGCTTTTCCAAAGGTGGGAAAATAACGCTCTGCCTGCGTTTTGACAAGCCAGCATTTTCGTAGCAACGAGGCAGTGGCTGACAGAGCGCTGACAATGCTGGCGTGACCGAGACATCAGGCTCGCTCAAGTTGCTACCCTGATCGTCCTATCTGCTGCGCGTGCGCCTGGAAATTGACGCGCAAGTTCCATTAGGAGCTCGCGCGGAGGCGGATTACTTGTCCTTGATATGTTTCTCCGCCCACTGTTCTGCAGTGGTGACCGCAATCGATTGCCGTGCATTGAATGTCCCTGCCTTCGGCCACGCTACACCCTTGCCTTGCGCAAAGACGGCACGGTATTTCTTGATGTGATGAGATGGATCTTTTTTCAGTTCATCGAGCAGGTAAGGAACGCTCCAGACATTGCGCCGGAAAGGACGTCCGAGGACACGTTCGAGAATGTTGGCCACCTCGCCATAGGTCACCGTATCACCCGACAGATAGACGATTTCATTCTTGAAGCGGGGCTCGAAGAAAACGATCTCCGCAGTCAGCAGTCCGATGTCATCCGGCGTGGTCAGGGTCACACTGGTATCCAGGCTGCCCAGGGCGTTGAGGGTGTCGTTGGCGAAGTCCACCACTTCAAACACCGGTTCGAACATGAAACTGGTGAACATGCCGGTCGAGATGATGACCCATTCCGTCTTGCTCTGCGCGCGCAGCAGTTCGCGAACATCGAGCTGTGCATCGAACAGGTCCTGGGGACTGCCGCGCCCGATGGCCTCGAAATCGACACCGAACTGCCACGGGAAGTAGCGCTTCACCCCCGAGCGCAAGGCGGCCGTGGCGAGCTTCATCGGAGTCTCGCGGCCGGCGACCATGCCGGCACAGCCGATGACGGTATCAAAGCGCGCGAAGATTTCTGCCAGTTGATCGATCGTATCGTTCACAAGATCTGCTGCCACCATCCGGATGCCCAGGGCGCGGAGTTCGTCGATCTCCGCTTTCTTTGCGGGGACTTGTGTATTGATCGTCGATTCCCTGAGCAGGACGCTGATGCTCGATCCGGGGGCACGTTCTGCCACGCGCGCGAGATTGCGCAATACCGGAAGGCCGAGTTCGCCCGCGCCTAACACGAGGATGGATTGAGGAGGGAGTTGGGATGTGCCATGCATGATCTGTCCTGAGGGTCGTTGCTGATAAGATGGCCGCATGGTTGCACGATCACGCAACGCTCTCAAGAAGGCACACGGATGATACCAAGAGAAGCCATCATCGCTGATGAAGCACTGAAGGAAGCAGAAGCCATCTGCCAGACCCTGCGCGAAGATGACGATGGGGTCCGGCGTGATGTCCTCGCGCATGCAGGCAGCCGCTGGGCGCTCGGGATCCTGCACGCGCTCGGCGTATATGGCACACTGCGCCACGCCGAGCTCAAGCGTCAGCTGAGCGGCGTGACCCAGCGCATGCTGACCAAGACGCTGCGCGCACTGGAACGCGATGGCCTGCTGCTGCGTCACGAAACCGATGAAAAGCCGCTGCGCGTGGAGTACGAGCTGACAGCGTTGGGCAAGGATCTGCTGCTGCGCATGTCTCCGATCTGGACCTGGGTGGTGGAGCACGCGGAGGACTTCCGCCAGGCGCGCCGCACCTTTAACAGTCAGGACAAGCAACAGAACATTCATCGACTCAGGTAGCGCCTGCGTCAGGCATCGCCTATCCCTGTGGCGGGCCTGCCGACGTCCTGCAAAGCGCTTCCTGCCATTAACCGTGCCGATTCCAGGGTCCAGGCTTGTGCTGCAAGCTGGCCATCCTGTTTCGCACCTTGGCCCACTCACATCGCCCCGTACGAGCCTGTCCAGAACATCATGTCGCGCATCGCAATCACCGGTCAGATCCTGGCTCCGAGGGACGTCGACAGCGTGTCCCGTCCCGTAGTGGCCCTCGGCACCACATCAGTCGCCAAGGACTGGGAGAACGCCCGGCATCAGCATCGCAAGGCGCAACTGATTTATTCGGTACGCGGCGTCCTCAACTGCGAAGTGGAAGACGGCGTCTGGATCGTGCCGCCGCAGTGCGCCGTATGGATCCCGGGCGACCTGCCGCATGCCGCCCGCGGGGCAGGAGAGACGGAATGCTATTGCCTGTTCGTCGAGCCGGATGCCGCTCCGGATCTGCCGACCACCTGTTGCACGATTTCCGTATCGCCCTTGCTGCGCGAACTGCTGCTCAAGGTGGCGGGTTTTCCCGAGCTGTATCCCCTGGGCGGACGCGAGGAACGCCTGATCGCCACCTTGCTTGACGAGCTGGCGAGCGCGCCGGTAGAAGACCTGCATCTGCCAATGCCGCGCGACCAGCGCTTGCGGAGACTCGCCGACCTGCTGCTGGCCGATCCCACCGACAAGACGTCCAAGGCTGCCTGGGCCAATCACATCGGCATGAGCGAACGCAGCATGAGCCGCCTCCTGCAGCAGCAAGTCGGCATGAGCTTCGGGCGCTGGCGTCGTCAATTGCACGTGATCCTGGCACTGCAGCGTCTGACCAAGGGCGACAGCGTGCAGACGGTGGCACTGGAGCTGGGCTACGAAAACGCCAGCGGCTTCATCACCATGTTCCGCAAGGCCGCAGGCAAGTCTCCGGCACGCTATCTCTCCGATCGCACCGACAGCGCGGTACGTGCAACGGTGCCGGCCATCGTGCTGCCGGATGAACGGCCCGCCTGAACACCACCGATCCACCCCGTCGTGAGTGTGGCCGAAATGCGAAATAGTCTGGCCTGGTTTCGCTATTGCGACCACGCATCTTCATTGTTAAATGGCTGCTCCAAATAACAATGATTATCGTTTATGTGCTCACGCCATGCCGTTTCAACTTCTCGTCGCTTCCTCACTGCATACGTTCCGTCGCCTGCCTGCACGCTCTCCGACCGGGCCATGCGGGACTTGCTCCGACGCACGCCTTACAAGGTCTTGAGTTCTGCGGTCGCCGCCGCTGTTCTGCTGGGCGCGCAAGCCAGCTTCGCCGCTGATTCATCACAAATCCAGCAAAACCCTGCCGATTCCGGGACGGCGGCGCAAGCGCAAACCTCCTTGCCGGCTGTCACTGTCACCGGGCATGCGGAGCCGGCGACCACGGAGGGTACAGGAGCCTATACGACGGGCGAGACGGCCGCGGCAACGCACCTGCCGCTGTCGTTGCAGGAGACGCCGCAGGCGGTGACGGTGATGACGCGCCAGCGCATGGATGACCAGCAATTGAACTCGGTGCAGGGCGTGCTGGACAACACCACCGGCATCACGTCCTACCAATCCGATAGCGAGCGCACGAGTTTTTATTCGCGCGGTTTCCTGATCAACAACGTGCAGTATGACGGCATCCCTACGGTGGTCGGCAATACCGTCAACGGCAGCGGGATCAGTGCTATCGATACCGCCTTCTATGATCGCGTCGAAGTGGTGCGGGGTGCTTCCGGCCTGCTTACCGGAACGGGCAATCCCTCGGCCGCCATCAATCTGGTGCGCAAGCGTCCGACCCGGGATTTTTCGGCGTCGGCCTCGCTGAGCGCAGGCAGCTGGGATACCCATCGCGCCATGGCCGATCTCTCGACCCCACTGACAGCTGATGGCCGCATCCGCGCGCGACTGGTGGGCAGCTATCAGGACGGCCACTCCTACATCGATGGCTACAAGCCCGAGAAGAAGTCGTTCTACGGCATCGTCGAGGCTGACCTGACTTCACACACCACCGTCAGCCTGGGCTATGACGATCAGCACATCACCTCGACGGGAGCCACCTGGGGCGGGTTGCCGCTCTGGTTCAGCGACGGCACGCAGGCTGACTACGCCTCGTCGAAGAGCTACGCACAGGATTGGAGTCAATGGAACACGACGCTCAAGACTGCCTTTGCCGAGCTCGATCATCGCTTTGACAATGGCTGGAAACTGCATGCCACGGCCAGCCAGTACCGCACCGAATTCAATGCCGAACTGCTCGGCCTGGTCGGCCGTCCGGACCGCGCCACCGGGCTGGGCACCTATCCTTTCGGGGCGTATCCGGTGGCCCTCGCGTCACAGGGCAGCAGTCGCACCAATACCTTCGATGTGATGATGGCTGGCCCCTTTGACCTGCTGGGCCGTCATCATGAAGCAGTAGTGGGGGCCATGACCTCACGCCGCACCTCCGGCGAGAATGACATCGCGCCGTTCTATGCCGGATTCATGCCGGTCAATATCAATGAGCTCAGCACACCCTTCGCCCGTCCGGACTTCGCAGCGATGCCATCGGTGCCGACCAGCACCGGGATCAAACAGAGTGGCGTCTATGGCGCGGCCCGTCTGTCATTGGCCGACCCCCTGAAACTCATCGTCGGTGCGCGGGTGAGCAACTACGAAATTGACAACAGCGTCGGTGGTGCGGCGATGCGTTACGAGAAGAACGGTGTCTTCACGCCCTATGCCGGCCTGGTCTATGACATCAACCGGATCTATTCGGCCTATCTCAGCCATACGCGCATCTTCAATCCTCAGACCGACTATCAGGACAGCAAGGGCAACGTCCTCACGCCGGCCACAGGAAAGACGACGGAGATCGGCCTCAAGGGGGCGTACCTTGAAGGGCGCCTGCACGCCTCCGTGGCCCTGTTCGAAACCCGGCTGGACAACGCGGCCCAGATCGTCGCAGGTGCGTTCACGCCAGCGGGCGCGCAAGCCTACAGCGGTGCAGATGGCACCAAGTCACGCGGAGTCGAAGTGGATCTGCAGGGCGAGCTGGCACGCGGCTGGAACGTCTACGCAGGCCTCTCCCACTTCATCGCCGAAGACGGCAACGGTGTGCGTCTGAATTCGCAGCTGCCGCGTACCACGGCGCAGTTTTTCACGACCTATCGCCTGCCTGGTGCGTGGCACAAGCTGACGGTGGGGGGCGGCGTGAGATGGCAGAGCGGCATCTACGAGGCGGCCAATACCGGCACCAGTACCTTGGGCGGCCAGCAGGGCGGCTACGCCCTGGCATCGCTGATGGCACGTTATGCCGTGTCGCAGAAAACCACGGTGGCACTCAACGTGAACAACCTCTTCGACAAGAAGTACGCGCTGCAGAAGGGAGACTTCGATACCGTGACCTACGGTGCTCCACGCAACATGATGGTGACACTGGATTACCGCTATTGAGTCCGCACAGACGCCTTTTGCATCATCAGAAAATATTATGAATCGCTTCTTTAATCATCTGGAAAAATGATATGTCAATTCAGTCGCCGCTTTCCTCCCCGCATCCTCTGCCGACCCGGCATCCGGACCAGACCGCCTTGTTCTGGCTGGCCACTGCCATCGGGGCCGTGCTCTTCGTGAGCTTCCAGCTGTTCTTCTACGTCAACGACTTCGTGAGAGCACAGGGCAGCGCGCCCGCCATCACCTTCGAGACCAAGATGCTGTGGATGTTTTCGGCCTATTACGGCTGCTGGATCGTCACCGTCCTGCTCGCACTGTCGGCCAACCGCGCGGCCCGCTGGAGCGCGCTGATCCTGGGCAGCCTGCTGGTTGTCCTCAACACCTTGGGCGGCATTGCCGACGGATTGCGCGATGGCTGGCACATTGCCTTCTCGGCGATGTTCTTCATTTCACTGCCGGGCGTATTCGCCATCGCGACCACCTGGCGCAACCTCAATCGCAAAGGAGACGGCCATGTCGATGAATAGTGCGGATTTCCCGCTTGTATGGATGAATCTCACCCAGCAACCCGGACATGATCACGAGCAGGATTTCACGGAGTTTGAAGCGAACCTGCAGCGCGAAGAACCCTTCGTGCTGCTGACCGATACCGTCCCTGCCGAAGATCACGAGCATTCCGCGGAAGAAAAGAAACGTACCGCACTCTGGATGAAGCAGAACAAGCATGCCTTGCGCAAGCTGGTGCTGGCGATGATCGTGGTGGAACCCAATGCGGCCAGGTGGGTTGGCTTCAAGGCCTTTGCGGTGGTGTTTGCGAAGTTCTGGGGCTACCCGCTGCTGCTTGCGGGCTCGCGTGAGCAGGCGCTGCAGATGGCGAGGGAACTGCTGGCGCAGAATGGCAAAGCAGTCGGGCTGACCTGAGGCTGTTTCCTGACCGAATTGCGGCGGCTATTGCCCGGGTTGCTCCGGGTTTGCTACAGGCGCAGCTGCCAGCGCCGCCGCAATTGCCTCCGGCACGAACGGCCGGTTATTCATGAAGCAAGCCCCGACAAAGACCGCCTCCGCATACACCACATCCCCCACCTTGATCTGCTGCACGAAATTCACCCGGCTGCGCTTTTCGTGTTTCTGCACTTCGCAGGTGACCTCCATCATGTCGCCCTTTTGCAGGCTCTTGCGAAAGCGCAGCGAGTATTCCAGCACCATGAACACCTGCCCTTGCCGGAAGGCCTCTTCGATATCGATTCCCAGCGCTTCCTTCAAAAAGGCATGCCGCGTCCATTCCATATAAAACGGGTAATACAGCCCATCGACCACGCCCTGGAAATCGATGTGCTTGGGATCCACTTCAAACTGTTTTGAAAACATGATGTCGTTCCTTCCGTTCAGATTGGTCAAACCGGTGACACGATAATCGCAGGGCAGGGCAGCCGTCTACCCTCCACGCGCGAAGGCATCGCAAAAGGTCGGGCCGGTAAAACGAGGTCAAGCCCGACCTTGTTGCGCGAATCCGGCTACCATCGGCGATATCGATTGTGCGCGCCATCCCGATCTCACCTACCAGCCTGAATCCGCCCCATGCATTTGCCTCCTTTTCTGTTCCGTGCGAAAACTGTGCTGGCTGCCAGCCTGTTCAGCTTGTTGGCCTCCATGCCTCCGCCGGTCCCTGCTGCCACTACGACATCTGTCCCCGACATGGAAAACGCGCCGGTCTATGGCCCGCAACTGGAGGGCTTCGACTACCGCTGGCCGGTCTCGCGTTATCGTTTCCACTCCCAGCGCCAGGACATCGAGATGGCCTATCTCGACGTGGCACCTGCCGCCGGCAGTGTCCCGCACGGCACCGTCGTCCTGTTGCACGGAAAGAATTTCTGCGCCGGCACCTGGGAGCAGACCATCGATGTGCTGCGTCGCGCCGGCTACCGTGTGATTGCACCGGACCAGATCGGCTTCTGCAAATCCAGCAAGCCCGAGCAATACCAGTTCAGCTTCCAGCAACTGGCCGCGAATACGCACGCCTTGCTGGCCTCGCTCGGCATCGATCAGGCCATCCTGATAGGCCACTCCACTGGCGGCATGCTGGCCATCCGCTATGCGTTGTCCTATCCACAGCAGACCCGCCAGCTGGTGCTGGTCGACCCCATCGGCCTGGAAGACTGGCGCGCCAAGGGCGTGCCGCCGGTATCGGTGGACCAGTGGTATGCGCGCGAACTCGGTACCACGGCTGAGCGCATCCGCAACTACGAGCGCGCCACCTATTTCTCCGGGCAGTGGAGTGCGGAGTATGAACCCTGGGTGCAGATGCTGGCCGGCATGTACCGCGGGACGGGCAAGGAGCGGGTGGCGTGGAATTCCGCACTGCTGTACGACATGATCCTTACGCAACCGGTGTTCTACGAACTGAAGAACCTGAAGACGCCCACGGTCCTCATGATCGGCGACCAGGACAGCACCGCCATCGGCAAGGAATTCGCACCGCCGGAATTGCGCGCCGGGCTGGGCAACTACGCGGTGCTCGGGCGCGAGGCGGCTGCCGTCATTCCGCACGCGACCTTGGTGGTATTCCCCGGCGCTGGTCACGCGCCACAGATGCAGATGCCGGAGTTGTTTCATGCGCAGTTGCTCAAGCGGCTTGCACCGGATCCGGACCTGGTGCATCAGCTGGCACCGACGGGTGTGCTGCGCGCCTCCATCAATCTGGGCAACCCGGTGCTGGCGAGCCTGGATCCGCAGAGTGGGCGAGCCCAAGGCGTCTCCGTTGACCTCGCCCGCGAACTGGGGCAACGCCTCGGGGTTCCCGTTGAACTGGTGGTCGGCAAGACTGCTGCGGGTTCCGTCGCCAATCTGGAGGAGGGGCGTGCCGACATCGGCTTCTTCGCCATTGATCCAAGGCGCGCCCGCGAGATTGCGTTCACCCGCCCCTACGTCCTGATCGAGGGCTATTACGCGGTGCGGGCGGATTCTCCCATCCATGACAATGCCCAGGTGGATCGCCCGGGCCTGACAGTGGCCGTCGGTAGTGGAAGCGCCTATGACCTCTTCCTGAGCCGTGAACTGAAACAGGCGACCATCGTGCGCACGCCGACCTCGAATGCGGTCGTGCCGACGTTTGTCGAGCGCAGGCTGGACGTGGCCGCCGGCGTGAAACAGCAGTTGCAGGCCGATGCTGCCAAGGTTGGCGGATTGCGCATCCTCGACCAGCGCTTCATGGTCATCCGCCAGGCCATGGGGACACCGGCTGCACGCGGCGAGAAGGCACGTGCGTATCTGGCGGCCTTCGTCGAGGAGATGACGTCCTCCGGTGTTGTGGCAGCAGCGCTGGCACGCCATGGAATCGACGGAGCCGTCGTCGCCGGGCCGCATGATTGAATACCGTCAGGCATGCCGCATCGTCGGACGCTTTCTGCAGTGATCACAGTCAAGGAAAAACAAGATGGAACGCTGGATCGCCTACGCATTCATTTCCATGGCCTTTGCAGGCTTCACCTCGGTCATCGCCAAACTCGGCTTGACCGGCATCTCCAGCGATCTGGGTTTGGCCATCCGCACCTGCTTCGTGTTCGTCTTCGTGCTCATGTTCGCCGCTGCTGTCGTGCCGGCTGCGCAGCTGAGCTCCGTCACCTGGCAGAACGTCCTCTGGCTCGGCCTGTCGGGTGTGACCACCGCCGTCTCCTGGGTGTTCTACTACAAGGCCATCAAGGCGGGGGACGTATCCACCGTGGCGCTGATCGACAAGGGCAGTGTCATCGTGGCCTTGCTGATGGCGGTCTGGATTCTCAATGAAGTCATCACGCCCGCCAAGTTGATCGGGGCTGCGCTCATTGCCGCGGGATTGCTGGTGATTTCCCGCGGCTAGGCCGAGCTGCACGGCCCGCCCGGCACGACTTACTTCACCCCCGCCGAGACGGCCATCCGGTCAAAATCCGCATCCAGCTTCTGCAGCGATCCTGCAATCCGCTGCTGCCGGGCCTTGATCCACGCATCCTGCTGCGCCACGCGCGCAGTGGCCTCGCGCAGCATGCGGTCCATCTCGGCGGGTTGCGGACCGCCCACGGTAGCGCGATTGCGCACGATCGCCACCGGATCGAGGGTGCTGCGGAACTCCTGTTCCGACAGCGGCAGTGCCTGCGGGAATTCCGAATTCAGCACCGCTTCGTGATAGATGCGCTGCGCCTGGTCATAAGGAAACTCCAGCGGCCGGATGTTGTTGGCCTTGGCATACTCCACCACTTCCGAAGCGAAGTGATGGCCCACGCGGAAGGGCAGCTTGTACTTGCGCATCAGCACGTCGGCCAGTTCCTGGGACGCGGTCCAGTCGCTGTTGAGTTCTTCCAGCGCGCGTTTCGGATCGATCACCAGCGCGCCCAGGATGCTTTCCCAGTTCTTCAGGACCTTGACCGTATTGAGCACCATCTCCTTGTTGGGCTTCACATCCTTGGCATCGCTCATGCCGGGCGGGATGTTGTGCGCCACGATGGCCACGCCCATGCCCTCGGCAATCACCATTGAGGCATCGCGCCGGGTGCTGTTGAGCAGGCCCGGATTGCGCTTCTGCGGCATGGCCGACGACACGTAGGTATTGGCCCCTCCCTCCTGCAACAGGATCCACGGACGCGGCTGCGCATATTGCGTCATCACGTCCTGGATGAAGGCGCCGGCATGCAGTGCAATGGAAGAGACCACCGCGCCCGCTTCCACCGGGCCATCCACCGCCGACAGTTGCGCAGCGTCATAGGCGTTGTCGACGATGGCGGCAAAGCCCAGGTAGTCGGCCATGCGCTGGCGGTTCAGTGGCCAGCTGGTGCCGTTGAGGACGGTGGTGCCCATGGCCGAGCGGTCCAGGCGCCCATAGGCTTCGCGCAGGCGCTGGGCATCGCGGTCCAGTGCGGCGGCAAAGCCCAGCAGGTAGTGGCCGTAGCTGTTGGGCTGCGCCGCCACGCCGTTGGTGTAGTTGGGCACGATGGTGTCGCGCTGGCTGGCGGCCAGTCTGACCAGCGCCGCCGTGGTGGCGTTGAGCTGGTTGGCCAGCGTCAGCAGGTCTTCGCGCAGGATGGCCGCGCGCAGCGTGGCCAGCATGTCCTGACTGGAACGGCCGGCGTGCAGCAGCGTGATCTGCGGACCGGCCGCCTGGATCAGCAGCGGCTCGAAGGTGATCACCAGCGTCGGACGCTTGGCACCCGGCAGCTCGCCATCGGCCAGCACCTTGCGGATGCCCTTGACCACCAGCGGGGTCATCGACTTGTCCAGCAAGCCTTCGTCGGTGTTGATCACGGCCGTGGCCTTGTTGATTTCGCCGAGCCAGAAGAATTCATCATGGCGCGGCGTCTGCTGCGCGTGCAAGGGCGCGGCGCAAGCCAGCAGGGCAGCGGACAGCGCGAAGGCGAGGGTGGAAAGCTTGGGCAAGGCGGTCTCCTGGAAGTTTTGATTGGTCTGTGCAGGGCGACTATCTTAGCGGGCAATCGCGATTTCGGTTTGGATGATCCGCTTCGGGTGTCGCTGCACAGTCCCTGCATCAGCTGGTTCAGCCGATTCAGCCGGTTCAGCCGATGCTGTTGACCAGGTTCTCGCCGCCGGTCACGTCCAGTACCGTGCCGGTGACGTAGGGATTGGTCATCAGGAACAGCGCCGCATGGGCGATGTCCCCGGCCTGTCCGGCCCGGCGTGCCGGGAAGCTGGCGGCCACCTGTTGCATCATGCCGGCCCGCACGTCGGCCGGGAGAAAATTCCACATGTCCGTTTCCACAAAGCCGGGACGGATGGTGTTGACCCGCGTCGGTGCCAGTTCCACCGCCAGCGACGCCGCCAGCGCCTCGACTGCCGCAAAGCTGGAGGTCACGGCCGTGAAGCCCGGCTTGGGCCGCACCGCCATGCCGCCGCTGAGGAAGGTCATGGTGCCGCCCGCGCGCAGCAGTGGTGCGGCGTAGCGGGCACAGGCCCAGGTGCCGAGGAATTTGCCTTCCACATAGCTGCGCACGCCGCGCATGTCGGCATCCATGAAGCTGCCCCAGCTGCCGACGTCGGGCGCAGCGGTGACCACCAGGTGATCGAAGGGGCCGATGGCCGCAAAGGCGCTGCGCACGGCGGTTTCGTCGCGCATGTCCAGCGTGACCTGCTGCAGGCCGGCCAGTTCAGGGCGCTCTTGCGTGGACGTGATGCGGCGGCTGGCGACGATCACCGTGGCCCCGGCGGCCAATGCGGCGCGGGCAATCCCCAGGCCGATGCCGGTCTTGCCGCCGACGATGACGACGGTCTTGCCGCTGAGGGAGAGTGAACCAGCCAAGAAGGGAGTGGAGAGAGTCATGGTGTATCCGATCGATTCAAGAGTGAAAGAAAACTGATGGAGCAGGCCGGCAAGCGAAGAGCGCTTCGGCCAGCGGTGAACCGATGGTAATTGCGGCCGGATTTGTTGATAATCCCTGTGAATTTGATTGCTGTTATTCTGTTTTGGAATAAATCCGGCCTCGTGGCCTGCCTCTTTCAGCGAATACCCATGGACAGATTCCAGGAAATGACGGCCTTCGTCGCCGTGGTCGAGACCGGTGGATTTTCTGCCGCGGCGCGTCGGCTCGGCGAATCGCAGTCCAGCGTGAGCAAGGCCGTCAATGCCCTTGAACAGCGTCTGGGCGTGGCCCTGCTCCATCGCAGCACGCGCAGCGTGACGCTGACCGAACACGGCCGCACCTACTACGCGCGCACCGTGCCGCTGCTGGAGGAGATGGCGCAGACCGATGCCGAGCTCTCCAGCAGCACGCTGGACATCGCCGGCCCGGTCCGGCTGGCCACGTCCGCCACCTTCGGCCGCCTGCACGTGCTGCCGCTGGTCCCGGTGCTGCTGGCGCGCTATCCGGGGATACGGCTCGATCTGCAGTTCTCCGATGGCGTGCGCGATCTGCTGGCCGATGGCGTCGACCTGGCCATCCGCGTCAGTCCGGTGCTGCATCCGGATGCCGTGGTCAAGCGCGTGGCCAGCACGCCGCTGGTGTGCGTGGGAGCGCGCAGCTATTTCAGGCGGCATGGGCTGCCGCGCACGCCGCAGGAGCTGGCGCGCCATAACTGCCTGATCTACAACGACATGCACGAATGGCCTTTCAGCGGACCGCACGGGCGCTTCAACGTGCCGGTGCAGGGCAACCTGTCCGCCAACACGGTCGAGGCCATCCTGGCGGCGGTGCGTGCGGGCGTGGGACTGGGGCTGTTCAACCGGGCCTCGCTGGTCGGCGAGATGCGCCATCCGGACATCGCCACCGTCCTCGATGCCTATCTGAAGGAAACCCGCGACATCAGCCTGGTCTGGCCGCGCCGCCGTTTCCTCCCGCAACGGGTGCGGGTGGTGACCGATTTTTTTGCCAAGGAGCTGGCAGCCAGGATCTGAGCGGCGGAGCGGGCGGAGGGGCTGCTCTAAGCTTCATGTTCGGCCCAATGAATATGTTGCTTCTGGCAGGAAGCGATATACTGTGCATCCATACAGTTCCTTTCCTGCCTGCTTTTCGCCGCAATGCCCGCCGTCCCCGATCACCGTTTCTACTACCTGAGCAATTTCCAGCAGGCGCTGGATTGGCTGGGGCAGCGCTATGCCGACCTGCTGCAGGACGAGGAGCGCGATTTCCTGCAGCGTTTCCCGGCCTTGCCGCTGGCTGCGCGGGCGCTGTTCGTGCGCATGATGATGCGCAAGGGCGAGCACTTCCGCGCCAGCCGCCTGGCTTATCCGGAGATCGGCTGTCCGCTGCAGGCGTCCCGCGATCTGCCGCCCGAATGGGTGGAGCCGGATGCACCGCTGTCGCTGGCCCAGGTCTTCGCGCTGGCGACCAAGCCGGAGCTGCTGCGCTGGTTCGGCGTGCGCGGTGGACTCAGGACGGCGCGCAAGGACAGCTTGCTGGCGGCGCTGGAAAGCGATTCGCAACATGCCGCGCCGCGTTGCCTGTCGCAATGGATAGCGCCGGGGCAGGGCGGGGAAGCGGTCCTGCGCATGCGGGTTGGCAGCCTGTGTGAACGTTTGCGTTTGATGTTCTTCGGCAACCTGCGCCAGGACTGGAGCGAATTCGTGCTGGCCGATCTGGGTACGCTGCGCTATGAACAGATCGCCCTTTCTGCCGAGGCGCGCGGTTTTCGCAGCCGCACCGACATTGATCTTTACCTGCAACTGCAGGCCTGCAAGCAGCGCTTCGAGGCCGGTGACGAGGTCGCGGCGGTGCTCGACGCGCTACCCGCGGAGCGCTTCGACAATCCCTGGCTGGAGAGCCGCCGGGAACGCCTGCTGTTCCAGCTCGGCCAGCATTGCGAGAAGGCCGGTGACTGGCCACAGGCACAGCAGATCTACGCTGCCTGCCGTTATCCCGGTGCACGGGCACGCGCCATCCGCGTGCTGGAAAAACTGGGCCGCTTCGGTCCCGCACAGGCCCTGCTGACGATCGCCCGGCAATCGCCCGAGAGCGAGGCGGAACGCCAGCAACTGCTGCGCATCGCGCCGCGCCTGGCGCGCCAGCTGGGTTTGCCGCCGGCGCTGCGGCCGCGCCCCGCCGTGGTCGATCAGATCGAGCTCGTGTTGCCGGCCGAGGGCGGCCGCGTCGAGCGGGCGGTGCAGTTGCATTTGCAGCAGGCCGATGCGCCAGTGTTCTATGTCGAAAACGCGCTGGCCAATGCCCTGTTCGGCTTGCTGTGCTGGGAAGCGCTGTTCGCGCCCATTCCCGGCGCCTTCTTCCATCCCTTCCAGCGCGAGCCGGCCGATCTGTTGAGCGCCGATTTCGCGGCGCGTCGGCGCGATGTGCTGGCGCGCTGCTTGCGCCGTTTCGATGACGGCAGCTACCGTGCGCATCTCCTTGCCACCCATGAGAGCAAGCACGGCCTGCAATCGCCGTTCGTCGCCTGGGGCTGGGTCACGCGCGAGCTGCTGGTGATGGCGCTGGACTGTATCCCCGCCGCACATCTGAAGCTGTGGTGCCTGCGCATCCTTGACGACATCCGCGAGAACCGCAACGGCTTCCCCGACCTGATCCAGTTCTGGCCGCAGCAAGGGCGCTATCGCATGATCGAGGTCAAAGGCCCGGGCGACCGCCTGCAGGACAACCAGCGCCGCTGGCTGGACTACTGTGCGCAACACGCCATGCCGGTGGCGGTGTGCTACCTGCAATGGGAACAGGCGGCAGCATGAACGAGGCTCTCTCGGCCGGCGCTGCGCAAGAGCAGTCCGCACCGCGCTACACCGTCTCGGTTCGTGCACTGTGCGAATTCACCGCCAAGCAGGGCGATCTCGATCTGCGCTTCACGCCCACACCCACCGCCCAGGAAGGCATCGCCGGTCACGCCATCGTGGCGCAGCGGCGCGGGGAAGGCTACCTGAGCGAAGTGACGCTCTCGGCCGATCATGGCGCGCTGCATGTGCGCGGACGCGCCGATGGGTATGACCCCGCGCGCCAGCTGCTGGAAGAAGTGAAGACTTATCGCGGCCAGCTCTCCAGCCTGCCCGACAATCATCGCCACCTGCACTGGGCGCAACTGCGGGTCTATGGCCACCTGATGTGCGAGCGGGAAGGGCTGGCGCGCATCCATCTGGCGCTGGTGTATTTCGACATCGGCAGCCAGCAGGAAACGGTACTGGAAGAAACCCGCAGCCGCGAGGAACTGGCCACGCTCTTTGCGGCGCAATGCGAGCGTTTCATGTGCTGGGCCGAACAGGAGCTGGCGCACCGCGCGGCGCGTGATACGGCCTTGCAGACGCTGCGCTTTCCGCATGGCGATTTCCGTCCCGGTCAGCGGCAACTGGCGGAGGCGGTATTTCGCGCGCAGACGGGCCGGCGCAGTCTGCTGGCGCAGGCACCGACCGGCATCGGCAAGACGCTGGGCACCTTGTTCCCGGCGCTCAAGGCAGCCCCGGCGCAGAGGCTGGACAAGATCCTCTTCCTCGCGGCCAAGACCCCCGGCCGGCAACTGGCGCTGGATGCCGCCGCCACTTTGAAGGATCACGGCGAACTGCCGCTGCGCGTGCTGGAACTGTGCGCACGCGACAAGGCCTGCGAATATCCGGACCGGCTGTGCCGGGGCGATTCCTGTCCGCTGGCGCAGGGCTTCTACGACCGCCTGCCTGCCGCCCGCGCGGCCTGCCTCTCGCAGCCGCTGCTGGATCGCGAACATCTGCGCAGCGTTGCCTTGCAGCACCAGGTCTGTCCCTACTACCTGGGCAGCGAGATGACGCGCTGGAGCGATGTCATCGTCGGCGATTACAACTACTGGTTCGATGGCGGTGCCATGCTCTACGGCATGGCGCAGGCGCATGACTGGCGCGTGAGCGTGCTGGCCGACGAGGCCCACAACCTGGTCTCGCGGGCGCGCAGCATGTACAGCGCGCAACTGAGCCGGGCAGCGCTGCGGGCTGCGCGCGCCGTGGCGCCGCCGGCCGTGGCCAAGCCGCTGGAACGCCTGGGCCGCGCCTGGACCGCCGCCGGCAAGAAGGCCGACTTGCCCTATCAGGTGCTGGAAGCGCCGCCGGCCAAGTTCGTCGAGGCACTCAGCAGCAGCGTGGGCGCCATCAGCGATTTCCTGGCGCAGGTGGCGGTGCCGCTGGATCCGCCGCTGCGCGATTTCTACTTCGATGCCATGGCCTTCGTGCGGCTGGCCGAATCCTTCGGCCCGCACTCGCTGTTCGATCTCACCCGGGAAGATGAACGCAATACCGTGCTGTGCATCCGCAACGTCGTGCCTGCGCCTTTCCTGGGGCCGCGCTTCGCCTTTGCGCATGCGACCACGCTGTTCTCGGCCACGCTGGCCCCATGGAATTATTTTGCCGATCTGCTGGGCATGCCGGCCAATACCGCCTGGATCGATGTCGAGTCTCCCTTCCAGGCCAGCCAGTTGCAGGTGAAGGTGGCGCATCAGATCTCCACCACCTGGCAGCGCCGCGCAGCCTCCATCGCACCGATCTGCGAACTGATGGCGCGCCAGTATGAAGAGCGGCCGGGCAACTACCTGGCGTTCTTCTCCAGCTTCGACTACCTGCAGCAGGCGCGCGATGCCTTCGCACGGGCGCATCCGCATATCGCCACCTGGCAGCAGTCGCGCCGCATGTCCGAGACCGACCGCGATGCCTTCCTCGCACGTTTCGAAAGCGCCGGGCAGGGCATCGGCTTTGCCGTATTGGGCGGCTCCTTCGGGGAAGGCGTGGATCTGCCCGGCGATCGACTCATCGGCGCTTTCGTCGCCACGCTGGGGTTGCCGCAATTCAACCCGGTCAACGAGCAGTTGCGTGAACGCATGGAGCAACTGTTCGGTTGCGGTTACGACTACACCTACCTCTATCCCGGCATGCAGAAAGTGGTGCAGGCGGCCGGCCGCGTCATCCGCACCGAAACCGACCAGGGCACGGTCTGGCTGATCGACCAGCGCTTCGGCCGGCCCGAGGTGCAGGCACTGCTGCCGGCCTGGTGGCAGATCGCCGATTCCCGCGCGCTGCCAGCGTGAAGGCCGTGGCTTCTCAGGTTTTTCCCTAGTGACATCTTTTTGCGAACCCCTAGCATAGGCGTGTGCGTGGACATGCCGGATCCGGCTTGCCCGATCTCCCACGGGATGAGAGTCGAAAAGCCTCGCCAGCCATGGCTCGCGAGTGTCCTGGTGGGATCTTCCGTGAACTGTGTCAATTCCGCGTCGAAGGAAGAACAAATTGTCGCTATTGAGCGACAAAGCGTTCGTCTCACATGTAAGATTCTGCCTCTTTGTTCATATGTTCCTGGCAAGAAATGAGTGTTGTGTCTTGTCGGCTTTTTACATTTTTGACAACGAAGAAGGTTGCGGTATCAGGATTTGTTTGTTTTAATGACAACGTGGAATGTGGTCGAAAAAACA
>Ga0207695_10000574_pt1 | contig 75183 bp, 56 predicted proteins | sample KBSC54metaG_FD_184354 | JGI IMG/M metagenome (GOLD analysis project Ga0207695, IMG submission 184354) | Corn rhizosphere microbial communities from Kellogg Biological Station, Michigan, USA - KBS C5-4 metaG (SPAdes) (version 2) | ecosystem: Host-associated > Plants > Roots > Rhizosphere > Soil...
TCAGCCGCCACTGCTGGTAAAGGTTATAGGCAGCATAACCTCTTGACCAGGGAAAACCGTTGGAATAGCTGCCGGCCCCCGCCTTGTCCCTACCCTGCCAGGCCGCACCTAACTGCAGGCTGTGGGTAAGATCGACACCAGGCAAATAGAGATACCCCGAAGCCAGGAACTGGTGGCTGGGGACAGCGCTCACCGACACATCATACAGCAGATAGAGCGTCTCGGCCAGCCGGGGATAGATCTGGGCCGCCGCTTTCTGTATCTGGTTGGTAAAGCTGAGCGTATTGCGCAGGTAGCTAAAATGCCTGTCCAGTCCTGAATCCTTATAAAGGCCCTGGAAATTTTGGCGGGAATAGACCAGGTCGGTGCCGAATTGAACGCCGGTAAAGCTGCGCCCGTGCGCCCAGTTCAGGGGTATGCTGTATCCGATGTATGCGTTTGCTTCGTTGAAATAGGCTTTTCCTGTTCTTGCCAGTGTATTGCGATCGAATATATAGTTTATCCCGATGTCAAGCCAGGGGTAAAGCGCTCCGTACACAGCGTCTACGCCGACCTGTTTATATCCCTCGTTCCGGTTGTAATCAAAGAACAGTTCGGACTGCAACGTATTCAGGATATTTTCACTCACCAGCGAGAAGGTATAGTCCGGGTCGGAAATATAGGGCCGCCAGCTATGGAAATTGAAGATATGGTATGAGCCGGGATATTTGTTCACAGGATAATTGCCTTTCCCGATCCTGTCCAGGAGCCCGGCGGGTCCTTTGCCCAGACTGTCGATACCCTGGATGACCAGGGGCAGTTGCCAACGTTCAACGGGCAGTCCCTCAAATCCCAGGCTCTTCCCAAACGCAGTATCTGCCCTGTATCCCACCGCCGTAAAGGCGCTCCATGCATACCCTCCGTCTGTGGCATTGAACCCGTAATCGCCCCCGATGGACGCGCCATGCGGCAGCCGGACCTGGAAAAGCTGGGCGCCCGTAAAGCAGTAGACCCTGTTCTCATTCCGCCGGCTGGCAGTGAACCACACCGTATCCCCCCTGACAGAAGGGAAGGCTATCGCCTGGAAGCTGAAGGGCAGCAGAAAATCCGTGGCCCCGTCCGGTACATGCACGAGAGCAAGCGACATTTCTCCCCTGGCATTGCGCACGGCTGTAATGATCTTATCCTTTCCATAAAATTTTGGATAGGTATAAAAGAGCGAATCCTTATTGGGGAGTTGAAGTTCCACCACGCCGGTGGCCGTATCCAGCAGGTGAAGAGAACTTTTGCCGTCCGTGGACACCTGCACAGCTACGATCCGTGTTCCATCCGGAGAGATGTCGGGTGCAAAGTACCGGCTCTTTGCCGTAAGCCGGCGGTCTTCCCCGGTCGTCGCGTCCATAACCCGGATAACGCTGTAGTCACGCCATGACCAACGGGGATCCGTTTCATAAGCCGCATATACGATCCTGCCCCCACCATAGGAGAAATAGTCGTCGATGGCAATGGCGCGGGCACGGAGTTTATGTTCATGGCCATCCCGGATATCCCGCACCACAAAGGCAGGTGTTTTTCTATAGCTGCTGCGGAGGTACAGCAGACTGTCCTGTCCGATAAAACGGGGAAACTGCTGGTCACCCTGGAAGTGCCGGTGCGTATGTGCAAATTCGTCGGCGGCAGACCTGTCAGCCTGACGAGGCTCTGTAGAATTGAAATGATCCAGCGCATCCCGGCGAAATTTTGTAAAGGATACCGGGGCATATCTTTTGATGCCAGCCTGCAGAGGAAAGAACAGCCCCTTAAAACGAGCGGCGTCCAGGGTGACGTTTTTCCAGAAATCGTCCCCATACCGTTCCCGCCCATAAGCCACCAACATATAACCCAGCGGATAATGGTCGGGGATATAGTCTCTGTAAGAGCCATTGCGCAGCTTCATCCAGGAATAGTGCTTGTCCGCCGCCCAGAGACTGCGATAGCTGGAAAAGAAAAAAGGAAGGCGCCCCCTGCCCTGGTCGCTCACCAGTGTTTCCTGGTAAACAGCATCGCCTTCCCAGAACCAGTTGGGTATGGAAAGGCTATTACCCAGGGCTTGTCCTCCTTCGCCGAAAAGATAATAGAGGGCTTTGGAGAGACCGATACGATAGTTGTTATACTGCTGTACGTGGCGATATTCATGGATGGCCAGGGTCTTTTGCCAGGGCAGGCTGCCCAGTTCGAGGCTGTTCTGCTCGGGGGTCAGCTGGAATTCGCTGCGAAAAGGAGCCAGACCGACATAACCATTTGGAATTATGGTCTGATTTTGGAATACAATGTTGATCTTGCGCTGTTGTCCGCCGATGGTAGGCAATGTGGTACGGCTGAGTGTATGGACAATGGCAGCTACCTCCTGGGCATGGGACTCCAATCCCCTGGGAAAGATGATACGGGCGGTGTCCGTATTGATCTGTTGCCAGTGAAGGGATGGCGGATTGCCCCCAAATTGTTGGGCGTACAGGCCTGTCGTTAGGAGTAGAGCAAATAGGAGAACGGGCAGGCGGCGGAGTCTCATGTAGTTTTGCTTTAGGTAGGCTTGAAATTACATATAAATCGGCTAAACACTTACTTTTGGTCTGACTTATGAACCGACCCACTTTCTATCTGCGGGATCTTGATTCTTTTATCGCCGCCATCATTGGTTTTCTGTTGATACAGACCTGGGCCAGCCACAGTGGCATCGGGGTATCGCCTGACTCAGTAGTATATATGAGTACGGCTGCTAATATCCGTCATCACGGAGCCATCAACGATTTTACCGGAACGCCGATGATGGATTTCCCCGCCGGCTATCCCATTTTTCTCAGTGGCATCATGCTGGTAACAGGGTTGGAACCCATGCAATTTGCCGTCGCGCTCAACGGGCTGCTGTTTGGCGTGCTGATATTCCTGTCGGGATGGATGATGGAGCGGTTCAGCAACCCCAACAGGGTGTACAAGATCATTCTGCTGAGCATCATTGTGCTGAGCCCTTGTCTGCTGGAAGTATATTCCATGGTATGGTCGGAAACCTTATTCCTTTTGCTGACGCTCCTGTTCATCCGGGTGGCCCGTCGCTATCACCTGACCCATAGCATCGGGGCGATGGCATTGTTGGGGGTCATTGCCGCCGTGTCCTGCGTTATGCGATATGCCGGTGTCAGCCTGATCTTATTAGGCGGTTTTCTGATGATCACGGACAGAGGCACCAGATGGGGCAAAAAGGTAGTACATATCCTTTTGTTTGGATCGATCAGCATTTCCCTGGCAGCATTGAATGTATACCGCAATCACCTGGTCACAGGGACGTTGACAGGCTACCGCGAAAAGGCAGTGACGAGTCTTGGTAAGAACCTCCAGTATTTTGGCAGCGTTTTCTGCGACTGGCTGCCTTTCTTCGACGATCCTTACAAATATCCCGCGCTGGTGGGCGTCATTTGTCTGCTGGTATGCCTGGCAGCCTGGCTTTACCGGCTGATACGCCAGCATGATGAGTATTCCTATGACCAGATCGCCACGGCCCATTTCCTGGTATATGCTTTTTTCTTATTGATCATTGCCAGCGTCACCCGCTTCCAGCAATTGGACAGCCGGCTGCTGTCACCCTTGTTCATCCCCTGGCTCTGGGGCAGCAGCAGCTGGATCCCCTCCGTCATGGCAAGGGTGGGAAAACGTCAGCGCCGCTGGCTGGCAGCGGCAGCCCTCGCGGGAGCGTTGTGTATGGAATATGGCGAGTGGGATATGTACAAGTTCAACTGGAATGGGATCCATTACGCCGGCATACCCGGTTATACCGAAGATTCGTGGACGAAGTCGCCGACCATGGACTTTGTAAAAAAGAACCTGGTGCAGCATGGATCGACCTCCATTTATTCAAACGCTTATGAGGGCATCTGGTTCTTCACGGGCATGGTGGTGGACCTTATCCCGCACAAAGACCTTCCATGGGATGTCAAAGACCTGATGAAGGAAGATCACTTCTATGTCGTCTGGTTTGATGATGCCCTCAACACAGATCTGCTGACCATCGACGATATTCAAAAGACCAAGCACCTGGATACAGCCTACCACTTCAATGACGGGGCCGTCTATTATTTCACGACGAAACCGCAACAGGAGGCGGAGATGCACTAATGTTGCTGTTGTTATTAGCCTTAGCCATTGCCCCCGGCATCGCTATCAGCCTGTTCATCTATTCCTTCCGGCGACTGGGTGCAGGGTCGGTGCGGCAGTTAATCATCTCCTTTATACTGGGAGTTTGTGCAACCATACCTCCGCTCCTCATCCAATGGTTTGCCGGGGATGTGCGGGATGACCCTTACCAGCATTCCATCCTTTCTTTTGCCTGGTATGCTTTTATCATCGTGGCCTTTACCGAAGAAGGCAGCAAATACCTCGTCCTGCGATGGTATGCCTATCCGCTGGAAAGCTTTCAGGAACCTTTCGACGGAATAATCTATTCGGTGATGATCGGGATGGGCTTTGCCACCGTGGAGAATATAGAATATGTATGGAAATTCGGCGTAGAGACGGGCGTGGCCCGCATGTTCCTGTCGGTGCCGGCACATGCTTCTTTCGCTGTGCTGATGGGATATAATGTGGCGATGGCGAAATTCCGGCCGCGGCGGCAAAAGATCCGGCTGATGTGGAAAGGCCTGCTCATCGTCGTACTCCTGCACGGGAGCTTTGACTTCTTTCTTTTTATCCAGCAGCACCGGGTTGTCAGGCAGTATGTGTCCGAAGGCATTCTTTCTTTTGGCGCTTTTGCGAGTTTTTATATTGCCGTGCGGCAGGCCTGGAAAGCCATCCGGCTACATGCTGCAAAGGAAGAATATCCCGAAGAGGAAAATCCATCTTAAGACCGTACCTTTATGCACCTGAATAATGTATGGAAACATCCTTCTCTTTTCGATTTGCAGACCTGGACGATATCAATACCATTGGATTTTTAGCGCAGCAGATTTGGCCCGTGACATATGGGGACATTCTTACTTCCCAGCAGTTGGATTATATGCTGCAGCTGCTTTATAGCCCCACTTCGTTGCGCAGGCAAATGAAAGAGGAAAAGCAACAGTTCCTCATGGTGGAGGAGGAAGATGAACCCATCGGTTTTGCGGCCTGGGCGCCCACCGGGGAGCCTGGCGTCTTCAAACTGCATAAGCTCTATGTACAGACGGGCAGACAGGGGAAAGGGATGGGAAAGGCAATCCTGCAATTTATCATGGACGACATCCGGGAAAAAGGAGCAAAGACGCTGCGATTGAATGTCAACCGTTATAACAAAGCGATCCAATTTTATGAAAGGATGGGATTCTCCATCGTCGGGGAAGAGGACGTGCCCATCGGTAACAATTACTTTATGAATGACTATGTAATGGAAGTACCCGTATAAACGTCTATTTTATTCATTTTCCAATCCCATCGCCGCCCGCTTCATTTTCCGGGTCGTCTCATGTCCCAGGTATTTTTCGATACGGTTCTCCACCAGGTAGATCGCTGGTGTAAGAACGATCGCCATGGTAAATTTATAGGTGTAGTTGACCATCCCGATGGCCAGTATTTGCTGCCAGGTGAATCTTCCGGAAAAAGCGATGAACAGCACGATATAACTGTCCACCAGTTGAGAAATGACGGTGGAACCCGTAGCCCTCAGCCATACGTGCTTCTCTCCTGTATACTTCTTTATCTTGTGAAATACCGTGACGTCCACGATCTGGCTGACCAGGAATGCGATCAGGCTGCCAACGATAATGCGCATACCCTGACCGAAAACGCCGCTGAAAGCGGCCTGCATATCCGGGATACCGCTATCCTTGTTGCTGCCGAGCCAAAAATCGGCGGGCGGAGTACCGATGGCCAGGAAAAACATTAAGAATGCATAGGCTATAAGCGCTATAGCCGTATAAGAGATACGCCGCACTGCCTTGGGACCATAATATTCATTGACGATATCCGTCATAACGAACTCCAGGGGCCATAACAGCACGCCGCAAGTGAGATTAAAAGAGAGCCCTTGCTGCCCGAAAAGCGTAAAATGGGAGGGCTGCCATCCGAACACCCTTTCCAGCGAAAAGATCTTCCCCCCGATACATTCCGCGATGAGGGCGTTGGCGACAAAAAAGGCCGTAAAGGAAATGAACAGGCGGGTAGGCTTATCTTTGAGTATACTGATGATCATGATGGAAAAATAAGATGACCAATTGAATGATTAAAAAGATGAAATTGACGATCAGTAGCCATCGGGGAACGTGCACCGGCCTTTTTGCGGCCCGCGCCACCAGCCACCATACATTTACCACCATATTCGCCAGGATACCCAGCATCCACCCCAATACGATGATGGTTGAGAGTACATCTCCTTCCGGAGGATTGGGCAGATATCGGACCAGGGAAGCCAGGAGGTAGCAAATATTACAAATAAACGCCACCCGGGAGAGTAATCTCAGAAATCTCATATTTGTCCAAAAATCTGTATTTCTGGGCAAAATACCATTATTTTGCCGGGAATAATTCATCCGATATTAATTATGAATTCACCGTTTTTGAAAAAAGCGCTGCCTCATATTATAGCCATCATCGTTTTTTTAGTGGTCGCCATTATTTATTGCAAGCCTGCGCTGGAAGGACAGGTAGTCAACCAGCATGATATCCTGGGCTACAAGGGTATGGTGCAGCAATCCGTAGAGTTCAAGGAAAAGTACGGGCATTATCCCTTATGGACGGAGAGCATGTTTGGCGGCATGCCGGCCTATGCCATCGCGATGGACCAGGAAAGCAAGATCAATGTGGCCTATCTCACCTATATCCTGACCTGGGGACTACCGGCGCCTATCAGCTATTTCTTTCTGGCCTGCGTATGTATGTATATCCTTGCCATGGTGCTGCGCATCAATCCCATCATTGGTATGCTGACAGCACTGGCCTATGCATACGCCACGTATGACCCCATCATCATCGCAGTAGGGCACGTCACCAAGATGCTGGCCATCGGTTATGCACCCGGTGTCATCGCCAGCCTGCTGCTGATCTACCAGCGCAAATGGCTCTGGGGTGCCGCGCTGCTCACCTGTTTTTCCATGTTCCAGATGGGCACCGGTCACGTACAAGTGGTATACTATACCCTGATCAGCGCCGGCTTTCTCACCTTATATTATTTTATTGACAGCTGGAAAAAGAAAGAAGTAAAGCCCCTGCTCATCGGCATGGCCATTGCGGCAGGCGCCTTTGGTATTGGCTTCGGCGCCTATGCTGTATCCACCCTGCCAGTGAATGAATATGCCAAAGAAACAATGCGGGGAGGAAGGACGGAACTGACAGGCAGTAATGCAGGCAAAACAACAAGCAAAGGAGGTTTAAGCCCCGAATATGCGTTTATGTGGAGCTATGGTATACCGGAAACGTTCAACCTGTTCGTGCCGAACGCGCTAGGCCCCGGGACTCTCGGCAGGGCCATCACCGGCAATTCGAAATTTGCCGACAAGCTGACGGAAGTCGGTGTACCGGAAGACCAGGCCCTGGCCATGGCAAACAATTACAGCTATTGGGGTGATCAGCCGGGCACCGCAGGTCCGGCCTACCTGGGCGCCGTCTGCTGGATGCTGTTCATCCTGGGGTTGGTGTTTGTAAAAGGCTGGCAGAAGTGGTGGCTGGTAAGCATTACCATCGTGGGTATCGTGCTCTCCTGGGGCAAGAACTTTTCTACCGTCAATGATTTCCTGCTCTACCACCTTCCTTTCTATAACAAGTTCAGGGCCCCCACCATTGCCATGATACTGCCGCAGTTCGCCTTATCCTTATTAGGTGGGCTGGGGCTGGATGCGCTTATCCGCAGCCAGGAGTCGGCCGATATCCTCTGGAAGAAATTCAAACGGGTAATGATCATCACCGCAGGCTTGCTGGTGGTGACCGCAGGTTTTTATTTTACAGCCAGCTACAAGAGCGAGAGTGATCCCATGACCCAGCAGCGCTTCGTGCAAATGGCATCAAGGGGACAGCAGACACCCCAGGCGCAGCAGCAGGCTACCGAGTTTGCCAGCTCGTTGATGAGCGGCATACGGGCAGACAGACAGTCTATTTTCGGCAGCGATCTGCTGCGTACTTTTATATTGGTAGCCCTGGCAGTGGCGCTCATCGCGCTTTACCTGAAAGGCAAATACAAACAGCAGCTGATACTGTTGGGCGGTCTGCTGGTGCTCAGCTCCTTCGACCTGCTGGCTGTAGGCAAACGATACCTCAACGACGAAAACTTCCTCGATCCGGCAGAATATGAAGGTCAGCTGGCGCCTACGGCAGCCAATACACGCATCAAGGCCGATCCTGACAAGAACTTCAGGGTATTTGATCAATCGACCGGCGACCCTTTTCAGGATTCCCATGCCTCTTACTATCACAATTCCGTTGGCGGATACAGCCCTGCCAAGCTGGGTCTTTACCAGGACCTGATCGAAAATCAGCTGACGAAAGGCAATATGCAGGTGTTCAATATGCTGAACACGAAGTATTTTATCCAGTCCAACCCTGCCAACGGACAGCCGGAAGCAAGGCTCAACCCCGGCGCCTTTGGCCCCTGCTGGCTCGTAAAAGCCATTCATTACGTAAAGGACGGCAATGAGGAAATGAAGGCCCTGGATAGCGTGAACGTACATGATACCGCCATCATCCAACAGCAATACCAGCCCCTGGTGAAATTCCCGCCGGTGGAAGATTCCACGGCGAAGATCCAGCTGGTGGAAAATCTGAACGAAAAGATCGACTACAAGTTCTCTGCAAAGACCAACCAATTCGCCGTCTTTAGCGAGATCTACTACGATAAGGGCTGGAATGCCTTTATAGATGGCAACAAGGCCGATATTATCCGCGTGGATTATCTTCTCCGGGGTATGTCCATCCCCGCAGGGGATCATGCCATCGAGTTTCGTTTTGAGCCGAAGTCCTATGCTTTGGGTAACAAGATCACCACCTGGTGCAGTATCATGGGCTACCTGTTGCTGATCGTTGCCGGAGTAGCGGAATGGAGGAAAAGAAGCAAGCGCACAGTTACCGGCGCCGGTGCATAAAGTAAAAACAGCATTTTGAAGCCGCTCAGCATCGTCATCATTACTTACAACCGTCCGGAAGACGCCCTGCAGCTGGCCGAAAACATCGACGGCCTCGAGGGCCTCCATGAGCTGGTGGAGGAGGTGATCTTTGTCAATAACCGTTCCTCCCTTTCCTACAGCGCCCTGGAATCCTTTGTGGCAGCCCGTTCCGGGGGGCCTTTCCGTTATTATGCCACGGAGGAGAACCTGGGCGTTTCCCGGGGACGTAATTATGCCATCCGGCAAAGCAAGGCTCCCATCCTTGTATTCCTGGATGACGATGCGCTCTTTCACGACAAGGATGCCCTGCTGCGCATAGTCGAATTGTTCGGGGAAGAAGAGCAGCAGAGGCGGAATACAGGCATCGTAGGTTTCAAGGTCTTTTATTACGCCACCGGACAGCTGCAGCAGACTGCCTTCCCGCACAAGCAGTTCGACAGGCGAAAGGACTGGACGCATTTCGAGACCTACTATTTCGCCGGTTGCGCCCATGCCATCCGGAAGCAGGTGTTTGAGCAGGCCGGCTATTATCCCGAGAACTTTTTCTATGGCATGGAAGAGTATGACCTCAGCTATCGTGCCCTGGATGCGGGATTCCACATCTGTTATGATGACCGGGTCGCCATCCTGCATAAAGAGTCCCCCGCCGGCAGACTGCCGCATCGCGACAAGCTGCGGGGCATGTGGGTGAACAAGAGCCGGGTCGCCTGGAAATATCTGCCAAAAAAATACTTTTATACTACCGCCCTGTTATGGAGCCTGGAATACCTGAAAAAGAGCGGGTGGGACTGGAAGGGATATTGGAAAGGATGGAAGGAGGTGAGTAAGGTGCCTTCCGGGGAAGTGCGCCGGGTGCTGCGGCCGGATAGCCTTGCCTACCTGCAGAAAGTGGAAGCACGCCTGACGTACTAATAAAAAACCCTTGCTTCGCAAGGGTTTTAGTAATAGGTTTTATTGTATTACCATTTGTCCACTTCTTCTCCCGTGGCGGTAGTAGTGTTAGGAGAGGCAGTGGGTACATGGCGAACTTCTTCGATGATATCATCGGCGATGCTGGAACCATTCTCCTGTCCTTCGTTTTCGGGGACACTATCATGGTTGTAGGCGTCGAAGTCAAAATCTGGCATTAATTCCGTCTTCACGTAATCTACTGCTTCGGTGAGCGCCTTCAGGAACTTGTTGAAGTCTTCCTTATAGAGGAAGATCTTGTGCCTGTCGTACCCATCCTCATTGAATTTCTTACGGCTTTCAGTAATAGTCAGATAGTAGTCGTTACTACGTGTTGCCCTCACATCAAAGAAGTACGTTCTGCGTTTGCCAGCCCTGATGCGCTTGCTGTAAACGCTTTCCATTCTTTTTTCGTTGTTGTCGTACGCCACAAATAATTTTTTTACAGTTGTGAATAACAATTTGAACCGAGCACAAATATAGTATTGTTTTCGAATTAGCAAAATCCACAAAAGAATTTATATCACCGATTTAGGCCGCAACCAGCCTGCTTTTCACGGAAATCGTCCCCGCCGGCGGAATCTTGACCATTTTGCCAGGCCGCATTACCAGGGAAGGCGGAAAGGACTCATTCCTTTCCCGTTATGAGACTGGACAGGACAATTGGGACTAGGAAGCATCCTCCTTCTCCTGCTGTTGCTGCTCGTATAGATAGGTATAGTAACCATTGAGAGCAAGGAGTTCCTGGTGGGTGCCGGTCTCTACAATACGGCCTTCTTCCAGGACGATGATCCTGTCAAACCCCACCAATGAAAAGATGCGATGTGTGATGATGATGGCAGTCTTATGTTCCAGATATTGATGTAAGTTTTCAAGTATTTCCTTTTCAGTCTTAGCATCTACTGCACTGAGACAGTCATCGAATACAACGATCTCTGGATCTTTGACGAGGCTGCGGGCAATAGAGATACGTTGCTTTTGTCCCCCGCTGAGCGTCACCCCCCTCTCTCCTATCATCGTATCATATTTGGCGGCGAACCCTTCTATTTCCTTGTCGACAGAGGCATAGCGGGCAGCCCGGCGCACCTTTTCTTCATCGGGTCCATCCAGCCCGAACTGGATATTACCTGTGACAGTATCACTAAACAGGAACGTATCCTGGGGGGTATAGCTGATCTGGCGGCGAAGGTCCTGCAGGTCCAGTTGACGAAGATCAACGCCGTCGATAAGAATACGGCCTTTGCCCGGATCATACATACGAAGGAGCAACTGGGCGACGGTGGTCTTGCCGCTCCCTGTCCTGCCGATGATAACCACCTTCTCTCCTTTCCGGACATCGAGGTGAAAGTCTTTCAGGGCGTGGATCCCCGTATTGGGATAAGTGAAATCCACGTGTTCGAAGTGAATGTTTCCCTGCAGTCTGTGTGCAACGGGCACCGGTGGATTGCGGATACCGGGTACGGTGTCCAGGAATTCATTGAGCCTTTTTTGAGAGGCGGAAGCCCGTTGGATGATGCTGGCCACCCAGCCAATGGCGCTCACAGGAAAAGTGAGCATGGTAATATAAATAACGAATTCGGTGATGGTTCCCAGGTCAGTGTTATGGCGGCCATAAATGGTATACAGCCCTCCGATCATAATGGCCAGCAGGGTGCTAAGTCCGATCATCAGACCCATGGAGGGGAAGTAAATGGATTCCACTTTGGCCAGCCCCACGGCATTCTTGCGATATTCTTCGCTGTTATGGGAAAAGAAGCGCAGCATGGCTTTTTCCTGGACGAACGACTTGATGACCCGGATACCGCTGTACGACTCCTGGGCATTGGTGGTGAGGTTGCTCAGCAATGCCTGGATATGTTCGCTGCGTTTATGTATAATATTATTGACGTAGTAGATTGTAATGGCCAGGATAGGCAGAGGAGTAAGGACATAGAGGCTGAGCAGTGCGTCTTTTCTCAGCATAAAGAAGAGGCTGAAAGCGATGGTAGCAAGCAGGTTCACCAGGTACATGACTGCCGGTCCGGTAAACATCCGCACCCGGCTCACATCTTCCGCCATACGGCTCATCAGGTCGCCGGTGGAATGTGTCTTATAGAAATTGGCATCCAGCAGCTGGTAATGGTCATAGATCTCTTTTTTCTGATCGTATTCAATATGGCGGCTCATGACGATGACGGTCTGGCGCATGAGGAACATAAAAAATCCGCCGATGAGCGCCAATAGCAGCAAGGTCACTCCGCAGATAGCCACTTTGGTCCCAAAGGAGGGTTTGGCCTTGTCCATGCTGCGGATGAATTTCTTTACCAGGATATCGTAATTGGCCGTATCCTTTTTATCCTGGATGGACTGGCGGCTGCCCACCCCCTGGGGACCGGGCCCGACTCCTGGAAGCCTGTTGTCCCCCGCTTTTTTCCTCTCCACGCTGTCCCGGAGCTCTTTTTCCACCGAATTGACCACGTATCCCGTGACCTGGGGAGTAAGGATGCGGAAGTAGTTGGAGAGTATGATGAATATCAGTCCCAACAGGAAGCGCCAGCGATATCTCCAGAAGTATTTATTGACAGCTTTTAGATGCTTCATTCCTGCAAATTTACGGGCAAAACCCCTACCCCATGATTTTTTTGGCTGTATGGTCAGAGAGCCCTTATTTTGCGCCCGGAGAGATGGCAGAGCGGTCGATTGCGGCGGTCTTGAAAACCGTTGAAGGTAACACTTCCGGGGGTTCGAATCCCTCTCTCTCCGCAAACATAACAAGTGCTCCCCGTTAGGGGGGCATTTTTCGTTTGGGAGAGTGGCAGGCGGAATAGCCATCTGTGAGATGAATGGAAGGTTCGTTCAACGTTTAGCGGGCAAGCTTGCCAAAGCGGACAAGCGGAAAATGCGGGGGCGCGATAGCGCCGAGCACTTGTTTTGGTTTGACGCCCCCGTCTGGGATCACCGGAGCGGACCGTCCAGGGCGCGGAGGTAATCCCTCCCTCTCCGCAAATGCAAGTTCAAACAGTGCCCAGCTTTTGGTTGGGCATTTATTGGATTTCTATATGTGCAGTGCAGTATTATTGCGAGATAAATTTGCCGCTTTTCAGAACCTTTGCCCATTTTCTGATGAAGTCTTTAGATAACGAACTTTCCTTGATCGCTACATAGTTCTCGTATAAGCCATAATCTCCTTGTATAACGATATATAGATCAGATTCAGCTATCGGATACTTGCTGGTAACGGGAGTTTCGACCTTAAATAATACCCAATGATGGCTGCCTTTTTCGAGCTTATCCAGTACTGTCAGCACCGATCCGCTGTCAAGGTGGCTTCTATAATGTGCCAGCATTTCATCGGTATTTGAAAGCCGGACAGCTTTCATGACGCGCATTGTGCCCATGATTGTTGCATTATTCGTATTCTCGTATCCAGGGATTATAATGGTGCTCATTTGAGCACTATCATCCTGCTGAGAAACAATTTGCCACTCGTATTCACGAGGCCATTCAATTTGAAGTTGTTCGACCTTTTCCTGACCGTTTGCAAGAATGTAGCCTACGCACAAAGGCAATAAAAGCTTTATGATTTTCATGCCTCGATTTGTTATAAATTAAATCTAACTTCTGCTGCTTAAGTATTGATCGGGCGTGAGTACTGCCAATTCACTATTCTTGAAGTCTTTGACATTCCGGGTAACGATCGTCTTCACATTTTCCGATAGTGCCGCGTAATGCTGTAATGCATCCTCGAAATCACCAAATTTAGAATTCAATGCTTGTAGAACGGATGCTTTGGAAAGTGCAATGATGTCGATCAATTTAGCTAATTGAGAAAGCTTTTCCATCACTTTTTGATGGCTCCCCAATTTGCGGAGGACATAATAGGCGTTCGAGAATACCAGGCCTGTGGTACATATAGAAATCTGCTTTTTCTCTGATAAGGTAAATATTCTTGCAGCATCCATCGCAAAAGGTTCTCTTGCAATCATAAAATCCAGAATCACGTCAGTGTCGATAAATGCTTTACTCATATTTACGCTGCTTTTCATCCCTCAAAACCTTTTTATAGTCGAAATTTTTCGGAGCCTTGAAGGAGCCCATCAGTGATTTCACAGAAGAAGTCAACTCCTCAGATTGACTGCTATTGAGTTCAGTGATCGATTTGAAATAACTTTCTACCAATTCGGACACGCTCCGCCCTTTTGCTCTGGCATAGCGCTTAGCCTCGCGGATCACTTTATCATCCAATGTGAGGGTTAATTTAGTGGTCATAACACGTGTATTTCTTATTATAAAGATACGTATTATTTGGAAATTAATCTAACATAAACAAGTGCTCCCCGTTAGGGGGCATTTTTCCTTTGGGTGGCAAGCGGAATAGCCGACTCTGCGATAGCGCCGAACACTTGTTTTGGTTTGGCGCCCCCACCTAAGGGATCACCGAAGTCGGCCGTCCAGGGCGCGGAGGTAATCCCTCTCTCTCCGCTTTGCGATCATAACTGATTCCACCAGGAAAGATCAATTCTTGAAGTTCTTCTTTGAGGCAAATTCCGCTGGAAGCCCATACAGCATTGAGTTTGGCGTTCAAACCCACGGCATTTTTATACATTCTGAAATGTTCGAAATGGGCACGGAGCATTCTGCCAGTTGCGCTTCGATATTGCTCCGTTCCTTCTGGTAGGGGGTATTTTTTTAACAAAGCGCCAATAGGCCAGATCAGCGGCTTAAGACTTCGTGATCATAACCAGAACTAACAGATTCCTGTTTGGGGCACAAAAACCTTGTAAGTCGAAATATTTAAAAAAATAGTTATTTATTCTTTTGTAAATTCTTTATATTAGTTGAGAGCGTGTGCTCGATAATGATTAGTTAGCCCCAACCTCTCTTCCTTATGAATAAAACAGTCGTTGTTATTGGTCTATCGCTCATAGCACTGCAATCATATCAGCCCTGCGAGGCACAATCTGCCATCATTCCCCGGTTACGAAGCAAGATACTCGCCAGGCAACAACAACCTGGCTATTTAAAAGATACAGCCTATGTTGATCTACTTGACAGCCTGGCCTTTGCCTATTTCAGGATTAGCGTCGACAGCCTGGTTTTCTACAGCGACAAAGCCATGGCACTTGCAACCCAAATCGGGTATGTCAGGGGCCAGTCCGTAAGTCTAAGGCACAAAGGAAATGCCTATTTTGAACTGGGCGACTATTCGAAAATGTTACAGTATTATCAGGATGCACTTCGCGTGGCAGAGAAGGCGCACGATTCGCTACTTATGGCGAAAGCCATGTACAATATAGGGAATAATGCCTATCAGGTAATAGGGAGAGATGAGGACGCCCGGAATATAATAAAAAAGGCAGCCGATATTTTTCAAGCCAGGAAAGACAGCCTTGCCTTGTACATGGCAATAGCTGTAATTGGGTCACTTTGGGCCTATGATCAAAAGTACGAAGAGGCGTTGTCTTGTTTTAATCGTGCATTGCAGGTGGCAACTGCCCTGAAAGACAGGTATGCCATTGTGATAGTCAACGATCAAATTGGACAGCTTTACCAGGCTAAAGGCAGGTTCAAAGAAGCATTGGCCTTATTACTTCAAGCCTTGGATTATTTTAATAGTATCGATGATATTGCACGCCAGTCCCAATGCGCAAGCGAGGTTGCCGACGTATATATTCAGTTAAAGAACTACCCAATGGCTTTAAAATATGCCAGTATAAGTTTACAAAAGGCGCAGGCGGTAAAAAGTAAACCCCATATTCTGCACGCCGTCAGAGAGATGGCTGCTGCTTATGAAGCATTGGGCAACACACGTTATGCTTTAAAGTATTTCAAATTGATAAAGGAGGCTTCGGACAGTGTTGCTTATGAAACAATGCGTAAGAAAACAGAACAACTGGAGACGCGCTATGAATTCGAGAAAAAGGAAACCCTTTTAAAAGCAGCCCAGGAAAAAAAGGATGTCCTGAATAAAAGTATTGTTCAAAAAAAGGAACTGCAGATTTTCATTGCTTTGCTGTTGATCCTGCTCCTTAGTCTGCTGGTTCTGTTACTGATCAGAAGCAGGGCAATCAAACAAAAGAGCAACTTGATACTGGAAGCCAAGAATGAAGAAATAGAGCGGCAAGCCTTATTATTGTTGAAAAGTAACCACGAAAAAGACAAATTATTCTCCATCATTTCCCATGACCTGAAAGTGCCAATACATTCTCTAAAAGAGATACTGCGATTGCTGGGAGATAACTACCAGGAAAAGGAAACTATCGAAGAGATACTGGAAGAACTTCGCCAGGATATTAATCATTCTTCGGAACTGGTGAATAACCTGCTGTTGTGGGCCAGTGGCCAGTTTACGGGCAGTTCCGTTTTGCCTGTTATATTTTCTGTACACCAACTCATAGCCGATGTTTTGCAAATTTTTATTAAACAGGCTGCCGTAAAAGGCATTAGCCTTAAGCATGAATTGACTGCTGAGGAAATATCTGTATGGGCCGACATGAATATGATACAGGTTATCATTCGTAACCTGGTGAGCAATTCCATTAAATTTTGTAATATGGGGGATACTATTACCATTTCGGCAAGCACCACCAATGCTGTAGTTACCATAAGCATGGCAGATAGCGGGATAGGCATACCAGCGGAAACACTGGAAAAAATAAACCAGGGCCAAATGGTTTCTACTTTTGGTACGGCAAATGAAAAGGGCATAGGCCTGGGCTTGCGGTTATGTTATGAACTGGCCAAATTAAATAATGGCTTACTATCAGTGCAAAGCGAGCCTGGAAAAGGCAGCATCTTCTACCTGGCATTGCCCTGCAAGCCTTTGTAATTAGCTGCAATTCATTCATTTCCTCGTTCGATAAACCTTACTACCAGGGCAATATTGAACCTTTCTTACTCCATCTTTTTGCAATCCCGCACTGATAAGCTATATTTATAGATAACCAACAATACACTGATTATGCCAGTATATGTCGTAAATGCCTACGATATACATGACTTCGACACATTCAAAGATTACCCACCTCAGGTTAGACCGCTACTAACCAAATATGGAGCTAAAGTCCTTGCGATGGAAACCAATCCCAAGTCACTGGAAGGCCGCCCCAGAACAATGAATGCTATTATCGAGTTTCCATCGGAAGAGGCAGTGAACGGCTTTTATAATGACCCGGTATATCAGTCATTCATTCATCTGCGGCATAATTCAACCTCGAACACAACCATGATCATACTGAAAGGAAGGTGAGGCATTGATAACTTTAATTTCCAAAACAGCACTATATGGGAAAATAAAAAATGTGCTGTTGCGCTTACCTACGTTATTCATATATCATTAAAGTAACTATGTTTTTCAAAAAGAAGAAGGAGACGGCTACCCCTGCCATTAAAATGAAAACCATCATTTGTATTCCAGGGATATGGAAAGATAGATCCGATTTGGTAAGTTCTATCTTTAACAATAATGCCAACGAATTTATCTTTTCGGGCAACGTTTTATTAAATATGAATACTCAACAGCAATTTGAAATAGAAGTGTGTGACCATGATGAAAGGATGGCAAATTCATTTAAGGTAGCAGGCATGGCCAATCGGTTGGATGATTCATTCCTGGGTGAAATAGAAAAACACAACACGGTTATATATCTTATTGGAGAAGGTGGCAGCCTGGAAAAAGCTGAAGCCATTGCTAAAGCTGCTCAAGCAATAATAAATGCCGGAGGGAGAGGTGTAAAAGTGGAAACGGCCGGAAAGGCTTTTACTAAAGAACAATGGACAAGTCTTATAGCAGGTAAGCCACAAAGTAATTTATACAAAATGTTTGTTTTGGATTCAATTACAGAAATTGAGACGGAAACAGTATTCTCCTGCGGCATGCACAACCTGGGGCTAAAAGACACTATTGTTTCCAGGACAACTTTGGAAGAATCCTTGGATATGATCTCGATTTTCTCCTATTACCAGATTGTGGACAAACCTGTTATTCGACACGGTCAAACTTTTAGCAAAGCTGCCGATTCCCCTATTTACCAAATATTGGAGGAGCCTTCTCCTCCCTATTCTGGAATGGAATTATTCGAAAATCCTTATGGCATGTGGAGATTACAAAGAAAAATCTCTTGAAGTAAACGTCGTCAGGTTATTTTATTTGAGAGTACCATCTACCTTCACCAACCCTTCCACCACCTTCGCCACCTCGCTCCCGATTCGCTCCACGCCATAATCGCAATTTCTCATAACAATAGCCCCTGCCTTCGAGCCGGGACTGAATATCATAAAGGCCGTATAGCCCGCGACAGCTCCATTGTGCCCGGCTATTTTAGATCCATCTTCAGGATAAATGACGTTCAACCCAAATCCATATCCGTACTTCCCCCCCTCCGGCGTCTGGATGGTTTGCATCATCTCCCTGTATTTTTTTGCCAGCCGGTCGGAATCGCTGTATTGTGCCATGATAAAACGGGCCAGGTCACCGGTAGTAGTATAGATACCTCCGTTAGGAACCTTATATCCTCTGCCGGCATACTCGGCTTTAGCGACCTCACCGTCGGGCTTCCCACCAAAGCCGCTCCGATGATAACCTACAGCGACGCGATCCTCATAACCGGCAGGTATGATATAAAAACTACTGGTCATGTGCAGCGGCTTAAATATCCTGTTTTCCACCATCTGCATGAAGGGCTTATGAGCAGCCCGGGAAAGCGCCAGTCCAAGAATGCCATAACCGATATTGCTATAGGAATATTTTGTGCCCGGGGAAAATGTTACGTCGGTGGTAGGAATGGAGCTCAACACCTTATTTTCCCATTCCCCGATAGGGCCAGCCGCCGCGTTCCAAAGCCCGGGCTCCATCGCCAGACCTCCTGTATGACTGGCCAGCTCACGAAACGTAATCTCACTGGTATCACTCCCTTCTTTCCATTTCAATTGTTTTATCTCCGGTAGATATTTGGCGACGGGCTCATCCAGGCTGATGGTCCCATCCTGGACCAACAACATCATAAGATAGGCGGTGAACGTCTTTGAGATGGAGCCGATCCGGTAAACAGTGCTGACATCGGCGTCGATCCCTTTCTCATTGTCCGCCTTTCCAAAAGCCCTGGACCAGGCAATCTTATTTCCCAGGAACACAATCGCGGACAAGCTACCTACTGTGTCCTCCCGATGTTCCTCCTCCAATTGCTTGTCAAAGCTGTCAATAACCTGTTGAACGGTAGGAGTATCCGAACGGGAAATGGGCTCGGATTTTTGCGCGCTATGGCAGAAAGGCAGCAATAACAAGCAGATAATGGGCGATAAAAAGCCTGTCCTATTCATATAAAGTATTATGCAATAGAAATATACGACTTCTTCCCTACAATCGATAAATGCGCACTGAACACCACGATCATCGGTTATTGGCTTAATAGCTGCAGTTAATACCTGTCGGCTGCAGTTGTCAAGTGGCAATGGACCGCATGAAAACGCCGGGTAACGGACCGCTTGCAGAGAATCAAAGAATATTTATAGCGCTGTGCTTGTTGGCGTGACTTTGCCGATGCGGGGATCCTTGTTGGACACCAGTTGGCAGATCCGTACAGCCGCGTTTTCAAAATCATCGTGTTGGTCGCTGAGCAGCAGCCAGGCCGAATCAATGCCTTCGTCCAGTTGAAATTCGGAAATAGCCGGTATGTCAGCTTTTAGGCTGTCGTGATGCTCCCGGGTGGTAGAGATCCAAATACCGTTATGCTGCGGGTTCTTATTAGTTTTTCTGAAGATCAGAACGATCTTGTGGTTGAAATAAATATAAAACATGCCGATCGCCGGCTTGACGATGATATTGGCAGGCAAATCGTCCAGCAGGAAATCAAAAGGCATCGGCCGCTTCATTCGAGGATGCTTTTTAATGTGGCCAAACTCTTATCCATATCCCTGACCACATGTTTCTGCATCATGGGTATGAGCAGGTTTAACGGGTAGTTTAGTGTGCCGGCATTGCTCCAGGATACTTTTGTCTGGTCACCGGTGAATGATTCCAGTTGCATGAGAATACGGGCACTGGTTTTTATAGGTTTGACAAAGCGAATTTCCATTTCGACGCTTTGTCCTTCAACAATATTGATGATCTCTTTTTCGCCTTCACCGGCATTTTTATTGCCGCTCCAGGCATAGACATAGCCTACAGTACCGTCCGTTCCCCTGAATTCTTTCTTACGATCGGCATCGGCCATAGCATTGGTATTGAATGTCTCCTGGTTTTGGAGAAGTTTGATATAATCGAACACCTTTTGCCGGGGGGCATTGATAAGCATCTCCCGTTTGACATAGTGTTTCCGTTTCATCAATAGCGCGATAATGAAGAGCAAAGCGACGATGCCGGCCAGGACCAGAAGAATAATGACCAATAGATTCATGTCCTAAATTTATTGTAATATCCGCGTTTATACAAATAACCCTCGTCTCCTGCGGCAAAAGGCTGCCTGTCAATCAGGCTGTGGGCTGCAATATCCTGATGAAATCAGCGATCTCGGCCAATGCCTGCCGAGAGGCCTCTTTGCAGATGTCCTTCTTCGTCCACACATGGGGTTGCCCATCATAGATACTCAACCTGGACCTGCGCTGTATCTCTTTTATGGTATTATAAAAATGTTTACTGTCATCCAGCAATATTTCATTCGTACCTACCATAATGAGAACTGGCGGAAATTGGGTTAGCGATGCATTTTTCGGGTTCGACACTTTAAGAGGGATATTCCCCGTATAAGCCCGGCCAAGCATATGGAGCATTTCCCTGTTCAGCGAAAGGTCCAGCTGGGCGTTTTTTTCATATGACGGAGTGTCGCACTCGAAGTTGATCCATGGAGAGATCAAAACGACAGCGTCTGGCAACGGCAGGTGTATTTTGAGCATTTCTCCAATGGCGGAAACGACCAGGCTACCACCGGCACTGTCTCCAATCAGGTTTATCTGATATCCTGGATAGCGGCTGGTTAATTCCCGGTAAACAGTTAATATGTCATTCAGACCGGCGGGAAATGGGTTCTCCGGCGCCAGGGCATATTCTATAAAAAGAATTTCTGCGTGTAGGTACTTTGCAAAGTGACTGACCATTTTTCCGTGCGTCCCGATAGACCCCATGGCGAAGCCGCCGCCGTGCAGGAAAACAATTATCCTGTCCGGAGAAGGGTCTTCCGGGGTAAACCAGTAACAATTTACATCTTCGATCATAACGGGTGTTATGGACACGGTCGGCTCATGATCATAAGGGTGAGGCTTGTTGTCGTAGACTCGCCTCATTTGTAATACGTCTTTCATGTCCCTCATTTCTGGCGCTTCTTCCATGATTTGCTTTTTATTTAATGCAAATCTAGCGCTCGATCATGGAACCGACTTATAAGGTAGTTTAATAAACAGGCTTAATATAGTTTAAGGGTGACCCGTTTTCTGTGAGATTTCCTTACGGATCTTGCTTAGGAATTCAGGGGTGATCCCAAGATAGGAGGCGATTTGGGTATTGGGCAATCTTTGCGACAACGCAGGATATTGACGTAAAAAGGCAAGATACCGTTCTTCCGCGGTAGAGCTGACAATTTGCAACAACCGGTTTTCCAGCTCGGCAAATCTTGTCTCCACAATTACTCTAAAATTTCTGTCGAACTTTGGATAGGTTCTAAAAAAATAAATAAGGTCCGGCCTGCTTATCTGAAAAATGGTCGAAGATTCGATTGCTTCGATATTTACCTTGCTTTTGTTTCCGGAATAAAAGCTGTCGATGATCATGATCCAGTCATTCTCCGCGGCAAATTGCAGATTGTGCTCTACGCCCTTTTTGTCGATCTGGAATACCTTGAAACATCCATCCGCGACAAAAGTGTAATGCCTGCACACCTCATCTTCGGTCAGAATAAGCTGTCTTCTTTTAATTCTTCGTTCAATTGCCCGCTCTTTTAAATCTGCTCTTTCTGGTTCGTCCAGGGGAAGGTACCTATCAAAACTGGCAAATAATTTATCTATGGACACGGTTTGTCAGGTTGCTTTAACTTAAATATACGCTACTTTTTAACAAACTCCATCGTCCTCCCTTTCATTACACCATAATACATACCCCCGCTCAATTCACTTATATCTATTGCATTTACACCTTTGCTTAGCACCACAACCTTTACCAATTTTCCGTCTGCGCTATAAATGCAAAAGTTTCCGGTATCGTCGACCTTGATATTAATAAAATTCGTAGCAGGGTTGGGATAGGCAAGCACATTGTTGCCGGTACGTTGCGACAATATCAGGGTGCGGCTGTAAATATATCCGCCATCATTGTCCACCACCTTCAAACGATAATAAGCTACCGGCTCCTGTTGTGCTAAATGATAGGAGTAGCTGCTGCTGCTTCCTTTGGCTGCAATTTCTCCTTGTGTCTTGAATACAGAGCCATCTACACTTTTTTCCACTTCAAAATGATTGAAGTTGGATTCCACGCCCGTGCGCCATTGCAGATGGGCAATGCCGCTTTCCAGGATCCCCGTAAAGCTGAGGATCGTGATGGGCAACGGCGTGCTGTTACTTTCGTATGCTCCCATGTCAATTGCGGCGCCTGCAATACGGAGATTACGGGCAATATCCGCATTGCCTAAAGCCAGGCTCGTCGGATCGGGAGTACCCGCATCGATGCCAGGACTGCCGGACTGTAAAGCCAGCCCGTCATCGGCCGTTCCCCAGATACCATCAGCCCCCGCCGGAGTGGCAGCGTTCACAAACGGGCTGCTGCTGCCTGTAATATTACCAGTGCCGGTCCAGCTTGCCTGTGAAAAACAATAGGTAAGACCTCCGGAGCCGCTCTCCCACCAGATATCATTGTACCCATTGACATCCGTATTACCCCAGATTACCGTGTTGGTAATAGTAAGGGAGGATTTGTCATTATCTATTGCGCCCCCTCCCCTGCCGGATGTATTATTGGCAATCGTCACATTCGAGAGCGTAAGGGAGGTTCCATAACTTGCTATGGCGCCCCCATCCAGGCCGCAGCTGTTATTGGCAAACACACAGTTCTTTATCACCGGGGAAGCTGCCGGGCTGGCTGCGTTTAAGGCATTGTAGAAGGCTCCGCCCCAGCCGCCGGCGGCCACATTATCATGAAAGATACAATTGCTGATCAGGGGAGAGCCATTCGAATTATAAATAGCCCCTCCGCCGCTGGTAGCACGGGTGGTCGTATTACCTGAAAAAATACAGTTGGTTATTATCGGGGATGCACCAGCCTTGTTATAAATACCGCCACCGGCATTAGAGGCCGTATTCCCGGAAATAATACAATTATTGAAAGCAGGCGAAGAATTGTTATTGTGTATCCCCCCACCAAAAGCAGCACTTCCGCCGGAGATGGTAAAACCATCCAATACCGCAGTAGCATCCAGGTTATTGTATGCATTATAGATCACATTGCTGCCGGCTCCCTGTAAGGTAGTTACATTGGCGCCCGCATTCCGTTGGGCAAAGGCGCCACCTCCCGATGGAAAACCGCCATAGATCCCAACATGGGCCGGCATGACCAGGTTTTTGCCGTAGACAGGCAGGTAAGTCCCTTTTGCCACCAGGATGGTATCTACTACAGAACATTGACCAGCAGCAACCAGCGCCTCATCCAGGGTCTTGTATGCTGCCGCCCAGTTGCTTCCATCACCGGACGCGGCAACACTGCTATCCACATACAGTTTAGCAACCGCCCCGCAGCTAAAAGAATTTTCATAAGCCCCTATATCTATCTTACCTCCTTGTATCCGGGGAGCCCCGGCCAGGTCGGTGGCAGGCAGGTTCAGGCCGCTCGTATCTGCGTTCCCGCCATTTAATCCCAGGCTGCCGGACTGCAGTTCCAGACCGTCATCCGGCGTGCCAAAAATATTATCTGTTCCTTCGGATCTGCTTCCATCGACAAATTTCGGGTCACCTTTCAGATTGCCGGGCCAGACCCCGCTCATAATGATACAATTGGAGATGATGCTATTGGTCGCCGAGCCAAAATATAATTCGGTGCTTCCATCTCCCCAGAGTATGGAATTTCTGATGGACGGATTCGACCTGGAATCACAATAGATCCCACCCACACCTGTATTGTCCCCGGTATTTGCCCAGAAAGTACAGTTCGTGATACTGGCTGACACCGTTGCAACATCATCCATATATATCCCGCCACCAAATCTGCCATGATTCCCCGTGAACATACAACCGATGATCGATACACCAGGTGAGCTGAGATTCGTAATACCGCCACCCTGCGCGGAGGTGGTGGTTCCGGCAATATTCTGCCAGAATACACAATTGACGATCGTTGCAGAAGATAAGCTGTTATGGATACCTCCTCCGTAATTGCTGCGAAAAACACAATTCCGGACAGTTGGTGATGCGTTGCTGTTCAGCATGCCTGCGCCATACAGGGCACTGCCGCCTGTTACTGTAAATCCATCCAGTACAGCCGCGGATGTCAATCCATTGGCATTATTAACGACGACCCTTCCGGCGCCATTCCCATTCAGGATGGAGATGTGTCCGGCCACCAGGCTCCGGTCGGCCAAAGACGCTTCGGTCCCTGCAAAGCCACCACAGATCTTCACCCCTTCCTTCATCACAAAAGAACCCAGATAAGTTCCCTGGGCTACAAACACACTGTCGCCGGCACTGGCATTATTGATCGCGGTTTGAAAGTCGATTGGGCTTGCCCACGCAGTGCCGGGCCCCGCAGCAGGTGCGCCAGGCGTCACAAACCACCTGGTCTGTGCTTGCAACGAAACTATAGCACATAAGAATACAACGCAGGATGCAAATATCCTTTGCATAAAGTAGCAGATTTTTGGACGCACAAAAGTAATCACGCCGGAAAACAACAGTCCGGCAAGTTTGTCCTGAATTACAAATCAGGACAAATTTCTTTTATCGCTCGGGAAATGCCCGCATGACCCTGTCAGTTATTTTTCAAGACGCTGAAGATATTCTTTAGGGCTAATGCCTGTCTCCTTTTTAAAAGCATTGTAAAAGGCGCTGCGGGAGGCGAATCCGGCATCGTTTGCCAGCATTTCAATGGTATGCCGCTGCAGGATCTTGTTATCCTTAAGCTGTTCTTTTATGTGATTGATACGGCAGGAATTGATATAATCTGAAAATGTAAGATGGTAATAGTTATTGATAAGCGAAGAAAGCTTGTGCCTGCCGATACCCAGCCCTGCAGACAGCGAGGTAAGGCTTATTTTCTTATCCCTGTACAACTGGTGTGTCCGTATATGATGATCCAGCTGTCTGCACTTTTCTTCGTCTTCGGACGCTTGTGGCTTCCGGGCTGCCGCAAACTGCTTTTTTAACCTTGCCAGCGTAATAGCCTTTATATTCAGCAGAGAAGCTACACTCTCCTCAGGCAGACGCTCCATATATCCCGGCATAGTCTGCACAAAATACATATAACGCTCACGGGCATTTCCGATCCGGATAATGTATGACCGTTCCTGTGCATCACGATAGTACTTCTCCACCATTACCCGGAAAATAAAATTGAAATCGAAATAAACGGTGAAAAGCTGTTGCATCACGTCATTGTGCATGGCCAGCAATACCGAATGTTCTACGGCAACCACAGTTTCTTTGGAGGGAGATACCCCGTGCAGACCGGTGATGGAGCTTACAAACTCATTTTCTACGGATATATAGGTCGTTATCTTTTTACCGTTATGGGCGGAGTATCCCATGAGGGCGCCCTTCTTGATAAAATACATGTAGTGGCATATTTCGCCCTGCTTCAACAAAACGTCATTCTTCTGCAGCTCAATGCTGCGTACATTTTTATGGAATTCCTGCTGCAAGCCTTCGCTCATCGGATAAATGGCGGAAAGCATTTTAATTATTCGTAATACATCCTTTTCGTCAGCTTTCCGGTATGACCTGCCCGCTTTAGTGTGACTCATGATTCTCTGACCAAAGTATTTTCTACTCCGGCAAATATAAACTTTAAAGACAGGATATAAAGAAAATCACCCCCTTACTATTGTATCAGCCTCACAGTGTAGAGGCACCCATCCGCAGACCCGAAATAGATAATGCCATCCCCAAGGGAAATGCCATTGCAACTTGCCGTCTGTCATTCGCAGATCGTAAAGGCTGCAGCTTCCTGATCCGGGCATCAAGCTCTTTGATATGATCCGAAGACTGCTTTAGTCGATCCTTACTTGCGTTGATCCCCTGGATCATTTTATTTCTTTGTTCCCTTTTATTTTCGCCACATCTGCGCTGTCCATGGCCATTCTTTTGCACGCCCTGAAAAAGCTTTTATTTCACAGCGCACTCCTGGTCCACGTTTCACTCCTGCCCAGCAGCGAAACGCCGATGTAACCTCTCACCTTTAAAGTATTATTATCCTTTAATGACATATAACAGCTATATGTCTTGCCACTTTCCGGATCATAGATCTTCCCATCCTCCCATTCATCACTGCCATTAAATTTAAATCCCTGTAATATAAGAAGCCCCATGATTGGCTGGTTTCGCTTGCTTTCATCAGGGTTCTTGCTATCCACCTTCGGCCTGCCGTTTTCATCGGGGGACTTCAGCCATGCTATTTTTCCAAAATATTTATCCGCCGACCTGAATATCTGTATTTTGGCCGGGTCCTTTCCGTTTGTCAGCCATACACCCGTAACATCATCCGCCTTTTTTTGGGCCGCCAGCTGCAGACCTGCCAGTAATGAAACAATAGTGATAATATATCTCATAACCTATTTTTCAACGGGATACTGATGATCTATCCAGTCCATTTTAACGTTATGCGGCAGGTTGAGAAGTTTATGATTCGTGAACTTCATTTCATTCAGCAGTATAAAAGCGGGGCGAACATTCGGGCAGCGTTCAAAGGGACAGCAACCGCAATAAATAACGATATCCGCGTCTTTGGGTAGCTTACTAAGCTGCTGTTTAAATTTATCGAGATTTCCCTTTTCCCTGGCTGGCCCTATGTCGATGGAATTTTTGATCACAGCGCCGGGACCGACACAGAACACGATTGGCTTATGTGCAGATGGGTCGGTTATCTCCCTGGCCAGCTCCGCCGGGTCCATCAGCTGTTTACTTGTCCATGGCTCGTCACCGTAGTGGTTGATTATTCTAAAACTCCCTGCTCCTGCAAGCAAAACGATGAGTAATACGGGTAAGGTCCTTTTTGTTTTCATACCTGGCGTATTTTATATTGGCAACTTTAGATAAAGGTAAGAAAAGCGTTGAATTATTCCTCCGGCGCCGCCTGGGCCATCTCCCGGATGGAGACCCAGCCCGTCAGACTTTTTTTATACCGGACATATACAACCATTGCCCTTCCTCTTGAAACGACAGGCATCCCGCCACTCTTCGAGGTCGACCTGATCGTAAAAATGCTTGTTTCAATGGCAACGTCGCCTGTGAAGATCCGGCTTTCCACCTTATTGTCTATGAATTCCATTTTCGAGGAACGAAACATTTCCACCAGCCCTTTTTCCAAAGCAGCCCTTCCCTTCACGACATTGCTGCCGCCAAAATATTTTACGACATCCGGGTGATGTAATGCGACGATAGCAGCTACATCTTCCCGGCCGAAAGCATCCCGGATAGCTGCCGTTGTCCTTTCCAGGCTTTTCCGGTCACCGGATGTATCCAGGGTAATTTGGGCAGAACTTCTTGATACTATAAAACAGGCAAATACTAAAAGAAAGGCTGTTTTCATTTTAAAGCATTGAGGAAGCCAATATAGACAATATCCTGCCGGAAGGGCAACCCTGATTGACCACCTGCCGGACACAGTATATGAAATGCAAAAATTTCCTCCCTCCGCCATCTTTAAAAAGACCTCATCGGCCTTACAGCAAAATAGGATGTCTTGTCCCAATAAGTATTCCCGTTTGTAGTTGCGTACGGCCCCGCAACTATGCAGGACGAGTATAGATCGCCCTCCGTGGAGGACCAGTAAAAGTCCGTGACCAACCCATGGGTAAAAGAGGGATGATCGTAACAATACCATTTGAAAGTGCTCAATTCATTATAGGACGGCAGATACCAGTCGTCATACCCATTCAGCACCAGGTTGGAGCAGACCTGCGCAGCAATGGAATCCCAGGTCCAGCAAGTCGCGTTCATCACCGGGAGAGAATCCATGATCCGCTGGGTATTGCTCTTACCGCTGCCTATCGCCCAGCGGCTATCAGGGACTTCCTTGAATATTAAGAAGGGGCAATTCTGCCACTTATATCTGCCGATGTCGACGGGTGCGGCAATAAGCCCGTGCCCACCCGTGCTGTCAACATAAAAAACATAGCCGCCGTTGTATTGCTGCCCCAGGACGGCAATAGCTTCCATTGTGTTGAACGACCCCTGGTCGCTGTACAAAGTGTCTGACCCGGTAATCCCATAGGCCCTTACGTAATAATGAGTATTGTAATGAAGCCCCTTGATGGTGTCTGCCAAAAAATTTCCGGCCACGGTGGTGGACATCAGTGAATGTAAAAGACTGGGATTAGGTGCGGTATCCAGACAGAACCCTTTGGTCTGTATCGAATTCCCGGAAATGCTATCCCAGCAATAGACAGAACTCCTGGTTATGTTAGATAAGTGGATCCGTCCCAGCCGGGTCGGTTCAGTGTTGTTCTTGGCACAGGAAAGGAAAAGTAATATGCAACTGATAGATACAACTATTCCGGCGGACAGGATCTTTTTCATTACGGGTCAAGGGGTTACAGTAGTTAAGGGGAATCTCGCATGGCAAGATACACAATTACCCTGAATGCATCAACTCTCCGGCAGTATCTGCCCACCCTCTTCCCGGCTCTTGTTATTCTCCGCATGAGCCTGCGCTATCTCATATTCCAGCTCGGGGTCGATGTTCTGCTGCTCTACCCGGCGGGCCTTTTCCATAAGCTCCTCATGATGCGCCTCTAGCCATTCCAGTTGCCGCCGTCCATAAGACAGTCGTGTGAACAGCACATACAGCACAGGCACGATAAAGATTGCCATCAGGGTCGATGCCAGCATACCCCCCAGCACCGCAAACCCTATCGTCTTACGTGCTACAGCCCCCGCTCCCGAAGCCAGCACCAGCGGCATCACCCCCAGAATAAACGCCAGGGAGGTCATCACAATAGGCCGTAAACGCAGCTTCACCGCCTCAAGGGTGGATTGTAACAGCGGCTCTCCTCTATCCACCCGCAATTTGGCAAACTCTACGATCAGGATGGCGTTCTTGGCCGAGAGACCGATCAGCGTGATCAACCCTATCTGCGCGTAAACATTATTTGTCAGCTTGGGCAGAAATGTCAGCGTCAATATCGCCCCAAAGGCACTGATGGGGAAGGCCAGCATCACCGACAAGGGCACTGACCAGCTCTCATACAGGGCCGCCAGGAACAAAAAAACAAATAGGATAGAAAATGCAAAAATATAAATAGTCGTCTGCCCCGCCTTGATCTCTTCGTAACTAAGCCCCGAGAACTCATACTTATACCCCTGTGGCAGCACACGGGCAGCAATCTCTTTCAATGCCTCTATGCCCTCACCGGAACTATAGCCCGACGGCGTCGATCCATCCACCTCAGCGCTGCGGAATATATTGAAGTGCGTGATCAAAGGCGCCGTCTCCACCGGCTCATAATGGATCAGTGTGCCCAGGGGCAGCATCTGGCCCGCCTGATTCCGTACATAATATTTATCCATATTGGAGATAAGGGCCCGGAAGGTCGTATCCGCCTGCACCACCACGTGAAAGGTCCGGTTGTATAATGTAAAGTTGTTCACGAAGAGACTACCCATATAGGCCTGCATCGTGTTGAAAACATCCGAGATGCTTACGCCCAGTTTCTGACATTTATCCCTGTCCACCGTCAGGTTATAGCTCGGCGTATGCGCCCCGAAATAACAAAAGGCCGTGGAAGTCGCGGGATTCTTCTTACAGGCACCCACGAACCTCTTTATTACATCCTCGAACTGATGCACGTCGTCATTTGTATTGCCCTGCTCTATCTGCATGGAAAAACCCGCTGCCCGGCCGATACCCCGTATAGGCGGTGGAGCCGCCACCACCACATTGGCATTCTTGATCCCCGCCCTGGCGATACGCGCCTGCAAGACACCCACAAGCCCCGGCAGCCGCTCTTCCCGCGTCTTCCGGTCATCCCACGGCTTCAGCATGACAAAGATCGTCCCGCTATTGGAGTTGGAGCCCCCATTGAGGATATTCAACCCCGACAGCGCCGCATAATGATTCACCCCCGGCGTATTGCCCACAATACCCATCAGCTTTGTGATCGTCGCCACCGACTGCGTCACCGAAGATGCTTCCGGCAGCTGATAAGTGACATAGAGCCGGCCATCATCCTCCGTTGGGATAAAGCTCGAAGGCTTGATCTTGAACAACCAGACGGCGCCCACGATGATACACAGCAGCAGGATCACCACATATCTCGCCCCCTTGATACAACGCCTGACCCCATTCCCATATCGCTCCGTCATCTTCTCAAAACCATGGTTAAACCTCGCAAAGGATCTGGCCATGAAATTGCGCTTTACCTCCGGATGGGATGGCCGCAGCAAAAGGCTGCATAATGCAGGCGTCAGCGACAGGGCCGTAAAGGCCGATATGATCACCGAGATCGCGATCGTGATCGCAAACTGCTGGTAGAGCCTGCCTACGATCCCTGGTATAAAACCTACCGGAACGAACACAGATGCCAGTATCAGCGCAATCGCCACCACCGGCGCCGAGATCTCCCGCATTGCATGATAGCTCGCCTCCTTGGGCGACATTCCCTTTTCGTCGATATAGTGCTGTACCGCCTCCACCACAATGATCGCATCGTCCACTACGATCCCGATGGCCAGCACAAAGCCGAATAGCGTCAGGGTATTGATGGTAAAGCCCAATGGAATAAAAAAACAAAAGGTCCCAAGTATGGACACCGGTATGGCCAGCACCGGTATCAGCGTCGAACGGAGGTTCTGCAGAAAGAGGAATACTACTACCGCCACCAGACCCAATGCCTGCAACAGGGTGATCACCACTTCGTGTATAGACACATTGATGATCGTCACCGACTCGAAAGGCACTTTGTAGTCCACATCCGGCGGGAAGAGCTTCTTTAAAGTCTCCAGCTCTTTATATACATTATCTGCCGTCTGTAGCGCATTACTGCCCGGCGCCTGGTACACCATGAGGAAAGAAGCCCGCTTTCCATCCACGAACGAGTTGCCTGAAAAAGTAAATTTCCCCAACTGCACACGTGCAACGTCCCGCAAATATACCAGCCTTCCTCCCCCCTGTCCGCTGTCCGGTATCTTCTTCACGACCACATTCTCATAATCCGAAGCCTTTTGCAGCTGACCATTCGGCAGCACGCTCAGCTCGTAGGATTGGGCATTGCTCTGCGGAGGCGCGCCCACCGATCCCGCAGCCACATATACATTCTGTGAGTCCAGCGCATTGATCACGTCCCGGGGCATCAACCCATAGCTTGCCATTTTGTTCGGGTCCAGCCACACCCGCATGCTGAACTGGTCCGTTCGCGTCTGGATATCCCCCACACCCGGCACCCGCAGTAAAGCATCCTCTACAAAGACATTCGTATAGTTATCGAGGAAAGTGATATCATGCGTCCCCCTGGGGGAATATATCGCCACCATCATCAGCTGGTCCGGGTTGCGTGCCCTCACCGTGAGCCCCAGCTTGCTCACTACCGAAGGCAGCTGTGGCGAAGCAATGCCCACCCTGTTCTGCACATTCAGCGCCGCAATATGGACATTCGTACCCACATTGAAAGTCACGCTGACGTTCATGCTGCCCGTATTCGTGTTGGTGCTTTGCATATATTCCATTCCCGGCGTTCCATTCACCTGCTCCTCTATCGGTACCGCCACGGTCTGTTCCACCGTCTGTGCATCCGCCCCTGTGTAGGATCCCGAGATCGACACCGAAGGAGGAGAAATATTGGGGTACTGATCCACCGCCAGGTTGAAGATGCAGATCGCGCCCGAAATGATCAGTACGACAGATATGACGATGGCTGTCACCGGACGCTTTATAAAAGTATTGGCTATCATGCTTGAACAGGTTTGGTCTCATCACCCCCCAAATGGAGGTCGCGCGATTTTTGTATCTCGAACTCGAGCTCCGGATCGATGCTTTGCGCCTCTACCTTCCGTGCCTTTTCCATCAGCTCCTCATGATGCGCCTTGAGATATTCTAATTTTTTCTTTCCATAGGACGCCCGGGTGATCAGCACAAAAAGCACCGGCACGATAAAGATCGCCAGCGTCGATGCGGCCAGCATCCCTCCCAATACCGTAAGACCGATCGTTCTCCGCGCCACCGCCCCCGCCCCCGAAGCAAAGACCAGCGGCAATACCCCCAGGATAAAAGCCAGTGAGGTCATGACAATGGGACGCAGACGCAGCCTCACCGCCTCCAGCGTCGATGCCATCAGGTCCTCGCCCCTGTCCACCCGCACCTTGGCGAACTCCACGATAAGGATCGCATTCTTTGCTGCCAGCCCCACCAGCGTAATAAGCCCAATTTGAGCATAGACATTATCCGTCAGCCTGGGCACCAGCTCCAACGCCAGTATCGCCCCAAAGGCGCCGATCGGCACCGCCAGCAGCACGCTGAAAGGCACCGACCAGCTCTCATAGAGCGCCGCCAAAAACAAAAACACAAAGGTGATCGAGAACATAAAAATATACACTGTTGCAGAGCCCGCCTTCACCTCCTCGTAGCTAAGCCCCGAAAACTCGTATGTATAGCCTGTCGGCAATACCCGGGCCGCGGTCTTTTTCAGCGCATCCAGCGCCCGTGTGCTGCTGACACCCGTCGCAGGCACTCCATCCACTTCCGCCGTCCGGAAGATATTGAAATGGGATACCAGGGGCGCCGTCTCCGTCGGTTGATAGCTGATCAGTGTTCCCAGCGGCAGCATCTGACCCGCCTGATTACGTACATAATACTTATCCATGTCCGAGATCATACCCCGGAACACCGTATCGGCCTGCACCACCACGTGAAAGGTTCTGTTGTAGGTAGTAAAATCATTGATATAAAGGCTTCCCATAAAGGCCTGAATGGTCGTGAACACATCTCCCACATTGACACCCAGCTTCTCGCACTTCTCCCGGTCTACCGACAGATTGTAGGCAGGCGTATGGGCCGAGTAAAAGCTATAGGCATTGGCGATAGCAGGATCCTTATTCGCCTCCGAAATAAAATTATTTACCACCTTTTCAAAAGCATGGAGATCGTCGTTCGTACTCCGCTGTTCTATCTGCACCGTAAACCCAACGCTTGCTCCAATGCCCGGGATAGGCGACGGCTGGATCACCTCCACATTCGCATTACGGATACCTGCATCGGCAATACGCCGTTGCAGCACATTGAGGATACCAGGAACCTCTTCATCACTGCCATGTCTTTCATCCCAGGGCTTCAGCTGGCAATAGATCGTCCCGCAGTTGGAGTTGGACGCATTCGTAATGACATTGAGCCCCGACAATGCCGCATAGTGTGCTATTCCCGGCGTGGCCGACACCACCTTCATGATCTGCGACATGACATTCACCGATGCGGCCGTAGAAGAGGCAGGCGGCAGCTGAAAAGTGACATAGATATTGCCGTCGTCTTCCGATGGGATAAAGCCGGTCGGCTTATGCCTGAACAACAGCACGGCCCCGATCAACACACAAAGCAGCAGGACCAGCACAAACCGGGACGACTTAATGCTCTTCTTCACCCCCGATGAATACTTGTCCGTCACCCGCTCGAACCATGTATTGTATCGATAAAACAGTTTATTAATACCTCTCGCCTCCTTCCTGATCTTCGTCGGCTTCAGCAGCAGCGTACACAACGCCGGCGTCAGTGACAGGGCGATAAATGCCGAAATGATCACCGAGATCGCGATCGTGATCGCAAACTGCTGGTAGAGCCGCCCCACAATACCCGGTATAAAACCCACCGGCACAAAGACAGCCGCCAGTATCAGCGCGATCGCCACCACCGGCGCCGAGATATCTTTCATCGCATAATAGGTTGCTTCCTTCGGCGACATCCCTTTTTCATCGATGTAATGCTGTACCGCCTCCACCACGATGATCGCATCGTCCACCACGATCCCGATGGCCAGCACAAATCCGAACATTGTCAGCGTATTGATGGTAAATCCAAGGGGGATAAAGAAACAAAAAGTCCCTACGATGGACACCGGTATCGCCAGCACCGGTATCAGCGTGGACCGCAGGTTTTGCAGGAAGAGGAATACCACCACCGCCACCAGCCCCAGCGTCATCAATAACGTACTTACCACATCCTGCATCGACACCTTCACCACGGTCACCGACTCGAAAGGCACCGAATATTCCACATCCGCGGGAAAGAATTTCTTCAGCTCCGCCAGTTCCTTATAGATCCCCTCTGCCGTACGCAATGCATTGCTTCCCGGCGATTGATATATCTGCAGATAAGAAGCCCGCCAGCCGTCAACAAAAGAATTGCTGGAAAAGGTGAATTTACCCAGCTCCACCCGCGCCACATCTTTCAGATAGACCAGCTCTCCCGTAGCCGGCACCGTCTTCACGATGATGTTCTGGAACTCCGAAGGCTTGCTGAGACGCCCGTTGACAAGGATGCCGATCTCGAACGTCTGCGTCGGCAGCTGTGGCGGTACTCCTGCGGAGCCGGCAGCCACCTGTACATTCTGTGCATTCAGCGCATTGATGATATCCTGTGGCGTCAGGCTGTATGCTGCCATTTTTTGCGGGTTCATCCATATCCGCATGCTGAAGTCGTCGGTAAATCGGGTGATCGTGCCTACACCCGGCACACGCAGCAGAGCGTCCTGCACGAAAATATTGGTATAGTTGTCGAGGAAGGTGATATTATGTGTACCCTTTGGTGAATACAGGGCCACCATCATCAGCATACTTGGATTTACTGCACGGACCGTGATCCCCAGGCGGCTTGCAACGGAAGGCACCAGCGGCGTAGCAATGCTCACCCTGTTTTGTACATCCAGCGTTGCAATATCGATATCCGTCCCGATACCAAAAGTGACATTCATCGTCATTTGTCCGTTGTTCGTGCTGTTGCTTTGCATGTATTCCATCCCCGGCGTACCGTTCACCTGCTGCTCGATAGGCGTCGCTACCGTCTGCTCCACCGTCTGGGCATCCGCTCCTGTGAATTGCGCATTCACCTGCACCAGTGGTGGCGTGATATCCGGGTACTGGTCGATGGGCAGCACAGCGATACAGATCGTCCCCGTGATCACCAGTACAATGCTGATGACAATGGCCGTCACCGGCCGCTTGATAAAAGTATTCGCGATCATAGTTATTTCCCCCTTCCTGCGGCGGCAGGTCCCTGTTTATTCGCCGTCGTAATAGCCGACCCGTCATGCAATGCCTGCACGCCATCTACCACAATACGGTCACCTTCCTTCAACCCTTTTGTAATAATGACATTCGATCCTATCGTCTTCCCCTCTTCCACCTTCACCTGCACAGCCGTCAGATGCGCCGCACCCTTCGCCGGCACGGAGTCAGTTCCCTGCCGGGCGACCGTATCCCTCGCAACAAAGACAAAGTACTCACCCATCTGCTCTACCACAGCCTTGCCTGGTATCGTGATCTGAGGACCCGGCTCCAGGTTATGCACCCTCAGCACACAGCTCATTCCCGCCCGCAGGTCATGTCTTGGGTTGGGGAATACCAGTCGTATCCGTATCGTCCCCGTCTGCGGGTCTACCGCCCTGTCGATGACAGATATTTTACCGCTATAGGGATATAGGTTCTTACCCGGCATGATGATCGTAAACAGCGAGTCCAGCGACTGCTGCTTCGTACGCTGCAGTTCCTCATATTGACCCAGCTGTGCCTCGTTCGCCAAAAAATCCACCGCCATGGGTTCATCCGTGGATATGGTCGCGAGCGTGGTCGCACCCACCGTTACCAGGTTGCCCAGCTTGACCTGGCTGAATCCCACTGTCCCATCAAAGGGAGCAGTGATCACCGAATAGGTCAGGTTGGTGGCAGCTGTCTTCATCGCCTGCTGACCCGCAGCTACTTCATTTTTGGCGTTTTGCAAGGCAATGACGGCATGATCCAATGTCTGTTTGGCCACCGCATTGTGCTCCATGAGATATTGATATCGGTCGGCATCCTGCTGCGCCTGGACCTCATTGCCCTGGGCTACCTTGACATTGGCGGCAGCCTGGTCATAGGCAGCCTGGTACAGCCGCTGATCGATCGCATACAGCTTCTGCCCCTTATGCACATGCGTCCCTTCAGTAAAATAAATACCCGTGATATAGCCCGTGACCTGTGCATGCAGGTCCACCTGGCTTAACGCCTGCGTCGTAGCCGGATAATCGTCATAATAAAGAACATGTTGCGACCTCACTACAGCGAGGTTTACAGGCGTCGGAGGCGCCGGCGCCGGATGAGGGTCCTGGCAGGAAAATAAGGCCAGGCTGCTAATAACCATGATCGGTACCAGTCTGCTCATATATATGAATTAGTGATTGACGGTAATAATGCCCATAGCCCTTTCCAGATCGATCTTGCTCGACAACAGTTGAAAGAGCGCATTCTGATAACCTATCTCCGCCTGGATCAGGTTCGCTTCAGCGGTGATGACATTGAGATACGGCACAGTACCCTGCTGGTATTGCAGTTGTACAATGTCATAGACCTTTTTGGCCAGACCTGTATTTTCCCGGGTGCTGTTAAGATTGTACAAATTGCTTTTATAACCGGCCAGTGCGCTGGTATATTCCGAATAGATGGCGCTCCGGAGACTTGCTTCCTGCCAGTCCAGCAGTTGGAATTGCAGGCGTGCTTTGCGGACGTTTTGTACACGTGCGAAACCCGTAAAAATGGGCAGGCTCAACGACAGGCCCACATAGGAATAAGGATAAGCCTGGGAGAACAGCTTCCCGAAGGTGTTGTTCTGAAAGGCATAATCATAGTCAAAAAAGGCGCCGACAGTAGGAAGCCAGGCTTTACGATAATAGTTGACAAGCTGTCCCTGCAGCTGCCTGGCTGTTTGCAGCTCCTGGAACTCGATACGCCGTTCGTATTGCAGCTGTTGAGTGGTGTCGACGGCAACATCCCCAACCATTCTTGCCGTATCATAGACGATGTTGAACTGCCCGGCAGCAGGATAGCCCATTACCTGCTTTAGCATGGCATATTGCGGTTCGACATTCAGAACGGCCTGTCTAAGCTGCGCCAGGGAGTTGTTCAGGGAAATGGCAGCCTGGTCATAATCCGTCTCATCCACGATACCACCCTGGTACTGGTGATAAGCGTCGTGCAGATTCTTATTGAGCCGGGCAGTATCCTCCTTCAGCACGTTGATCTGCGCAAGCGTTAGCAGCAGGCTATAGAAGGACTTGCTGACCGCCGCGATGACATCGATTTTCGCGCTGTCGGTGAACTGCTCGGCCTGCCGGACATACAACGATGCGCTTTTCGAGGCGTACAACAGAGAGGGATTAAAGATGGTCTGCGTGACGGAAAGCACCGGTGTGAACGTGTTGATCACGCCCGTCTTCTGCTGGCTGACAACACCGGTACTGCTGTTTTTGATAAAATTGGTGGGCAGGCTTAGATAATGTGTCAGGTTGCCCGAAACACCGGCCTGTGGAAGCCACCCCGAAGTATTGATGGCATTGGTGGCCCGGACGATGGCCACGCCGATGACAGCCTGGTTGACCACAGGCTGGTGCTTCAGCGCATAATCCACGCATTGCTCCAGGGTCAGCGCACCGGCTGTATCCTTGCCATTGCCCGCCTGTGCAAAGACGGTTACCGACATACTTATCCATATACTCCCTAATACCAACCGGCTAAAAAATACTCCTGCGATCTTTGACATATCCATGTTAAGATTTACATTAAAATGCCACCTTTGAACAGGCAGCTGCATGCATCCTGTCCAGGGGATTATGCTCTTCAATGCGTCAGGTTAGAAGTGTTGCCAGTGTAGGAGTATGGCCACATAGGTTGCGAAGTCAGTGATGCAAATATTATTCTTTTTGTGAAGAACCTGAATTAAAAACGAATTAAGATCATTAGGGATATATGACCGGCATGGGAAATGTTTCACCGGGTGAAAACCATAAAATTGACAGTTTTTGGGCTATATTTAAAAATGGACCACAGCATCACAGACCAAACCTTTGAAAAAAAGGATCTCACCGGACATCGGCTGAAAAAAGGCGAGTATGATAATTGCATTTTTAAACAATGCGATCTTTCCGGCGCCGATCTCGCGGAAATAGTATTCATAGATTGCACTTTCATCGGTTGCAATCTAAGCCTTGTCAGGCTGACAAAGACCGTACTCCGGGACATAACGTTCAGGGACTGTAAGATGCTAGGTCTCCATTTCGAGGACTGCAATGAATTTGGCCTCTCCTTCAGTGCCGAAGGCTGCATCCTCGACCAATCCTCTTTCTATAAAGTCAAATTAAAAAAGACAGTATTCAGGAACACCCAGCTGAAAGAAACCGATCTTACGGAATGCGACCTCACAGAGGCAGTGTTCGACAACTGCGATCTTTCAAGAGCTATATTCGACGGCACCATCCTTGAAAAAGCCGATCTCCGAACATCATACAACTATTCCATCGATCCTGAAAAGAACAAGATAAAAAAAGCCAGGTTCTCCTCGGCTGGTTTATCCGGGCTACTGGAAAAGTACAACATCCGGATCGATTAGAATAGCCCTCGCCGCCTGTTGCATCAGGACGCAAAACTTTCATTCAAATAAGTGACAGGGTTGAGATAGAACATCTTCTTCCAGCCCTGGATACTTTTATCAGCCCTCCAGAAATAAGGGAATATGGTCTTGATGGCGTAGTGCAAATGCGGTGGCTTCCCCTTGGCGTTGCCGGTAGTCCCTACCTTGCCTATCTCACTGCCCTTACCAACCACCGACAAGGTCTTTGTCTCAATCTGCTGCAGGTGTGCATAATAATGCAATCTCCATTTAGGCCCCAGGACAAGCACGACATTTCCTCCCCTTTCAATTTGCCCCGTATAAACCACGAGACCACTCGTGGCTGGATGGATGGGTGTACCCGCTTTGGCAAAAATATCGACTCCCTTATGGGTGACAGACTTACCCCAGGGATAAGCCCAGTAAGAATTTTGGGCATAGCTTTTCATGCCGGCGTCATGAACAGGCATGGAAAGATGCTGGGGGATCATAAATCCAATGAGGAGTATGCATGATACTATCAGAAGCGCCTTGCTGACTGGCCGGAGGGTTGTAAATCTCTTCATAAGTAAGTATAAGTGGTCAACAAGAATAATAAATCGTTTTATAATCTCTTGTTAAAACTCTTCTTATTTATGGCGAAATATCACTGCTTATGTCGCGGAAGATGAGCCTCTTACCAAGAAAAGCGCTGTATCTTTCCGCCTCTTTTTGTATCGCCGCATGCAAACTCCCGGACCACTTCACCGGCGTAACCACCTTCATCCTTACCGTCTCCTTCCCCGATACATACGTCCAGCTGCCCGATACCTGTCCATCGATGATGACTGCCGGTTTAAAAATACCCTTGTTGAAATAAGCCGTCGTCAGCTCGTCAAAGGCCGGTAACAGGAACAGCGAAGGGACCCGGCTAAATCGTTTGCCCCCCGGATCATTCTCTCCCCTCCGATCACTCCATCCACCCGCATCATTCCATCCGGCCGGAGCAAACCAGTACAGCTGTCCGTCGACCACTTCACGCTCCAGCCATCGCTTATTCATTTCCATACCAAGCCGCACCTCTGCGGCGCCCAGACCGCTCCACACTGAAAAATCGTATTCGGTAGCCGGTCCACGACTAAGAAAATATCTCCGGGCAAGCTCCCCGATCGCCTCTCTCTTATCATAATACCGCGACACCGGCGCTTTCAGCAATGTATAAGTGAATTCACGGCCATGCATACCGCCGTTGCAAATAAGCGCGTCCAGCTCTGCGTCCATCAGCAGCAAACCCAGCCGGATCTCATCCACATCTATTTCTTCCTTTTTCAGCGCTGCCAGGAGCTGCCTACGTGTCATTTGTCTCCCTTCCAGCGCCCTGGCCATGATCCGCCGGCTTTTCTTCAGCATCTCCTCCCCGATGCCCAGCGATCGGTACAACCCCTTGTTAATGGCTTTGAGCCTGGGCGCCGAGAGCGCCAGCATCCAGTGAATATCGTCCGGAGAAACAAAATGCTTCACCGGCTGCAATATATAGGTCCGCAAAATATGCCCCTCATTAAATGCCCGCTCGATACTGCTATCCGTACTGCCCTGCACCCGCTGTCCGATGGCCCATTTGGCAGCAGAGAGATCTTCTGCCCGGATGCAACCCATCCATTTCACCAGTGCTGCAGGGTCCGTAAAACCATCCCCGGCGATCTGCTGACTAAAAAGCCGCCAAAGGGCTATGTCCTGCCTTGTCATACACAAGGATACAGGCGCCTGGTGACAACCCTATGTCAGCTATTCCCCGAATCGCATCACTCCGTTCGTAAGCTCTTCACCGGATTGGACACCGCAGCCTTTATCGCCTGGAAACTGACGGTGGCGATCGTAATGACAACGGCCAGCACGGCGGTACCGGCAAACACCCATGGGCTGATGTTGATACGATAATCGTACTTGTTCAACCAGCCATGCATAAAATACCAGGCCAAAGGCGATGCGATCAGACAGCTGATGACCACCAGCAGGACGAAATCCTTCGACAGCAACAACCATAGCTGCGGAACCGAAGCGCCCAGCACTTTGCGTACACCGATCTCCCGGGTACGGCGTTCAGCCATAAAGGAGGCCAGGCCAAACAAACCGAGACAGCTGATGAAAATGGCCAGACCGGCGAAAATCCCCGATAGTTCCCCGACCTGGTTCTCGCTCTTGAACTTGTTGTTAAATTCTTCGTCGGTGAACCGGTACTCAAACGGATATCCCGGATTATATTTTTCAACGACAGGCTGAATGGAAGCCAGCGCTTTTTTGACATCCACACCGTCTTTCAGCCGGATAAAGCCCTGGAAGACAAAGTAAGATCTGAACAGCATGATACCAGGTTCCACAGGCTTGAAAGGATCGTCCTGCATCACATTGTCCGTGACACCAATCACGGTCATCTTCTCATCATTGAACTTCACCGTCTCCCCCAATGGATGCTTAAAACCCATAAGCTTAACGGCGGCTTCGTTCAGAACGACGGCATTGCTGTCCGTGAGAAATTGCCGGGAGAAGAACCTGCCCTCCTTTAGTTTAAGGCCGGTGGCTTTTTCATAATCATAATCCACCATGATGGCCGAAAAAACAGGACTGCTATTGGGATCCATACCTGCCCAGGAAAAACCGCCCCAATTGTTATATATACCCGTCATAGGACTGGAAGACTTGCTGACGGCAGCCACATAGCCCGTGGCAAGCAGGTCCCGTTTCATCGGCAGATAGTTCTTTTGCAGGTCAGCCGAAAGACCAAGATTGATAAGGTTATTGGGGTCATAGCCTATCGGCCGGTCCTTTGCATGCCGTATCTGCTGAAAAACGATGATCACCCCGATGATCAGTGCGACAGAACAGCTGAACTGAACCACTACAAGTATCTTCCTGGGCAGGCTCGCGCCCTTGCCCGGAGAAAAAGCACCCTTCAACACTTTCACCGGTTTAAAGGAAGAAAGATACAGCGCCGGATAGCTACCCGCCAGCAGCCCCGTAATGATACAGCCCGCCAGGGCGATACCCAGCAACGGCAGGTTGGTAAAATTTAGCGCTATATCCTTGAAACCCGCGTCTTTCAGCAAGGGAAGGGACAACTTGACGATCAGCAGCGAGATAAGGAATGCTATAAGAGCCGTGATGACAGCTTCGCCAAGGAACTGTGCTATCAGCTGACGACGCTGGGAGCCGATCGCCTTGCGTATGCCAACCTCTCTGGACCTTTTTTCACTGCGGGCGGTGCTCAGGTTCATGAAGTTGATACAGGCAATGACCAGCACCAGCAGCCCCACGATGGAGAACATACGCACATAATCGATGACGCCGCCCGTATTCTCCCATTCATCAAAATGACTGTAGAGATGCCATTTTTCCATAGGGTGAAGAAACAGCAGCGCCTCTTTTTTATCTTTTGTTTTTTTCCGCACAATGTCCGCGATCTTCGCGGAAAAAGCATCCATATTCACCCCCTCCTTTAGCTCGACATAATTCTGCAGGAAATTATTCTGCCATTGTTGCTGAGCGCCTTTGACAAAATCGCTCGTAGCGATATTCAACGTAAAAGGGACGAGAAAATCAAAAGTGAGAGAGGAATTTTCAGGTATATCCTTTAACACCCCCGTCACCACCAGGTTGGACTGGTTGTCCATTTTTACCGTACGGCCTATCGGATCCGCGCCGCCAAACAATGCTTTCGCCAGCGACTCGGTCAAGACGATGGAATAAGGATCTTTTAATACCTGATCGATATTCCCTTTTACAAGGGGAAAAGAAAACATCCTTAAGATATCAGGGTCGGCATAATGCCCACTCTTCATTATTTTCTTATCGCCTGTCACCAAACTATGGTCACCACCCCAATCCAGGCGCGTGATGTGCTTTACTTCAGGGTAATTGTTCTTCAGCTCATCATACAATGGCAGCATGACGCCGTTCTGTACATGCTTCTGACCATTGAACAGGTTTTTCTTCTTGATCCACGCGATCTGCGCTCTATGGACATTGAAAGCATCATAACTTGCCTCATGCCGGACCCAGAGCCCAATAAGCAGGGCAACGGCCATGCCCACCGCCAGGCCAAAGATGTTGATAAAGGAATAACCCTTGTTCTTCCTGAGATGCCGGATAGCAGTGATAAGGTAGTTCTTAAACATGATGGCTGTATTTTGTAATAGGTAATAGAATTTCATTCCAAATTCATAAAAATTTAACAATCAAATTAATACACCAACCAAACCATGGATAAATGTATCATAACCGAACAGTCATTGTCCGCTCAAAATCCCCGAAATTGCATCATGACAGTAGAAAAAGACGGTTATATCATCACGACAGACAAAACAAAAATGGATATAGCATTTATCCATCATTATCTGTCCACGGAATCCTACTGGTGTAAGGGTATTCCCCTGGACGTGGTCCGGCGATCTATTGAGAACTCTTTAAACTTCGGCGTCTTTCACCAGGGCAAACAGGTAGGTTTTGCCAGGATCGTTTCAGACCTTGCCACCGTCGCCTACCTGGGTGACGTATTCATCACCCCCGATCATCAGGGAAAAGGCCTCTCCAAATGGCTGATGGAACAGATAATGAACCATCCCGATCTGCAGGGATTAAGAAGATGGATCCTGCTGACCCGGGATGCCCATGAGTTATACAAACAATACGGCTGGCAACCCATCGCCAGCCCGGACAGGTGGATGGAGATCCATGATCCGAATGTTTATTCCCCGCTGCCATAGCATCTACTCTCTTCTCAGGCTTTCCACAGGATTGACGATCGCAGCCCGTATGGACTGGAAGCTGACGGACAGCAGGGTCATCAACAGTATGGAACCACCGGCGAAAAGAAAGACATCCACACTCATGGACGTCCGGTAGGCAAAGCTGTTCAGCCAGCGCGTCATCAGCCACCAGGACAGGGGAAAAGCAATCAGCAGCGACAACAGCACCAATCGCAGAAAATCTCCCGACAACATAAATACGATATTGGCGACGGTGGCGCCAATGACCTTCCTGATCCCGATCTCTTTCTGTCTGCGCTGGGCGGTGAACGCAGCCAGACCAAAAAGCCCCAGACAGGAAATAAGGATCGCCATCCCCGCAAACCACCTGGAGAGAACAGAAAGCCGCCGTTCGGAAGCATAAAGGGTCTGGTAATCCGCATCTAAAAATTTGTATTCGAAAGGCAGGCCCAGGTTGTATTGTCTGTAGAACTCCCCGATGCGGGCAAGCGTCCTGCCTTCGGCGCTCCCCCTGATCTTTACCACAATGTTGCCGTTGTTGGGCAGGTAAGAGAGAAAAAGAGGGCCGATCTTTGTATAAAGGGATTCAAAATTGAAATCCCTTACTACACCGATGATCGTTTTGCGTTCTCCCCACAACATTGCCGGCTGACCCACCGGATCTTTCAGATGCATCGCGGCGACAGCCGACTCATTCAGGATAATGCCCGTACTATCCGTAGGCATACGGGGAGAAAAAGCGTGACCATCCACCATATGCAGTCCCATGACCTCGACAAAGCCATAATCCACATACAGCGTACTGAACTCGATGTTGGTGTTCGGGTCCTTTCCCTTCCATAGCAAACCACCGCCCCCGCTATGAGAACCCATCATATCCCCATTGACATTTGAAGCGTCTATAACACCCGGGATCTTCCTGAGACCTTCCAGGAAGGACGCCGTATTTTTCAGGACATTGCCTTCCCCTGCAAACTGGATGACATGATCGCGGGTATAGCCCAGGTCCTTTGTCCGGATCAGGTCCATCTGACGGTGGACCACCCAAACGGATGCGATCAGGATAACAGAGAGCGTAAATTGAAACACCACTAATCCTTTACGTACCAGCAGTGATGCAATGGAAGATGAAAATTTTCCTTTCAATACAGCAATGGGCCGGAAGCCGGAGAGGTAAAAAGCCGGGTAGCTGCCGGCAATGATCCCTGTCGCCAGCGTCAGCACGGTTATACCGGTGATCAGCCGGATGTCGGGGAACAGGCTGAGCTCCTTCCCCGTAAGCTGCCGGAAAGCGGGCAGTAGCAGCCAGGACAGCCCAATAGCCAGCAGCAGTGAAAGAAAAGCCATCAGGATGGATTCGCCGAGGTATTGCAGGACCAGGGAACCGCGCCGGGCGCCTACCACTTTGCGGATCCCTACCTCCCTGATCCTGCCGGCAGCCTTTGCCGTGGACAGGTTCATGAAATTGATACAAGCTATGACCAGGATGAAGAGGGCAATAAGCGCAAAAAGCCGGACATACCTGATCCGTCCGCCGACTGGAATGCCATTCTCCCAGTGATCGTACAAATATCTGTCCGAATAACGTTGGGCATATAAAGTACCGATCCATTTGAGATCCTTTGTTCCATTGGCAGCCGTCCATTTTTTCCGCATGAAGTCCTTCAGTTTGACATTGAACCCTACCGGGTCGGCACCGCTTTTCAGGACCAGGTACGTGCTGGGATTGCTGCTGCCCCAGTTGTCAAGGTATTTACTGTTTTTTTCGAAATATGCCTCGTAACTGAATACCATGTCAAACTGCTGAGAGGCATTGACGGGGATCTCGAATATCCCCGAGACCACATAGGTGCCGCTGGTGTGCCCACTCCACAGACCAGCCCTGTCCCATTCCACTGTACGTCCCAGGATGCCATCGACAGTATGGAATAATTTCAGGGCCATTTCTTTTGACAATACCACGTTGTATCTGCCGGATAGGACCTGGTCCTTATTACCCTGCAGCAGAGGATAGGAGAAGAGCGAAAAGAACCCGGCGGAAGCGAATATCTCTCTGGCCTTTATATGGACTTCTCCTGCGCCGGCTACGCCCAGGCTCTTATCCACGCTGGGATGATAAACTACGCTGGCGGCTTCTTCCACTTCCGGCATTTCCTGCACCAGCGCACCGGCCAGTGGACCGGGAGTATGATCGGTAGTGAATATCCCGCCTTCACCCTGAGGGGCAAGCTGTATCACCTGGAAAAGGCGCTTATCCCTGGCAAAACATTTGTCGGTCTGCAGCTCGTCCAGGACCCAAAGACCGATGAGCAGCGCACAGGCCAGACCAGCAGAGAGACCAGTGAGATTCAAAAGAGTAAAGCTGCGGTCTTTCAGCATCATGCGCCAGGCTATTTTCCAATAGTTCTTTAGCATAGCTTTGATTATACCCGGAAAGTCGGTAATGCCGGAAAAATGTTGCAGCAGACCATTAAAAAAATAAGGTATTTCCACGGTTTTTTTTACGGCCGGGATGAGATAACTTGCCGGAGCGGAACACAAAACAGAACCGGAACACAGAACCGGAACACAAGACAGAACACCGGGCAGAACACATAAACTTATTCTATGCCAATAAAAGATTACGGCGTCCTCAAAGGAAAAGCTTCCAAACGTATTTTAGCTACAAAGAAAAGCGAGCACTACCAGATCCTCATCAACGAAGGTGACGACCCTCATCGCATAGCCATCAATACCCAGTCCAGCGAACCACCCAGCCAGGTGCTGTTCTACGCGGACGATGACTTTCACCATGCCATTACCGATGCACTGCTGCAGGCAGGTCTGCCGGATGCCTTTACGCCCCTCCCCTCCAAACCCGATGGCCTGGCGCTGGATTTTATCCGCGGCAATTTATTCGACGTCGCACAGATGGTGCCATTGGATTCCAACGTTCCGGGAGACAACAACGACCTCAACGACAAGCTGGACTTCTTTGTACAGCAGGCAATCTCCGATGACGATGCCGTTATCTATGCCTTTGGACAACATTGGGTGGACACCAAACCCGACCAGTATTTTACCGAGATCGACCCCAGCACAGGGATACACGATATTCATATGAACCAGGGTAACCCTCCCGGCCAATATTTAAAGGACAATGGTCCTTACCAGGATGGAGGGCTTATTTTCCATTTTCCGTCCCGCAACCGCTGGGCTGCCGTCTTCACCGCCTTCCAATCCGAGTCCTTCCACACGGACGATGTCACAGGCAACCCGCTGAATGATCTGCCGCCCAATGATCCCGGCCAGCCGGAGAACGAAACCCCTGTACGAATCGTTGCCGCCATGGTAAACCCTAAGGGTGGCGACCCCGGTAAGGAATTTGTTATCCTGCTGAATAAAAGCGCCGAAGATATCAACCTCTCCGGCTGGCAGATAGCCGATAAGCAAAAGAAGAAGGATACCCTGGACAACCGCACCATCCCCGCAGGCGATACGCTAAAAGTAAAGCTCGACGGCAAAGGAGCTCAACTATCCAATAAAGGCGGCATTATTACCCTGCTGAACAAGGACGGTCTGAAAGTGGACGGGGTGACCTATACCGCAAAGGATGCAGGACCCGAAGGCGTGGTCATTGAATTATAAACATCAGGGCCTTGCAGCTACGGCAGTAGCCGGCCAGTTATCCGTCCGGAAAGGAGCCACAGGCAGCCCTTCCGTACTGTAGAGATCGCCGGCGACCCAATCCTTCCACGCATAACGGACAGCCACCGGCGCGCTGACGCTGTCAGACCAGACAGTGATGCCATTACCCGTAATCCTCACTTTCGCAGGATAGAAAACTTTGTCGTCCCCGGCCACTTCAAAAGCCGCCGGCGTTTTACCAAAGGAGGTGAGACCGTTGGGCGCATAGTAAAAATTAATGGCAATACCATCCTTTTCTATCTTCATACCACGATAGGTAGGGCTGACATGCGGTAGCCCTACACGGCCATAGGTCTCCGCCAGGGCCCAGCAGGCCAGGCGTTGGCTGATGACGGTCTTGTCCGCAGGATGAATGCTCTGCTGCTCCCCTGCATCCATGCTCACGACCATGCCGGCATGGGGAATACGGGACAATGCTTTCAGCTGCGCCTCCCGGAGAGGGGCTGCCGGTCCCAGCTTGTCATGGTAACCATACGGCGCTATCTGCACATAATAAAAAGGCCAGTCTCCCGTGTTCCAAAGCCGTCGCCATTCCTTCACCATAGTTACCAGCAGGCTGTCATAGATCTCAGCATTCGGTCTGTTCTGTTCGCCCTGGTACCAGATGACTCCTTTTATACCATAACCCACCAAAGGCTGGACCATGGCATTGTAGAGTACGGTAGGCTCATTCTTGGTTATCCTGACCGTATCATCTACCTTCAAAACCTTAATGCCTTGAAAAGACACTAAACCCGCCTTATTCATCCACGCTTCGATAACAGTCCCACCCCAGGTGGTCATGATGACGCCGACAGGCACTTTTAACTTCTCCTGTAATATTTTCGCATATTGGTAACCGACAGCGCTGAAATCCGCCACGCTGACGGCATTGGCTTCCTGCCAGCCCGTGGCCTTGCAATCCGTTTGCGGTATCCGGGACTGAGCCCTCTCCAATCGGAAAAGACGGATCTGCGGGTTATCCGCATCCATCAACAGTTGTGTCGATCCCAGCACAGGCTGGTTCTTAAAGCCTTTCACAGGCATTTCCATATTGGACTGGCCGCTGCACAACCAGACCTCCCCGATCAGGATATTGTTCAACGTCACCGCCTTGTCATCCCTGCGGCTGCCTTGACCAGGATGTCCCTCCACACACCGGATGCTGTAAGGCCCCCCTGCTCCCGGCGTCTTCACCCTTACTTTCCACGAACCATCCGTCCCCGCCATGGCGCTATACACCTTATGATCCCAGGAAGTGACCACCGTCACTCTCGATCCGGCTGTAGCCCAACCCCACAAAGGAGCTTCGGATTGCTGTTGCAGCACCATGTTGGATGCAACGACGGAAGGGAACGTGATCCCGCAAAAACCTCGCAACGAACAGTACAAAAACAACAAAAAACAAATACTACGCATAAAAAAAGAATTCAGGTAACAAAGATTGTGCGATCGCCCTTGCCGGCGCCGCCGCCGTAGCCTCTATCCATTTATAAGGCCAGCGCAGACGGGTGCCGACGCTGCCCCAGTTCCCCACTGCCGCCAGGAACTTATCGAGAGCAGGATTGGAATACCCTGCTTGCTTATACGGTACAATACACCGGTCAAAGAATTCACCGATCCTCCGCTGTATACGCAGTGCCTCCGGAAGGTCCGTCTCCATCAGCCGCCACCAGACCTGCGCCCCCACGGGACTCAGACAGGCCACGTTGGAATAGGCCCCGGCAGCCACGCCCTGCTCCACGCCTGTAGCCAGCAAATGTCCCGGCACGAAAACAGACAGATCCTTCGAATGAGGCCGCATCTCCGCATACCACTGACTATCGCCCGCCCCGGTCTTCACGCCGATAACAGAAGGCACGGCAGCCGCCAGCGCCGACAGCCCGGAGGGCCGCAGTACGGATTTTGCATGCGGCGGATTGTACAATACCAGCGGGATACCCTCCGCTGCTTCGGCTATACGGTGCAGAAAGCTCACCCGCTCATCCGGGTCTGCCGTCACCCAATCGGGCAGGATCACCTGGAAAGCGGAAGGCTGCAAATCAACCACCCGGCGCACCCTTTCCAACGAGATAATAGGGCTCGGATGGCTCGCGCCGATCTGGAAAGGCATTCCGCTGCGATGACATTTCTCTGCCATCAGCTCCTGCACACGAAGAAATTCATCTTCCGTCTGGTTATGAAACTCCCCCGCTGTACCATTGGAATAAATGCCGTCCGGACCCGCAGCGATAAGCAGGTCCAATTCCTCTCCCAGCCTGTCATAATTGATACGATCATCCGCATCGATGGGCAGTAATAACGTTCCCCAATTCCCACGAAGGGTTGCCGCTGTCAGCATACTCATGGCGCCGGTTTGAATTCATCCCACTCTATCGTCTCGAATACAATACCTTCATAAGGCCGCTGTTTACCCGCCTCGTAAAGACAGGATAATCGGCCATCAGGCAATAGGGTCAGGCACGAATACGCGGAAGGACCGTTGTACAACCGCCGTTGCAAAGACCAGGTCCTGCCGTCGTCATAGCTTACCCTGACAGTCATATCGACCCGCCCCACAGCACTTGCCGGATTCGAAAAGGCCAGCCCATGCCGCCCATCCGCAGTTCGAAAAGCCAGCAGGTTACCTTCACACACCGGTTCCACCAGCACGCTGTCGGGTACAGCAGGCGAGAATTTCTTTCCTGCATTCCTGCTGATGGCGATCTGCCGGTGCCGCGCTTTGCCCGTATTACGCATATTCAGCAACAGGCGGCCATTGGAAAGCTCCGCTATAGTAGATTCATTGGTGCTGTCCTGTGCAATGCCACCCAGTGTCCAGGTCTTGCCGCCGTCGTCGGACCAGATGACATGGCTCGCGTTTTTACGGGTGCCGGCCTCCTCATGATTGCAGGGAATCACCAGCCGCCCTTTCTTCCGGCCCAAACCGATCTGTACTCCCCGGCCCGGACCCGTAGCATACCAGGTCCAGTCAGCCTTTTTCACACTACCCGTGATCTCCCGTGGCGCAGACCATGTGACCCCATCATCTTCCGAAGAAAGCACAAACACTCTCCGCGTATTCACAGAACTACGATCCTTAATAGCTTTTTCTTTGTCAGCACCAAAATTCCAGGTTGACAGCAGCACAATAGCCCCTGTCTCCGCATCCACCACAGGAGTAGGATTACCGCAGGTATTGGTCGAATCGTCCCATATCACATGCAGAGGTCCCCAGGTCTTGCCGCCGTCCTCCGAACGCCGGACTACCAGGTCAATGTCGCCCGCATCGCCACAGTTGTTCTTCCTGCCTTCGGCAAAGGCAAGCACAGCTCCACGTTGTGTCGTTATCAGCGCGGGTATGCGAAAACATGTATAACCGCCCTCGCCGTTCCTAAAGATATAGTTAAGCCCAGGAGCCTGCGCAAAAACACCATTGCACACCAACACTCCCATAATCATCATCGCTCCCATTCTACGCCTTCCCGGAAAACTAAAAATATAACCAAACAACAGACATCCCGCCACAGCGAACAACGGGTACAAAAAGAAATTGACCGCACCGGAGCGCTGCAGGAAATAAAGACCGATGCTGCTCAGGACAAAGCCGGTCAATATCCCCCGGCTGTTGATACGGGGAAAGAAGATGCCCGCTGCAAACATACCGGCCAGGCAACCGCCGAACAACCCGATGATCTTAAGATATTGATCCCAGATAGATGCGTTCTGCAGGTATACCAGGTAACAGGCAATGCAGCAGCCCAGCAAGCCCAGCACCACCGTAAACCATCGGGCAAACCGCAGACACTGCCTGTCCGAAACTCCCTTGTACAAGACTTTATAAAAATCCGTCGTAACCACTGTGGCAATGGAGTTCATGCTGCTGCTGATGGTAGACATGGTGGCTGCAAACAAACCCGCAATTACCAAACCCGAGAGCCCTGCGGGCAGCTGCTGTGAGATAAACCAGGGGAACACATCGTCTGTACGGCCATTAGGGTTCAGATTTCCCGGATGATGACGATAAAAATACCAAAGGGCTGTGCCCACCCCAAAGAAAATGAGCGAAGCAGGGATCACCATCAGCGCGTTGGTGTAGATGCTGCGACGGGCTTCTCCCTCGGTAGACGTGGTAAGATAACGTTGAACCACTACCTGGTCGGAAGTATAGGTCACCAGGTTGGTGAGCAATGCGCCGATGGCCACTACCCAAAGTACAGGCTGCGAGATGCTCCACCCCAGGTTAGCCACGCGGAACTTATCCCCCGCAGCAGCCTCCTGTAAAAAACCGGAAAAACCGCCCCCGGTATGCGAAGTAATAAAGAAAAAACTGGCCAGCGCTCCGCCCAGCAATACAAACACCTGCATGACCTCGGTCCAGACGACGGCTTCGATACCGCCGGCCACACTATAGGCTGTAGTGATCAGCGTGGTCAGCAGGATGCAGGTAAAAATATTGATACCGGTGACCGTGCTGAGCACAAGCGCAGGCAGGTAGATCACCACTCCCAGCCGGCTAAGCTGGAAAACGACAAAGGTCAGGCTGCCCAGAAATTTTACCCGGCTGTCGAAGCGGATGCGCAAATACTCATATACGCTGGTAAGTTTCAGCCTTCTGAAATAAGGCAGATAAAAGAAAGTGACGATCGGCGCTATCGCCACGATCATTACATTGTTCATGATATAGGTCCAGTCAGTGGCATAGGCTTTTGCAGGAATGGCAATAAAGGTAAGGGCGCTGAGCTTGGAGCCAAAAATGCTGAGACCCGCCGCCCACCATGGGATCTTTTGCCCGCCTAAAAAAAAGTCACCCGTTGTCTTACCCATGTTTTTAGAGACCCAGACACTGATACCGATGACCAGCGCAAAATAGCAGGCGATCACCGTCCAGTCCAGTCCTCCGAATTTTCCAGAAGGCTGATGGGAAGAAGCCGTCAGTACCCGCCTGCTACGTACACCAGGCCGGGCTTCCCCTCCCGGCAGGACGACCTGATCGTTCCAGACCACCAGTGGCGTGGTCACGGGAGCATAGGTGCTGGCATGGGGGTTTACCGCTGCATCGGGCTTCCGGTCAACAGGTATCCTGCCCATCACCGACCAGGCGCCCGTGATCGTATTAAAAGCCAGCACATCATTGCTGAACCCCGGATGATCATCCTTCAATGTCCCTGTCATGACCGCCTTCGATCCATCATCCCCTCCAAAGAGCACCAGGTGCGACTGCCCCGCCTGATAGGCCGGCGTAGGCGCCGCAGCCAGGGGATGAGGAAGGTCGGCCACCCGTACCCATCCTTTTCCCGGCTGGTATTTCCAACAGTCTTTCAAATATTCTCTTATGGAATCCTTCATATGCACGCCGCCAAAAATATACACCTCATTCTCACCGGTGCCCGCTGTCGCCAGCATACGGGAAGCACCGGGCAATGGAGGTAGTATCTCCCATTTCTTTACGGATGAGGAAAGATCGAGGCTCCAGAAACAATTTTCAACGACCCCGCCCAGCGTACGGATACTTCCGGCCACATAGATACGGTCACCCAACAGTACCCCACATCCGTTTGCCAGCGGCGCAGGCAGCCAGGGCAGCTCCTCAGACACCACCCGCCCCTCACGATAGCGTAATATGAACGCGGTAGCATACTCGCGTACCGCATCGCTCCCGCCCAGGCATATCAATCCGCCCGCTGCCGTAATCGAGATACCATAGCCCAGGGGGCGAGGCAATCTACCGGCTGTCGACCAGGTACCCCGCGGTTGCTGAAGGACATATATCTTATCGTACCAGGTTTTGGCGCCGCCTGTCCAGGGGCGCCCATTGCCGGGGAAATTGGTCCCCCCGGCCAGGATGAGCGCGCCATTGCTTACACCGGCGAAAGCGCCGGCAAGACCATCTGCATCCGGCAAGGGAGTGGCTTGCTCCCAATAAAAAAAATCCTTGTCCTGCGACTTCGGTGTCTGGCTACGGCTGTTCATAGCTGATAGAGATAAGCATACCAAAAAAAACTTTTTCAATATTGAGCGCAATCGCATCGTCATGCCGGGTATTTAACTTTTCGTGAGCCTACCTTGTCAAAGAACGACAAAGCATCCAATTCTCTGTAAAATTCGTCAAAGCTTTCTTTATCCAGCGTAGTAAGGGGCAGGCGGCAGGGGCCCATATCCCATCCCAGCATCTGCATAATGGCCTTCTGTCCCGGGATAGGTGGATATTTCAGCAGGATACGGATCACTTCTACCAGGTAAGCGTGTTGTTCGCGGGCAGCCTCCATGTCTCCTTTTTGAAATGCTTCCATGGTATGCAGGTACAGCGGCGCGGCAAATGTATAGGTGCTGCCGATGGCCGCCTTTGCGCCGGCGGCAAGTGCAGGCAGCAACAGCTCATCCACCCCATACAGGATATCGAATTTGCCGTCGCTGTAATTCAGACAGGATTGATATTCCTGGATGGTGGCCGCAGTATATTTTATACCCGCCAGGTTATGGATCCGCCGCCCCCCCAGACGCAGGAATTCTATCATATCCATACCTACGCCGGTGAGATGTGGAATATGGTAATAATAAAAAGGTAGACTGGGCGCCCCACTGGCAACATCCGCCATACAGTCTACCAGGTTTTCCACAGATGAGGGTTTAAAGTAAAAAGCTGCAACAGCCGAGAAAGCGTCGGCCCCGATGGCGGCTGCATGAGCCGCCAGCATCTTCGCTTCCGCAATGCAGCTGTGACCTACATGTACAATGATCAGCAGCCGTCCGCTGGCTGCCTTGACAAATGCCTCAGCCACCTGTTTACGTTCTTCCAGGGTCATATTGGGCCCTTCACCATTGCTGCCGCAAACAAAAATACCACGGACACCATCCTGCACCAGTTTGTCCACAAGAGGGGGGATAAGGCTTGTATTAATGGTTCCGTCTTCATAGAATGGGGTAAATGCCGCCGCGATCAATCCTTCGATTTTGTTCATAGTTATTCTTTAGCGATGTTTTGTTTTCTCAATACCCATCAGTCTGATTCAACTTGCTGTTATTAGCCAGTACCGTCGAATTCAACGGCCAGAATAATGGGGTCGTCTTCCCCACCAGGTTGGGCACATAATTATAAACGTTGATGACACCCTCTTTATGGAAACGTACGAGGTCATACCAGCGTTTGTTCTCGAAAAATAACTCTCTTCCTCTTTCATCCAATATTTCTTTTTCCACCGTCGGTTTATCCGTGGCGCCTGTGTAATTGCCATTGCCGGCCCGCTGGCGAACCTTATTCAGATAAGCGATAGCCGAATCGGTATTGGGCGCGGACAATCCGGCAAATGCTTCCGCCTTCATCAGATAGATATCTGCCAGCCGGTACATGATGAGATCATTGTCCGAGATCCGGTCATCAGTATACTTCGTTCCCGGCAATTTAGTGATCCATGATATTTTCAGGCTTGTGCCATGTCTTTCCGTCACCCAGGTATAGGGGATGCGTTTGTCATTGGGATTGGCATTGAACAGTCCCCGGGACAACGCGCTGATCTGGTAAGCCCCCTGGCCATTCCCCGAACCCGTCACATAAGGTATGCTGTCGAGATTGTCGGCATTACCCAGCGCCACTACATAAGGCAGTGCATTAACCCCATAGTTGGCGCCCGTCTCATCCCGAAGGTAAAAAGCCGCCAGCGCCACTTCCGGATTGGTTGCAGCCCGCAGACCGGTCACATTCTTAAAGTCCAGGTTGAGCGACAAGCCCGTGGACTGAACTTCATTGATAGCCGCAATGGCATCGTTGAGATCCGCATCGCCGCCACCCAGCACCTTGGCGCTCCACAATTTGACATCCGCCTTCAGCGCTTGTGCCGAGCCGTAAGCAAACCGGTATTTAGAGGGATAGGTCCTGGGAGAAAAATTGCTCATGGACCTGAAAAGCAGGATAGCGCTGTCCAGGTCGGAGTTGACCTGTTTGATCACATCCGTCGCAGGCGAACGTGCCAGCAGCGGGACATTATCGTCTACTACTGCCTGCAGCATCAGGGGCTCATCGCCGATGATACGGGTAAGATGAAAAAAGAAATAAGCCCGGAGACTATAGGTCTCCGCCAGTATTCTCGTCTTAGTGTCGGGCGCATCGGCAAAGCTGAAATCCCTGATCTTGTATAACAGCAGGTTGCAGTTGCCGATGGCCTTGTACCAGGCATTGTAGTCGAGTGCCCCCGTGGCGGGAGACAGGATTTGCGACCAGGCCGTGGAGAACCGGGAGTTCAGCGCTGACACCAGCTCCTCGCTCCTTTCTGTGCCATATGTGACATTGTTCGCCAGGCTGCGCATCTGGGTATAGATGCCCGTTACATAGGGCTCGAAATCCCCTTCGTTCGTAAAATAGTTCTGGTCGGTGATGCTGGACTGAGGGGGTACTTCCAGCATCTTTTTACATCCCGCAGCCAGTATTGACAGGGACAAAAAGAGTATATAGACAAGCTTTTGCATATGGAAAAAATTTTAAAATTTCAGGGTGGCGCCTAAGGAATATTGTCTTGGACGGGGATAACCGCCTCCGTCGACCCCCGTATAGGTCTCGGGGTTGAAACCCTTATAGCCCGTGATATAGCCGATGTTGTTCACGCTGGCAAAGACATTAAGCCCGGCCACATGCGCCTTGCGGAGCAGGTCCTTCGGTATGTCATACCCGATGGATATCTCCCGGAAGGCCAGGAAATCACCTTTCTGGATCATGGTCGAAACATCGGAGGAATAGGTGTAGTTGGTACCCAGCGTAGCGTTACGGAGATAGTTGCGCTGACCGAAATCATAGTCCGCAAAAGAGAAGCGGGCGTATTTCTTACCTGCGTCGCCTTCTTTCTGCCAGATATCAGGGCCCAACGCTTCCTTGGGCGCGCCTTCGTTATAGGCACGGCCTTGTCCCAGACTGCGGGCCAATGCGCCGTTGCTGATGAGATGGCCCAGTGCATAGTCTACGACAACGCGGAGTGAAATACCTTTATACGAAAAGGTATTCTGCATACCTCCAAGGATGGTGGGTGTGCGGTAACCCATAAACACCTGGTCCTTCTGATCGATGACCCCGTCCCCGTTGACATCGGCAAAAATATAGTCGCCGGCATGTTTGCCCACAGTGATGCCCGAAGGTGATGCCAGGTTATCCTTGATATTGGCATTCCAGGCAGCTGCTTCTGCATCAGTGGAGAATACACCCAGCACTTTGAAGGCCCAGATCCCCAAAGGACGTTCGCCTTCAGCAAGCCCGCCCTGTTCTATATTCTGCTTGGTACCGGGGTCCCATACGACCTGGCCGCTTTGCCTGTTCCTGGGGTGCCCGTTGGCCGGAAGCCTGGTGATCACCATGCGGTTGAAGGCAAACGAAAAATTTGCTTTCCAGGTAAAGCCGCCCGTCTGGATAGGTGTCGCGCTCAGCTCCACTTCCACACCTCTGTTGCGAAGACTGCCGTTATTATAGGTAATGCTGGAGAAAGGCGCTTCCGAAGGCAGGGGCTTGGAGGCCAGCCGGTCCTTTGTCTCTTTATTGTAGTAATCCACTATCAGGTTGATCCTGTCCTTGAACAGACCGATCTCTGCGGCGAGGTCCAGCGTTTCAGTTGTCTCCCATTTCAGATCGGGGTTAGGCAGGTTACTCCGGAGTATCCCCGACCCCAACGCATAGGTGGCAGCGGAATATCCGCCATAGGTGTCGGTGATATCCAACGTGCTCAGACCCGCCTGGCCCCAGCTGGCACGCAGCTTCAGCGTGCTGACAGGCCGCACATGCCAGAATTGTTCACGGGCCACATTCCAGCCTGCAGCCAAAGAAGGAAATAGCGCGTACTTATTGTCTACGGAAAAATCTGAATAACCATCGTAGCGCAACGAGCTGCTGAAAAGATATTTCCCGTCATAGTCATAGGTCATTTGTCCGAAATAGCTGGCCATGCGATCTTCCGAAAGAGTGGTGCCGAAGTCCGTGACATTGCTCATGACTGTGCCATTGATACTCGTAGTGGTGGGTTCGTTAATGGTAAAAATATAATCGTTGTTAGCCCTCTGCGACCCGATGTTGATGGTATTGCCCGTACCGCGGGTGTAATTGAAGCCGCCCAAAACAGAGAAATGATGATCGCTGCCGGCATTGAAATCATACTGCAGGATCTGGTCCGTCATCAGCCTGCGGGTATTGTTGATATTCTCATTCTTCTGCCGCAGGGTGGAAGGCGGCGCTTCGTCGGCAGGTGTGGCCTTGCGCATGAAGAGATACCGGTAATCCTGCGCGTAGTAGGATACGGAAGGGCGGAAATGAAGACCACGGGCAATGGTCCAGTCGCCGGCTATCCGATTGACAAACCGCTCAGTGGAAACCCTGGTCCGATCATATTTTAAGGTATGGAATCTGTTGACCGTGCTCCATAGCTCACCCAGCGACGGATCGCCATTGTCTTTGAAGATGCGTACGAGCGGCGTAATACGGGTGCCCCGTATCAGCTCGTTGACAAAACCGGCCACGTAGTTGGGAACGATATTCTGGTAGTTGGCCATGATGTCCAGCTTGAAATTCTCAGCCGGCTTATAGCTGAAATTACCCAGTATGTCATATCGTTTGTAGTTTGTACCGGCAAAAGTACCGGCCTGGTTGATATAGTTGGCGCTGACAAAATAGCTGGCCTTGTCGCTGCCCCCATCGATGGACATATTCTCGTTATTGGTGACCCCCGTGTTCCAGAGCAGGTCCTGGTAGTGGTTGTCCGCATACAGGAGCGTGGTCCCCGGCTTGATGGGATCATCCATCGTCTTCCATCCCTTCTTCAGCAGGTTGTTTACATAATCCTGCCCTTCCACGGATACGATATTGTCGTAAAGGGCCGTGAGATAGAAACCATGGCCGTAATCCCCTTTTGTTGTGTAGACCTTGGTGCCGGCGGAAAAACCGCCCTGGTTCAGCATATTGTCCTTGGGCAGCGCATCATGGGTATTAAATACCGTGGTACGGGCCAGGCGAAGGTATTGCTCCGCACCCATATAGTTCAGCGAACGCGCATTGGTCTCCCAGGTGGTACGGTGGTTCATCGTGAGCGTCATCTTTTTACCGTATTTGCCGCCCTTCGTCTTTACAACGATCACCCCATTGGCGCCCTGTGATCCGTAGATCGCAGTGGCGGCCGCATCCTTCATCACCTGTATCGATTCGATGTTATAGGGGTTGACATCCGCCATGGGCCGGAAGACCCCATCCACTATTACCAGGGGGCTGGTGGCATCACTGCTGCCGACTGCATTGCCCCCGCTGTTGCCGATGCCCGAACCATAAACGTTGATCTTGGTCCCGCCCCGGATGATGATATTCACCGGCGAAGCACCCGGCTGACCGGAGCTGACAGGGACGGATACCCCAGCCAGTTTGCCCTGCAAAGCCAGCACAGGATTGGGACTGACGACATCCTTCATTTCCGCCATGTCCAGCTTGCTGACGGCGGCAGTAGTCTTCGCACGGGTTTGTTGCATGTAACCCACGATAATGACGTCCTGCATCGCCTCCATGCTGCGATTGAGCGTAACGGTGAGCTCACGCTGGTCGGCGCCCACGGTTATTTGTTGCGAAGCAAAGCCCACGGCCGACAACACCAACGTGGCCCGGACAGCAGGGATCGCCAGGCTAAAAGCTCCCGACCCGTCCGTAATGGTGGCCTTTTTATGACCCTTTACGATGATGCTGACCCCTTCCAGGCCCTTGCCCGCACTGTCGATGACCTTTCCTGTAAGAGGGACCGTCTGTCCCAGGGTTGACAGGGTGAAGAACATCAGCGCGACCAGCGGCAGCCAGCGCAGGTGGGGTAGAATACATTGCTTTTTCATATGCAATTAATCGGTTTGAAAGAAAAGTTTTTGAATTGGTTTAAATAATGAATAGGACTAAGGTTCAGTGGCCCCATTCAGGATCCAGGGCAAATTGAATTTGTGGAATTCAATGGATTTATGGCTGGTACTGCTGCTGCTCAGGCCTTCATTGATCTCGATCAGGGCCCCTACCGCAAAATCAGCAGTCTTGATCATGCTGGAATACCCCCCTTTCGCAATGTTATTGCCAGCCTCGATGGCGGCATAGTCACAGGTGTTCCAGTCGTAGATTGCCCTGTTGATAGGCCAGGTAGCGCCCTGGTCATAGCTGATCCTCACCGTCATGTTACACCGCTTGCTGTCGCTGTTCGGGTTCAGAAAATATATCCTGTCGGGAGCGTCCCTGTTGTACCGCAGGATAGAGCCCTCGCACATGGGGTCTGTCAACGCGGCATCCGCAGACCATGAGCCAAAGCCGCCTGTGATGGTACCGGAGGATTTTACCCGCTTTTTAGCGGCAGCCCATTCTGTGGCATTCGGTCTGTCATTCCTCAGCAGGGTGCCATCCATCTTTTCCACGATGGTGCTCTCATGCTTTGCTCCGGCCATATACTGAGCGTGCCAGGTAGCGCCGTTGTCGTCGCTGTAAATATTCCTTCCATAAGCCGGGATGACCAGCCTGCCGGGGTGGTCGCCCGCCACAGTCTGGATCCCGATGCCCGGGCCCATGGCATCCCATATGTAACTGGTATCAGTAAGCGTAGACGTCCTGTCCACCGGCGTCGACCATGTTACCCCATGGTCATCGCTGTACGATGTATAGACCCTCCGGTCGCCATAATGTTTGAAATCGGAGATCGCGTGTTTGGCGCTGTCATTCCAGTTCATAAACAGCCATACCCGTCCGTTAGTCCCCTTATTCGCGTCGTAGACGGCCGTCGGGTTACCCCAGGTGCCCGGCCCCTGGGCTGCTATCTCACCCAATGCAGACCAGGTGGCGCCATTGTCGGTCGAACGTTTGAATACAAGGTTGATATCTCCATAATCGCTGGGACTCCATCTCCGGCCTTCCGCAAAAGCGATCAGCGTGCCATTGTTTGTCCTCACGATCGAAGGGATACGGAATGAATGATAGGTGGTCACCCCGCCGGCACCCTCATTGCCGCCATTGAACAGCACTATGCTGGTGTGATAAGCCGTGGCGGCCCTGCTGCTGGTATTGTTTGCCGATGTACGGACAGCAGGACTTTTACTGCAGCCGCTGTCTATAAATAATGAAAAGGCCGCCAGCCAGCAAAGCCCCAACCGACGAGACCCCGGATGGTTCTTGGAAGTAATGTTTGTCATGATGGCAAGTGTTATTAGGTTTATTAGTCCTTATGTAGTACATAACAAATGTAGAAAGAAAAACCATCCTCCCAAAAAAAGATTTGGGGGCGGAGCGGGGTAAGGCCCGAAAGCCTTGTCAGTACAACATTATGAAGGGAAAATTGCCCGGGGATCTACTTCAATTTGGCAAAATGATGTTCCAGGTGCTGCAGCATCCCCTGGCGAAACTCCTCCTTGGAGCCATGTTTCAATATCTCGACGAGATCGAGATGGGATACTTTACCGATAATGGGGACTTTTTCCAGGCTGACGAGGTAGCCGAATATAGGAAGGAGCATGTTTTGAAAACGTGTCAGCGTCTCATTCCCCGTCATCTGGTATATCTTTCCGTGAAAGGCTATTTCATTCTTGATTCGAAAGGTCTGCCGCCCGCTGGTTACTTTCTGGTTCTTGGCTATCTGCTCCAGCTCTTCCACATCCTTCTTTGTTTTTCTCAGGTAAAGCAGATCGGCCAGTCCCACCTCCAGGGTAAGACGGATCTCGAAAATATCCCGCAGAGTGCTCTCCCCGATGATGAGAGGATCCAGCACTCTTTCAAAAGAGCTGAGGATATCCGGTCGGGCCAGCACCATCCCCCTCTTCTTCTTCGTCTCCACCATACCCAGCATACGTAGCCGGCTGAGAGCCTCCCGCACTACATTCCTGCTCACCCCCAGCGAATGGGCTATCTCCAGCTCCTTAGGCAGCGCATCTCCCGGCTTAAAGGATTTTTCCTTCAGATATTCCCGTAACCGGATCTCTACCACATCCGCCATGGTCTTCTGGACGATAGGACCAAGCTCATGATTCAGCGCATTATTCGCCATGCAGGTGCAATTTTTCCAAATATCGTTTAAATGTAGGACAAATTACTCTATCTCCCGCACCCACCGAAAAAACCGTATCTTACTCTAAAATTTCCAGTGAACTTCATCACCCTCGTCGGCCTGCTGGCCGCCGCCAGTACGACCTTCTCCTTTCTTCCCCAGGCAATAAAGACCATCCGCACAAAGGACACCCAAAGCATATCCCTGTCAATGTACGCTCTGTTCACTTTCGGCACCCTGCTCTGGCTTATCTACGGCGTCTTCACCAACAATGTTCCCGTCTATCTCGCCAACGGTATCACACTCCTGTTTGCGCTCATCATCCTGACCTATAAGATCCGGTATAAATAAAACATTATTCCATCTGCAGCTGCCCGCGTAGCACTCACCGCGAAGGCCCTGCGGACAGGGAAGTAAGCAATCCCTGGAGATCGCAATAGCTCAACCCCACAATCCGCTGATCTATGCTCACAGCAGATCCATCCGCAACATCATATTGCCAGGAGACAACCATGAACTGGGGTCTCGCCAGGGAAAGACTCTTATCAAAATATGGGAGATTCCATTTTGCCAGCATCCTGCTGCCCGGCCGCCCATCTTCGAAGTCTCTGAAATCATGGGCAGCCACAGAGACAAAAGCAGGTTTTTCCAGGTAATCTGCAGAGGACTTTGTCAGCACGCTGTCCAACAGCAGGGAATCGCTATCCAACGGAGCCGACTGCGCGGCAAAAACTTCTTTAAAATAGACGGAATCAGGCTTGTAGGTCGCCAGGTAGCTGCGTACCCTGCTGTCCCGCGTAACACCACTGTACATATTTCCGATAGCCTCGATCTCCCTTTTTTGGGCAGCCTCTTCCTCCTGGGCAGTCTTCACGGGGATACGTTGCTGCAGATCTTCTTTTAGTCTTTGCTTATCCGCCGCTATTTCCTTTTTGGCTTCTTCGAGGTACTGCCTGCGACTGAGCACGGTATAAGGTAACTCACCTGCATGGGTGATCAGCCAGGTCCTCGTCCGGCTGCTTTCCCCGGCTTCTTCCTTCTCACCGGCAACCTCGCTATATCGCACGCCATCATACATTTCCTGCATAGGCGGCAGGCTCAGGTAATCATTTCCATTGAGAGAAAAGGTCTGTTGCAGGACGCCAAGGTCATTGGCTGTGATCACCAGACGGCTTTCCTTGCCACGTCCGGCATTCAGCATCCCTACATCACCTGGGAAAAACCCGGCTCTCATCTCATATTGCAACAAGGGGAAAACATTGTTCCTTGCGCCGAAATAAGCGCCGCACCATGCGGGTGTGCATGCCAGTGAGTCCAGGCTGGTTTGCTGCGCCCAGGCGGCAAAGCCTCCGACAATCTTTTTCATCTCCGAACTTAACTTACCGGATACACGGGACTCCATATAGTCTTCCTGCTTTTGCCAGGGAGTGAGAATGGTCAGCGGCGTCCGGGCGGAAGATTGAGCCTTACTCTGCGGGGGATAAACAAACTGCGCCAGCAACAGGCAGAACATACAAAAAGGGCGGTAGATACGGGCATTCATAAATTGGATTTTTAAGGGTATATCTTTAGTTCCAGAAAGATGCCAATTCATATCTATCTATCTGCCAATAACTTGCAAAACGGAAATATTCCCAAAAAGGGAACATAGTCTCAAAAGCATTCTTATCCCCTTACTTAGACATCGTACGCGTCAACCACATCCCCACCCCATACACAATCAAATCCTCCACAACCGCAATCTTTCTGTCGGCAATTTTCCGGGACAACGCTTTCCTCCCATAAAAACTGGCAAAGGTGGCAGCCACGGCAGCACCAGCTCCTGCCCAGGGCGCTGAAGGCGTTTTTCCTCCCGTAGCATTATCCAGGACAGCTCCCGCCAATGCACCGAAGAGTGCCCGACCTATCAACCCTGGCGGAGATATCCTGTCAGGAATGGAAGGTATCTTATCAACCAGCACCTCTCCGGCAGCCATGACGGAAAAGACATTCGCTGCCCGTTTGCTGCAGAACCATTTCCATTTTGATCCATGTAGCGCTTTGTTCTCACGTCTGCAAAAATGATTGCTTAGCAGCGCTGGTGCAGAAGCGCTCCGCATACCGGCGATAACACCGAATCCGGCTGCTCTCCAGGCAATGGATGACTTGCTCATATGCTTTTTAAGAGTGCAGTTAAAAAATTGTGCCTACCTTTAGCGTACCGTCGATAGACATCAACCTCCTTCATCATGGAAGCATCAGACAAGCTCAACAGGGTCGTAGAAGCCCGCATGAAACTGCGGGCCCGTTTTGAGGAAAAGATGAAGGCTACTCCTTCCATAGCCGATGACAAGCCCATGGGCAGTGGCATACCCAATCGGCACGGCATGCCCGTCGTGCCTGCGGGACAGGTGATCACCACCAAATGGCCTGTGCTGGATCTCGGTTTACAGCCGGATATTCCTTTGGATAAATGGGAGCTCGTATTGGATGGAGCAGTAGAACATCCGGTACATCTCAACTGGGCGGATTTTATGGCCCTGCCCCAGACGGAAGATATCTCCGACTTTCATTGTGTGACCACCTGGTCAAAGCTCAATATGCCCTGGAAGGGAGTGCGGCTGCTGGACCTGGCCGCCCTGGTACAGCCACTGGAAACAGCGACGCATCTGCTGTGTTATGGATACGACGATTACACCACCAATGTCTCGTTGGAAGAAGCATTGAAGCCGGATGTACTGTTGGTGCATACCTTCGATGGAAAACCCCTCCCGCGCGAGCACGGAGGCCCCGTACGGATGATCACGCCACAGCTGTACGCATGGAAAGGATCGAAATGGATCAACCGTATCGAATTCCTCACCTCCAATAAACTGGGTTTCTGGGAGCAACGGGGCTACTCCAATACAGCCTATCCCTGGAGGAATGACAGATACAGCTGAAGGACTTACACTACAGAACTTTCCTCATAAAAAAAGGAGGGCATTCCGCCCTCCTGGAATTTATATAAAAAAACTTAGAACGAATACCGTGCTCCAAACTGTACCGAGTAGCCTGCGCCCGTCGTCTTGAGTTCGGCGCCTGCGCTTTGATTGACCGTGTATTTATAGGATTTTGTATTCGGATCGAACCCATTCAGCTGATACAGGTTCGTATTGACGATCTGGGTATAGCCGCCCCATTTATTGTTCAGCAGGTTGAGCACGTTGTAAATGTCACACCGCAAGCCGATCTTATGAGTGCCCGTTATCTTCAGTTCATATTGCACACTCATATTCCATTGGGTACGCCAGGGCATCAGACCGCCGTTATAAGGAGCGAACTTGCCATAGTTCTTTTCCAGGAACTTTCTGAAATTCGGGCTGGTCTTGGCCAGCATCGTGTTCATACCAGCTGCTATATCCGCCGGAGTATTGGGATTCTTCGGGTCATAGATATAGGCCAGGTCGGTACCATCATTGGCTTCACCGATGATATCCTTATCGATGTAGGAAGAATAGCGTGCATTCTGATAAGCCTGGAAAGATGAGCTGATGCTAAATCCGTAGAACGTGGGGCTGAGGAGCAAAGCCACGATCTTGTTCGGCTGATCGCCGTCGCTGTACCAGTTCTTTCCATAAGAAGCATAATTCCAGTAGGAAGCGCCAACGGCAAAATTTGAGTTGCGGGGATCCCCGTTGTCATACGGAGGCGTACCTGTCGCTTTGCCTTTGGCATAGGACAGCGTGAAAGATCCATCGCGACCTATCTGGGCAGCGGCTTCTATCACAGCGCCGATGTATTTGGACGACCATTTCGTATTGGTGAAATACCGCACCTGGTTGAAATTGGAAGAAATGCGGGAATTGGCAATGGGAGCCTGGTTTTTGCTGGTAGCGCTGACCGAAGACGCGTCCATATATATTTCCCGGCCTTCATTGGTCACGAATCCCGGCGTACGGCGAAGGTTCAGATCATACAGGTAAAAGTTATCCCACGTATTGTCAAAGTACACATTAGCCCCCATCCGGAACCAGTTATTGAAATAGTGATAATAGCTCAGGCTTGTCTTGAAGGTCAGCGGGTTCTTCAGATGCTTGTCCAGTACCAGCACCGTAGCGGGCTGCTTGGTAGTCAGCGAATTGTAATAATCCACACCGGGCACCAGGTTGAAATCCTTCTGGTAGGCCTGCCAGTTGGGTACAGGCACATTGGTCCGGATATCTACCTGTCGGAAATCCACGCCATTGTCGATATGGGCAAAGGTGATGGGTTGCGTCGTCAGTTCGGAAGCGAAGAGACCGGCGCCCCACTTCACGATGTCACGTCCATCGTTGTTTACATCCCAGATCAGGTTGACACGGGGCTGGATGTTCTTGGCATCGAAAGGCACGACATGTGTGTTCACACCCAGGTCATGATCCAGTAAGGCATTGTATGTGGGAGGACTGCCGATGATCTGGCCGTCCCAGCGAAGCCCTACTGTCAGGTTGAGGTTAGGCCGGAGGTTGGTCTCCATCTGCGCAAAGACACCCAACTCGATCAACGGCACACTGATCTTGGGGTTTACACCATTCAGCGGTATCTTCCGGTTGAAACGATAGGGCGTATTGGTGCGCATGTCCTGGATGCTGTTGTAATAGAACTGTCCCTGCTGGTCATGCGACAGACGGTCCGTGATATGATTGATATTATTATCCGTACCGAAGGTAAAGTTGAAGTTGCCTTTTTTCCAGCGCAGGTAATCCACGATCTGGATCACATCGCTGGCATCTCTTTCCGGTACCCAGTTCTGATCTCCAAAAGCAACGGTCGTGTTAACGGTGTCGCCAGGCGCAAAAATGGTCCTCACACTGACGAACCCTTCCGGCACATGATTGTCCAGGAAATGCAGGAATTTACGATAAGTGCTGAAATTCAGCTTCAGCTCGTTCACGAGTTTCGGGGAGAATTCTGTCCGAAGACCCAGCATGACAGCATTGTCTATTTCCACCCCCGTATACTGCGTACCCAGCAGACCGCCGCCTTTCAGCTTGTTCGGGTCTACCAGGTGGAGATAATTGTATTTCAGGGTCAGCAGGTTCTTCTTATTGATGATCCAGTCGAACTTGGCAAAAGCATTTTTGGTCTCCTGTTTGATATTGATCGTTCCCGTCTGCTGACGATGGGGGAAACCAAACTGGTTTTCCAGGACGTCCTCGATAGCCCGGAGACTGTCCCCGGCAATCTTTAAATTGTGGGCAGCCTGGTTGGAATCCGCGCCATTGGAAGGGAAATCATAGGCCCGGAATGGAATGGTATTGGTATATTGATCATAAGAGACCAGGAAATGAACCTTATCCTTGATAATAGGTCCGCTCAACAAAGCGCCGAACTGCCCTACCTCGTACTTGCTGGTAAGCTTCTTCCCGTTGATATCCTTGGTTTGAGCCAGTGAATTGGCGCCATAATATCCCCAGGCAGCGCCGGACAGCGTATTGGTACCGGACTTGGTGATGGCTTTTACCACGCCGCCGGAACCACGTCCATTGGTCACGTCATAGGAATTGGTGGATATTTCAAATTCCCGGATAGTCTCGGAAGAAATAGAAAAAGCGGCGTCCGTCGTACCCGAAAAATGCGCACGGCGGTTGCTCACCCCATCCAGCATATATCCCGTACCGCCGGCTTTAGCGCCTGCCAGGGAGGCGCCGTTGGCCAACGGCGACAACATCATCAGGTCAGTATAATTGCGGGTGGATACAGGTATCTTCTGTAAAGCGCGGCTGGAGACTGCAGTGCCCGTGCCCAATCGGTCCACACTGTTTTTAAAGCTGGAGCTTTTCACCGTGACTTCCGTAAGCGTAGTGGCGCTTTTACTGAGGGTGATCTTGTGCAACACCAGGCGGTCGCCCAGGTTAAGGTTGTTATCCTTCATAACCGTAGGCTGAAACCCCACAGCTGAGATCTCTATATTATATACGCCGACGGGCAGCTCGCGGAAGGTGAAATACCCCTGTTTGTTGGAGATAGTAGAGGTGGAAAAGCCGGTAGAAGTATTCTTCACCAGGATGGTGGCCGCTTCAAGAGGCTTGTTACTCTCTTCATAAATAAAGCCGCTGATGCCCGAACCGCTGGACTGGGCCATAACGGCGGAGCAACAACACACCAATAATAACTGGAAAAGAACTTGTTTAAAAGACAAGTGCAGGTTCATAAGCAATTTTTCATTTTGGCGGCAAATTTAAAGAGGAGAAGTCAATGACGCATCATGTACCTCCCTGATAACCATAACTTAAATAACAGGTAATGATTTAATAACAGAGTGAAGCAGGGGTAAACGCTTATATGAAGAAATGCCTCTGCGGGGCAGAGGCATTTTCAACAAATATTATAAATTATTGCTTGATGAGCTTTTTAGTAACGACTCCACCGGCCCAGCGGACAGTTACCAGGTAATAGCCGGCTGGCGTATTGGCATCAAAGGGGATGGGGAAATCATAGGTGCCTTTGTCCAGCCATCTGTCGGCAGCTACCGTCTTAAGTGTCTTACCGCTCAGATCGGTCACATAAATGGTAAATGCCTGGGCCTTGTCATTCCGGATCTTCAGGTTAGATCCGGAGATCACCGGATTCGGCCAGGGCTCAAAGATCTTCAGGCTGTTGATGGTATCTGCCCCGGCCACCGGCGTAAGCGGTGCGGCATTCCCCGTCATATTATTCGGGATAAATACATTGCTGGCAGGAGTATTTGCCTTGTATTTGCTGCCGCCGCAGAAGCTGGTGACATCTCCGGATGTCTGTGCCCCATAGCTGGCTCCAGGCGATATGAACTGCGTGGCAGGATGCAGGATAATACCCGATCCGGTGGTAACACCCGACGCAAGGATGATATTCTCGCCGGCATAGATATTGACCGTCACACCGGGATTCGCCGTCAGGTTGCCATTGATATACACGGTCCCATAAGCCCTGATCGTGATGCTGGCGGTAAAATTCTGCGCATTTAACGTTATGCTCTCCGGCGCTTCGACATAATTGGAAGCTCCCAGGTTCTGATTGGGCAACAGCGTGGCATTTTCCGGGGGTACCTGGTAAGTATATTCCAGCATGGTAACGATAGGCTTGCCGGCCGGGTCCAGGTTCTTCGACACCAGTTTGATCAGCACCTTAAGGTATAGACTGTCTGTATTCTCATTGTCTTCCTGAGGATAGTTCGTATGTGCGACGATATGCGGGACAGGAAGAAAATATTGGTCCTGGCCGTCCACGTATCCTCCATATACCTGTCTTTCAAACAGGTCCAAACCGGCTTTATACTCCGTAAAATAATTCAACGGAAGGAAGGGAGTTATAAAAGACGGATATCTTGGCGCCCCCTGGTTATAGACCTTTTCCACCCGGGACATATTGACAAAGGTCATAATATCGCATGGGTTATAGCTATGCAGGTTGTCGAAAAGACTCCGGTGTGTATACATCCAGGCCGCCTTGATCTCCGTCTTGGCTTCATCCACGTTTACAGCCGGATTGAAAACATATTTCAAAGGCTCGGACAGCTTGAACAGCAGACGGTATTTATATCCATAGCTTGTTATATCACCGGAATTATCACAGTATGCCAGATCTGCATTGTAGTCATAGTAAGAAGTAAACACCACCTTGGGCGACTCCAGCAAGGCGAAGATACCCAACGCTTCATTATACATGGGGTAATCTACGGACGGAGGCACCGGTCTGGGCGCGACCCCATCGTTGTATTCCGGTTTGTTAGCAGCATTGAGCGATCCGGGATTGGCAAAATTGAAGGTCGCCCCTGGCAAGGCGCGCTGGTCGGTGATCTGCCCTTTCAAAGCCATCTGCGCATGGATCACCGAAGGCATGGGCGGCGCTGCCGGAGAGGAATTTTTCTTCAATGCCGACGTAAAAAGCGTCGTGACTTTGGCAATTGTTTCAAAAGCCTTGAACTTGGGATCCAGGTTTGCGACATCATTCACAACATCGGCGCCATTTTTCAAAATCGTGGCAAAGTAGTTCAGGTCACCCAGCCAGTCACCAAAAGAACCATAGTTCGCATTAGCCATCGACCGCTGATAATCGTTCACCATGTCGTCGATGGTCTTATACATCAGCATGCCGGAGGTGGCATATCCTGAGGCATTCCTGTACACCGAAGCCAGGAAATCGTTATTCTGATCCAATGATACAGTGCCATTGCTGTAAGTGGCGATCGGGTCCACTATACCCAGCAGATTGCCGGACAGTACCACATCCATTTGGTTTACCGTGGCAAATTCCACCTGAAGGGCGGATTCGAAAACACAGGTGCACGGATCATAGTTCGTCTGGAAATCCGCATAAAAGAACTCATAGTCAAAACCCGGGTAGACCGCAGGCGTGGTTGCATTGGTAATACCCGCTTTATCCATAGCGCTGCAGCTGACATTATAGCTGTTGAAAAGCCCGGAGGTCTTCAGGTTGGCCTGGTTGGGATTGGAAGGGTCTGCAGCTTTGAATGAGATCTTTACATTGATGGTCTGGTTGGCCCCCAGCCCCGGCAAGGCCGCGAGTATCCTTAAAATCCCGGAGTATTTGTTGTATAGTACATAGTATGGACCGGGCGCAGACACAGGATTATGGCTTCCGTCCGCCAGGTATCCGAAATCCCTCTTGATCAGTTCCCATCCATCGACATTATAAAAGTCGCTGGCTGAGCCTTTCGCAAGGTGCTGCGAATAAGGCAGATTCGGCCGGTAGTAAAAGTTAGTCAGCGGGTTGTAGCCGGAATAATTTGTATTGGAAGCATTCTGGAACTGGGCTGTCCAATCCCAGGTATTTATTTTAAAGCTCTGTCCCGGCACATAAGGCACGGGATTCGTAGAGATGGGATTGCCATTAGCGCCGTTTAAGGGACAGGGAGACTGCGATCGCAGCTCTTTCACGAGCAGCATGGACAAGAATAGACATAGAGAGATAAGGTAGCATTTTTTCATAGCTTTATTTTTATGGTTGGATAAGCAGGTACAACTGTCAGGGACAGTAAGCCGGGAAAAAGAAGAAAGGGGATATCACCGGGAGTAAAATATTCAGGTTGCCATGCAAGGCGCGTCGGAAAAGATAAATGATCGTAAGCATAATCGTCACGGGAAAAGGTTAATGATAATATCGCTCGTAAAATTAACCGAATCCTTCTCCCATTCGCGAAGAAAAATATTAAGTTATTGTTATGCCGGAGGTATTATGGCTGCAGTTCACGCAGCAATCCTTGTATATCCAGGCGATGGGTAAACATGGTAAGCCGTCCTTCTTCATCCTTTGGCCATTGGTCACGGGGGCGATCCCAATACAGTTCTACCCCATTGCCATCGGGATCATCCAGGTAAAGGGCTTCCGAAACACCATGATCGGAGGCGCCGGTCAGGGGATATTTTGCATCCACCAATCGTTGAAGCGCTGTGGCAAGATCCCTTCTCTCCGGGTAAAGAATAGCGGTATGAAATAGCCCGGGCGCACTTTGCGGAGCAGGAGGCTGCCCCTTGCTATACCATGTGTTGAGCCCGATGTGGTGATGATAACCTCCGGCAGAGATAAAAGCAGCCTCGGTGCCATAACGGACCATCAGCTGGAATCCCAGCAGTCCGCAATAAAAATCCAGGGATCGCTGCAGGTCGCTTACTTTAAGATGTACATGACCGATCCTTGTGGCGGTGGGAATAATGTAATTGTTCTCCATAGTAATCTCCGGTTCATTTCTGCGACCAAAGATACGGGATTACTCCAGAGCCCAGGGCGGCCCGGCAAACGGTTTAAAACCTGTAACGCATCCCCAGGGTGATGGGCAGGGCAAACAGATGATAGCTGCCGGCATCGGTCTTATTGGAAAAATACTGCCCGCTGAATGAAAGACCCAGCCCAAACTTACAGCTGAAGAAATAAGCTACGCCCATTTTAAACCCCGCAGTGGGACCGCCTTTTACGCCCGGTTTTACCGTGAGCGTATTACCGCTGTTGGTGATCTCATCTTTTACAGGGATCGACCAGCCTGCAGACAGCGATATATTGGATTGCCAGCGCAAGGGACCTCCGATGGTAGCTTTCCCAAAGACCTGGACAGGGATGATCGGCTTGCCGACATAGACTGTATTATATGTATTGGGTGCGCCACCGGGATAGGCGACATCATCCTGGTAAGACAGGGTAATGTAGGACGCCATGATACCCGCCTGGAACCAATGATTGAATATCCGGGAGATAGCCAGCTCCGCCGCCAGATGACTGCCGTCTGTACGGGTATGAATTGTTGTATTGTCAGGACGGGGAATAGAATTATAGGAAACACCTCCATCGAGGGCAATCTCCCATTTTTTTTGACAGGGAGTAAGCCCGTTACCCTGCTGAATAATATATGCTGTATCCGACAACAAATATCGTACGCTGTCGGGTACTCCGGCAGAGCTGTCTACAAGTAACCGGGGACGCAGCTGGATGACAGTGTCGCGGCAAACGATCATCCGTTTTACCGTATCCATCGCCGATACTGTTAGGGTATGCCCCGCCGTATCCTTAAAGCACATGACGGTGTCGATGCTTCGCAGAAGCGCAACAAGCGTATCCGCCTTACCATTACGCTTGCGCGCAGGAAGTATCTTTCCCTGGTAGAAGCTGATCTTTATGTGCAACGGCCTGTCCACAGCCTGCGGTTTTATTTCCAATGGGTTGATCCTGGTCTCGGCCTGTATCTCCTTACAGCAATCGTCGCCTGCGTGACCAGGATAAAAAGCATTGCCGCAAGTATGCAGTATATAGAACCAGCAGCCCGAAGGGCCTGTTATCTTCCAGGCGGGAATACCGCGCCGCCCTTCTCCTGCGGGATTCAGTCGCACATATATATAATTGTATTGGGGCTTCTCTTTATTATAGAATCCAAGATTGCCGATGGTGCCGTCCTGGACAAAGCTTTTTTTCACATGCACCGTGTGCAGGTCCTTATACCCATGGACAAACCCGATATCCTTCAGAAGCTGATCGAATATGGCGAATTCTTCCGGGTATTTCTCCTGACTTTCCGGGTCTTTGACAAAATGAATAACGAGGTTGGGAGTGATAACGCCTTTTTCACGCTGAAGAAAAGGGAATTGAGGATGATTACCCAGCTTGTCGGTGAACAAACGGGGACGTTCATGAGCGTCGATCCGGAACAGGGCCGAACTTTTTTTACAATTACTCTGAGGCCGGGCCTGTCCGAAAGAGAAGGCCAGTACGATCAATAAAATATATCTCATCAACAGGTCGGGAATTAGGGGGTCGTGCCTTTAACGTACAAACCACTCTTTTGGTATGCTATTAATATATTATCCCTTACTAAATACGCCTTTAACAATTAGATAAAAATAATTAATATAATGTTCCGTTAAACTATCCATAAAATGATCCGTCCCAGATAAAACCATTTATAAAAACCCACCAACTAAAACGTAAAGTATGAAAACCAGATCGCTGTATCTCATTTGGACGACCCTGGCCCTTACGATCATGCTGTATGCTTGTAAAAAGGACAGTAACAACGACAATTCCGGTACCTCTTCCACAGACCTTCAAACTCAATCAGATGACCAGACACAGGTGTCCAACGAGAACGATGCCGTTGTCGACGATGTGAACGCGATGCTGATAAGCCAGCCTGCCGTCACCGGCAGCAGCACCCAACCCGGTGTAAAACAGGGTGTCGTTACCAACGATGCCAAGCCAGTTCCGCAAGACCTTATCTGTGACGCCACCGTGACGCTCTCCGTTGACAGCGCCGCCGGTAAAGATACCTTGACCATCACTTACAATGGAACAAATTGCGCAGGTAATCGTACCCGCACCGGTAAGGTGATAGTATCATGGGCCATCGGTACACACTGGAAAAATCAGGGCGCAGTTGTTACGGTAAACATTCAGAACCTGAAGATTACCCGTGTACGCGATGGTAAGAGCATTACCCTTAATGGCATGCATACTTATACAAATGTCAGCGGCGGCAGCTTCGCCGACTTGTATACCGGACAGATACATAGCATTACGCACTCAGTTACCAGCGACGATATGTCCATCACTTTTGACAATGGCGCCAAACGCACCTGGCATGTGGCCCGTCAGCGAGTGTATACTTACGTAAATCAAAACGTAGTCATCACAACCTCCGGTCTTCACAGCGACGGCACCAATACGGGTATTTCAGAATGGGGTACCAACCGTTTGGGTAATACTTTTGTAACACAGATCACGCAACCGCTGGTCATCGATCAGAGCTGCAGCTGGAGGCTTACCCAGGGTGAAGTAAAGGTCATCCGTCCTGCAGTGACGACCGACATCACCTTCGGCCTGGATGCTACTGGCAACCCCACCAGCTGTCCTGGTGATGGAACCTACTATTTCAAATTAGTGTGGCAGGCAAGTAAGACGTATACTTTTATATTGCCTTATTAAAGATTGAAAAAGATATAATAAAAAAGGCCGGCTAACGCCGGCCTTTTTATATGTATAAATTTGGTTTTGTAAATCGAGGATCTTCAATCTCAATCTTGCATAAAATAAGATTCATTTCAAATTTACTAAATAAATTAGCAAATAATTTTCCAAACTCTTCCCGTAAACCGTACAACACTCCTCTCCTGCTGATGTCATTTTTTTCACTACATTGCCCCTATGGAAAATGTCATCGAACATATCACTGCCACCTGGCTTCAATCGATAGAATCCCTGAATGAAGTTCCCCTCGAACAGTTGCAATGGTTCATCGACAACAGTTCGGTATACGAAATACCCGATGGGGATTTTCTTTTCAAAGCCGGCGAACCCATGAAGGGCACACACGTCCTGCTGGAAGGAAGGATAAAAATGTATCTCCTGCAGAATAACGAGATGCGGGATATGATCTATATTGAAAAGGAGGCCATATTCGGCTATCTCCCGTTTTCCCGGGGAATGATAGCCAAAGCAATGGGACAAGCCGTGGGCAATGTCAGGCTCATGACCCTGCCCATGAGCAAAATGCGCGAGATGATCACCAACTATTTCGAGCTGACGCAGGCATTGGTGCACATCATGACCACACGGGTGCGCAACTACACCGCCTTTCAGCAGCAGAACGAAAAAATGATGGCCCTGGGAAAGCTGTCCGCCGGTCTGGCCCACGAGCTAAACAACCCCGCAGCAGCCATCGTAAGAGGGTCCACTTCCCTGAAGGAGCATCTCCAGCTGGAGCCAAAATCATTCAAAGATATCATGGCCATTCGCATGGACGAACGCGAAGTGGATATCGTGACACAAAAATTATTCGAGATACTGGGCCGTGGCGAAAAACCCAGGCTTACGCTCATCCAGCGCACCGAAAAAGAAGACGCTATACGCGACTGGCTGGATGATCACCAGGTCATCAACAGTGACGAGGTAGCGGAGAACTTTGTGGAATATGCCTTTACCTGTGACGACATGGAATCCTTTAAGCAGCATATACCGGACCGGTATTTATCACCCGTCTTCAACTGGATCAACACGAACCTGGTGACCGAACGGATGGTGGCCGATATACAGGAATCCTCCCAACGCATTTCCAACCTGGTAAAATCCATCAAAACCTTTACGCACATGGACCAGGGGAAAGGCAAGGAATACATAGATATCCACACAGGTCTTCGCACCACACTGACTATCCTCGATCATAAAATAAAAAAAGGAAATATCACAGTAACCGAGCAGTTTGATGAAACGCTGCCCAAGGTAAAGGCCATGGCGGGTGAATTGAACCAGGTATGGACCAACCTCATCGACAATGCCATAGATGCCATGGAAGTAAATAAAAAGGGACAGTTGATCATCCGCACGGAAAGGGACAGGGAATTTGTGCAGGTGACCATCACAGACGACGGGCCCGGTATCCCCGAAAACATAAGATCCCAGATCTTCGATCCTTTCTTTACGACAAAAGAGATCGGAAAAGGCACAGGCCTGGGATTGGATGTGGTATCACGCATCGTACAACAGCACCGGGGTTCGGTGAAAGTGAATTCGCGTCCCGGATGTACGGAATTCATTGTCTGCTTCCTCATCGATGGATGAACATCGAA
>Ga0207695_10000575_pt1 | contig 74997 bp, 81 predicted proteins | sample KBSC54metaG_FD_184354 | JGI IMG/M metagenome (GOLD analysis project Ga0207695, IMG submission 184354) | Corn rhizosphere microbial communities from Kellogg Biological Station, Michigan, USA - KBS C5-4 metaG (SPAdes) (version 2) | ecosystem: Host-associated > Plants > Roots > Rhizosphere > Soil...
CCCCACAAGGGGGAGGGAAAAGACAACCAAAGGCCGTCGGGGCGACCCGGCGGCCTTTTCGTTTGCCGGCGGCGCGCGGCGCGGTCAGGCTCGCGCCAGCGAACGCGGGGGCGGGTCATGGAGCGGCGGCGGTTCTTGAGGGTCGCGGGGGTGGCGGCGGCGGGCGCGGCCCTGACGCGCTCCGGCGATGCGGCGCCGGCGCCGCCGGCCGTCCGCCCGCAGCCCATGGCGAGCGGCCCCGGCGAGCGGCTGTCGCTGGATCTCGGCTGGCGCTTCCACCGCGGCGATATCGCCGCGCCTGTCCCGCATACCGGCGAGCAGAGCTACGCCAGCACCAAGGCCGGCGCCGCCGGCGGGGCGGCCGGCCTGCGCTATGACGACAAGGCCTGGCGGGTGCTCGACCTGCCGCACGACTTCGTCGTGGAGGGCCCGTTCGAGGAGACCGCCAACGTCGCCCAGGGCTACCGGCCCAAGGGCGTCGCCTGGTATCGCCGCACCTTCCAGCTCGATCCCACCGACCAGGGCAAGCACCTGGAGGTGCAGCTGGACGGCGTCGCCACCAACGCCACCGTCTGGTTCAACGGCAACGTGGTGGCGCACAGCTGGAGCGCCTATTCCTCGATCTATATCGACATCACCGCCTTAGCCCGGTTCGGGACCGAGCAGAACGTGATCGCGGTGCGGGTGGACGCCGATCCCCTGGAGGGCTGGTGGTACGAGGGCGGCGGCCTCTACCGGCACACCTGGCTGGTCAAGCGCGGGCCCGTGCACCTGGTCACCGACGGCGTCTACGCCCACCCGCGCAAGGGGGCCGACGGCCGCTGGGTGCTGCCGGTGGAAGCCACCGTGGCCAATACCGGCGAGGCGCCGGCGGACGCCGAGCTCGAGGTCGTGCTCGTGGACCCTCAGGGGCGGCCCGTGGGGCAGGGGCGGGCAACGGTCCCGGTCGCGCCCCTGGACCGAGCGGTGGCGCGCCTGTCGCTGCCAGTCGCCGAGCCCGCGCTCTGGTCCATCGAGACCCCGACGCTCTATGCGGTGCGCACCACGGTGCGCGAGGCCGGCGCGGCGGTGGACGAGGCGGTGACCCTCTGCGGCTTCCGCACCCAGCGGTTCGATCCGGACCGCGGCTTCTTCCTCAACGACAGGCCGGTGAAGATCCAGGGGGTCTGCATCCACCAGGACCACGCCGGGGTCGGCGTCGCCGTGCCCGACGCGATCATCGACTACCGGCTGCGGCGGCTGAAGGCGTTGGGGTGCAACGCCATCCGCTCGTCGCACAATGCGCCCACCCGCGAGCTGCTGGACGCCGCCGACCGCCTGGGTTTCCTGGTGATGGACGAGAACCGCCTCTTCAACACCAGCCCCGACTACCTGCGCCTCCTGGAGTGGCTGGTCCGGCGCGACCGCAACCACCCGAGCGTGATCCTCTGGTCGGTGTTCAACGAGGAGCCCCTGCAGGGCCGCCGCGAGGGCTATGAGATGGTCCGCAGGATGGCCGCCGTGGTGAAGCGGCTGGACGCGACGCGGCCGGTCACCGCGGCCATGAACGGCGGCATGTTCAATGCGGTGAACGTCTCGCAAGCCGTGGACGTGGTGGGCTTCAACTACCAGATCGGCTCCTACGACCGTTTCCACGCCGCCAATCCCGGCAAGCCGATGACCTCGTCGGAGGACACCTCGGCCGTCTCGACGCGGGGCGAATATGTGAGCGACCGGAAGGGCCGCCACGTGCTGACCTCGTACGACGACGAAGCGCAGCCCTGGGGGGCGACGCACCGCGCCGCCTGGAAGGCCATCGCCACCCGGCCGTTCATGGCCGGCGGCTTCGCCTGGACGGGCTTCGACTACCGGGGCGAGCCGCAGCCTTTCGAGTGGCCAACGGCGAGCTCGTCCTTCGGGATCATGGACCTCTGCGGCTTCGAGAAGGCGGCCTTCTACATCCACCAGGCGCAGTGGCTGAAGGACCGGCCGGTGCTGCACCTGATCCCCCACTGGAACTGGGCGGGCCGCGAAGGCCAGCCGATCCGCGTCGTGGCCATGGCCAACACCGAGACCGTGGCCTTGATGCTGAACGGCCGGCTGATTGGCGAGCAGAGGGTCGATCCCTACGAGATGAACGAATGGCGCGTGGCTTACGTGCCCGGCCGGCTGGAGGCGGTGGGCAAGACCGGCGGCAAGGTGGCGGCCCATGCCGTCGTGGAGACCACCGGGGCGCCGGTCGCCCTGCGGCTGACGCCGGACCGCGCGGCGCTCGCCGGCGACGGCCGCGACGCCGCGCCGGTCACCGTCGAGGCCTTGGACGCCAGGGGCCGCCCTGTGCCCACCGCCAACCTGCCGGTGAGCTTCGAGATCGCCGGCGGCCGGATCGTCGGCCTGGGCAACGGCGACGCCAACAGCCACGAGCCGGAGAAGGGCGCCGCGCGCAGCCTCTACAACGGCCTCGCGCAGGTGATCGTGCAGACGGAAGAGGGGTCCTCGGGCGACCTGATCCTGCGCGCCGCCTCGCCCGGCCTGAAGGCGGCGCAGACGCGGATCGCCGTCCGCGCCGACCGGGGACCGCCCAGCGTGCCTCGCCCGGCGTAGTCGCCGGCGCCTGCGGATGACTGGAAAGTCATGACCGCGAATTAAGCTGCTTCGACAGCGGGTGGGCGCTAGCTTCCGCCCCAGGAATTGGATTGGGGAGAACATCCATGCGTCTTGCGATCGCCATCGCCACGGCCGCTACGGCGCTCGCCGCGACCGGCGCGGCCGCGGCCGCGCCCTCCGTGGAGGTCCGCGACGCCGTGGCCCGGGTCACCGTGGTGCCCGAGGACCGGGCCGACGTGAAGGTCGAGATGATCACCAAGAACGCCGCCTTGCCGCTGGACGTCAGGATGGAAGGGACGCGCACGGTGATTTCCGGCGGCCTGTCGCATCGGATCACCGACTGCCACACCCGCGGCGACCACCCGAGCGCCTATGTGCGCGGCGTGGGCGACATCACCTACGAGAACATGCCCCAGGTGGTGATCCACACCCCCAAGGCGGTGGTCGTCGAGGCCAACGGCGCCGTCTACGGCGCGGTGGGCCGCTCGGCGAGCCTCGACCTGGAGAATTCCGGCTGCAGCGCCTGGACGCTGGCCGACGTGGCCGGCGATGCGACCTTGCGCGAATCCGGCGCGGGCTCGGTGCGGATGGGCTCCGCGGGCCGGCTGCAGCTGCGGCTTTCCGGGGCCGGCAGCGTGCACGCCACCCAGGTGCGCCAGGGGCTCGACGCGACGCTTTCGGGCGCCGGCGGCGTGAACGTCGACGACCTCTCCGGCGCGATGCTGGCCCACGTCTCCGGCGTCGGGCACATCAAGGTCGCCCAGGGCCATGCGGGCGCGGTGCAGGCTTCGGTCTCCGGCGTCGGCTCGGTGGATTTCGGCGGCGACGCCCAGAGCCTGGACGCCTCGATCTCCGGCTTCGGCGGCATCCGCGTGAAGGCGGTGAGCGGTCAGATCACCAAGTCGGTATCCGGCGGCGGGCACATCACGGTCGGCTAGGGACGCCCGCCTCCGCACGCCAAGCAAGACAGTCAATGGAGATTACCCCGATGCGCACCGCTCTCCTGTTCGCCGCGTCCGCCGCTGCGGTCCTGGCTGCCAGCGCCGCCAGCGCGGCCGGCGCGCCCTCGGTGGAGGTGCGTTACGCCGTGGCGCGGGTGACCGTGATCCCGGAGAACCGGCCCGACATCAAGGTCGAGGTGATCCAGTCGAATCCCCGCCTGCCGCTGGAGGTGCGCACCTTTGGCGACCGCACCGTGGTCGACGGCGGCCTTGGCCACCGCATCCGCAACTGCCGCGGCCGGGCCGACAACGTCAGGGTCGACGTCCGCGGCATGGGCGAGTTCGCCTGGCGCGAGATGCCCCAGGTGGTGATCCACACGCCCCGGGACGTCAACGTCGACGTCGGCGACGCTGTGTGGGGCTCGGTGGGCCGCTCGGCCAACCTGCAACTGGGCAACGCCGGATGCGGCGACTGGGTCGTCGGCAACGTGGACGGGAGCATGCGGCTCAGCCAGGCGGGCTCGGGCGACACCCGCGCCGGCTCGGCCCGCGAGGCCAACATCCGCATCGCCGGCTCCGGCGACGCCGCGGTCGGTGACATCAAGGGCGGGGTGAAGGTGGACATCGCCGGCTCCGGCGACGTCACCGTGGCCTCGGTGGAAGGCCCCCTGGAGGTGCATGTGAAGGGCTCGGGCGACGTGAAGGTCGCCTCCGGCCACGCCACCACCATGGACGTGGGCATCGCCGGCTCCGGCGACGTGGTGTTCCGCGGCGTGGCCGAGACCCTGAAGGCCCGCATCGCCGGCTCGGGCGACGTTCGCGCGGCCAGGGTGACGGGGTCCGTCTCAAAGACCGTGATGGGTTCCGGCGGCGTCACCATCGGGAACTGAAGGCGGCGGGCTTTGCCGGGTGGGGCAGGCGGCCGAAACCGCCCCCCGCGCCCTTGACGCGACCGACTCGAGCCGTTAGTAACGCGCCTCCTGTTGGACCGGCTGTAGCCCCTGGGCTAGACGCGGTGCGCAGAACGAGTTGGGACAGTGCCTTCGCCGGCGTCCTGGCACAGGCCCTCGCGGGTTCGCGTGGGCCTAAGTCGTTTTAGCGGACTTACGCGTACGGGCCCTCATCTCGAGGGTTCGGGTTGGTCTTTGAAATGGTCGAGATCACGCGGGCGGTTCGTCGTCTGTAGGGAACGAAAAGAGCGATATGGATCGTCAGAACATCCGCATCCGCCTCAAGGCGTTTGACCACCGCGTGCTGGACCATTCCACGCGCGAGATCGTCAACACCGCGAAGCGCACCGGCGCGACCGTGCGCGGGCCCATCCCGCTGCCGACCCGCATCGAGAAATTCACCGTCAACCGTTCGCCGCACATCGACAAGAAGTCGCGCGAGCAGTTCGAAATCCGCACGCACAAGCGCGTGCTCGATATCGTCGACCCCACCCCGCAGACCGTGGACGCGCTGATGAAGCTCGACCTGTCCGCCGGCGTGGACGTCGAGATCAAGCTCTAAGGGGTCAGCCAGATGCGTACCGGCGTGATCGCCAAAAAGCTGGGCATGGCGCGCTTCTTCGATGAAGCGGGGACCCATGTGCCGGTGACCGTGCTCAGCCTCGAGGGCTGCACGGTCGTCGCCCAACGCACCCAGGACAAGGACGGCTACGTAGCCCTCCAGCTGGGCGCGGGCGCCAAGAAGCCGAAGAACACCTCCAAGGCCATGCGCGGCCACTTCGCGAAGGCCGAGGTCGAGCCCAAGCGTGAGCTCGCCGAGTTCCGCGTGTCCGAGGACATGCTGATCGACGTGGGCGCCGAGATCACCGCCGACCACTTCCTGGCGGGCCAGAAGATCGACGTCACCGGCGTCACGGTCGGCAAGGGCTTCCAGGGCGCCATGAAGCGCTGGAACTTCGGCGGCATGCGGGCCACCCACGGGGTCAGCGTCTCCCACCGCGCCCACGGCTCCACCGGCCAGCGGCAGGACCCGGGCAAGACCTTCAAGGGCAAGAAGATGGCCGGCCACCTCGGCCAGGAGACCGTCACGACCCTGAACCTCACCGTCTGGCGCGTCGATGTGGAGCGCGGCCTGATCCTAGTGAAGGGCGCCGTGCCCGGAACCGAGGGCGACTTCGTGAAGATCCGCGACGCGGTGAAGAAGGCCGCGCCGAAGGACGTGCCGACCCCCGGCGCCTTCCGCAAGGCCGGTGAAGAGCCCAAGGCTCCCGCCGCCGCCGAGGAAGAGACCCCGGTCGTGGAAGCTGCGACCGAGGCGCCCGTCGCTGAGGAACCCGCCGTGACTGAAGCCGCGGCCTCGGAGTCCGAAGCGCCCCCGGCCGAAGCGACTGAAACGCAAGCCCCGGCCGCGGAAGCGCCGGAAGCCGGGGAAGAAGGCCAATGAAGCTCGACGTCATCAAACTCGACGGCGGAAAGGGTGGCTCGATCGAGCTCTCCGACGAGATCTTCGGCATTTCCGAGATCCGCGCCGACATCCTGCAGCGCATGGTGACGTGGCAACTGGCCAAGCGCCGGGCCGGCACTCACAAGATCCAGGTCCGCAACGAGGTCTCGCGGACCGGCAAGAAGATGTACAAGCAGAAGGGCACCGGCGGCGCCCGTCACGGCTCGCGCCGGGCGGCCCAGTTCGTCGGCGGCGCCAAGGCCCACGGACCGGTGGTCCGCAGCCACGCCTTCGACCTGCCCAAGAAGGTCCGCGCCCTGGCGCTGCGCCACGCGCTCTCCTCGAAGGCCAGGGACGGCTCGCTGATCGTCGTCGACAGCGTAAGCCTGAAGGACGCCAAGACGGCCGCGCTCCGCGACCAGCTGGGCGCCATCGGCGTCACCCACGCCCTGGTGATCGCCGGGGCCGAGGTGGACAACAACTTCAAGCTCGCCGCGCGCAACATCCCCAACGTGGACGTGCTGCCGAACGCCGGCCTGAACGTCTACGACGTGCTGCGCCGCCGCACCCTGGTGCTCACCAAGGACGCGGTGGAAGCGATCAACGCGCGCTTCCAAGAGAAGGAGGCTGCGTAATGGCCGAGCAACCCACCGCCCGTCACTACGACACCATCCTGTCCCCGATCATCACGGAAAAGGCGACCCTGCTCTCGGAGCACAACAAGGTCGTCTTCCGGGTCGCGGGCGATGCGTCGAAGGACGAGATCGCAGCCGCCGTCGAGGCGCTGTTCAAAGTGAACGTGACCAAGGTCAACACCCTGAACGTCAAGGGCAAGACCAAGCGGTTCCGCGGCATCAAGGGCCGGCGTTCCGACGTCAAGAAAGCTGTCGTGACCCTGGCCGAAGGCCAGTCGATCGACATCACCACGGGGCTCTGATCCGATGGCCTTGAAGCAATACAATCCGACGTCGCCGGGCCGCCGCCAGCTGGTGCTGGTGGACAAGTCCGAGCTGCACAAGGGCCGGCCGGAGAAGTCCCTCGTCGAGGGCCTGACCAAGACCGGCGGGCGTGGCGGCGGCGGCCGTATCGCCGTGCGTTTCCGCGGCGGCGGCGCCAAGCGCCTCTACCGCAAGATCGACTTCAAGCGCCGCAAGCTCGACGTGGTCGGCACGGTGGAGCGGCTGGAGTACGACCCCAACCGCACGGCCTTCATCGCGCTGGTGAAGTACGCCGACGAGGAGCTGGCCTACATCCTGGCGCCGCAGCGCCTGAAGGTGGGCGACCAGGTGATCGCCGCCGAGAAGGCCGACGTGAAGCCCGGCAACGCCATGCCCCTGCGCGGCATGCCCATCGGCACCATCATCCACAACGTCGAGCTGAAGCCCCTGAAGGGCGGCCAGATCGCCCGCTCCGCCGGGACCTACGCCCAGCTGGTCGGCCGCGACGCCGGCTACGCCCAGATCCGCCTGAACTCCGGCGAGCTGCGCATGGTGCCGGACGGCTGCATGGCCACGGTGGGCGCGGTGTCGAACCCCGACCACATGAACGAGGTCATGGGCAAGGCCGGCCGCAACCGCCACAAGGGCCGCCGGCCCCACGTCCGCGGCGTCGCCATGAACCCGGTCGACCACCCGCACGGCGGCGGCGAAGGCAAGACCTCCGGCGGCCGCAACCCGGTGACCCCCTGGGGCAAGCCGACCAAGGGCGCCAAGACCCGCACCAACAAGACGACGGATAAGTTCATCATCCGCTCGCGCCATGCACGGAAGGCTCGCTAAGCGATGACCCGCTCAGTCTGGAAAGGTCCGTTCGTCGACGGATACCTCTTGAAGAAGGCCGAGGCTGTCCAAAGCTCGGGCCGCAAGGACGTGATCAAGACCTGGTCGCGCCGCTCCACCATCATGCCGCAGTTCGTGGGTCTCACGTTCGGCGTGCACAACGGCCAAAAGCACGTCCCCGTGCACGTGTCGGAAGACATGGTCGGCATGAAGCTGGGCGAGTTCGCGCCCACCCGCTTCTTCCCCGGCCACGCCGCCGACAAGAAGGCCAAGAGGAAGTAGGCATGTCGCAGACCAAGAAAGTCCGCCGGCAGTCCGGGATCGAAGCGATGGCCAAGGTGCGCACCCTGCGCACCAGCGCGCGCAAGCTGAACCTGGTCGCCCAGTCGATCCGCGGCCTCAAGGTGCAGCGGGCGCTGAACGAGCTGGAATTCAGCCGCAAGCGCATCGCGAGCGACGTCCGCAAGGCGCTCTACTCGGCGATCTCCAACGCCGAGAACAACCACAACCTCGACATCGACTCCCTGGTCGTGGCTGAGGCCTATGTGGGCAAGAACCTGGTGATGAAGCGCTTCTCCGCCCGCGCGCGGGGCCGCGCCTCTCGTATCGAAAAGCCGTTCAGCGAGATCACCATCGTGGTCCGCGAACTGGGTGAGGCCGCCTGATGGGTCAGAAAGTCAATCCGATCGGGCTGCGGCTCGGCATCAACCGTACGTGGGACTCGCGTTGGTTCGCCGACGGCGCCGACTACGGCAAGCTGCTGCACGAGGACATCAAGGTCCGGCGCGCGCTGAAGAAGCGCCTCTATCAGGCCGGCGTCTCGCGCATCACCATCGAGCGTCCGCACAAGAAGTGCCGCATCACCATCTATGCCGCGCGCCCCGGCGTGATCATCGGCAAGAAGGGCGCGGACATCGACAAGCTGCGCAAGGACATCGCGGCGATGACCGACGGCGAGGTTCACCTGAACATCGTCGAGATCCGCAAGCCCGAGACCGACGCCCAGCTGATCGCCGAGAACATCGCCCAGCAGCTGGAGCGCCGCGTGGCCTTCCGCCGCGCCATGAAGCGCTCGATGCAGTCGGCCATGCGCCTGGGCGCCAAGGGCGTCCGCATCAACGTCTCGGGCCGCCTCGGCGGCGCGGAGATCGCGCGGATGGAATGGTACCGCGAGGGCCGGGTGCCGCTGCACACGCTTCGCGCCGACATCGACTACGGCTTCACCGAGGCCAAGACCACCTACGGCATCATCGGCGTGAAGGTGTGGGTGTTCAAAGGCGAGGTGCTCGAGCACGACCCGATGGCGCTGGACAAGCGCCTGGCCGGCGAAAGCGGGCCCGCGGGTGAAGGCGGCGGTCGTGACCGCTCCGGCGATCGTCCCGACCGCGGCCCGCGCCGCGATCGGCGCGAGCAGGCGAACGCGTAAGGGCCCGATCGATGCTGTCTCCGAAAAAGACCAAGTACCGTAAGCAGTTCAAGGGCAAGATCCACGGGACCGCCAAGGGCGGCTTCACGCTGAACTTCGGCTCGTATGGCCTGAAGTCGGTGGAACCCGAGCGGATCACGGCGCGCCAGATCGAGGCGGCCCGCCGCGCGATCACCCGCCAGATGAAGCGTCAGGGCCGGGTGTGGATCCGCATCTTCCCGGACGTGCCGGTCACCGACAAGCCGGCCGAAGTGCGGATGGGCAAGGGCAAGGGCGCGGTCGAGTACTGGGCCGCGCGCGTCCACCCGGGCCGGATCATGTTTGAAATCGACGGCGTGCCGGACGATGTGGCCCGTGAAGCCCTGCGCCTCGGCGCGGCCAAGCTTCCGGTGAAGACCCGCATCGTCACCCGCATCGACGCCGCTGTCGCGGAGCACGCGTGATGAAGATCGACGAAGTTCGCGGGCTGACGCCCGACCAGCTGGCCGAACAGCTGATCAATCTGAAGAAGGAGCAGTTCAACCTGCGCTTCCAGAAGGCGACCGGCCAGATCGAGAAGACCCACCGCGTGGATCAGGTGCGCAAGGACATCGCGCGCATCAAGACCCACCTGCGGACCAAGCAGGCGCAGGCCTGAGGAGAGCTGACAGATGCCGAAACGAATTCTCGAGGGCGTTGTCGTCTCCGACAAGGGCGACAAGACGGTGGTGGTGAAGGTCGAGCGGACCTTCCTGCACCCGGTGCTGAAGAAGACCGTCCGCCGGTCCAAGAAGTACCACGCCCACGACGAGGCGAACGCCTACAAGGCCGGCGACAACGCGCGCATCATCGAGTGCACGCCAAAGTCGAAAACCAAGACTTGGGAGGTGCTGCCTAAGGGCGGCGCCGACCAGGCAGCGTAAGGGATCAGAACCTATGATCCAGATGCAAACTAACCTGGACGTCGCCGACAATTCCGGCGCCCGCCGGGTCATGTGCATCAAGGTGCTGGGCGGCGCGAAGCGCCGTTACGCCGGCGTCGGTGACAAGATCGTGGTCTCCGTGAAGGAGGCCATCCCGCGCGGCCGCGTGAAGAAGGGCGATGTGCTGCAAGCCATCGTCGTTCGGACCAGCCAGGCCATCAAGCGCAAGGACGGTTCGGTGATCCGCTTCGACAAGAACGCGGCGGTCATCGTCAACAAGCAAAGCGAGCCGATCGGCACGCGGATCTTCGGCCCGGTTCCCCGCGAACTGCGCGCCAAGAACCACATGAAGATCATTTCGCTCGCGCCCGAGGTGCTGTGATGGCGGCGAAGATCAGGAAAGGGGACCGCGTTGTGGTCCTCACCGGCAGGGACAAGGGCCGCCAGGGCGCCGTGTCGAAGGTGTTCCCCAAGGAATCCCGCGTGCTGGTCGACGGCTTGAACATGGTTCAGCGCCACACCCGTCCGTCCCAGGGCGATCCCCAGGGCGGCATCAAGAACAAGGAAGCGCCGCTTCACGTGTCGAACGTGGCCGTCGTCGATTCCAAGGGGAAGCCGACCCGCGTCGGCTTCCGCATGGACGGCGACAAGAAGGTCCGTTTCGCCAAGACGACCGGCGAGGTGATCAATGGCTGACAAAGCTTACGAACCGCGGCTGAAGACCGAGTATCGGTCCCGGATCCGCAAGGCGCTGAAGGACCAGTTCGGCTACACCAACGAGATGCAGATCCCCAAGCTGGACAAGATCGTCCTGAACATGGGCATCGGCGAATCCGTGGCCGACTCCAAGAAGGTCAACGCCGCCATGGCCGACCTCGCGAAGATCGCGGGTCAGAAGCCCGTGCCCACCAAGGCGCGCACCTCCATCGCCGGCTTCAAGCTGCGCGAGGGCATGGTGATCGGCGCCAAGGTCACGCTGCGCAAGGAGCGCATGTACGAGTTCCTGGACCGCCTGATCACCGTGGCCCTGCCGCGGGTGAAGGATTTCCGGGGTCTGCGGCCCACCTCTTTCGACGGTCGGGGCAACTATGCCCTGGGTCTGCGCGAACACATCGTGTTCCCGGAGATCAACTACGACGAGATCGATCAGATGTGGGGCATGGACATCATCGTCGCCACGACTGCGAAGACCGACGACGAGGCGCGCGCGCTTCTGAAGGAATTCCAGTTCCCGTTCGTCCAAGCGCAAGCTTAAGCGGGAAAGAAAGAGCACATGGCCAAGAAAAGCGCCGTCAACCGCAACCTGCGGGTCCAGGCCCTCGTCAAGCAATACGCCGCCAAGCGCAATGAGCTGAAGGCGGTCGCCAACAACGAGTCCCTGCCGCTGGAAGAACGTTTCGAAGCCCGGCTGAAGCTGGCGGAACTGCCGCGTTCGTCGTCCAAGACCCGCATCCGTAACCGGTGCCTGGTGACTGGCCGTCCGCGCGCCTACTACCGCAAGCTGAAGATGAGCCGGATCTCCCTGCGTGACCTCGGGTCGCATGGGCTGATCCCCGGCCTCGTCAAGTCGAGCTGGTAGGGGAGGTCGAGAGATGGTCAACGATCCCATCGGCGATCTGATCGCCCGCATCAAGAACGCCGCCGTCCGCGGTCGCTCGACGGTGAAGACGCCCGCCTCGAAGATGCGCGCGCGGCTCCTCGACGTGCTCACCGACGAGGGCTACATCCGCGGCTACCACCTGGTGGAAACGCCGGGGGCCTTCCCGGAATTCGAGATCGAGCTGAAGTACTTCGATGGCGCCCCCGTCATCGTGGAGATCAAGCGCGTCTCGAAGCCCGGCCGCCGCGTCTATTCGTCGATCAAGGACCTGAAGCCGATCAAGAACGGCCTCGGAATCTCGATCCTGTCGACGCCCAAGGGCGTCATGTCGGACACCTCCGCGCGTGACGCGAACGTGGGCGGCGAAGTCCTCTGCCGGGTCTACTGATATGTCTCGTATCGGAAAGAAGGCGATCGCCATCCCCGCCGGGGTGACGGTCACGGTCGAAGGCCAGACGGTCACGGTGAAAGGCCCCAAGGGGCAGCTTTCCTGGACGGTCGCCGAGGAGATCGAGGTCGCCCAGGCCAACGGCGAACTGACGCTGGCCAAGCGTGGCGAGGGCCAGCGGGCCCAGGCCATGTGGGGCCTGTCGCGCAGCCTGGTGGCCAACATGGTCACCGGCGTCACCACCGGCTTCGAGCGCACGCTGGAGCTGGTTGGCGTGGGCTACCGCGCGGCGATGAAGGGCCAGGCGCTCTCCATGCAGCTGGGCTTCAGCCACGACGTCGACATCCCGGCGCCGGCGGGCATCACCTTCGCCACGCCCAAGCAGACCGAGATCAGGATCTCGGGCATCGACAAGCAGGCGGTCGGCGAAACCGCCGCCCGCATCCGCCGCATCCGTCCGCCGGAGCCCTACAAGGGCAAGGGCGTGCGCTACGCCGGCGAGCAGGTCCGCCGCAAGGAAGGCAAGAAGAAGTAGGTCATGGCCCTTTCCACCCGAGACTCCTCGCACAAGCGCGCGCAACGGGTGCGCACGCGGCTGCGCAAGCTGGCCAACGGGCGTCCGCGCCTGTCGGTCTTCCGCTCGTCCAAGAACATCTACGCCCAGGTCATCGACGATGAGCGCGGCGTGACGCTGGCCGCCGCCTCGACGCTGGAAGGCGACGAGAAGGCCAAGAAGGGCGCTGACCGGGACGCCGCCGCGCGGGTGGGCGCGCTGGTGGCCCAGCGGGCCATCGAAAAGGGCGTCAAGGACGTGGTCTTCGACCGCGGCGGCTATCTCTATCACGGTCGGGTGAAGGCGCTGGCGGATGCCGCGCGTGAAGCCGGCCTGAACTTCTAAGGAACCGAGAGATGGCTCGCAGAGACGACAACCGCGGCGGTCGCAGCAATCGCGAAGAAGAACGCGACAGCGACATCGTCGAGAAGCTGGTGCACATCAACCGCGTCGCGGCGACCGTGAAGGGGGGCCGCCGGTTCTCCTTCGCCGCCCTGATGGTGGTGGGCGACCAGAAGGGCCGCGTGGGCTTCGGTCACGGCAAGGCGCGTGAAGTGCCGGAAGCCATCCGCAAGGCCACCGAGGAAGCCAAGAAGACCATGATCCGCGTGCCGCTCCGCGAGAGCCGCACCCTGCACCACGACGGCAATGGCCGCTGGGGCGCGGGCAAGGTGATGGTCCGCTCGGCGCCTCCGGGCACCGGCGTCATCGCCGGCGGTCCGATGCGCGCGGTGCTGGAAACCCTGGGCGTGCAGGACGTGGTCGGCAAGTCGGTCGGCTCGTCCAACCCCTACAACATGGTGCGCGCGACCTTCGAGGCCCTGAAGGCCCAGAGCTCGCCCCGCCAGGTCGCGGCCAAGCGCGGCAAGAAGGTCTCCGACGTCATCGGCCGCCGCGCCGACGGCGCCCAGACGCCCTCTGCCGACAACATGGCCGCCGACACCGCTGACGCCGAAGGATAAGCGAGATGGCCACCGTAACTGTTCGCCAGACCGGCAGCCCGATCCGCCGCAAGAAGGGCCAGCGCGCGACCCTGGTCGGCCTGGGCCTCAACCGCCCCGGCCGCGTCTCCACGCTTGAGGACACCCCCTCGGTGCGCGGGATGATCGCCAAGGTCGCCCACATGGTCGAGGTGGTCGAGTAAGACCTATCCCTCCCCTTCATGGGGAGGGCGACTCGCGAAGCGAGCGGGGTGGGGCTGACGCCCAGGCCCCACCCGTCTCGCGCTTCGCGCGATCCACCCTCCCCATGAAGGGGAGGGAAACATCAGCCGAGTCGGGGCCTTGCCCCGGCGCCATATCTCCAAGGAGAGGCACATGACCAAGCTCAACGAACTTTCCCCCCGTGAAGGCTCCACCAAGGGCCGCATGCGCGTGGGCCGCGGTCCGGGCTCCGGCAAGGGCAAGACCGCCGGCCGCGGCGTGAAGGGCCAGAAGGCCCGCACCGGCGTCTCGATCGCCGGCTTCGAAGGCGGCCAGATGCCGCTGCACATGCGCATGCCCAAGCGCGGCTTCAACAACATCAATCGCCTGGACTTCGCCGAGGTGAACCTGTGGCGCCTGGAGCAGGCGATCGCCGCCGGCAAGCTCGACGCCAAGAAGGCCATCGACGCCGACGTGCTGATCGCCGCCGGTGTGGTCCGCCGCAAGAAGGACGGCCTGCGCCTGCTGGGCAAGGGCGAGCTGAAGTCGAAGATCAACATCACCGTCCATTCCGCCTCCGCCTCGGCCGTGGCCGCGGTGGAAAAGGCCGGCGGTTCGGTCACCACCACCAAGAAGGAAGCCCCGGCCGCCGAGGCCTGAGCGCGCTTGCGACCATTCCGCCCTCGCAACTGGGGGCGGCGTGTCCTATCTGGTTGAGACCTTGAGTCAGGGGATCTGGTGAATGGCTTCGGCCGCTGAACAACTCGCAGCCAATCTGAACGTCGAGGCCTTCTCCAAGGCCACGGAGCTGCACAAGCGCCTGATCTTCACCCTGGTGGCGATGATCGTCTATCGGATCGGCTGCTACGTGCCGATCCCCGGCATCGACATCGCCAAATTCGCCCAGGCCTTCTCCGGCCAGGCGAACGGCATCCTTGGCATGTTCAACATGTTCTCCGGCGGCGCCGTGCGGAACATGGCGGTCTTCGCGCTGAACGTGATGCCCTACATCTCGGCCTCGATCATCGTGCAGCTCCTGGGCACGGTCTATCCGCCCTGGGAGAAGCTCAGGAAGGAAGGCGGCGAAGCGGGGCGCAAGACGCTCAACCAGTATACCCGCTACCTCACCGTGGTGCTGGCGCTGTTCCAGTCGTTCGGCATCGCCATGGGCCTGCAGAGCGGCGGCATCGCCGACAATCCCGGCGTCTTCTTCACCCTCACCACGGTGGCGACGCTCACCGGCGGCACCATGTTCCTGATGTGGCTGGGCGAGCAGATCACCAGCCGCGGCGTCGGCAACGGCGTCTCGCTGATCATCTTCGCCGGCATCGTCGCGGTCTTCCCGCGCTATATCGCCCAGGCCTTCGCGCTCGCCCGCACGGGGGCGATGAACGGCGGAGCGCTCTTCGTGATCCTGGCCCTGGTGATCGCGGTCACCATGGCCATCGTGTTCATGGAACGCTCGCAGCGGCGGCTCCTGGTGCAGTACCCCAAGCGCCAGGTGGGCAACCGGATGTTCGGGGGCGACACTTCCTTCCTGCCGTTGAAGATCAACACCTCCGGCGTCATCCCGCCGATCTTCGCGTCGTCGCTGCTGCTGCTGCCGACGACATTGATCGGCCTGTTCGCCAACACCAACCTGCCCGGCTGGCTGCAGTGGCTGCCGGGCGCCGTGGCCCAGTTGCAGCACGGCCGGCCGGCCTTCATCGTCCTCTACGGCGCGCTGATCATCTTCTTCTGCTTCTTCTACACCTCCGTGGTGTTCAATCCGGAGGACACCGCGGAGAACCTGCGCAAGTACGGCGGCTTCATGCCCGGCATCCGTCCCGGCAAGCGCACCGCCGAGTACCTCGACTTCGTGCTGACCCGCATCACGGTGATCGGCGCCGCCTATATCGCCGCGGTCTGCCTGCTGCCGGAGGCGCTGATCGGCGCCTTCAACATGCCGTTCTACATGGGCGGCACCTCGGTGCTGATCGTGGTCAGCGTCACCATGGACACGGTGACCCAAATCCAGTCACACCTCCTGGCGCACCAGTACGAAGGGCTGATCAGGAAGTCGAAGCTGCGGGGCAACCGCGGGCGCTAGACGCGGGAAGCATCGCCGCGCCCCGCCAAGAGGGCCGGTGACGGGAGGGCTGATGAATCTGATCCTGTTCGGGCCGCCGGCGGCGGGGAAGGGCACTCAGGCCAAGCGCCTGGTGGACGCCCGCAAGATGGTCCAGCTTTCCACCGGCGACATGCTGCGCGCCGCCATCGCCTCGGGCTCCGAGCTCGGCCAGCGGGTCTCCGGGATCATGGAGCGGGGCGACCTCGTCTCCGACGAGATCGTCGTCGAGCTGATCGAGCAGCGGCTGCCCCAGGCCGACGCGGCCGGCGGGGCGATCTTCGACGGCTTTCCCCGCACCCTGGCCCAGGCCCAGGCGCTGGACGCCATGCTGGAACACCGCGGCTCGCACATCGACCTGGTCATCCGCCTCAAGGTCGACGACGAGGCCCTGATGAAGCGGATCGCGGGCCGCTACGCCGAAAGCGGCCGCCCCGACGACAATCCGGACAGCTTCAAGGTGAGGCTCGACGCCTACAACACCCAGACCGCGCCCTTGCTCCCCTACTACCAGGGCCAGAAGAAGCTGGTGGAGCTCGACGGCATGGGCTCCGTGGACACCGTCGCCAAGGCCATCGACGGGGCGCTGAAGGCGTCGGGCTAGCAGGATGCAAGGCCGTTGCCCACCGAGTCCGGATATATGACCAAAGACCATCGGCGGGCGCCGAGCGGTGACCTGGAGGCCGCCGTCGAGGCCGCCATCGCCGACCATCGCGCCGGGCGCCTTGTCGAAGCCGAGAGGCTTTATATCGAAATTCTCCACGCCGCGCCGCAGAGCCTGAAGGCCTCGCGCAACCTGGCCTTGCTGCTTCTAAGCCGCGGCGAGATCGATCGCGCGTTACAGCTGCTCGAAGCGGCGATGGCGGCGGAGCCTGGAAACACGCGGGATGCGACGACCTATGTCCAGGCCCTGGCGCTTGCGAAAAGGTTCGAAGACGCCGAGCGCGCGCTGGTCGACCGAATGCAACGGACCAAGGCGCGCGACGCTCTGGAGGTGGGATTGCGCCGGGCCTGGGCCAGGTCTCTGGTTGAGCAGACCGAACTTGAGAGCGCCGAGGCGCAGCTAGTGAAGGTCGCCGCCCTGGCGCCCGAAGACCCGGATTCCAGTCTTGATCTCGGCGTCGTCCAGCTGAGCCTCGAACGCACGGAGAAGGCCGCGGCGAGCTTTGCGCGCGTCTTGCGGCTTCGTCCGGACCACCCGGTGGCGCTGACCAAAAGAGCCGTGGCCCTGCAGGCGCTCGGGCAATATGCCGATGCACTGGCGTGCGCCGACCAGGTTCCAGCACCGGTTCTGACGGCGGAGACGCTAAACGCCCGCAGCGACGCACTTCGCAATCTTGGCCGCTACGCCGAAGCTCGCGTTGCGGTGGACGCTGCGCTGGCGCTGCGTCCCGGCGACACCTCCACACAGTTCCGTCGCGCCATCCTGCGCCTGCTAGCCTGCGATTTCGAGGGCGGTTGGGTCGACTACGAGACGCGGTGGCGAGAGACGCGGTTCATCGCCGACGCCGCCGGTATAGTCGGCCCCGAGATCCGGGCGCGGCTCGACCTGAATCTCGGACCGGTGGATATCGACGGCCGTCGCATTTTGCTGGTCGGAGAGCAGGGCGTCGGCGACCAGATTATGTTCGCCAGCATGATCCCTGATTTGACCGCGATTGCCGCCGAGATCACCTGTGTCTGCGACGAGCGCCTTGTGGGTTTGTTCTCGGCCTCGTTCGAGGACGTGCGCTTCCTTAGCCCATCGACCCGGGGCCTCAGATTTTCGGACTTCGACAAGGTGGTTTCCATAGGAAGCCTCGGCCATTTGTTCCGCAACCGGATCGGTGACTTTCCAGGCACGCCTTATCTGACGACCCGTCACGATGTCCGCCAGGGTTGGGCGGCGCGGCTCGGGCCGCGAGCAGGCGCCAGGCGGATCGGCCTCTCTTGGCGGGGCGGCACGGTCAACACCAATGGGTCGCGACGCTCCATTCCGCTGACGCAGCTCGCCCCGGTGCTGGAGTTGGAGAACTGCGAGTTAGTAAGCCTGCAGTACGGCGAAGCAGGCGAGGAAGTGAGAGAAGCAAGCGCCATCCTTGGCCGAGAAATTCGTCTCTTCCCGAAGGCGGATATCGACCAGTTCGAAGCCTTGGCAAGCCTGATCGAAAATCTCGATCTCGTGGTTTCGGTGCAGACCGCCGTCGTGCATCTTGCCGGCGCGCTTGGAAAGCCGTGCATGACGATGGTGCCGTACAACGCCGAATGGCGCTATACGGCGAAGTCACCCGAAATGCCCTGGTACCGATCCGTCCGGCTTTTTCGCCAGTCTGAGCCTGATGTCTGGGCGCCTGTCATCGAACGCGTCGCGCAGACCCTGCGGAGCGGCGCCGAACCGGCGGAAGGGGCCAAGTCTTGACGCCACCTCACGTCCTCGATGCCTTCGTCAGCTACGACGGCCACGAGGTCGTGGCCTATCATGTTCTCTGTCAGAGCATCGTCGAACTGACTTTGCATCCGGTCCGCTTCACCCCGATCAACCTGGCGAACGGGGGGGGGCCTTCTACCCGCGCTACGAGACGTCGGACTACGCCGGCGAGTGGCGCGCCGCCTATGCGCGAACCATTGCGGCCAGAGGTTTCGACGCCATGAGGGCCTAGACGTAGGCGTCGATGGCCGCGAGGTGCGGCGCGACTTCGGTAGGCGTCAGGAAGGAGCCGGTGAAGCTGTTCTTCGCCAGCGTCACGAGGTCGCCTCGGCTTAGGTTCAGCGCCTGCGCCGTCTGGATCCAGTTCTCGCCCAGATAGCCACCGAAATAGGCTGGGTCGTCGGAATTGACGGTGGCGCGCAGGCCCAGGTCCAGCATCCGCTTCAGGGGATGCCGCGTCAGGTCGTTCACCACGCAGAGCTTCAGGTTGGAGAGCGGGCAGACCGTCAGCGTCATGCCGGAGCCTGCCAGGCGGGTCACGAGGTCCGGATCCTCCAGCGCGCGGTTGCCGTGGTCGATGCGGTCGACCCCCAGCACGTCCAGCGCCTCCCAGACATATTCCGGCGGGCCCTCCTCGCCGGCGTGGGCCACCAGTTTCAAGCCCTGGGCGCGGGCACGCTGGTAGACCCGGGCGAACTTGGAAGGCGGATGGCCCACCTCCGAGGAATCCAGGCCCACCGCGGCGATCTGGCCGAGGTAGGGCCCGGCCGCCTTCAGGGTCTCGAAGGCGGCGTCCTCGTCCAGATGACGCAGGATGCACATGATCAGCTTCGAGGTGACGCCGAGGGACTTTTCCGCCTCCGCCATGCCCGTCAACAGGCCGTCGATGGCCACCGAGAAGGGCAGACCCCGGTCGGTGTGGGTCTGCGGGTCGAAGAACAGCTCCACATGCCGGCAGCCATCGGCCGCCACCCGGCGGAAGTAGGCCGTGGCCAGGTCGTGGAAGTCCTGCTCGGTCATCAGCACGCCGGCGCCCTGGTAGTAGATGTCCAGGAAGTCCTGCAGGTTGGAAAACGCGTAGGCCGCGCGCACGGCCTCCACCGTGGCGAAGGGCAGGGCCACCCTGTTGCGCCGGGCGAGCTCGAACATCAGCTCCGGCTCCAGGCTGCCTTCGATGTGCAGGTGCAGCTCGGCCTTGGGCAGGCCCGCGATGAAGTCGGCGTCGGCGGTCATGCAAGGCTTGTCCGGTCCTGGAGCCCGGTTCGTCAAGCGCCAGCCTCGCCGTCCCGCTCCTCTCCCGGGCGCGGCAGCGCCGCGGGAGAGGTTGGGAGAGGGCGGCGCAGCGGTCGGGCCTGTCAGGGCGTTGGACCCGGAAGGCGCATCCGGAGCTTGACGACGACGCCAGATGTTCTATATTTGTTCTCATGAACTCTGCGGTAGTGGGTCAGTTTGAATTTCGCAGGCTGGCGATGAACAGAGCGGCGAACACCAGGGCCACGATGAGCCCGGCCACGCCGGCCGCACCGATGGCGCTGGAGAGCGCCGTGAGCCCGACTCCAAGAACGACCAAAGTGAGGGCGGCTGGAAAGCCCAAGCCCTTACGGTTTCCCCATGTGCGACCGCCGAGCAGGAGCGCCAGGACGCAGATCAAGCCGATGGCAGCGACAATGCCCACCTCTAGCCTTGTGCCTTCTTGTAGGACGCGGGCCGGTTTGGCTTCGCGTCAGCAGCCTCCACAATAGCTACCAAGTCGGCCATTTCCCAAAGCCGCTCTGTCACCCCAGCCGCCATGGCCGGGGTCGTCCGCAGGGTCTTATGGATGCGCACGAAATTATAGTAGGCGAAGTGGAGCGCGATGGCGTTGACGTGAGCCTCCACCTTCTTCGAGAAGCCGTTCGTCAGGCGCGTGAAGCGCCGCATGTGCATCCGCATGGTCAGGTTCTGGCGCTCCACATAGGACGTGTTCACCTGCCCCATGTCAGGGTTCCCCATGACAGCGCTGCTGCTCGTCGAGAGCAGGCGCGGCGGGCTATAGCGGCGCGCGCCATCGGGCGCGGTCCCGTAGATTTTCACCAGCTGGGCATAGTCGACGTCGCCATCGAAGGCCCGAAAGGCTGCGTTTTGATAGGCGGGCAGGCCGTCTGAGGTAAGTTGGAAGCGCCCGGTTATCCTACTGCGAACGTCGCTCAGGAACTCGTAGGCGTAGCCCGCGTCGCGTCCGCCTACGAGGACGGAGAAGACCAGCTTCGTGTCGGCGTCAATGGCGGTCCAGGTCCAGGTATCGCCCGCGCCCTCGGGCGCAGCCTTGGCGCTCCCGACGTTCTTGGCCTTGGCGTAGGTGAAGCTCCAGATTTCGTCCACCTGCACCTGCGCGCAGGTCAGGTTGCGGAACTTCCGGTCCTGATAGGCACCAAGGGCGGCGCCGGCGTCGTTCAGAAGTTTCGAGACTGTGTTCTTCGAGGCCCCGGTCACGCGGGTGATCGCCCGTATCGACATGCCTTCGCAGAGCAGTTGCAGGATGTGAGCCCGTTGCGCTTGTGAGAGCTTGTTCATGGATTACAACATAACGATTAATGCATATCGGTCAAGCACAAAGGTCAGTTAGAACGCGAGTCCGATCAAGGCCTTGACCTGTATGGGAAAAGGGCTTGACGGAGTTGTGATTTTGGCTAGAATTCCAGAGTGGCGCCCAGGCCGGGAGTGGAACCCGGATCTCCACCTTAGCAGGGCTGGTGCTCTATCCTTTGAGCTACCTGGGCTTCACGTGACGGGCCACCAGACCCAGCGCCAGGGGCGGCTACCCCCGGCACCAGGTCCGGTGTTCAGTCGCTGCTTACGGGCCGGTTGACCACGGCAGGCCCCCCTTCAAGACGGATTGATATTGCAACCCAGCGGTCCCCTTTCGGGGCCGCTGGCCTGCACTGTATAGACGTGGTTACCGGCCAGCACAAGCGCTGGCGTTTGTCGCCGTGCATGATGCACACACGCTGGATTGATATCAGTCCCGCCATCCGCTACAACGCCGTCATCAACGGACGTGGGTAGCCGACCATGGACGACTTCGAAGCCTTCACGCGCGACCGCATAGGTCGCCTCCGCACCGAGGCGGACGCCCTCGAAAAGACTCTCAAGGAGTACGTGAGCGCGCGCGCACGCAAGGAAGGCGCGACGCGACGCTCGGGCGGCGATAACCCGCGCTCGGGGGCGTTCGGCGTCATCATGGAGGCCATCGCGGCGGCCGGTCCGGAAGGCCTGACCCTAGATCAGATGATCGACGCCGCCGCAGAGGGCGGCTTTGAGGTGAAGCGGAACACGCTCCGCTCTCAGATCTGGTCGGCCAAAAATGACGGCGCGGTCGAGCAGGTGAAAACCGGTGTCTACCGTGCGCCTGCGATACCTGGGCTCGGCAGCGGACGCATGGCGTTCAGCACCGATCTAGATGACGATATGCCGGAACCGGTGGGCGGCTTTTCCAGCGCGCCGCCGCGACGTTCGCCAGCGGAGGACTTCAAGGGGGTGAAAATTCCCAGGGAAGACTTCACCGCCGATCTGGACGACGAAATTCCGTTCTAATCGGGGTTCCAGCGCTTCGCGGCGGCCTTCTTCGCAATGGCCGAGCGTTCCTCTGGCGACAGCTTTGCCGCCCGCGCAGCGCCGCCCTTTAGACCGCCGCGCTGGCCTAGCTCTGCCATCTGCGATGGAGGCTGGGCAACCGGGTCGCGGGGCGCGTCGCCCGCGACTATGTCCACGATCCGGCGCGCGAGCTGGTTGGAATCCTTGGGGCGAGAAGGCCGCTTCATGCGCGACACGCTGCCCGCGCCCGGCGGCGCGGGTCAAGAGCTGGGATTTTCAAACTGACCCACTACCAACTCTGCCGACCCGCGTCCCGCGATGCTCGCCGACATGGGCGCCTGCGCCTATCGTCTGGGCATGGCGTTCGGCGCCGAGGCTGAGCGATCGGTGGCGCTGGCCGACAAGCTTCAGTACGTCCAGCTGTTCGAGCGCTGTTTCTTCGCCGTGCGCGTGGGCATCGCCCTGGAGCTGCGCCTCAGGCGCGAAGGCCGCTGGGAGGCGGCGCGCGCCGGCCGCGAGGACCGGGATAGCCCCGCCGACCGCGCCGAACGGGATCCGCCCGAGGACGAGCGGCCCGAAGCCTTCGAGCCCGAACGGCCGGCGCTCTACACCGAGGGCGACCGCGACCGCGAGGCCGAACGCGCGACCCTGCCCCTGTTGCTCGACACCCTTCAGGGCGTCGCGGCCGACGCCGCCGCCCTGCCGGGCCCGCCGCCCGCGGAACTCCCGACCTTGCGCGATCTGCTGGCGCGGTACGCCTCCGACACGGCCGAGCCGCCCGCTGCAACCCCCGGCCAGACATACCGCGCCCGCCTCGCATCCTCGACGGCGGCCGTGCCCGGTCAGGGTGGCTTTGCGGGTCTCCTGACACGTCCCGCCGACCGACCATCGCGCGGCGGCGCGCCTTCGCCGTCCCGCCCCGCGACCGGTCCGCCGTCCGGCTGACCGCCAGGGCTCGATCGGGTTCCAGATGTCGCGGCCGACCCCCCGCATCTCTCGTCCTTGTCGGGGCGGGGGGCGGAGAGGCGCGCCCGACGGCCGGGCTGGGCGAGCCGCCGCCGGATGTCGGTCAAGGGTTGGGAGGCGGACTTTGGCCTGACGCCCCAAACGGACGCCGGCAATCTCGGCATCGGGGGAAAGCGGACGCTGCGCGGACCAGCGCCAGGGCGACGGCGCCCCGCGCATCAACGGGCCTCCAGGTCGAGCCCATGCGGCAAGCAGAGGTTATGGCGGCTGCGGCGCGATACTATGCGGCCTTGGGCGCAACCCCACCCGGCTGGCTGTCGAAAACCTCCAGCCGTGCGGGGCGGGTCTGCGTATCGTCGCCCTGGAGGTGGTTCAGCAGGTAGTGGACGGCCTCGACGATCTCGGTCGGCGTGTAGGGCTTGGGCAGCGATCCGACGGCCGCGGTCTGCGCCGAGCTGGCGCGACTGCTCTGGCCGCTGATGAAGAGGACAGGGATCCCCATCGCGGAGAGGTCCCGGGCCAGGGCGATGCCGTCATCGCGGCCCTGGAGCTCGATGTTCACCAACGCCAGGTGAGGTTTGCCCTGCTTCGCTGCGACGATGGCGTCCTCGTGACGGCCGGTCAGGTCCATGACCTCGTAACCAGCCTCCTCCAGGGCGTCCGCAAGGGTCATGGCCGTGAGTGTGTCGTCCTCGACGATCAGGAGGGTCTTTCTCAGGGCCGGCGGCTTACCCGTCTTCATGGCTGGTTTCCTTTGAATCCAAGCGCGCCGACGTCGACCTAGGCGGGGCGCTTGATCGGTTGGAGGCCCTCGGCCGTGGTTGCGGCGTCTTCGACCAGGGCGATCTGGTTATGCGTGATGGCCACACGCGTTCCGGGGTGCGCCGGATCGGTCTGCGCGGTGGCCTGCAGTTGCGCCGCCAGCGCCTGGACGATGCTCGTACCCAGACCGATGCGCACGGGCTCAGCCGGCATGCCGACGCCATCGTCCGCCACCGACAACGCCCAGTTCGGTCCGTGGACCTGGCAGTCGACGACGATCTTGCCGGCGCGACCGTCCGGGAAGGCGTGTTTCAGGGCGTTGATGACGAGTTCCGTGACGATCAGGCCCAGGCTCACCGACACCCGATCGTCGACGATCCCGTTCGTGCCGGTCACCGACAGCGAAATGTGTTCGCTATCGGCGATCATCGACGCCGCGATGCTGTCGCACAGGTTCGCGAAATAGGTCTTCAGCTCCACGGTGCGTTCACCGGACCCGGCGAGCTGGCGCTCCAGCGCCGCGATGGACATCACGCGGTTATGGGCGTCCTTCAGGTGACCGCGCGTTTCCTCCGACTGGGTCTTCTTGGCGTTCTGCAACAAGACGCTGGCGATGATCTGGAGGCTGTTGGCGACCCGGTGGCGGACCTCCTGGAGCAGGACCAGGTTCTGGCGAAGGGCATCGTCCTTGACCTTTGCGTCGGCGCGGGCGTCGGTCACGTCGGTGACCGCCATGAGGACCCGCACGTTCTCCAGGTCGAGATAGACCAGCTTCTGGGCGTGAATGACTAGGGAGCGCGTGGCGAGCCCCGGCCTCTTCAGGTCCATCTCGTAAGCTGCGATCTTCGCAGTGCCGGCCATGGTCGCGGTCAGCAGGGAGCGCAGTTGCGGAGCCGACCATTCCCCGTCGCCAAGCGCCGATAGCTGGCTTCCCTTTGCGGCCGCCGCATCGACCTCGAATGTCTCGCTGAAGGAGTCGCTGCTGGCGACGATGTTGAGGTTACCGTCGAGAAGCAGCAGCGGGCCCTGGGAGGACACGACGACGGCCATAGTCAGGCTTAGAGCGGCCTCTTCGGAACGACTCGGCGGTTGGGCAGCCATGGCTGACCCTTCAAGAGAAATGGAGGCTCGCGCAGCGAAAGCCGTACCCACCGGAATTTTCAGAGGACTAGGGACCGATTGCGGTCTCGCTCGCTGTATATAACACAATTGGGGGCGATCCGTTGCATGATTGAGTATTGATGGCCCCGCGATCAGAATCGCAACCCTGCGGAAACTCGCCTAACTCAAGCGAGAGGCCCCCCTATCCGGCTGACCGCCAGGGCTCGATCAGGTTGCACATGCCGCGGCCGACCCCGCATCTCTGGTCCTCGTTGGGACGAAGGGCGGAGAGGCGCGCCCGACGGCCGGGCTGGGCGAGCCGCGGCCGGGATGTCGGCCCAGGGTGGACAACCTTCATAGCTTCGACAGCTAGCGCACCGCCTCACGCTGCACCGCTGCCGGAGCGGCGGCCGTCGCGTCATCGCTGGCGCTCAGCGCCGCGCCCTCAAGCTCGGCCGGCGCGGGGGGTTCGTAAATGGCCTCGAGCCTTTCGAACATCTCCGGCGTCACCTCCATGACGAAGGTCTCGCCCTTGGCGGTGTTCCGGTGGGCGACGCGGGCGCGGCGGACCGCCTGCGGCGCGTCGACGAAGTGCCACTGCAGCGACAGGCTCTTCGCCTCGGCGATCTGGCGGATGCGCTCCCGGTCGGCCCGCCGCATGGCGCCGGTGTCGAGGACCACCGAGCTCCCGGCGGCAAGCACGGCCTCGGCGGTGGACCAGATCAGTGCGTTGCAGCGGCTAAGGCGCTCCAGCATCCAGGCGAACTCGATGGGACCCTGGAGGTCGGAGCCGAACAGGCGCGCGCCCCATTCGTCGAGGACGAAGGCGACCGCGTTCTCGCGGCGGGCCAAGGCGTGGGCGTAGGTGGTCTTCCCCGCGGCGCACGGCCCGAAGACGACGTGAAGGGTGGCTCGCAAGACGCGGCCTCCTCCCTTGAAGCTCGGGAGCAAGGCGGCGGCCCCCTTGGCGCGTGCAACGGCTCAGCTTGATCTTCGTTCCCCGCGGGCCTGCTCCGACCGGTCGAAGCTCCGCTCAGGGCCGAAAGCCGCCGCCCCGCCTACCGCGCCACCGCCATGCCCTTCGCCTTCACCACGACGCCGCCCTTCATCACGAAGGGCACGTGCTCCAGCACCGTCACGTCCTTCAGCGGGTCGGCGTCGACGGCGATGAGGTCGGCGTAGCGGCCAGCCTGCACCGAGCCGATGTCGGCGGTGTCGCCGATCAGGTCGGCGGCGTTCCAGGTGGCCGCCTTGATGGCCTCCATGGGCGGCATGCCGGCGTCGACGAGCAGCTTGAACTCCTGGGCGTTCTCCCCGTGGGCGGACATGCCGAAAGTGTCGGTGCCGAAGGCGATCTTCACCCCGGCCGCATAGGCGTTGTCCATGTTTTTCAGCATGTAGGGGACCACCGTCAGCGCCTTCTGGACGGTGGAGGGGTTGAGGTCCTCCGGGTGCGCCCGGGCGTGCTCGACCACCTTGGAACCCACCAGCATGGTGGGCACGAAATAGGCGCCGTGCGCCTTGAACAGCTTGTAGCTCTCGGCGTCGGCGTAGGTGCCGTGCTCGATGGAATCGACGCCCAGCGCCAGGGTGTGGTCGATGGCGGCCTTGCCGTGGGCGTGGGCGGCGACCTTCATGCCCAGCGAATGGGCGGTGTCGATCACCGCCTTGATCTCGTCGTCGGCCATCAGCTGCAGCCTGGGGTCGTCGCCGATCGACATTACCCCGCCCGACGGCATGATCTTGATCAGGTCAACGCCCTCGCGCCGCAGCCGCCGCACCGTGCGCCGCGCCGCCTCGGGGCTGTCGATCAGGTTATCGCCCCAGCCGGGATGCTGCAGCTCGGGATCGAGGCCGTTGGCGGCGTCGCCGTGGCCGCCGGTGGGGCCCAGGGGCGTTCCGGCCACCCACATGCGCGGGCCCGGGACCACGCCGGCCTTGATGGCGTTCTTCAGGGCCACCACGACGCCGGTCTCGCCGCCCACGTCGCGCACCGCCGTGAAGCCCGCCATCAGGGTGTTGCGCGCGTTGACCACCGCGTCGATCTCGTCGTCGTAGCCGGTGCGGGTGAGCGCGGTGTGGATCGGGTCGCCCTTGTGGAAACTCTGGGTGATGTGGACGTGGTCGTCGATCAGCCCGGGCAGGACGGTGGAGCTGGACAGGTCGATCACCTCGGCGCCCGCGGGCCCGGTGAAGCCCGCCTCGACGCCGGTGATCCGGTCGTCATGCACCAGGATGGTGACCTTCTCCCGCGGCGCCGCGCCGGTGCCGTCGATCAGGCGCCCGGCGTGGATGGCCAGGTCCTTGGCGCTGGCCGCCGAGGCCAGGACCGTGAGCAGGGCGGCCAGTCCCGCCGTCGCCGCCAAGCCGTTGCGCAATGCCATGCTGAAGCTCCCCCGAATCGTCGCGCTAGGTGAGGGCGCCCCCCGGCTGGGCGCAAGGCCCCCGAATATGGGGCGATTGCCATGCGGGGCGTCTTCATGCTTTCCTTAACCGCCCCAGGGCAGAGTCCCCGGGGTCTTAGGCGTACGGACGCGGGCGGGGCATGGCCTTGCGCCCGCCCTTTTCCGTTCATAAATGGGCGTTTCCGTTGTTGACGGAGCCGCACCGATCCCTATAACGGAGCGCTTCCGCGAATGAGCGCGAAGGACGAACCGGCTTGACCTACGGGGCGAGGGGCCGGGGCGCCGTTCGCGCTTCTCTTGCGTGACCAGGAGAGACTGAAACGTGGCCCGTATCGCTGGCGTCAATATTCCGACCAACAAGCGCGTGGTGATCGCGCTGCAGTACATCCATGGCATTGGTCCGGCGAAGGCCCGGGACATCGTCCAGAAGGTGGGCATCGAGGATGCCCGGCGCGTCAATCAGCTGACCGACCAGGAAGTGCTGCAGATCCGCGAGACCATCGACCGGGACTTCACCGTCGAGGGCGACCTGCGCCGCGAGACCGCGGTCAACATCAAGCGCCTGATGGACCTGGCCTGCTACCGCGGCCTGCGCCACCGCAAGGGCCTGCCGGTCCGCGGCCAGCGCACCCACACCAACGCCCGCACCCGCAAGGGTCCCGCCAAGCCGATCGCCGGCAAGAAGAAGTAAGAGAGCGTCTCGATGGCCAAGGAACCGGGTCGCGTCAAACGCCGCGAACGTAAGAACATCACCTCGGGCGTGGCGCATGTGAACGCCTCGTTCAACAACACCATGATCACCATCACCGACGCCCAGGGGAACACCATCTCCTGGTCGAGCGCCGGCATGATGGGCTTCAAGGGTTCGCGCAAATCGACGCCCTACGCCGCCCAGATGGCCGCCGAGGACGCGGGCCGCAAGGCCGCCGAGCACGGCGTCAAGACGCTGGAAGTCAACGTCTCGGGCCCGGGTTCGGGCCGCGAGTCGGCGCTTCGCGCCCTGCAGGCCGTCGGCATGACCATCACCACCATCCGCGACGTGACCCCCATCCCGCACAACGGCTGCCGGCCGCCAAAGCGCCGGCGCGTCTAGAGTTAGAAGTACCCCATTCCCTGCGCCGGACCCGCGTTGGCGGCCGGCGATCCTGCGTTTTCGAGGGACACCCATCCGTGATCGAACGAAATTGGAACGAGCTTATCCGTCCCGAGAAGCCGCAAATCGAGACCGGCGCCGACGCGAACCGTAAGGCGCGTCTGGTCGCTGAACCCCTCGAGCGCGGTTTCGGCGTGACGCTGGGCAACAGCCTGCGCCGCGTGCTGCTGTCCTCGCTGCAAGGCGCCGCCGTGACCGCGGTGCAGATCGACGGCGTGGTGCACGAGTTCTCGTCGCTGGAAGGCGTCCGCGAGGACGTCGTCGACATCGTGCTGAACATCAAGCAGCTCGCCGTGCGCATGCATGCCGAGGGGCCGAAGCGCATGACGCTGCGGGCCACCGGCCCCGGCGCGGTGACCGCCAGCCAGATCGAGGCCCCCTCGGACATCGAGATCCTGAACGGCGACCACGTGCTCTGCACGCTGGACGACGGCGCCCAGGTGCGCATGGAGTTCACCGTCCAGACCGGCAAGGGCTATGTCCCCGCCGAGATGAATCGTCCGGAGGACGCGCCCATCGGCCTGATCGCCGTCGACGCCCTCTATTCCCCGGTCAAGCGCGTCGCCTACCGCGTCGAGCCCACCCGCCAGGGCCAGAGCCTCGACTACGATAAGCTGATCATGGAAGTGGAGACCAACGGCGCGGTCACCCCGGTGGACGCCGTGGCCTACGCCGCGCGCATCCTGCAGGACCAGCTGCAGATCTTCATCACCTTCGAAGAGCCGAAGAAGAAGGTCGAGGGCGAGGCCAAGCCGGAGCTGCCATTCAACCCGGCGCTGCTCAAGAAGGTCGACGAGCTGGAGCTCTCGGTCCGTTCGGCCAACTGCCTGAAGAACGACAACATCGTGTACATCGGCGACCTGATCCAGAAGACCGAGGCCGAGATGCTGCGCACCCCGAACTTCGGCCGCAAGTCCTTAAACGAAATCAAGGAAGTGCTGGCCGGCATGGGCTTGCACCTCGGCATGGACGTGCCCAACTGGCCGCCCGAGAACATCGAGGAACTGGCCAAGAAGTTCGAAGACCAGATGTAGAAAGCTACCGCGCCGACTCCGGGGCCGCGATCCGCGGCTTAAGGGCCCGATGAAGCCGCGCCTGCGGTGGAGAGCTCCGGCGCATCGCTACGACCCAGGCGGGAGCAGGCTGGGATTTGGTTAGGCAGGACGACTTCCCAAGGGATCGGGAACGTCCTCGGTGGGCCAAGCGCCCCGGGAGACAATGAGATGCGTCACGGTTCCGCGCACCGCAAACTGGGTCGGACCACCGCCCACCGGACGGCCATGTTCGCCAACATGGCGGCCAGCCTGATCAAGCACGAGCAGATCGTGACCACGCTTCCCAAGGCCAAGGAGCTACGGCCCTTCGTCGAGAAGCTGGTGACCCTGGGCAAGCGCGGCGACCTGCATGCCCGCCGCCAGGCGATCAGCCAGGTCCGCGACGTGGAGCAGGTGGGCAAGCTGTTCGCCGTGCTGGGCCCGCGCTACGCAGAGCGCAACGGCGGCTACATCCGCGTGCTGAAGGCGGGCTTCCGCCACGGCGACAACGCGGCCATGGCGGTGATCGAGTTCGTCGACCGCGACCCAGCCGAAAAGGGCAAGGACTCGGGCCCGGTGGCCGAGGCCTACGCCGACTAGGCGGCGCCGAGGCGCTGAAATTCCGAAGCCCCGGAGTGATCCTCCGGGGCTTTTGTCATGGCCAAGGTTTCCGCCACGCAGCGCCCGCGGCGACCGACTTGACGATATAATTGCAATATGTGTTAAATATTGCCGGCTCGTGGAAGGAGTTCGGCATGGCGCACCCCACCTTCACCCCCGCGGTCTTCTACAAGGACCCCATGGCCGCTCTGAAGTGGCTGGAGGCGGCCTTCGGCTTCGAGGTCACGAGCCTGGTCACCGACGGCGAGGGGCGGCTGGCGCACTCGGAAATAACCTTCCGCGGCGGGGCGGTGAATATCGGCGGTGAGTGGGAGAGCGCCGAGATCGTCGGCCCGGCGCGCATGCGCAGCCCGGCGACGGTGGAGGGGGTCAACACCCAGTTCGTGCGCGTCCACCTGGAGGACGGCTTGGATGCGCATTGCGAACGGGCCAGGGCCGCGGGCGCGCGCATCCTGGACGAGCCGCAGGAGCAGTTCTACGGAGCGCGGACCTATCGCGCCATGGATCCCGAGGGCCACGTCTGGAACTTCAGCCAGGAGGTGCGGGTGGTGAGCAGCGAGGAGATGGAGGCCGCCACCGGGCTGAAGATCCGCACCTCGCTGGCCGAGGTACGGTGATCCCCGAGCCTGCGCCCCATGAGCTCGACCGCACCCTGGCCGCGCTCGCCGACCCGCACCGGCGCCAGGTGGTCGATCTGCTGAGCCTCGGCCCCCGCGCCGCGGGCGACCTGGCCCGGGAACTCTCGCTGTCGCCGCCCGCCATGAGCCGGCACTTGAGGACCCTGCGCGAGAGCGGCCTGGTGGAAGAGAGCCATCCGACCTTCGATGCGCGGGTGCGCATCTACGCCCTGAGGCCCGAACCCATGGCAAACCTGTTGCGCTGGCTGGAGGACGCCGAACGGCTGTGGAGCGAGCAGCTCGCGGCCTTCAAGGCGCACATCGAGCGCAAGCCGAAGCCCACCGCCGATCCCGAACGCGGGCAGGAGAAATGACCTCCAAGGTCTATGTCGCCCTGCGCGTGGCGGCCACGCCGCCGGAGGCGTTCGCGGCCTTCGTCGAAGAGATCGGAGCCTGGTGGCGGCCGAGCCCGCTGTTCCAGACCACGCCCCGGCCGGGCGTGTTGTCGTTCGAGCCGCCAGGGACCGACGGCGAGGGCGGCCGGCTGATTGAAACGCGGGCCGGCGGCAAGGTCTTCGAGATCGGCCGGATCACCGTCTGGGAGCCGCCGTGGCGCCTCATTTTCTCCTGGCGCCAGGCTAACTTCCCGCCTGATCTTCAGACGGAAGTGGAGATCGCCTTCGAAGCCGTGGGCGATGAGACCCGGGTCAGCGTCGAGCATCGGGGCTTCGACCGCCTCCCGGCCGGCGCGGCGCGCCACGGCTTCCCCGACGAGGTGTTGCTGCTGCGGCTGGCGGAGTTCTGGCGCGTGCAGATCGCCGCGGTCGGCGAGATATTGGTGTAACGGTGTTGCACCAGTTCCTGTTTTGTTTCATGATCGGCGCGGGGATTTGAGATGAGCGATCAAACGACGCCGGGGGGCCGGCCCAAGCGGCGCGCGGCGTTCGGGTTCATCTTCGCGACGGCGTTGATGAACGCGATCTCGTTCGGGATCATGATCCCGATCCTGCCGAACCTCATCAAGCAGTTCACCAACGGGGACTTCGCCGCCGCCTCGCTGACCAATGTGCTGTTCGCGACGGTGTGGGGGCTCATGCAGTTCTTCTGCGGTCCCGTCCTGGGCCTGTTGTCCGATCGGATCGGGCGGCGGCCCGTGCTGCTGATCTCGCTCTTCGGCCTGGCGGTCGACTTCCTGTTCATGGCGCTGGCGCCGAACCTCTCCTGGCTCTTCGTCGGGCGGGTCATCAACGGCATGACCGCGTCCAGCTTCGCCACCGCCGGGGCCTATGTCGCCGACGTGACGCCGCCGCAGGACCGCGCCAAGACCTTCGGCTGGATGGGCTCGGCCTTCAGTTTCGGCTTCCTGGTGGGGCCGGCGCTGGGCGGGCTGCTGGCGGAGCAGTCCCTTCGGCTGCCCTTCTTCGTCGCCGCCGGCCTGACCACCGTGAACTGGCTCTACGGCCTCCTCGTCCTGCCGGAATCACTGCCGCCGGAACGCCGCATCGCCCGCTTTGAATGGCGGCGCGCCAACCCGGTGGGGTCCCTGAATTTCCTCCGGCGCCACAGCGAGTTGCTGGACCTCGCCCTGATCAATTTCCTCTTCTACCTGGCGCAGAACGTCCTGCCGTCGATCTTCGTGCTCTATGCGGGCTACCGCTATCACTGGAGCCCGCTGATCATGGGCATGACCCTGATGGGCACCGGCGCCCTGGGGGTTGCGGTGCAGCTCCTGTTGGTCGGCCCGATCGTGTCGCGGATCGGCGAGCGCAACACCCTGTTGCTGGGCGCCGCCGGCGGCGCGGTCGGCTTCGCGCTTTATGGCCTCGCGCCGACCGGCTTGGCCTACATCGCCTCGGCGCCGATCTTCGCCTTGATGAGCCTGATGCAGCCGGGATTGCAGGGTCTGATGACCCGCCGCGTCGGCCCGCAGGAGCAGGGCCAGCTGCAGGGGGCCAACCAGAGCCTGCAGGGCATCTCGTCGATCATCGGGCCCCTGGTGTTCGGGACCATCTTCGCCTGGGCGGTGCGCAACGACGCGACCCTGCACGCGCCCGGCCTGCCGATCTTCCTTGCCGCCGGCCTGCTGACGATCGCCTTTGTCTTCGGCCTGCGCGTCCATCGTGGACCCGGCGCGGTTCCGGACGCGCCGCCGGCCTGAGCGTCGCCATTAAAGCGCCTGAAAACTCCGCAGAACTGGCTTTCGACCTGACCCTGGAGGCTCTATGCGCGCGCATCGCGTGTTGTTCTCGACCCTTGCCCTCGTCACCGCCGGTTCGGCGACCTGGAGCGCCCAGGCTCAGCCCACCTTGACGGAGACGGCCCGCGCCATCCCCGCCAGCGCCGTGGCGATGAAGCAGTCGTTCGCGCCAGTGGTGAAGCGCGCCGCGCCGGCTGTGGTGAACATCTCCGCCAAGCGGGTGGTGCGGCAGGTGGACCCCTTCTGGGAACGCTTCGGGGTGGGCGTGCCGCGCAACCGCGTGGAAGGCTCCCTGGGCTCAGGCGTGATCGTCCGCTCCGACGGGGTGATCGTCACCAACAACCACGTGATCGCCGGGGGCGCGGGCGTGGAGATCACCGTGGCGCTCTCCGACCGCCGGGAGTTCCCCGCCAAGGTGATGCTGGCCGACGAGCGCACGGACCTCGCCATCCTGAAGATCGACCTGCCGGCCGGCGAGAAGCTGCCGGTGATGCCCATCGGCGACCGCAGCGACATCCAGGTGGGCGACCTGGTGCTGGCCATCGGCGACCCCTTCGGCGTCGGCCAGACGGTGACCAACGGCATCATCTCGGCCCTCAACCGCACCGCCGACCCCAGCGGCGGCGCCTATATCCAGACCGACGCGGCGATCAACCCGGGCAACTCCGGCGGCGCGCTCGTCAGCATGGACGGCGACCTCCTGGGCGTGAACAGCTTCATCTATTCCCAGTCCGGCCAGTCCTCCGGCATCGGGTTCGCCATCCCCGCGGTGGTGGTGCGGCGCGTCGTCGAGACCGCGATGAGCGGCGGCCACGCGGTGGTGCGGCCCTGGCTGGGCGCCCGGTTGCAGAGCGTGACGCCGGAGATCGCCAAGTCCATCGGCCTCGCCACGCCCTCCGGAGCCCTGATCTCCGACGTCTGGCCGAACGGCGCCGCGGCCCGCGCCGGCCTGAAGCAGGGCGACGTGGTGACCACCGTCGACAACGCGCCCGTCGTGGACGCCGCGGCCCTGAACTACGCCTTCGGCACCCACCGGCCGGGCGACAGCCTGCGCCTGGGCGTGCGCCGGGCCGGCGGCGAGCAGGCGCTCATCGTCCATGCGGAGGCCGCCCCCGCGACGCCGCCGCGCGACGAGCAGGTGATCGCCGGCCGCAATCCCTTCCAGGGCGCGACGGTCGTGAACCTCTCCCCGGCGGTGGCCGAGGAGGTCGGCATCGACCCCTTCGGCCACGGTGGCGTCCTCGTGCTGAAGGCGACCGAAGGCGCGGCCCGGTTGCTGTTCCAGCCCGGCGATATCATCCGCGCGGTAAACGGCCGCGAGATCAAGAGCGTGCGCGACCTGACCAACGCCGTGGTGGCGCCGGCGCCGGTCTGGCAGTTCACCGTCGAGCGCAACGGCCAGCAGCTGAACGCCACGGTCCGCGCCTAAGACGACGCGAAGCGCCTCACCTTGACCGCGCGGGTTTGCTAGAACCCTACGATGGCCGATCTCTTCGAAGCCGCGGGCCTGACGCCGCAGGCGCCGTCGCCACTCGCCGACCGCCTGCGCCCGCAGCGGCTGGACGAGGTGGTTGGCCAGGACCACCTCCTGGGGCCCGAGGGGCCGATCCGCCGCATGGCCGAGGCCAGGCGCCTCGCCTCGATGATCCTCTGGGGGCCGCCCGGCACCGGCAAGACCACCATCGCGCGCCTGCTGGCCAAGGAGGCGGGCTATGAGTTCCAGCAGCTCTCGGCGGTATTCTCCGGCGTCGCCGACCTGAAGAAGGCCTTCGAACAGGCGCGCGTGCGGCGCCTCGCCGGCCAGTCGACCCTGCTGTTCGTCGACGAGATCCACCGCTTCAACCGCGCCCAGCAGGACGGCTTCCTGCCTTTCGTGGAGGAGGGGATCGTCACCCTGGTGGGGGCCACCACCGAGAACCCGTCGTTCGAACTGAATGGGGCGCTCTTGTCGCGATGCCAGGTGTTCGTCCTGAAGCGCCTGGACGAGGCGGCCCTGGAGAGCCTGATCAAGAAGGCCGAGACCTTCGAAACCCGGCCCTTGCCCCTGGAGCCCGACGCGCGAGGGGCGCTCATCGCGCTGGCCGACGGCGACGGCCGCTACCTGCTGACGCTCATCGAGACCCTGTTCAACATCGGCGCGGCCAAGCCGCTCTCCACCGCCGAGCTGGGCCAGGTGCTGCAGAAGCGCAGTCCGGCCTACGACAAGGACCGCGAGGAGCACTACAACCTCATCTCCGCCCTCCATAAGTCGATCCGCGGCTCGGACCCCGACGCGGCGCTCTACTGGCTGGCGCGCATGCTGGCGGGCGGCGAGGACCCGCTGTTCGTGGCCCGCCGCCTGATCCGCGCGGCGGCGGAGGACATCGGCGAGGCCGACCCCATGTCCCTGGTGCTCGCCAACGCGGCGAAGGACACCTACGACTTCCTGGGCTCACCGGAGGGCGAGATCGCGCTGGCTCAGCTCACCATTCACCTGGCCGCGGCGCCGAAGTCCAACGCCGTCTATCGCGCCTACGGCGCGGCGATGAAGGCGGCGCGCGAGACCGGCTCGCTGATGCCGCCGGCCCACATCCGCAACGCCCCCACCAAGCTGATGAAGGAGCTGGGCTACGGCAAGGGCTACGCCTACGACCACGACCAGGCCGACAGCTTCTCCGGCCAGGATTATTTCCCCGACGAGATGGACCGCCAGACCTTCTACGCGCCGAAGGGCCTGGGCGCCGAGGCCAAGATCAAGGAGCGCCTCGACCGCTGGGCGGAGCTGCGGCGCCAGAAGGGTTCCTGATCAGCGATCATTGTTCGCCCAGCGCCGCCGGGTGTAAGCTGCCTCCCATCAACCTCGGGGGAGGAACCGAAAATGACCGCAACCGCAGACGCCCCGCGCGCCGCCGCGCCCTGGCACTATTGGGTGGTGACCGCCCTGGCGCTTCTTTGGAACGGCTTCGGCGCCTACGACTATTTCATGAGCAAGACCGGCGGCGACGCCTATCTGAAGAAGATGGGCGAGAACGACGTCCAGATCGCCCACATGCACGCCTATCCGGCCTGGATGACCGCCGACTGGGCGATCGGCGTCTGGGGCGGGCTCCTGGGCGCCCTGCTGCTGATCGCGAAGACCCGCTACGCCTTCCACGTCTTCGTGGTCTCGCTCGCGGCGTTCCTGGTGATGCTGGTCTACACCTATGGGCTCACCGACGGCGGCAAGGTCATGGGGCAGCAGGGGATGATCTTCAACCTGATCATCCTGGCGCTGTGCGTTCTTTTCAGCTGGTACGCCTGGGCGATGACGAAGCGGGGCGTTCTCCGCTAGACGGAGCGGCGTGAGCAAACCCACGCCGACACCCGCCGCCCTGACCACGGACGAAATCGCCTTCGTCCGCGGTCTGGTGATCTACGAGGACGCCGACGTCCTGGCGCTGAACAAGCCCGCGGGCCTGTCGAGCCAGGGCGGGCGGGGGCAGGTCCACACCCTGGACGAACTGCTCTGGGCCTTCGCCAGGCCGGGCAAGGCGCGGCCGCGGCTGATCCACCGCCTGGACCGCGACACCTCAGGCGTGATCCTCACCGCGCGGACCAAGCCCGCGGCGAGCTTCCTCGGCAAGGCGATGATGGGCCGCCGCTTTTCCAAGACCTACCGCGCCATCGTCACCCCGGGCGCGCCGCAGCCCAGGGGCGGCGTCATCGACGTCCCCCTGCGCCGCGACGAGCAGGGGCGCGAGGCCTATATGCGGGTCTGCGCGGCCGACCACCCGGACGCCGAGACCGCCCGCAGCCGCTATCGCACCCTGACCGATGCGCCCGGCGCGGCCCTGCTGGAGCTCGATCCCGAGACCGGCCGCATGCACCAGCTTAGGGTCCACATGGCCTCCATCGGGCATCCGATCGCCGGGGACGCGCGCTATGGCGGCGCCCTGGTGGCCGGCGGCCACGCCGTGCCGCGCCTGATGCTGCACGCCCAGGCGCTCAAGTTCCCGCACCCCTCGGGCGGCGAGAAACGCATCGAGGCGCCGACCCCGGCCGACATGGCGGGACTGATCGCCGCCCTCGGCCTCGGCTAGAGGCGGAACGCCGCCGCCAATTCGCCCGTTTCGAAGGCGAAGTTGTGGAACCCAAACGGTTTTCCGCTGGACAGAGACCCATGAGACGCCTGACCACACCTGTGTTCGCCGGCCTCGCCGCCCTGACCCTCGCCGCGTGCGAGACCCCGCAGCCGACCCTCTACCAGCCGGCCGGCGGGCCGCGCGGCGTGGGCTTCTCCGAGGCGCGGATCGAGCCCGGCCGCTATCGGGTGACCTTCCACGCCGGCCCCGGGGCGCCGCCGGCCCAGGCCCAGGACTACGCCCTGCGCCGCGCCGCCGACCTGGCGGTGGCCGACGGCTATGACTGGTTCCGGGTCTATGGCCGCGACATGGGCTGGACCGGCGGCAACGGGCCGACCATCGGGCTGGGGATCGGCGGGGCGAGCTTCGGCCGCCGCAGCGCGGTGGGCGGCAGCGTCGGCACCGGCTTCAACCTCGGCGGCGGGCCGGCGCCGGTGGCGACGCTGGAGGTGGTGATGGGCAGGGGCCCCAGACCCCCGGGTCCGGACGTCTACGACGCCCGCGGCGTGCAGCGGTCGATCGCCGCTCCGGCCTGAGCCCGCGCCTGGAAGCCCGCACCTTTGCGGCGGCGCGCGAGGCGTCGCATAAGGGGCGCAATGCCCACTCCGCTCCTCATCGCCGCGTTGTTTGCGACCCTCTTCGCCGTGCGCCGGCGGCCGGCATGAAGGAGGTCCGCACCCTCTATGTCGACGCGGGCGAGGACGGGGTGCGCCTGGACCGCTGGTTCAAGCGCCGCTGGCCGCATCTCAACCACGTGCAGATCCAGAAGCTGGCCCGCTCCGGCCAGATCCGCGTCGACGGCGGCCGCGCCAAGCCGGAGACCCGTCTGGCGGCCGGAGCCCAGGTACGGGTGCCGCCGCTCCCCGACGCCCCGCCGCCGCGCGACAAGGACGCGCTCGATCCCCGGGAGGTCGCCTTCGCCAGGTCGTTGGTGCTCTACGAGGACGACGAGGTGCTGGTGCTGAATAAGCCCGCCGGCCTGGCGGTGCAGGGTGGGACCAAGACCTCGAAGCACGTCGACCGCCTGCTGTCGGCCTGGGGCGAGGGCCTGTCGCGGCCAAGGCTGGTCCACCGGCTGGACCGCGACACCTCCGGCGTCCTGGTGCTGGGCAAGTCGCCCGGCGCGGCGGCCAAGCTCGCCGGCGCCTTCGCCAAACGGCGCGCGCAGAAGACCTATTGGGCCCTGGTCGCGGGCTTTCCCAAGCCCGGTGAGGGCGTCCTCGACCTGCCGCTCGTGAAGAAGGGCGTCGGCGACCGGGAGATGGTGCGGCCGGCGGAGGCGGACGACCCCCGGGCCGAGCCCGCGGAGACCGAGTTCGTGACCCTGTCGCGCGCCGGCGACCGGGTGGCCTGGATGGCGCTCTATCCGCACACCGGGCGCACCCATCAGCTGCGCGCGCACATGCTGGCCATGGGCCATCCGATCCTCGGCGACCCGAAGTACGCCACCGAGGCCTCCCGGGCGCTCTCCGGCGACCTGAAGCTGCAGCTCCACGCGCGGCGCCTGGTGCTGGCCCATCCCTCGCGTGGACGGCTGGTGCTGGAGGCGCCGCTGAGCCCGGAGATGCGCGAAGGCTTCCGGCGCTTCGGCTTCGACGCGCACGAAGCCGATCCCGATCCCTTCAACACCCCCGCCAGGAAGACCCGCCGATGACCGAAGCCGCGACGATCGCGCAGGCCGAGGCCCTGGTGGCGCAGGGCCGCCTCGACGACGCCCTGGCGCTCACCACGCCCCTGGTGACCGCCGCCGCCCCCGGCCACCTGTCGCTGGCCACCCACGCGGGCCTGCTGAAGGCCGTGGGCCGCCGCGAGGAGGCGCTGGCCTTCGACCTGCAGGCCATCGACCGTTTCGGCGCGAGTCCCATCGCCTGGCACAACTACGCCGCGACACTCGATGACCTGGGCCGCGGCCCCGAGGCGGTGGAGGCCTGCGAACAGGCCTTCCGGCGCGGCATGGACGCGCCCCAGACCTTCGCCGTCTACGCCCGCGCGCTGCGCTCGGCGGGCGACCACGACCGCGCCGACTACGCCTACAAACAGAGCCTGGTGCGGGCTCCCGGAGTGACCGAGGTGGCCACGGAATACGCCAACTTCATCTGGATGCGGCAAGGCGACGTCGCCCAGGCGGACGCCGTGCTGGACCGGGCCTTCCACGCCGGCGCGCCGCCCACCGCGCTGCTGATCGCCAAGGCCACCCTCTACGAGGCGTCCGGCGACCTGCCTCGCGCCATCGCGCTCCTCGACGCGGCGAGCCGCAAGATGCCCGGGGACCTGATGATCCTGCTCACGGCGACCGAATTCGCCCTGCGGCTGGAGAAGGTCGACGAGGCCGAACGCTACGCCGGGCTCGCCGAGGCGGCGGAGCCCGGGTCGCGCAACACCTTGCAGTATTCCGCCATCGTCGACCTTGCCCGGGGCCGGTCGCAGGCGGCGCTCGACAAGCTCCGTTCGGCCCTGGCCGCGCACCCCGACGACCCGTCGCTGTGGGGCTGGGCGGCCACCGCCGCCAGGGCCGCGGGAGACCCGCTGTACGGCGAGCTCTGCGACTACGAGGCCATGGTCGGAGCCTACGACATCGCCGCGCCCGACGGCTGGCCGAGCCTCGACGCCTACTTAGGTGATCTCGCCAAGGCATTGAAAGAGATGCATCTTTATCAGCAGCACCCGACGAACCAGTCGCTCCGCCACGGCAGCCAGTCGATGCACCTGCTGACCGGCTCCAACGCGCCGGCCATCAAGGCCTTCTTCCAGGCCATCGATGCGCCCATCCGCCAGCACATGGCCAGGCTTGGCCAAGGCGACGATCCCTTGCGCCGGCGCAACACCTTCGACTATCGGATCCAGGGCGCCTGGTCGGTGCGCCTGCGCCCGGGCGGCTTCCACCAGGACCATTTCCACCCGGAAGGTTGGCTGTCCTCGGCCTTCTATGTGGAGACGCCGGACACGGCGCTGGAGAGGGGCGACCGGCAGGGGTGGATCCGGTTCGGCAGGCCGCCGTTCGTCACCGAGCCCCCGATGGAGGCCGTCCACTACGTGCGGCCGAAGCCGGGGCGACTGGTGCTGTTCCCGTCCTACATGTGGCACGGCACCGTGCCGTTCACGACCGACGAGACGCGGCTCACGGTCGCCTTCGACGCCGTGCCGAAGGGCTAGACGAGCCCCGCCACCGGCTTCACCGCGGCGCTCTCGGGGAAGACCGCCCGGTCGAGGGCGGCCCGGTCGACGCCCATGTGCTCGGCCAGCACGCCCTTGAAGAGGCCGCGCATGTCCAGCGTCGGGGCCACGTCGCGGTTCTCGTAGAGGGCCGCCTGCTTCAGGGTCGGCCAGTCGCCGACGATGCCACCCGGTTTCAGCGCGCCGCCGAGCACCAGGGCGGTCGAGGCGGTGCCGTGGTCGGTGCCGGCGGTGCCGTTCACCCGCGCCGTGCGGCCGAACTCGGTGGCCACCACCACCACGGTGTCCTTCCAGTCGGGACCAAGGCCCTGGTGGACGCCATCCAGCACCGCGTCGAGATAGGCGAGGCGCCCGTTCAAGAGGCCCGCCTGATTGGCGTGGCTGTCGAACCCGTCCAGCGAGATCGCCGCCACCGTCGGGCCGCCGGGCTCGCGCATGAAGCCGGCGAGGGATTGGCCGAGCGTGCGGGCGGCCTCACGGCCCTGCTGCTGGCCGGCCGGACCCGCGCCCCTGGCGCCCATCATCGCGGGCTGGGCGGGGGCGGCGAGGCCGGCGGTGGCGTCCTTGGCCATGGTCTCGGTGGCGAGGCCGCGGGCCAGCGCTGGGCCCAGCAGGGCGTCGTTGCGGTAGAGGTCGGCCAGGAGCGTCGGCAGCCGCGCCTCGGCGTCGACGCCGCGCCCCGGAGACCAGGAGGCCGTCTGGACCTTGCCGCGCAGCAGCAAGGGCGCCGTGGGGCCGATGGAGATGGCGTCCACCTTGCGGTGCGCCGACAGCGTCTCCACCGCCCGGTTCAGCCAGCCGGAGGAGGTGGAATAGACCCCTGCGGCGCCGCTCTCCAGCACGTCCTGCGCCTCGAAGTGCGAGCGGGCGCGGTCCGGCGTGGCGACGGCGGGCACGATGCGCGCCTGGCCGGCCTTGGCGAGCGCGTGGACGGCGGTGAGCTGCGGGTGCAGGGCGAAGGTCCCGTCCAGCGGCAGGGCGTCGGTCATGGCGAGGCCGCCGCGCAAGCCCCGGTAGTCGCCGTCGCCCACCGGCGGGGCGACCGAAAGGCCGTCCAGGCCGCCGCGGCAGATCACCACGATGACCTTCTTGCGGTTCAGCGCCCCGTCGGCGGCCAGCGCCGGCACGGCCAGGAGTTGAAGCGAAAGCCCGAAGCCGGCGGCGGTGGCGAGCACCCCGCGGCGGGAAGGATTGAAAGCGTTCATCGGCGTTGGAACTCCGGGCTCATCAGGAGGAGGGCGAAGCCCTCGGGCCGCGATTCGGCGCGGGCTATGGCCTTGGCGGTGTCCGGCGAAAGCCGCTCGCCCAGGGCGTCCGCCGCCAGCGCCTTGGGGTCGCGGTCGCGGACGGCGGCGGCGGAGAAGGCCTGGGCGAACTGCATGCGCTTGACGATGGCGTCGGGGGCCGCCCACGACTGGGCGTCCTCCGGCCAGCCCTTGGGCGAGGGGGCCGAGAACGGCTTCTGGCCTAGGGCGGTGAGGATCGGCCCGAACTGCTGGAAGCTGCTGGGCTGGCCGCCGGCGGCGCGATAGCTCGACACCACGAACTCGTAGGGCGTCTTGAACTTCGCCGGCCGCGGATCCCAGGCCTCCGGCGCAGAGACCAGCGCCTCGGCCACCCGGGCGAGGTCGCCGTCGCTCGACCGCCAGGCCGCCTCCAGGCGCGCCACCAGGGCGGCCGGCGGGTCGTCGGCGACGAAATGCCGGGCGATCTTGGTGCAGACGAAGCGGGCCGTCTGCGGCTTGGCGGCGAGGTCGCGCAGGATGGCGTTGGTCTGGGCCCTGCCGTCCTGGTCGTAGCGCACGCCCATCACCGTCCGCGGGCCCGGCTCGTGGGCCTGCTCGCGGAACACCGCCACGCCGAAGGTGGCGTCGCGCTCACCGCCGATGGAAAGGCCGGTCATGGCGCGCGCGAACTCGGTGACGTCGGCCTGGCTGTAGCCGCCGTTCACGCCGACGGTGTGCAGCTCCATGATCTCGCGGGCGAGGTTCTCGTTGAGGCCGACAGTACGCTGCACGGCAGGCTGCAGGCCGCCGCCCACCCCGCGCGGGCCGCCGCGGCGCTGGAACATCGCCGCGCGGCTGTCGGGCCCGATCGACTGTATCTGGTCGAGGTAGGTCAGCATGGCCGGGTGGCTCTCGGCCGCGCCCAGCAGATCCTCGAAGCGCCCGAAGACGTTGGGGCGGATCGCCTCCTCCTCGAAGGGGCCGACCACCGTGCCGGTGATCGCCTTGCTGGCAGAGACGGTGAAATGGTTCGCCCAGAACAGCGCCCAGCGCTCGCGGAAGGCGGCGTCGGTGGTGGCGGCGAGCTGGGTGCGGGCGGTGAAGTCGCTGCTGATGTCCTGGCGCAGCATGTTGCCCACGAGCTTCACCGGGTCGCGGGCCTCGACCTTCATGGGCGCGGAGGGCGCGGCGTCGGCCACGGCCGGGTTCGCCGCCCCGGACGCCGCGGGGCGCACGTCGGCGGTCTTCTCGATCCGCTCTTCCCGGCGCTCGCGGCGGTAGTTGCGGAACTCGGCCATGCGCTCGGCGCTGGAAACGGGCTGGCCGGGCGGCTGGTCGGCGCCCTGGCGGCGAATCTGGCTCTTGAGGAAGCCCTGCGGGTCCCGGCGGGCTTGGGCGATCTCGCCGGGCTTGGCGCCGAGGCCGAAGCGGGTGACCGCGATGGCGGCCTTCAGGTCCTGGTCGGCAAGCGCCACCGCTGTGCCTCCTTGCGCTTGTCCCTTGGCCCCGTCATGCCACCGGAAGGCGGCCGAATGCGGGCCGGGACGTTACGGGAGTTACTCAAGACTTGCCGAAAGGATTTCACGAACCCGGCGACAAGCCCAGGCGGTTCTACAGCCACGTTTCTGTCTCCCAGATGAATGACGGATTTACCGTCCTGCTGGACGGCCGCGCGCTGAAGGGGCCGAAAGGCGAGGTCATCGTGCTGCCGACCCGGGCGCTCGCCGGACTGGTGGCTGAGGAGTGGGCGGGGCAGGGCGAGACCCTGGCGCTCGCCGCCATGCACGCCACGCGGCTGGCCAACACGGCGCTCGAGTCCGTGCCGCAGGCCCGCGCGGCGACGGCGCAATCGGTGGCCCACTACGCGGCCTCGGACCTGGTCTGCTACTTCGCGGTGGCCCCCACGGGCCTGGTGGAGCGCCAGGAGGCGCTCTGGGGGCCGCTCCTGGACCGCGCGGAGACCGAGCTTGGCCTCGTCTTCCTGCGCGCCGCCGGGATCGTCCACCAGGCCCAGCCGCCCGAGACCCTACAGCGGGTGGAAGCCATCGCCTTGGGTGAGGACGACTTCGGCCTCACCGGCCTGGCGTTCGGGGCGGCGCTGTTCGGCTCGGCGGTGCTGGCCCTCGCCCTGCGGCGGGGCTGGCTCGGCGCGCAGGACGCCTTCGCGCGCTCGCGCCTGGACGAGGCCTGGCAGGAGGAGACGTGGGGTGTCGACGCCGAGGCCGCCGAACGCACCGAGCGGCTGGCCGGCGAGGCGGCCATGCTGGAGCGGTGGTTCCGCGGCCTGGCGGAGCCCTAGGAGCTCTTGCCGGCCGTGGCGCGCAGATCCTCGAAATGCGAGCCGATGATGCCGTAGCACTCGCAGGCGCGCCGCTCGAGGTTCTCGCGGTCGAGGATGGTCACCTGGCCGCGGGAATAGTCGATCAGGCCGTCGGCCTTCAGTCCGCTGGCCGCGAGGCTCACCGTCGAGCGCTGCACGCCGGTCATCACGGCCATGTATTCCTGGGTGAGCGGGAAGGTCTTCGACCCCACGCGGTCGTGGGTCATGAGGAGCCAGCGCGAAAGCCGGGCGGGGACCTCATGGGCGATGTTGCAGGCTACACCCTGCTCCGTCTGCACCCCATTGGCCCGCAGGTGCAGCAGCGTCAGCTGCAACAGCGCCGGGCTTTGCAGCATCCGGGCGCGGAACAGCGGGGCCGAGAGCCGCATGGCGCCCCCGCCTATCTGCGCGAAGGCCCGTGAGGTGGCAGGCCGATCGGTGATCGCCTCCATCAGCCCGGCCGCGGTTTCGCGGCCGACCGTGGCGTTCTCCACCGTGCGGCCGTCGGACATGATGGTGACGACGGAAATACAGGCGCCGCCGGGAAAATAAATCGACTTCGGCTGCGCGCCCGGCTCAAAGACAACTTCTCCCGGCGACAGGACAATTTCTGTCAATCCTGGCGACAGCGCGGCCAAATCCTCTGGCGAAAGCGCAGAAAGAAAGAAATTCAGAAGCTTCACGAAAATTCCGCGGTCGCGCCTCGGCGAATCCCGCGCGCGAATATCCTTGCAACTATTAAGCATTATTTGGAAGCGCTATTTTCAGAATTTAACAGAACCCCCAGTCGGATCGATCTATATTTTCGGAATAGGGCTTTCTCAGTCGAATTCGGACATTTAATGTTTGGTCTCGGACATAATGGCGTGCTCGGCCGGGGCCGGAGGTTTGCTCCCGCCTGTGGTTAACTAATTCGGGTGGCGTACAGACGTCCGGCTCCATCGCGCTTCCTCTGCTTGCGAGGGAGGGACGCGCATGCAGCAACAGGTCACCTACGGAGTGTTCCGGCTCGGCCAAATCTGGGCGGTGGTGGTTGACGACGGCACGCGGCTGGGGTTCCCGTCCCGCGAGCGCGCCCTCGACGCGGCGATGGCGATGGCCGCCGTGGACGCCTCCTGCGGCCGCGACGCCGAAATCGCCGCCCAGGACGAGCTGGGGATGCTGACCACGATCCGGGCGGCGCATGATTGAACTCAGGCCCGCGCCCGAGAGACTGAGGGCCGGCCTCGCGCCGCGTTCCGGAATGCCGGAAGCCGCCGCCGTCACCGCGGCCGTGTTGCGCAACCTGGGCCGCTTCGCCACCCTCACCGCCGAGGAGGCCGCCCGCGTCGCGGCCCTGGGGGCCACGCGCCGGCGCTGGCGGCCAGGAGCCCTGCTGGCGGCGGACAGCGGCGCATCCGGCGCGCATTTCGTGGTGTCCGGCTGGGCGTGCCGCCAGCGGGTGCTGCGCGACGGCCGCCGGCAGATCTTCGACTTCATCGTGCCCGGCGAAGGTTTCGGGTTCGAGCCGTTGCCGCTGGGCCCGCAGTCGATCGTCGCCCTGACCCCGCTGGAGACCGTGGCGGCGCACGGGCTGATGGACGGCGGCCCCGCCTCGGCGGACGGCCTCTGGCGGGCGCTCCAGGCCGCGCGGGTCGAGACTTGCGCGCGCCGCCAGGACCACATGCTGCGGCTCGGGCAGCTCACCGCCTATGAGCGCGCGTCGCACTTCCTCCTGGAGATGCAGTGGCGCGTCGGCGCTCCCGACCCGCGCAGCTTTCCCCTGCCCCTGACCCAGGAGGCGATGGCCGACGCCCTGGGGCTCAGCGTCGTCCACCTGAACCGCGTGCTCCGGCAATTGCGCGCCGCGGGCCTGGTGGAGATCCGTGGCGGCGTGGCGGTGGTGCGCGACGCAGTCGCCCTGGCCCAGGCCGCCGTCCTGCCGCTTCCGGGGAAAGCCGCCATCGCCGGTTGCTGACGTCCGGCCCGGAATTTGCGGCGCCCACGCCGGATTCCCGGCCTTTGTGCCGGAATGGAGCGGAGCGAGGGCGAAGTGGTCGCGGTGGTCGCGTCTTTCGGCGGTCTCAGCCTGGCACAGGGCTCGACGGTCCGCGCGGTCGCCCCGGCGCCGCCGGCCCCCGTCCTGCACGACCGCCCGCCACAGGCGCACGCCCAACCCGCGGCCTCCGCCGTCGCCTTCGCGCCCGCGGCCATGTCCGCCCTCATCGAGGCGCAGGAGCGGCTGTCCCACCCCGCCGCGCCGATCCTTCGCGAGCAGACCACGCACAAGCTCGACGCCCTGATCACCCGGATCGCCGGCTCGCCGGCGCCGACCGATGCGGCGCTCGGCGTTCGCCAGCTGGAAGTCGCCCGCCAGGCGCTCAGCCTGGCCCCCGTCAGCCTGGGCGGCATCGACCTCCGCGCCTGAGCTTGCCACGCCAGCAGGCCCGCTCTACCCCTTCCCGCAGATAGGGAAGGGCCGTTCGGCGTGAAGCAGATCCTCGACGAGCTTGAGAAGCGCCGCGACGAGGCCCGCGTGGGCGGCGGCGCCCGGCGGATCGCCAACCAGCACGCCAAGGGCAAGCTCACCGCCCGCGAACGCGTCGACCTCTTGCTCGACGAGGGGTCCTTCGAGGAGTTCGACATGTTCGTCGAGCACCGCGCCACCGACTTCGGCATGGCCGACCAGAAGATCCCCGGCGACGGGGTGGTCACCGGCTGGGGCCGCATCAACGGCCGGGTGGTCTTCGTCTTCTCCAAGGATTTCACAGTGTTCGGGGGATCTCTTTCGGGCGCGCACGCGCAGAAGATCCTCAAGGTGCAACGCCAGGCCCTGAAGATGGGCGCCCCGATCATCGGCCTCTTCGACGCCGGCGGCGCGCGCATCCAGGAGGGCGTCGAGAGCCTCGCGGGCTACGCCGACATCTTCCTGGAGAACACGCTCGCCTCCGGCGTCATCCCGCAGATCAGCGTGATCATGGGCCCCTGCGCCGGCGGCGACGTCTATTCCCCGGCCATCACCGACTTCATCTTCATGGTGAAGGACACCAGCTACATGTACGTCACCGGCCCGGACGTGGTGAAGACGGTCACCCACGAAGAGGTCAGCCACGAGGAACTGGGCGGCTACCGCATCCACGCGCTGAAGTCCGGCGTCGCCGACGGGGCCTTCGACAACGACCTGGAGGCGCTGACCCAGGTCCGCCGGCTGGTCGACTTCCTGCCCGGTTCCAATCGGGAAAAGCCGCCGGTGCGCGAGAGCTTCGACGATCCCTTCCGCGACGAGGCCAGCCTCGACACCCTGATCCCGGCCAACCCCAACAAGCCCTACGACATGAAGGAGCTGATCCTGAAAGTCGTCGACGAGGCGGATTTCTTCGAGATCAGCCCCGACTACGCCAAGAATATCGTCGTGGGTTTCGCGCGGCTGGACGGCCAGCCGGTGGGCATCGTCGCCAATCAGCCGCAGACCCTGGCCGGCGTTCTGGACATCGACGCCTCCCGCAAGGCCGCCCGCTTCGTGCGCTTTTGCGACGCCTTCGAGTTCCCGCTGATCACCCTGGTGGACGTGCCGGGCTTCATGCCGGGCACCAGGCAGGAGCAGGGCGGCCTGATCCGGCATGGCGCCAAGCTCCTGTTCGCCTTCGCCGAGGCCACGGTGCCGAAGATCACGCTCATCACCCGCAAGGCCTATGGCGGCGCCTATGACGTCATGGCGTCCAAGCACCTGCGCGGCGACATCAATTACGCCTGGCCCACCGCGGAGATCGCGGTGATGGGCTCGAAGGGGGCGGTGGAGATCATCTTCCGCTCCGAGATCGGCGACCCGGAGGCCCTCGCCGCCCGCGAGGCCGAGTACAAGGCCCGCTTCGCCAACCCCTTCGTCGCCGCCTCCAGGGGCTATATCGACGACGTCATCATGCCCCACGGCACCCGCCGCCGCATCGTCAAGGCGCTGAAGAACCTCAAGGGCAAGCAGCTCTCCAATCCCTGGAAGAAGCACGACAACATTCCGCTCTAGGTTCCCGGAACCCCTCCCGACCGCCCCGGGTTCTCCGCTTGAGGACGGCTGCGCCTGGCCGTCCGCCCACATTCACGGAGGACTTCCCCATGGCCGGCAACTGGATGGACGACCGCGAGCGCATGATCCGCGAACGCGACGGGCGGGGACTGGGCGACGGGCGGCGCTACAGCGCCGGCGAGGACCGCAGCTGGGATCGTGACGACCGGCCGGACATGTATGGCGCCACCCGCGAGGACCAGGGGCGCGGCCAGCGCGACCGGGTGTTCGGCGAGCGTGAAAGCGGCGCCAGCTACGGCGGCCGCACCTCGCCCGGCGGCGGCTACCGCGGCGGCTCGGGCTCCCGCGGCTGGCAGGACCCGAACTACGGCGGGGTGAGCCCGGCCATGCGGCAAGGCGCCTATGGCCAGCAGGGCCGCTTCAGCCGGGAGGACTACACCGGCGCGAACTATTCCGGGGCCTCGGACTATTCCGGCGGCGGCCGCTTCTACGGCGACGACGACCGCGAGCGGATCTACCGCGAGGAATACGGCCAGGGCGGGGTGGAATATGGCGCCGTCCCGGGGGGGTACGACACCCAGCGCAGCCCGACCCGCGAGCGCTACCACAACGAGGGCTACGGCCAGCCCGGCTTCGGCGGCTACCAGGGCGAGTTCCGCTCCAATGAGTTCCGGCGCGACATGAACCGCCCGGCGAGCGGTGGGACGGGCGGCTACGACTACGAGCGCGGCTATGGCGACGGCGGGCGCGGGGAAATGAGGGGCGAGATGCGGCGGGAAAGCCGCGGCGACCGCTTCGAGGACGCCGGGCGCAACGCCGGCGACTTCCTGCACCGGGCGGGCGAGAAGGTGGCCTCCTGGTTCGGCGGGGGCGGTGGCGAACAGCGCATCTACGACCGCGACTACCTCGACCCGAACCACGGCCGCACCCGCGGCGCGAGGGGCAAGGGCCCGCAGGGCTACAAGCGCTCCGACGAGCGGATCAGCGACGACGCCAACGAGCGGCTGACCGACGACACCTGGGTCGACGCCAGCAACATCACCGTCTCGGTGTCCGGCGGCGAGGTGACGCTCTCCGGGACGGTGGAGAACCGCGAAGCCAAGCACCGTGCCGAGCGGCTGGTGGAGGACATCTCCGGCGTCACCCACGTGCAGAACAACCTGCGCCTGGCCAAGGGCAACTTCTTCACCAGCCCGAGCCCCGGCTATGGCGACAGCGTGGTGGACGCCCAGATGCGCAAGGACGACCCGGTGGCCACCGGTTCCGGCGGCGCCGGCGGCGGTCAGTCGACGGCCGGCAAGAAGAACTAGCAAGGGGCCGCCCGCCGCCTTTGCCCGACCCGAAGGCGGCGGGCGCTTGCGCCGCACGGCGCCCAGCCCTACGCGAGGGAAACCCATCGGCAGAGGAGGCGCCACGCCATGCGCATCGGCATCATCGGCAACGGCAATGTCGGAAGCGCCCTGGGCCCCAACATCGCCGCGGCGGGCCACGAGGTCGCCTACGGCGTCCGCGATCCGGCCAAGGGCGCGGGCGACGACGGCATCCCGCTCAAGTCGGTGCGCGATGCGGCGTCGGGCGCCGAGGTCGTCATCCTGGCGATCCATTGGGGCGTCGTGGACGACGTCCTCGCCCAGTGCGGCGACCTCGCCGGCAAGGTGCTGGTGGACTGCACCAACCCCTACGACTTCCAGAACAAGCTCGCCCCGCTGGTCCCGCCCGACCAGTCGGCGGCGAAGATCATCGCCGGCAAGACCGCCGCCCGCGTGGTCAAGGCCTTCAACCAGGTGGGCGCGGCTGTGATGGCCGAGGCGCCGCACCGCAAGGCGAGGCCGCTGCAGTTCGTGGCTTCGGACGACGAAGCCGCGCGGGCCACGGTGCTGAAGCTCGCCCGCGAGATTGGCTTCGACGCCCGCGACGGCGGCGGCCTGGACTACGCGCGTGAGCTCGAAGGTCTGGCCAGGCTGTGGATCGCCCAGGCCTTCTTCCATAGCATGGACGGGGCCACCGGCTGGCTGCTGGCGACGGAGTAGGATCGTCAGCCTCAGTAGGCGAAGGCCCGGTAGCTCTCCTGCTGGCGGGCGGCGTCTTCGGGGCTCTCGAACACCGGGTTGAACCGCAGCCAGCGCCGGGCGCGCTCGGGCAGGGTGGCGAGCACGTCTGCGGGCACGCGGATGTTCACCTCCGGGCGATGGAGCCAGCGCCGGGAATAGCCGATCACCACCATGGGCCGAGGAGTGGCCGTGCGGTTGGGCGTCCCGCGGTGGATGTGGCGCACGTCGCGGATCATCACGTCGCCGCGGGCCATCAGCACGGGGATCAGCGGCGCCTCGCCGGAGGCCACCCGGCGCATGCCCTCGGCCTTGGCGATCATGTGGGTGCCGGCGGCGTATTCCATGGGCCCGTTCTCGGGCGTCACGTCCACCAGGGGGAAGTTCACCGCCAGCTGGTAGGGCGGGGTCTCGGCGCCGCTCTCCGGGAACAGCAGCTGGGTGTCGCGGTGCAGGTCCTGGTGCTCGGAGCCCAGGAGCGGGGTGTCGGTGGCGAGCTGGCACATGACCCCGTCGGCGCCGACCAGGTCTTCCACCACCGCCATGATGGCGTCGTTATCGACGATCGCCGGGTCGGCCCAGAGGTCCTGGAAGGGCAGGGTGACGTAGTAGCGCTGCGGCCCCCGGTTGGGGTCGTCGCCTTCGCGGGCCACAGCCGCTTTCAGTAGCGGCTGGAAGGCGTCGTTCCAGGCGTCGATGGTCGCCGCCGGGATCAAGCCGCGCAGGAGGGTGACGCTCGTCTGGCGCACCTCGTCGGCATGGGCGCGGGCGTCGGCGGGGGAGAAGGTCATGCGCGGGCCTCGAATAGGGAGGCCCCAATGCTAGCGCCGCGGGTCCAGCCAAGCTTGGCGGGCGGATCGTCGCACGACCGGCGGTCTTAAGGCTCCGCCGTCGCCGGCCTGGCCACGCCTTCGCCGCGTCCCAGGCGGTCGGGGAGCGGCGCGCCGTAGGGGACGAACTCCAGGGAGACCGAATTGATGCAGTAGCGCAGCCGCGTCGGCGGCGGCCCGTCGGGGAAGACGTGGCCCTGGTGGCTGCCGCACCGCGCGCAGGTGGTCTCGATGCGGACCATGCCGTAGGAGACGTCGCGGATCGCCGTCACGTGGGCCTCGTCCACCGGCGCCCAGAAGGAGGGCCAGCCGGTGCCGCTCTCGAATTTGGTCCTGTGCTCGAAGAGCGGCAGGCCGCAGAGCCGGCAGCAGTAAATCCCGGCGTCCTTCTGATCCAGGAGGCCGCCGCAGAACGGCGCCTCGGTGCCATGGTGCAGCAGGACGTCAGCCTCCTCGCGGCTCAGGGCCGCCTCCAGGGCTTTGCGTTGCTCGTCGGTTGGCGGGGTCAGGTCATATCCCGACGGGGAGAGTTGTGGCGTGCTCATGAGCGTCAATCTAAGGTCGCGGGCTGCTGTTCGGAAGTGAAGGGTGCGCGGGCGTAGATGTTTTCAAAGATCCTGATCGCCAATCGCGGGGAAATCGCGGTCCGCATCATCCACACCTGCCGGCGGATGGGGATCGCCACGGTGGTGGTCTATTCGGAGGCCGATGCGGACTCACTGGCCGTCGAGATGGCCGACGAGACGGTGTTCATCGGTCCGGCGCCGGCGGCGCAGTCGTACCTGGCAGCCGACAAGATCGTTGCCGCGGCCCGCGAGACGGGCGCGCAGGCCATTCATCCGGGTTTCGGCTTCCTCTCGGAAAACGCCGGCTTCGCCAAGCGCTGCGCCGACGAGGGGATCGTCTTCATCGGCCCGAACCCCCACGCCATCGAGGCGATGGGCGACAAGATCGAATCCAAGAAATTCGCGGCCAGGGCCAAGATCTCGGTGGTGCCGGGCCATGTGGGCGAGATCGACGACACGGCGCACGCCATCAAGATCTCCAAGGAGATCGGCTATCCGGTGATGATCAAGGCTTCCGCCGGCGGCGGCGGCAAGGGCATCCGGGTCGCGTGGAACCAGAAGGACGTCGAGGAGGGCTTCCCGGCGGTGAAGGCCGAGGCCAAGGCCAGCTTCGGAGACGACCGCATCTTCATCGAGAAGTTCATCGAGAGCCCGCGCCACATCGAGATCCAGGTGCTGGGGGACAAACACGGAAACGTCGTCCACCTGTTCGAGCGGGAATGCTCGATCCAGCGGCGCAACCAGAAGGTCATCGAGGAGGCGCCGAGCCCCTTGCTGGACGCCAAGACGCGCGCGGCGATGGGCGCCCAGGCCGTCGCGCTGGCGAAGGCGGTGAACTACGATTCAGCCGGCACCGTCGAGTTCGTGGCCGGCCAGGACAGGAGTTTCTTCTTCCTGGAGATGAACACCCGCCTGCAGGTGGAGCATCCGGTGACCGAGCTGATCACCGGCCTCGACCTCGTCGAGCAGATGATCCGGTCGGCCGCCGGCGAGCCGCTGGCCTTCGCGCAGAAGGACCTGAAGATCGACGGCTGGGCCATCGAGAGCCGCATCTACGCCGAGGACCCCTACCGGGGCTTCCTGCCCTCCATCGGCCGCCTGGTTCGCTATGACCCGCCCGCCGAGGGCGAGGTGGCCAAGGACCTGGGCGGCGGCAAGGTGCGCAACGACGCGGGCGTGCGCGAAGGCGACGAGATCTCGATGTTCTACGACCCGATGATCTCCAAGCTTTCCACCTGGGCCAAGACCCGCGAGGGCGCCATCGACGTCATGGGCCGCGCGCTGGAGGATTTCCACATCGAGGGCCTGGGCCAGAACATCCCGTTCCTGGCCGCTGTCATGGACCAGCCCCGGTTCCGCTCCGGCAAGCTCTCCACCAACTACATCAAGGACGAATTCCCCGAGGGGTTTGCGGGCCTGCCGCCGACCGCGGAGCAGCGGGACCTGATCTGCGCGGTGGCGCTTTCGATGCACCGCACCCTGCTGGCGCGCGCGGCTCCGGACCAGCTCCGCCAGGACTGGATCGCGGTCGCCGGCCACGAGCGGCGCGCGGTGCGGGTCAGCGCGGCGGGCTCGGCCCTGGTGGTCGAGCATAACGGGCGAGCCAACCGGCTGGAGGATGTCCGTTGGCGGCCTGGCCAGCCCAGCTTCCGCGGCCGGTTCGACGGGCGCGCGTTCACCGCCACGGTGAAGCCCGCCGCCGAGGGCTTCGTGATTCGCCACCGCGCCGCGACCCTGCACGTCCTGGTGCTCACCCCGCGCTCGGCCGAGTTGCATGAGCGCTTGCCGCCCCGGGTCGCCGCCGATACCTCCAAGACCGTGCTCTCGCCCATGCCCGGGCTGGTGGTCACCCTGGATGTGGTGGTGGGCCAGCAGGTGCGCACCGGCGAGGCGGTGGCGGTGATCGAGGCCATGAAGATGCAGAACATCATCCGCGCGGAGCGCGACGGGGTGGTGAAGGCGGTCAATGCCGCCGCCGGCGACAGCGTGGCCGCCGACGAGGTGCTGGTGGAGTTCGCCTGACGGGCAAGCGGCGCTATGCTCGCTTAGGGATTCTCGGGGCGCGCGCGCATGCATTCGCCATGAACGGCCAGATCGACTGGAGCGAGCTGTTCTTCTCGGCAGCGGGCCGCGCGTCGCGCATGCCCTCGCTGATCGCCGCTGTGACGCTGCTGGCCGTCGCCGTGCTTTACGAGGCGGTGGCCGGCTCGACGCTGCACTGGATCACCGGCTGGTTCGTCTATCCGCCGCTGTTCTATTGCGGCGCCTGCGTGCTTTCCAAGCGCCTGCATGACCGCGGCCGGTCCGGTTGGTGGGCGGCGCTGGTGCTGGTCTCCGTGGTCGCCGTCTGGCCGCGTCCCGACAGCTTCCTCGACTTCCCGTTCACCCTGGTGCTGATCTGGGCGGGCGTGGACCTGGGCGCCATGCCGGGAGAGGCGGGCGCGAACCGCTTTGGCCCCAACCCGCTGCGGGCGCCGGTCGCGATCTAGATCGCAACCTCAGCGCCGGACGAAGCAGGGCTGGTGGGCGGCCTCCAGGGTCTTGCAGAAGGCGTTGGCCTCGCCCGACGAGGCGAAGCCCGAGACCAGCACCCGGTTCACCGGCTTGCCGTCCACCTGCACGGTGGCGACGCTCGTGACCAGGCCGCCGAGGTCGGGGCCGAACTTCTTCTTGAACCTGGCGATCAGTCCTTCCGCGTCGGCGACGCTGGGCGAGGCGCCGATCTGCAGGGCGAAGGCGCCGCCGCCGGCCGGCGGTTTCGGCTTGGGCTTCGGTTTCGGCGGGCTCGCCATGGGCGTGGCGACGGGCGGCGACGGCGCGGCGGCGGCCGGCTTCACCGCTTCGGGCGCTGGTGGCGGCGCGGCCGGGGTCGGTGTGGGAGCCGTCGGCGCCAGAGCGCTCGCGGCCTCGGGCGCGCCGGACCCCGCAGCCTTGGGCTCGGTCGCCGGGGGCGCGGGCTTCGGCTTGGACGGCGGCGCCACGATCACCGGCAGCTTGCCCGGCCGAAGGGGTTTCGAACCGGCCTTGCCGGGCTCGGCGCCGTTGACCGCCAGTTTCACCCGGCCCGCCAGCGGCCGCTTGAAGTCGCGGTCGCAGAGGGCGCGGATCACGGCTCCCAGCGGGGCGCTAGGCGTCGGGTTGACCCAGGTCATGTCCGCCTCGCGCACCAGGCGGCCTTCGCTGCGCAGGTCGCGGCTGCGGTAGCCGGTCATGGCGCCCAGGCGCACCTGGCGATGATCGCAGTCCACCTCCACCGGGATCGACCAGGAGGCGATGCCGTCGTGGGCCAGCATCTGCGGGTCCACCGCCTCCGAGGCGATGTTGGCGAGGAATCCGCGGGTCTCGCCCATGGGCGCCGCCGCCGTCACCGCGGTGACCGCCGCGGGGCTGATGTCGACCACCTGGGCCGGCGACAGCGGCGTGTCCCTCTGCAGCCAGGCGGCGATGTCCGGCAGGGCGCGCGAGGGCGGATAGCTGACCGACGGGGTCTGGGCGAGGGCGGGCGCGGCGAGGGCGGCGGCCACGGCCAGGCCAAGGGCGGCGCGGATGGGGAGCTGGGTCGGATGGCCCGTCATGGACGCCTCGATCACGCCGACTCGCGGCTTGTGAAGCCTAAGTCCTAGAGCGGCGGCACGGCCTGCGCCAGCGGACCGAACACCGCAGCGAAGCTCTCCCGCAGCGCCTGGTCGGCCTCGTCGAGGGTCACTGGCAGGCCCAAGTCCACCAGGCTGGTCACCCCATGCTCGGTGACGCCGCAGGGGACGATGCCGCCGAAGTGGCTGAGGTCGGGCTCCACGTTCAGCGAAATCCCATGGAATGAGACCCAGCGGCGCAGCTTCACGCCGACGGCGGCGATCTTGTCTTCCCGCGGCGGCAGGCCGGGGCTCCGGCGCTCGACCCAGACGCCCACCCGGCCCTCACGCAACTCGCCCGCGACGTTGAACTGAGCCAAGGCTCCGATGACCCAGGCCTCCAGGGCGGCCACGAAGGCGCGCACGTCGCGGCGCCTTTGGGTGAGGTCGAGCATCACATAGGCCACCCGCTGGCCGGGGCCGTGGTAGGTGAACTGGCCGCCGCGGCCGGTCTGGAACACCGGGAAACGCCCGGGCTGCAGGAGATCGGCGGGCTTGGCGGAAACGCCGGCGGTGTAGAGTGGCGGATGCTCCAGCAGCCAGACGAGCTCGTCGGCGCGGCCCTCGGCGATGGCCGCGGCGCGGGCCTCCATGGCCGCCACGGCGTCCGGGTAGGGCACGGGCGCGGCGGAGACCGCCCAGCCTGCGGGCCGATTGTCGCTGCGGCCGAAAATCGGCGCTTCCGTCGCTGGATTTAACACCCGGTCAAGCATGTCACGGCCAATGTGGGCGCTGGGCCTGCCGTACGCAAAGCCCACACCGTGTTAGGGGCGTGCATCCGTGAGTCAGGTCAAGGCGGTCAATGTCGAGATCCAGGTGGTCCTGGGGCGCTCGACGCTCCCCATGCAGCAACTGCTGCGCATGGGCCGCGGCGCGGTGATCCCGCTGGACGCCGGCGTCAACGATGAGGTCTGGATCCTGGCCAACAACCACCCGGTGGCCCGCGGCGAGATCCAGATCAGCGACGAGAAGATCTCCATCGCCGTGACCCGCGAGGCCAACGTCTACGACTTCATGGCCGGCGGCCAGTAGGCCCGCGACGCCGCAAAGCCCGGGCGTCGGTTCGCCGCCCTTCACAAAGCCTTCGCCGTTTGCTACCCCCCGCGGCTCACCACGAGCGGTCGTGGCGGAATTGGTAGACGCGCAGCGTTGAGGTCGCTGTGGGGCAACCCGTGGAAGTTCGAGTCTTCTCGACCGCACCATCCTGCTTCGCCCTTCGGGCTTCGCAGGATCAAGAGCAGACATGACAGGCGAAGCAGGATGCCCTGCGAAGCCTCGGCGTAGCGGGGCGGTTCGCCAGGAGGTCCCCTCTGCACTACGTCTATCTGCTTCAAAGCGTGGTAGAGCCTTTACGGCGCTATGTCGGAGTGACGTCTGATCTTCGGGTCCGGCTTCTCGACCATAACGCTGGCAAGTCGCCCCACACGTCGAAGCATCGGCCCTGGAGGGTGGTGACCTATATCGCCTTCTCGGACCGGGCGCAGGCGGACGCTTTCGAGGCCTATCTCAAATCGGGTTCCGGCCATGCATTCGCCCGCAAGCGGCTCTGGCCGGTTGATGGGAAAGACCGTTCTGCCGGACCTGAGTAAGGCGTCCTGGCCGGAAGTGCTTGCGCCCGCTCGACGTGTGCAGCTATGAGGCGGCTCGCTCGGTGCGGCCGCAACAATTCACCGGCGGACCAAGGTCACGGAATCGCATAGGAAATAGCGCCAGCAATTCAGCCAGGGAGGTCCGCATGAGCCGCGAAACGGACGACCTTGAGCTGAAGGAGCGACCCGAGGGCGAGGAAGACCTGGAAGACCTCGCGCTTGGCGAGGACTACTCCCTAAATCCCGCCTACGTGCCGATGGTGGTCGATGCGCTGGACCGCGGGGACGCCGAGCGCCTGCGGGAGCTCCTGGGCGCCCTGCACCCGGCCGACGTGGCCGATCTGATGGGCTTCCTCTCGGCCGACGACCGCGAGGAACTGGTGCCTCACCTCGACCCCGAGATCCTGGGCGAAGTGCTCTCCGAACTCGACACCGAGATCCGCGAGGAGGTCCTCGAACACGTGCCCTCGCAGGTGCTGGCCAAGGCGCTGGGCGAGATGGAGAGTGATGACGCCGCCGACGTCGTCGACGACCTGGAGGCCGACAAGCGCGCCCAGGTGCTGGCCGCCATGCCCGAGGTCGAGCGCGCCGCCATCGAGACAACGTTGGCCTACGAGGACGAAACCGCCGGGCGCCTGATGCAGCGCGAGGTGGTGGCGGCGCCGCAGTTCTGGACCGTCGGCCAGACCATCGACCACCTGCGCCGGGAAAGCGAGGAACTGCCGGAGCTGTTCTTCGACGTCTATGTCGTCGATCCCGCCTACAAGCCGGTCGGCGCCTGCCCGGTCAGCCACCTCTTACGCACCCAGCGCGACACGCCGCTGGCCCAGATCATGGAGCAGATCACCGAAATCCCGGTCGACATGGACCAGGAGGAGGTGGCCTACATCTTCGACAAGTACCGCCTGATCTCCGCCCCGGTGGTGGAGCCTGGCGGGCGGCTGGTGGGCCAGATCACCGTCGACGACATCGTGGGCGTCATCCAGGAAGAGACCGAGGAGGACATCCTGGCCCTGGCCGGCGTGTCCGACGCCGGCCGCGACGCCGGCTTCCTGGGCATCGTCCGCTCGCGCCTGCCCTGGCTGCTGATCAACCTGGTCACCGAGGCGATCGCCGTCACCGTGATCGGCCCCTTCCAGCCGATGATCGCCAAGATCGTGGTGCTGGTGATGCTGCTTCCTATCGTCTCGTCCCTGGGCGGCAACGCCGGCACCCAGGCGCTGACCGTCGCGGTGCGCGCCATCGCCACCAAGGAGCTGAACGCCGCCAACGCCCTGCGCATCATCCTGCGCGAGTTGACCGTGGGCCTGCTGAACGGCTCGGCGGTGGGGCTGATGATGGGCGCCGGCCTCTACGTCTGGCAGCACGACCTCAAGCTGTCGCTGGTGGTGTTCCTGGCGGTCATCGCCAACCTGTTCGTGGCGGCCCTGGGCGGCATCCTCGCGCCCATCGTCCTGGAGCGGCTGGGGCGCGACCCCGCGGTGTCGTCATCGGTGGTGGTCACCTTCATGACCGACTTCTTCGGATTCCTCGCGCTTTTGGGAATTGCCGCACTTATCCTGTTGTAAGGATTGGCAGAGTACCTTGAGCGGCCCGGAACTTGCCGGTAATCGGCGGCGCGTTCGCGCGTTGGGTCAAAGTGGGGCAGGCAGAGGATGCAACCTCGCCATCGTGTGTCCCGAACCGCGATCGATTTGATCAAGCGGTTCGAGGGCTATCGCCGAGCGGCCGCGCAGCTGCCCGATGGGCGCTGGACGATCGGCCACGGCCACACGCTCACCGCGCGCCAGGGAGCGGAGGTGTCTCCGGACGACGCCGAAGCCCTGCTGCTCTACGACCTGATCGCCGTGGCCCACGCGCTCAACGAGGCGGTCTTCACGCCGCTCACCCAGAACCAGTTCGACGCGCTCGCCTCGTTCGTCTTCAACATAGGCCTCGACCATTTCCACCAGTCCGGCGTGCTGAAGCGCCTCAACGAGGGCGCGCTCATCCAGGCGGCCTGCGGCATGGAGCTGTGGCGCAAGGCCAATATCGGCGGCGAGCGCATCGTAGTCGACGCCCTGGTGCGCCGCCGCTCGGCCGAGAAGACTCTGTTCCTGACCCCGCCCGGCGAGGCCTGGGTGCCGGCGCCGTCGCCGATCCTGAAGCCCTTGCTGGACACCGATGCTGCCGGCGTCGTGCCCTCGCAGACCCCCGTGGAGGTGACCACCAGCCTTGACGGTGATCAGCTGGTGGTCCTGCGCGCCGGGGAGCCGTCACCTCCGCCGGTGGCGCCCGAGGACGACGAAGCCGTTGGCCCGGCCAAGTCCGCCGCGGAGGCAGTCAGCGCGCGCCTTTCGACGCTCTTCCAGGAACCCGGCGAGGGGGACATCCGGCCGTCGCCGGCTTGGCAGGCCGAACCGGAGACGCCGATCGCCTCGCCGCTCGAAGATCCGGTGCCCTTCTTCCTGCGCGCGCCGGAGACGGACGTGGAACCTTCGGACCTCGAGGAAGCCGTCTTCGAGGAGGACTCCGAAGAGGGGCCGGAAAGCCACGATCTCTTCGATGAAGGGCGCGGCGCGGACCTGATCGAGGAGGACGCGGGCTTCGAGAACGACGCGCCCTTCGATCCCGCCGACCATTTCTCCCGCGAGCGGTACGTCATCGACGACCAGGCGCCTTATGAGTTCATCCCGCCCGCTGTGCGTCCCTTGCCGGAGCGCCCGGAGGGCGGCCTCCTGACCCTGGTGGCGCTGGCCGTGCTGGGGCTGATCTTCTTCGGCGGCGGCATCTTCTGGGGCGCCTACGCCCGGCCGACGGTGGCCGCGCACGTCTTCGGCCCGCGGCTGGTGGGCGGCCTCGCGGCCATCGCCGGCGTCGGCTTCTTCGGCCTGGCGGTCTATCTGCTCCTGGACCGCCTGAGCCGCGCCGCCGAGCGCCAGGCCCGCCACCGCCCCTAGACCCTGTCCCGTCTTGATTGAATTCAATCAAGAACGGGAAGAACAGGGTCGTCGCATAGACTTGCGAGCACGATTCAGGGTTTTGATCGTTCCATCAAAACCCATCGTGCTCTGGGGGCCAACTGTCGCGCCCCCGAGACGGCGCGGCCCGCCCTATCGCGACAGGCGCCGGCGCATGCTAAGGCCCGCCGCATGATCCCCAACCACGGCCCCAGCCTGGAATTCGGCCTCGGCGAGACCGCCGACGCCATCCGCGAGACCACCGCGCGCTTTGCCGCCGACAAGATCGCACCGCTCGCCGCCGAGATCGACGAGACCAACGCCTTCCCGCGCCTGCTCTGGCCGCAGATGGGGGAGCTCGGCCTGCACGGCGTCACGGTCGAAGAGGCCTATGGAGGCCTCGGCCTGGGCTACCTGGAGCACGTGGTGGCCATGGAGGAGGTGTCCCGCGCTTCGGCGTCGGTGGGTCTCTCCTACGGCGCGCACTCCAACCTCTGCGTGAACCAGATCCGCCGCTGGGGGACCGACGAGCAGAAGAAGCGCTACCTGCCGAAGCTGATCAGCGGCGAGCACGTGGGCTCGCTGGCCATGAGCGAGGCCGGCGCCGGCTCCGACGTGGTCTCCATGCGGCTGACGGCCCGCAAGACGGGCGACCGCTATGTGCTGAACGGCACGAAGTTCTGGATCACCAACGCCCCGCACGCCGACACCCTGGTGGTCTACGCCAAGACAGACCCTGAGGCCGACGGGAAGGGCATCACCGCCTTCCTGATCGAGAAGGGGATGAAAGGGTTCAGCGTCTCCAAGAAGCTCGACAAGATGGGCATGCGCGGCTCCGACACCGCCGAGCTGGTGTTCGAGGATTGCGAGGTCGCGCAAGAGAACGTCATGGGCCCGGAGAACGGCGGCGTGGGCGTGCTGATGAGCGGCCTCGACTATGAGCGCGCCGTCCTGGCCGCCGGGCCCTTGGGGATCATGCAGGCCTGCCTGGACGTCGTTCTGCCCTACGTCCGCGAGCGCAAGCAGTTCGGCAAGCCCATCGGCTCCTTCCAGCTGATGCAGGGCAAGGTGGCCGACATGTACGTCGCTTTGAACTCCGCCCGGGCCTACGTCTATTCGGTGGCCAGGGCCTGCGACGCGGGGCAGACCACCCGTTTCGACGCCGCCGGCGCAATCCTGATGGCCAGCGAGAACGCCGTGCGGGTCAGCCTGGAGGCGGTGCAGGCGCTGGGGGGCGCCGGCTACACCAAGGAATATCCGGTGGAGCGCCTGGTTCGCGACGCCAAGCTCTATGACATCGGCGCGGGGACCAACGAGATCCGCCGCTTCCTGATCGGCCGGGAGCTTATCGGTGGATGAACGCGTTCACCTATCGGCGCAATCGCAACCTTTTGTTGTCCATGGCTGTGGGACCTTGCGAGCGCCACTTGGCTGGGGAAGGCGCATGACCACCGCTCGTCCCGTCGCAAGACGACGTCTCAGGCCCCTTGGGCTGATCTGGATCACCGCGGCGCTGGCGCTCTCGGCCTGCGCCGCCATGCCCATGCGCACCGCCGCCCAGACCCTGCCGCCCTGTCCGGCGGGCCAGGAGACGCGGCGCACGGCCGAGCTCTTCTTCGGCCGCAACGTGGGCGAGAAGGCGGTGGTGAGCGAGGCCGACTTCCGCAAGTTCGTCGACGAGGATGTGACGCCCAAGTTCCCCGACGGCCTGACGGTGCTGGACGGCGGCGGCCAGTGGCGTGGCGAGGAGAACCGCCTTATCCGCGAGGCCTCCAAGGTGTTGATGATCATCCTGCCCAAGGGGCGGGACGGCTCTGCCCGGGTCGAGGCGGTGCGCAACGCCTACAAGAGCCGCTTCCACCAGGAATCGGTGCTGCTGATCACCCAGTCGGCCTGCGTCTCCTACTGAGACCCTATTCGCCCGGGTGGTAGCGGCGCTCGGTATGGCCCACCAGTTGGTCGGGATAGAAGTAGACCTCCCGCAGGTTCCCCGACGCGTAACGTTCGGCCTGGTCGTCGAAGTGCTTTGACTTGGGATCGCCGCTCTCGCCTCCGGCCGTCACAGCGCGGGCATGCACCCGGTCGCCGAACTCCACCACCGCCACGAAGCTGTTGCCGCTGGAGCCGTAGTACTTCTTGGTGTCCGGATAGCGCTTGGCGCCGAACGAGGCGAGCGAGCCCCACTGGGCCGATGCGAAGGGCACCGGGATCGAAGGGCCGGCGTCGTCGAAGTGCTGGGTGATGGCGTCGTCGATCCGCTGGAACCGGTTGATCTGGCCCCAGGGGACCTTCCAGGTCCCGAAGTCCTGGGTCAGGCGGTCGGCGGCCTTGTCCAGCGCTTCGAGCTTCGCGGCCGGCGTTGCGCGGACCAGGGCCTCGAACTTCACGCCGGCCGGACGCTTGTTGTCGGTGTCGTAGATCGAGGCCGGCGCGCGGCCGGCCTCGCGGGCCACGTCCGCCCACAGCGCCTCGCCAAAGCCCACGGCCAGGGAGGTCTCGGTCGAGGTCGCCGACCAGCGGTGGTCCCAAGCCCGAAGGCTGGCGATCGGCCCAGCGAGCTTCGCCCGCATCGGGTCGGCGGGCGGCAGGGCGTCATAGGCGGCCATCAGGCCGGGGAGCAGCCGGTCGAACGCCGGGAGCCAGGGGTCGAAGTCGGCGTCTATCAGCCCTTGGAGAGTGAAGCCTGAGTGGCCGGACAGCACCTTCAAGGCGTGAGGCGTGCGCGGGTTTTCGCCCACCTGGTCCATGTAGCGCGGATAGTCGGCGGCCCTGGGGCTATCGGGTCCAGCCGCGTTCCAGGGGCTGTCGTTGGAATTGTAGACCCAGCCGCTCTTCGGGTTCAGGACCTTGGGCATCTGGGCGAAGGGCGTCATGCCCTGCCAGTCGGTGGCGGGGTCGGAGCCATCCACGGGCCGCGTGTAGTCGAAACGGTTGTCACGCCGGGGCATGAACTGCGGCAACAGCAGCGCCGTCTCACCCTTGTCGTCGGCAAAGAGGGTGTTGTTCGACGAATTGGCCGCCAGCTCGGCCACCTTCAGGAAGGAGGCCAGGTCGCTGGTCTTCGTGCGTCCGAAGGACTGTTCCAAGGCCTCGATGGGCCGCCTCATCAAGGCCATGGCGATCCACTTGCCGCCCTCGGCGCGGACGATGGGGCCGTGGTGGGTGCGGTAGACGGTGAAGCTCTGGGACGCCATGCCGCCGCGGGGCAGGCGGTAGGGCACCGTGATTGTCGAGACGCCCACGGGCCTCAGCGCGCGCCCATAGCGGTAGAAGAGCTGGCCGCCCTTGCGCACGATGGTCTCGGCGAATTCGTCCACATTGTCGGCGCCGGTGGAGGTGTGCATCCAGCCCGCGTGGGCATTGAAGCCCTGGTAGACGAAGAACTGGCCCCAGGTCGCCGCCCCATAGGCGTCCAGGCCCTCGTCGCTGGTCATCTGCAGCTCGGAGCGGAAGTAGAACGAAGTGTGGGGATTGATCAGCAGCAGGGCGTGACCGTCCTTGGTGACGGACGGCCCAAGCGCGATCCCATTGGAGCCCGCGGGCTCCTTGAACATCAGGCTCTCGGCTTCGGCGAGGTCGATCTTCGCCTGGGCCGCCCTGGGATCGCCGTAGAAGGCTTCGAGCTGGGGCAGGGTGACGTATTTCTCGATGTCCCCGCCGATGCTGCCCTCGGTGAAGGACAGCGCCATCCAGGGCTCGAAGCGCCCGATGACTTGGGGGCGGACCCGCGGATGGGTGGCGAGGTAGTAGTTGAGCCCGTCGGCCCAGCCGTTCATCAGCGCCTTCAGCCATGCCGGGCTCTCGGCATATTTCGCTTTCAGGTCAGTTGGATCGTTGAATAACCTGTAGCGCAGGTCCTTCCAGATCGAGGCCTCGCCCTCCGCCTCGGCGCTGCGCCCGAGCGCGGTGACGTAGTTCATCTCCACCCGGTGGAAGTCATCCTCAGCCTGGGCGTAGATCATGCCGAACACCGCGTCGGCGTCGGTCTTGCCGTGCACGTGGGCGATGCCCCAGTCGTCGCGCACGATCGAGACCCGCGCCGCCTCCTGCTTCCAGCGCGCCAGGCCCGGGGCCTTGGCCGGCGCCGCGCCGGCCGCTGAGGCCAAAGCCCCGGCGAAAGCCACCGTGGCCAGAAAGGTCGTACGCATCCTGCGCATATGCACTCACGTATCTGGAAAGATTCGAGGCGCGAACTTCGCGAGCCGGGCCGGGGAATGCAAGCCGGTGCAACTTGTCAGGGCCGCGCCCCAATCCTAACGTCGTTCGGCGACGCCGGACTTTGGGCGGGCTTGCCAGGCTAGGGGGGAACCTATCGTGGCCAGATCAGTACGCGCACTCACCCTCGTGGGCATGGCGTTCGCCGCCACGGCCTTCTGGGCCTCCGATTGGCGGGTTCGCGCCGCCGACCACTTCGACCCCCCGGCACGCACCGACCCGCTCGTCACCGCGACGCCGGACAAGGCCGCCGACATCGCCGACCTCTACACCTGGCAGCAGGGCGACAGCGTGGTCATCGTGCTGACCTTCGCCGGGCCGCAGACGGCCAACCTGCCGGCCACCTACGACCCGGACGTGCTCTATACGATCAACATCTCCAACGCCGGCGCCCCGACCGACCCGGAGATCCAGATCCGCTGGAAATTCGGCAAGGATGGCCAGAACACCGGAGTCGAGATCGATGGCCTGCCGGACGGCGGCGGCCCGCTGATCGGACCGGTGGAACAGACCTTGTCGCGCAATGGCATCCTGGCCCGCGCCGGGCTCTATGACGACCCGTTCTTCTTCGACCTGCAGGGGTTCCGGGATTCCAAGGCGAGCGGCAACCTGTCGATCTCCAAGGACCGCAACTTCTTCAACGGCCAGAACGACACGGCCATGGTGATCCAGATCCCCACCAGCATGCTCAACAAGGGCACGGTCCTGAACATGTGGGCGACGACGGCGCGGTTCGGGGGGCAACTGTCATGACCCGCACGCACCGATGGCCGCTGCTGGCCCTGCCGCTGGCGCTTCCGTTGGCCCTGGGCGCCTGCGGCGGCGGCGGCGGAGGAAGCAGCTCCACCAGCACGCCGGTGACGCCACCGCCCACCACCTCCACCAGCTTCAACGTGCAGCCCTGCCTGGACCAGGTGGCGGCGCCGGGGCAGACGGTGGCCAACCTGGTGATCCCCGACACCCTCAAGCTCGACGTAAGCCAGCCCAACGGCTTCCCGAACGGCCGGCAACTCAGCGACCCGGCGATCGATATCACCCTGGCCTTCCTGTTCCTCGACCTGACGAAGACCTCGAAGATGGCGCTGGCCAACCTGCCGCTCGATCCTGCTGGCAACGACCTGCCGTTCCGGCCGGCCTTCCCCTATCTCGCCGCGCCTCAGGGCAATCCGCCGGGCCTGACGCCGGGCGGGGTGAACTTCGTGTTCCGCAACTCGCCCGTGTCCTCCTATGTCCAGGTCGACCGGATGGGCATGCCGGCGGTGGCCACGGTGTTGATCAGCACCGCGACGAAGAACGGCTACAACGACGACAGCCCGGCGGTGGACGGGACGCGCAAGTACGTCTCCGTGATCGCCCAGGACCTGACGGACTTCACCAACGAGCTGGAACACGACGTCGCCAAGACCGGCCTGCCGCTCTGCGCCAAGGGTCTCTGAGGACGGATCAGGACGGGGCCGCCGCCGCTTTCCGCCGCCGCTCGGCCAAGGTCGTCAGGACCGCGGCCAGGGTCAGCAGGACCAGCAACCAGGGTGAATAGGTCAGCCCCTGGTCGATCAGCCGACCTACGGCGTTCTCCGCGCCGCCGACCCGCTCCACGATCCAGGCGACGGCCGCTACGCCGGTGAAGAGGGCGCCGGCCGTGCGCCAGGTCGGATAGTCCCGGGTCTGCGCCAGCAGGATGAGCGCCGGGATCACCGCGGCCACCACCGCCAGCTGCACCAGCTCGATGCCGACGTTGAAGCCCAGGATCGACTGGGCCTTCTGCAACGGCTCCAGGCCGAAGCGGCCGATCAGGGTGGCGAAGGCGAGGCCGTGCACCAGGCCGAAGCCGCCGGCCACCCACGGCTCGCGGCCGGCGAACAGCGGCCGCCAGGCGTGCACGCTGGAGACCAGGATCGAGACCGCGATCGCCAGCTCCACGGGCTGGGTCCGGAGCTGCCAGCCCAGGAACGCCCCGCCAAGCAGGGTGATGGAATGGCCCACGGTGAAGGCGGAGACCACGCCCGTGAGGCGCCGGGCCGTGTGGCGCAGGCCGCCATAGCCCGCCCAGCGCCCGCCGATCGCCACCAGCGGCGCGGGCAGCATCAGGGTCATCAGGAACAGCAGGTGGTCGTGCCCCTCGGCGATGTGGCGCATTCCCAGGCCCACGGCCGCCGCGAAACCCCGCCAGGCGTTGCCGGGCCCCGGGTCCACCCGCAGGGTCCGCACCGGCCCTTGCAGCCCGCCGATCATCCGCGGCCGGTCGGAAAGCCGGCCGCCGTCGAAGTCGGTCCGCTGCAGGACCAGCACGAAGTGGTTGGGAACCCGGTCGATCACCATCGAGTACGTCAGGTCGAACCGCCGCGGCGAGGCCCCCGGCGGCGGCCGAAGCAACAGGCGCGCCTTGAAGTCCGGCGCGGCGTCGTCGCTGATGGCGACGCCCTTCACGGCGATGCTCCAGGGGCGTCCGTCCGGGCTCCGCACCGCCATGTGTGTCAGGAGGTACTGCCGCAGGAAGATGAGCGACCGCTCGCGGTCCGGGCCAGGGGCGGGCGTCGGCCGCCCCAGGGCGTAGCCGATCTCACCCATGGGGACGACGACCTCTGCGGCCACCATGCTGCGCCCCATGTCGAGCCCGATCTCGGAATTCGGCGTCAGGTGCGCGGCGGCCGCGCCGGCCCAGGCGCTTGCCGCCAGGACGGTGAGCGCCAGGATGAGCCGGCGGATCACGAGTGGCCGAACCAGATCAGCGCCGCGTCCCGGTCGAGCCCGTGCGGATTGATCGCCAGCGCCTTCTGCTGCTCGGCCTCGGCGGCGTCGCTCTGGCCCAGCAGCGCGTGGGCCTGGGCCGCGACGATGTGCTGGTCGGCCGACACCCAGCCCGAGGCCGTGACCTTGTCCATCAGCGCCAGGGCGTCGGCCGGGCGGTTGTTGGCGATGTAGGCCCAGCCGAGCGCGATGGCCGGGAGGCCATAAGGCCGCGCGGCGTAGTCCCGCTGGGCCAGGTCGAGCGCCCGGGCGGGGTCGCCGAAGGCCAGGTAGTGCTCGATGGCGTGGCCCCAGGCCGCCTCGGGGATCTGCTTGAGCCGCGTCTCCCAGATCGCGCCGGCGCGGTCGGACCACAGCCGCGAGTTGGGATAGTCGCCCTGGGCGCGATACAGGCTGGCCAGCGCGTCCATCACCTCGGGGCTCGCATTGCGCCCGGCCACGGCCTCGAACTGGGCGATCGCCTCGCCGCGCTTGCCGGTCAGGGCCAGCATCTGGGCGCGGTGGGCCTGGGCCAGCCAGTAGCCGGGGAAGATGCGGTCGGCGCGGGCGAAGTCCGCGGTGGCCTTGTCCCAGGCGCCCCGCTGCAGCTCCAGCGCGCCGCGCTGCAGGTCGAGGTTCGCCAGCCCCTGCGCGGTCGGGAACCGCATCTGCCGCTGCATCCGGTCGAAGGCGTCTAGCGCCTTGTCCACCTGGCCGGTCTTGCTGAGGTAGACCGCCAGCCGGAAGGGGTCGGCGTCGCCCGCGGAGCCCGGCGGCGGCTCGTAGAGCCGCAGCGCGCCCGCATAGTCCCCGCGGTAGAAGGCGATGTCGCCGCGGGCGGCGCGGGAGTCGGCGCGCACCTCCGCCTCGGGACGCACGGCGTAATGGTCGACGGCGTCCAGCATGAGCTCGGCGTGCCTCAGGCGGTGCAGGGTGAGGTCCAGCGCCACCTGGGACATGTGCGGGCCCGAACCCTTTGCCGCGACGGCAAAGGCGCGGTCGAGGGTCGCTTGCGCGGCGGCGTAGTCGCCGAAGTCGCCGGTGAGCCGCGCGCGTTCGATCTGGGGGCTGGCCAGCTTCTCCTGCACCAGCCATTCATCGCCGCGCACGGCGGCCAGCGCCTTCGCGCCGGTGATCAGGCCGTCGGTGCGCGCGACCGCCTCGTCATAGGTGAGCGGCGCGCCGCGGGTGGGCGCCCGGGCGTGGCCGCGGCCCAGCCGCAGATCGCCGTCCGGCGCCAGCCAATGGGCGAGCACCAGCAGCAGCGCCGTGGCCAGCGCCAACAAGGCCAGCCGCCGGACGCCGGGCGCTCGCAGGCTCAGGGCGGACAGGGCTGCGGCCACGCGAAGGCTCCCCGACAAGCGATCGCAGCCACGATAACCGATCTCGCGCCGCCCGTGGCCCCGCTTATCCGTCGCAGGCCGAAATTGCGAAAGGCCGCCCTGTCGCCAGGACGGCCTTTCCATAGTCGGACCGCAGAGCGGTTCGCGACCTTTGCCTGAACAATGGCCTAGGCGCGGACCCCGCAAGCGGAGGTCCAGGTCACGGTCACCGCGATGCGGCTTTCACTATGAGACACTGGATCACCTCCTTTCAGTTGCTGAGCAAGGACCCTCAATATGGGTCGCTTCGGCCTGGCGCGCAAATGGCGGCTTGACGCATTCAGCGCCCGGCGGCGGCCTTGGCGGCCGCCGCCTGCTGCTCGGCCAGGCTGGGCCGGCGACGCAGCGCCTGGACCGGCCGGTCGAGCTTGTCCAACGCCTCGATCATCGCCCGGTAGCCCTCGGCCACGGCGGGCTCGTAGGCGCTGAAGTCGCGGATTTCCACCTTGGAGGTGTCGGGCATCACCAGCACGTCGGTGGCGTCGTGGGCGGCGGTGAGGTCGCGGGAGGTGGAGACCGTCGCCGCCCGCATCAGGAGCGAGACGATGGGCGGGCCCTTCTTCCATTCGCCCGACCAGATCCAGCGCCAGACCGAGGCCGGCCGGGCCACGTCGTCGGCGGTGATGCTGCGGCCGGTGGTGACGTCCACCCCGACGATCGGTCCCAGCTGGCTCATCCGCATCACGTCGGCGGGGAAGTTCTTCATCACCGCTCCGTCCACCAGCACGTTCTGGTCGTCGGTGGCGGGCGGCAGGATGCCCGGCAGCGAGATCGAAGCCCTGAGCGCCCGTCTGAGCAGCCCCCGGCGATGCATCTGATAGGCGCCGGTGGTGAGGTTCGAGGACAGGCAGAAGAACGGCAGCCAGAGGTCGGCGATCTGGGTGTCGCCGAAATGGTGCGCCAGCCGCTGGTTGACCTTCAGCCCGTGGGTCATGGCCAGCAGGGGCAGGGCGATGTCGGCCAAGGGGCTGGTGTCGACGAAGGCCTCGCGGATGCGCGTCTCCATCTCCGCGTCGTCCCAGCCCATGGCCACGCCGGCTGCGATCACGGCCCCCATGGAGACCCCGCCCACGAAATCGATGGGCACGCCGCGCTCGCGAAGCGCCCGGAGCGCGCCCACATGGGCGTAGGCCCGCGCGCCGCCGCCGGAGAGCACCAGGCCGACCGACTGGCCGGTGACCACGCGCGCGATGCGCTGCAGGTCGCTCTCGGAATCGCGCCGGACGTGGAACAGCCGCGCCGGCTTGGCCACGTCGATCCAGCCCTCCGAGCCCTCCGGCCGCTGCGTCTTGCCCGGGTGCAGCAGGATCAGGTCCACCAGCTGCTGGGCCTGCAGCGGCGAGGGCACCTCCATCACGGTGGCGACGTCGGGAGGCCGCCGGTCGCCGCGGGCGACGCGGAACAGGCGGTCCACCTGGCGGCCCACTACCTGGCGCCAGCCGCCGTCGCCGCCCTCGGCCACGTAGAGCACGAAGTCATGGGTTCGCTCGACGTCGGAGAACCATTCGGTCGGCGCGCTCTGGGCCTCCACGCCGATGGTGGTGACGGTGTAGCCCAGGCGGCCGATCTCGCGGGCCAGGCGCTCCACCATGGGCCGCAGCGCATGGGTGGGGCCGAGCGAGACGAAGCCGAACACCGAGGGCTCGCCCACGCCGCCGCGGGTCGCCGCCTGGCGGCTGCGCAGCATCATCAGCTTGGCGAGCTCGATCATCACCGCAGTGTCGGCTTCGCAGGCCTCGAAGAAGATTTCCCTGGGCACCGCCAGGATCTCGGAATCCCGCAAGGCCACCACGTCGGCGGAGTGCGGCGCGTTGGCGATCAGCGACATCTCGCCCGCCGGCTCGCCGGGCCGGATGACGCCGAGGAATTGCGGCTCATGGCCCTGTTCGCGGCGGAACGCCCCGAGCCGGCCGGCCCGCACGAAATAGAGCTGGTTGGAGGTGTCCCCGGCCGCGAACAGGGTCTGGCCGCCGGGCAGCGAGAACCACAGGGTCTCGGCCTGCACGCGCTCCTGCTGGAAGAGCCGCGACAGCGCCGACTCGATGGGGATCTCCGGCAGCCGTGACATCGGCGGCGAGCCTAGCTTGGCCCAAGAGTCGCGGCTATGGCTTCGCCGTGGCGTGCAGGCGGGCAGGGGCCGCTCCGGGACCGCTCGCCGGGCTGGCCAAAGCCCAAGGCGCGTCCTAAGCCAGGGCGATGGCCCTGCACATGATCAAGCTCTGCGTCGGCTGCGACACGGTCGAGGAACTGGTCGCCTGGCGGAAGACCCACGACGATCCGGACGGCCACTGGGTCATGCGCACCCGCCAGACGCCCAAGCGCGCGGCGGAGATGGTGGACGGCGGCTCGCTCTACCGGGTGTTCAAGGGCGTGATCCTCTGCCGCCAGTCGATCCTGGCGGTGAACACGGTCGGCGAGGGGGTCACGGCGCGCTGCGAGGTGACCCTGGACGCGACGCCGGTGCGTGTCGCGCCGACGCCCCGCCGGGCCTTCCAGGGCTGGCGCTATCTTGAACCCAAGGACGCGCCGGAAGACCTCGCCCTGGAGGCCTTCGGCGACGTGCCCACCGAACTGGCCCGCCAGCTGCGCGAAGCCGGCGCCTGGTAGGCGCCGGCCCCGGGACTCTAGTGCGTGATCCAGTCGCTGCCCGTCAGGGTGGCCGGCGTCACGTGGTCGAGGTGCAGGAAGTAGTTCCCGGCATAGAGCACCTTGGTCCCGCCCGTCCCGTCGTCCAGCAGCACGAGCTGGTGGTCGGCCACCGGGTCAGAGCCCGTATAGCCCGAGCCCGCGAACATGCCCCGCACGTCGATCACGTCCTGGCCGTGGGTGAAGTCGGTGACCTCGGCCGGCGCCCAGGGCATCTTGGCGAACACGAAATGGTCGGCGCCCGCGCCGCCGGTCATGGTGTCCGAGCCCTGGCCGGCGTTGAAGGTGTCCGACCCCGCGCCGCCGACCAGCACACTGCCCGGGAAGTTGGTCGTCGAGTTCAGCACCACGCCCGGCGTCCCGGTGGTAACGGGCGGCGGCGGGGGCGGTGAGACCGGGGGCGGGGAAACGACCGCCGGCGCGGGGCTTGAGTTGACCGACACCAGGTCGGCCACGCTGAGCGACTTCGCCTTGGTGCTGTCGAGGACCGCCACCTGCCAGCCCCAGGATGTGGCGGTCCCGTGCCCGTCCTGGTCGAATACCAGCCAGGTCTCGCCGGGATTGCCGGGCAGGAACTTGATATAGCCGTCCGCCACCGGGTCGCTCCCGGCATAGCCGACGCTCTTCAGGAGCGCCGTCAGGTCGAGCTTGTCGGTCCCGGGTGTGAAGTCGGTGATGTGGCCCGGGTGCGGCGGAAGTAGGTTGAAGGTGAAGTCGTCGGCGCCGGCGCCGCCGGTGAGCGTGTCCGGGCCGGCGCCGCCGATCAGGGTGTCGGCGCCGGCGCCGCCCACCAGGTGGCTGCCGCCGCTGGCGGCGGTGAGGACCACCCCGCCCGATGGCGGCGGAGGCGGCGGCGAGACCGGCGGCGGCGGGCTGACGGCGCCCGAGACCGGGACGAGGTCGCCTACGCCCACCGAGCCGGGATTGGTGTGGTCGAGGATGGTGGTCAGCCAGCCCCACGAGGTGGCGGTCCCGTGGCCGTCCTGGTCGAACACCACCCAGGTCTCGCCGGGATTGCCCTGCAGGAACTTGATATAGCCGTCGGCCACCGGATCGGAGCCCGCATAGCCGACGCTCTTCAGCAAGGCGGTGAAGTCGAGCTTGTCGGTCCCGGGCGCGAAGTCGGTGATGTGCGCGGGATTGGGCGGCAGGATGTTGAAGGTGAAATGATCCGCGCCCGTCCCGCCGGTCAGGGTGTCGGGGCCGTTTCCGCCCACCAGGGTGTCGGCGCCCGCGCCGCCCACCAGGTTCGAGCCCCCGCTGCCCGCGGTCAGCACCACCCCGCCCGCCGCAGGCGGCGACACGGGCGGTGGCGAACCCACCACCGGCGGCGAACCGGTGATCGGCGTGGTGTCGGCCAGGCCGGCGGTCGCCGAAGCCACTGTCGTGGAAGACCCGTCCGCCAGTGCGTAGGCGTGGATGTAGTCGATCTTCATCTGGGCCGGCATGTGGGCGTCGTCGACCGCGCCGCTCCAGCCGCCAAGCGCCAGGTTGGCGATCATGTACATGGGTTTGTTCATGTCGGCCGGAGTGGCGGTGTGGAACACCTGCACGCCGTCCACGAACCAGGTCAGGTCCGTCGGCGTCCAGAGCACGCCGTAGGTGTGGAAGCCGGTGGTGGTGTCGGGAATGAACGAGGCGATGCCGTTGGAGGTGTGCACCCCGCCGACGCCGGAATGCGCGGTGGTCCAGTCCGCATGGGGGTCGCCGGTCAGCGTCTCCATGACGTCCAGCTCCGGCGGCCAGGAACCGTCGGCCGGGATCAGCCAGAACGCTGGCCACGCTCCCGCCGTCGACGGCAGCTCGGCCTTCATCTCGAAGTAGCCGTAGGTCTGGGCGAAGCTCGGGGCGGTGGTGATCATCCCCGAGGTGTAATGGTAGCCGAACAACTCCGAATTGGTCGATGGCGCGGCGGTGATGGTCAGCGTCCCGTCGCCCGTGGAGCTGAACGGGTTGACCGCGAAGTCGCCGTTGTGATCGCGGAAATAGGGCGAGGTGTAGATTTCCTGCTCGTTGTTGCCGATCAGGGTGTAGCTGCCGGCCCCCTGGCTGCCCTGGTAACCGTAGTCGGGCCGCCAGGCGCCGGTGGGATTGCTCTCCGCGTCCCACAGCGAGACCGGGCCGTTGAAGTCGTCGTGGAAGGTCATGGTCCCCAGCTTCGAAGTGTCGAGCTGGAGCTGGAAGTTGGCGGCGGTGAACTGGCCGACGGTGGCGTTGCGGAACATCAGCCCGTCGGTCCCGCCAAGGTCGAGTTTCACGTCCGCGCCGACCTGGGTCATGTGCGCCTGCACCTGGGCGAAGCTGGTGTAGCCGGCGGAAAGCCGCACCACGTCGCCCGCGGAAGCGCTGAAGTCCTGGATGACGTCGTTGCCCTCGCCCTTGACGACGATGAAGGTGTCGGCGCCGGCGCCGCCGATCAGCACGTCCTGTCCACCGCCGCCGTAGAGCTGTTGCGAACCTGCACCGCCCTGGACGATGTTGTCGCCGGCGTTGCCCGCGCCATAGGTCTTGTCGCCGTCGACCTCGAGGTTCTCGACGTTGGCGAAGTTGCCCAGGTAGACGTTGGTCCAGGAGACGATCTTGTCCGTGCCGGCGCCGGCCAGTTCGACGACCTTATCCAGCGGCGACTTCAGGTAGTAGGTGTCGTCCCCCAGGCCACCGGCCATGATCTCGCCGTCGCCACCCCAGAACGACTCGGCCGCCGGCGTCCCGACATAGCTGTCCGTGATCCCGGCGGTGCCGAAATTGTTGATCACCGGCGCAGCGGTCTCCGCGGCGGCGGAGCCGTCGTACTTCAGATAAGACATCTAGCTGATCCCGTCCTTGAGGCGCGGCCCCGAGCCGCCGGACGCCGCGCGGGCCTTGGGCCCCGGCGACGCGGGTTGAAATAGGGCGGTGGGCGCTGTGCGAACCATCCGCAAGTTGTCGCAGCGGCGCGGGGACGCGCGCTTCGCCGCGGCGCAGCGCAGGCGCTGGGAGCCGCTGGGTCCGCGGCGACGAAGCCCGGCCACGCCTCCTTGATCCAGGGTCAAGCCCACGGGCCAAACCGTTGATAAACGGGATATAAACCCTTGAACAAGCTGTGCTTTACCCGCACCCATGGATGGTGACAATGAGGAGGGCGCGGGCGATCCAGAAGGGTCCCAGGCCGTGGCGTCGGCGCGCGCCGAACGGGACGTCGTGTCGCAGTGCAAACCTGCGCCGGGCTCGCAGCCCGGCCGGGCCTGACGCGGTCCGGCGCGCTCGCCGTCGCATTCCGAAAGGAACATCCCGAGGGTCCGCCCCGCTGCGCCAAGCCCCCCTGGCCGCGCTAGACTCACACCTTAGGCAGGCAAGTTTAACGACCCGTGCAGGCAAGTTGTCGCAGCGGCTAAGCTATCATTGTTCATTGACCGGGTCCGTGGTTACGCTTGATGCAAAGAACAAGCTTGACCATAGGGAGATCAGTATTTCCCGGATACGCAAGTCGCGGAAATATCGTTGTTTGTAGCTCCGCTGTGGATGCGGCCTGGCCGCGACCCAGGCGGGACGCCCGGATGACGCGAAGCCCGGCCGCGGCATCCCGCCACACCGTCGCCGGAGGATTTCCGATCCGCCACAGCGGCCATGCGCGCGTTGACCTCGATGGGCCGGAGGCGCTCACCTAGGCGACAAGTGATTCGGTCGCGCCGAGTTGAGTGTCAGGAGCTATGCCTATGCCGCAGGCCAGCGTCATCGTGGTCGGCAACGAGAAGGGTGGGGCGGGCAAGTCCACCATCGCCATCCATACCGCCACCGCCCTGCTGCACGCCGACGCCAAGGTGGCCGTGCTCGACCTCGACCTGCGCCAACAGTCCACTGCGCACTTCTTCGCGCACCGCCGGGCCTGGCTGGACGCCAACGCCGCGGTGGCGCCCATGCCCATCGAACATCCGCTGGGCGTCGATGGCGCGGCCCTCGCCCGAGCCACCGACGACGAAGCGTTGGCCCGCTTCGAGGACGCCTTCGCCGACGTGGCCGAGCGCGCCGACTTCGTGCTGATCGACACCCCGGGCAGCGACACCGCGATCAGCCGCGCCGCCCACGGCCTTGCCGATCTGATCGTCACGCCGATGAACGACAGCTTCGTCGATTTCGACATGCTGGGCGTCGTCGATCCGGTGACCCTCGAACTGAAGCGCCACAGCCTCTATTCCGAGACGGTCTGGAACAGCCGCAAAGCCCGCGCCGTGAAGGATCGCAAGCAAATCGACTGGGTAGTGCTGCGCAATCGCCTCGCGCCCACCGAGGCCCGCAACCGCAAGCGGCTGGAGGAGCGGATCGAGACGCTGTCCCGCAAGGTCGGCTTCCGCATCGGGCCGGGCCTGCGCGACCGGGTGATCTACCGCGAGCTGTTCCCGTTCGGCCTGACCGTGGCCGACCTTTCGGCCGCCATCCGGCCGGTGGCCATGTCGCTGCAGCACGTGGCGGCGCGCCAGGAGCTTCGGGCGCTGATGTCCGCGCTGGGCCTCTCCGGATTCTCCGACGGCGAGCAGATCGCCGCGGAATAGGGTCCACGCATGATCTACCTCGCCCTGGGGGCCGCGGTGCTGTGGTTCCTGGTGGGCCTGGGCCGGGGGAAGATGGTCTTCCCGCGCCGCGAATGGCGGCTGCTCTCAGGTGTCTTCGGGCTCGTCGCCTTCTCGGGCGCGGCCTACCTGACCCTGCGCGGCGTGTGGGCGGCGGCCATCGTTCTGGCGGTTCTGGGCCTGTGGCTGGTGACCACCGCGCGGATCAACGGACCGGCGCCCCGAGCGGCCGCGCCGCCTGAACGGATGAGCCTTTCCGAGGCGCGTTCGATCCTCGGGGTCGGGCCCGACGCCACGCCGGATGAAGTCCAGGCGGCCTATACCCGTCTTATGCGGATGGCCCACCCTGACAAGGGCGGCACCACGGGCCTCGCCACCCAGCTCAACGCCGCGCGGGAGCGGT
>Ga0207695_10000576_pt1 | contig 74992 bp, 74 predicted proteins | sample KBSC54metaG_FD_184354 | JGI IMG/M metagenome (GOLD analysis project Ga0207695, IMG submission 184354) | Corn rhizosphere microbial communities from Kellogg Biological Station, Michigan, USA - KBS C5-4 metaG (SPAdes) (version 2) | ecosystem: Host-associated > Plants > Roots > Rhizosphere > Soil...
CTCGTGATCGGGTAAGGATCGTTCCATGGCCGTCACCGACATCGCGAAGCGCACCTACGACCATAATTTTCGGCTGGACCCGATCGTCCGCAGCCTGCTCGACACCGATTTCTACAAGCTGCTGATGCTGCAGATGATCCGGCACATCCATCCGGACGTGCAGGCCACCTTCTCGCTGATCAACCGCACGAAATCGGTGCGGCTGGCCGACATCATCGACGAACGCGAGTTGCGCGCCCAGCTCGACCATGCGCGCACCGTGCGTTTCTCCAGGAGGGAGCTGATCTGGCTCGCCGGCAACAGCTTCTACGGCAAGCAGCAGATGTTCGCGCCGGACTTCATCGCCTGGCTCGCCGATTTCCGCCTGCCCGAATACGAGCTGCGCAAGGCCGACGGCCAATATGAGCTGCGCTTCGCCGGCCCCTGGACTCACACCAGCATGTGGGAGATTCCCGCGCTCGCGATCATCAACGAACTCAAGTCCCGCGCCGCGATGCGCGACAAGGGCAAGTTCGCGCTCGACATCCTCTACGCCCGCGCCAAGGCGAAATTGTGGGACAAGGTGGAGCGGCTGCGCGAGTTGCCCGATCTCGTCCTGTCGGATTTCGGCACCCGCCGCCGTCACGGCTTCCTCTGGCAGCGCTGGTGCGTCGAGGCACTCAAGGAGGCCTTGGGCAGCCGCTTCATCGGCACCTCCAACGTCCTGCTGGCGATGGACGCCGATCTCGAGGCGATCGGCACCAATGCGCACGAACTGCCGATGGTCGCCGCCGCCTTGGCTGACAGCGACGAGGAGCTGGCGAAGACGCCGTATCGGGTGCTGGAAGACTGGCGCCAGCACTATAACGGCAACCTGCTGATCGCATTGCCCGACGCCTTCGGCACCACCGCCTTCCTGAAGAACGCGCCGGCATGGCTCACCGACTGGACCGGCTTCCGCCCCGACAGCGCGCCCCCGATCGAGGGTGGCGAGCAGATCATCCGCTGGTGGCAGGAACAGGGCGTCGATCCGAAGACCAAGCTGCTGATCTTCTCCGACGGCATGGATATCGATACGATCGAGCAGACTTATCGCCATTTCCGTGGCCGTGTGCGGATGAGCTTCGGCTGGGGCACCAACCTCACCAACGATTTCCGCGGCTGCGCTCCCGACGGCGCGACGGGACTGGAGCCGATCTCGCTGGTCTGCAAGGTGACGAGCGTCAATGGCCGCCCGGCGGTCAAGCTCTCCGACAATCCCGCCAAGGCGACCGGCGACCCGGCCGAGATCGAGCGCTATCTGCGGGTGTTCGGCGCCGAGGACCGCGTAGCGTCCGCCGTTTCGGTGTGAGCGAGGTGCCGACGACTGATCCGGCGTCGCGGGATCGCGCGGCCGGCTGCCTCATGGGTCTTGCGGTCGGAGACGCGCTTGGCACAACCCGGGAATTCTCGACCCGGGATGCCGGGCCGCCATTGACGGATCTCGTTGGCGGCGGTCCGTTTCACCTTCCGGCGGGGACCTGGACCGACGACTCCTCCATAGCGCTGGCGCTGGGCGACACCCTGATCTGACGGCGCCAGCTCGATCCGACATCGGGATCGCGACGCCGCCCGCAGTAACGGCCGTTTTCGGGATTTCGGCCTGACGATGGGCCATTTTCCCTAGCAGACACTCTCCGGGGACCGAGGTTCCGACGATCCCCGAGCATTTTTAATGCTTTGAGAGCAGTTTGTGCCAGAAGAGAACAAATATAAATAGATCAACGATTTGATGTTACAAAATCAAATTTTCTATGATGCCTGCCGATGCCATCAGTAACACCATTGAACTGAGTGGGTAACTATTTCAGCCCGCCCCCGTCCACTTGAACTCGTTAGGATATCTTCTTTCTTCCCGCAAGCTTCCTACAAATTTCGGCTCCTCGATCGCTCTCCGAGGACCATGCCGCCGCGAGCCTCGATTATGGAATCTTCGTGAGCATCATGAGCATTGAAGAGAGAGGCCGACGCGGATCAGCCAAAGCCGATCCGCGTGCCCATCTCCGGCTTCGCCGCAACCTCGACCGCCAAAGCGTCGAGGATCACCCGCGTATCCGCCAGCGGCCGGAAACGCAGCCCCCGCTTCACCACCGCGAAATCGCCCGGCGTGAGGTTGGTCAACGTGGCAAGGTCCGCTGGCGCGACCATCCCGAAGAAGCGCTCGAACGCGCGTGCCGCCTGATCGCGGTTGAGCGGCCTGAGCTCCAGCTTGAACACGAAGCGCCGGAGCGTCGCGGGATCGAGCTTGTGGCCGTGGTTGGTCGCGGCGAGCACCGGCAGCGGGTGGTGATCGAGCCAGGTCAGCAGCTCGTTGACCTGCGTGACCTCCCAGCTGCGCTGCGCCGTCGATCGATCGAAGAGGAGCGAATCCACCTCGTCGAAGAACAGCACGCCTTGCCGCTCGCGGGCCTCGCCGAACGCCTCGGCGATGGCCTTCTCGGTGCCACCGACCCAGCAGGAAAGCAGGTCCGACGCGCGCTTGACCAGCAGCGGCCGGTCGAGCGCGCGCGCCAGATGCGCGGCGAGCGCGGTCTTGCCCGTCCCCGGCGGTCCGGTGAGCAGCAGCGAGACGTCCAGCGCGCCGCGATCCACGATGTCGCCGATCAGGCGGCCGAGCGGCAGGTCGGTCTGCTTGTCGAGATAGCGGTAGTTCATCCGCCAGAGCTTCGATCCATTCGGCTGCACGATGAGGTAAAGGGCGCCGCCGTCGGTGACCTTGTAGGGTCGTTCGGCGGGCTTGAGGTGACCAATCTGGAGGTGGGTCAGTGCCATGTTACAGCTCCGATTTGGGGCTGCGCCGGCACCAACAGAGATACCATCAGATGATGGCGTTTCCGATGGCACCCCGGCGGATCAGCCCGGATGCCAATCGGCAATTCTCATCGAAAAAATGCTGTAAAACCAGACCGTTGGTGGACTTCTCCGGACGTGTCCGGAGAGGTCGGTGGTGCCCAGAAGAGGACTCGAACCTCCACGACCTTGCGATCGCCAGCACCTGAAGCTGGTGCGTCTACCAATTCCGCCATCTGGGCACGGGGTAGGCGGCGGCCTCTAGCGGCGGGGGTGGAGGATTGTCAACGCCCCTGGCCCACTCTTTTTTCTGATGCCTTGTTTTCGCGCGCCACCGGGGGCAATGCGGCGCCAGGCTATGGTTCGCGAACATGAGGTTGGTACGATGACTCGGCTGGTGACGGTGTTCGGCGGCGGCGGGTTCCTGGGGCGCTACGTCGCGCAGGCGCTGCTGCAGCGCGGCGCGCGCGTGCGGCTCGTCGAGCGCGATCCCAAGCGCGCCTTCTTCGTGAAGCCGCAGGGCGGGCTCGGCCAGACCCAGTTCATCGCCGCCGACGTCACCAAGCGCGCCACCGTCGAGCGCGCCGTGCAGGGCAGCGACGCGGTGGTGAACCTCGTCGGCATCATGAACGGCGATTTCCAGGCGGTGCAGGTGGACGGCGCGCGCAACGTCGCCGAGGCCGCGCGCGGCGCCGGCGCCACGGCGCTGGTCCACGTCTCGGCGATCGGCGCGGACGCCGGCTCCGACATCCCCTATGCCCGCACCAAAAGCGAAGGCGAGAAGGCGGTGCGGGAGGCGTTCGCCGGCGCGACCATCCTGCGCCCCTCGATCCTCTTCGGCTCCGAGGACAATTTCATCAACCGCTTCGCCGGCCTGATCCAGTCGGCACCGGCCGTGCCGATCATGGCCGCGGGCACGAAGTTCCAGCCGGTCTTCGTCGCCGACGTCGCCAAGGCCGTCGCGGAAGCCGCGCTCGCGCCGGAAACCCATGGCGGTGCCGTGTTCGAGCTGGGCGGGCCCGAGGTGCTGACGATGGGCGAGTTGATCCGCCGCACCGCCGCGATGATCGGGGCGGCGCCGACCTTCCTGGAATTGCCCGACGCGCTCTCCGGCCTGATCGCCAGCTTCGGCTTCCTGCCCGGCGCGCCGATCACCAAGGATCAGTGGCGGATGCTCCAGCACGACAATGTCGCCGATGCGGGGGCGAAGGGCCTGCAGGCGTTCGGCGTGACGCCGACCCCGCTGGGCGCGGTCGCGCCGTCATGGCTGGTGCGCTATCGCCGGCTGGGCCGGTTCGGGGCCGAGCGCAAGGCCTCCTGATCGGGCGCGCTGCCGGGTTCATCCACCCAAATTGATCGGGCCGGGCCGATCGAAGTCCTGTCCTTCTTCTTCCAACTTGCGAAGAGAAAGGCGGCCCCCTTCGACTGCCTGCCAAGGCAGGCGCTCGGGACAGGCTTCGACAAGCGCAGGGCGAGCGGGGGGCGGATGACCAAGGCGGACATTGGCAAGAATTAACGTTACGGCCCCCTTCCCTTGTGCGCCGCAATAGGGGAGACATGCGCGCATGATGATCCTGCAGCCTATCATCCTCGGTATCGTCGAGGGCCTCACCGAGTTCCTGCCGGTCTCCTCGACCGGCCACCTGATCCTGGCGGGCGCGCTGCTCGGCTATGACGACAAGGCCTGGGCGACATTCGACATCGTCATCCAGCTCGGCGCGATCCTGGCGATCGTGGTGCTCTACTGGCGGACCTTCTGGGCGGTGCTGATGGGGCTGGTGGCGCGGCGGCCGGAATCGATCCGCTTCGTGTGCAACATCCTGCTCGCCTTCCTGCCGGCGGCGATCATCGGGCTGGCGCTGCACAAGAAGATCGAGGCGCTGCTGCTGCGGCCGGATATCGTCTGCATCGCGCTGATCCTCGGCGGCGTGGCGATCCTCGTCATCGAGAAGCTCGCCAAGCGGCAGACCGTCTCGGGCGTCGCCGACGTGCCGGTGAAGACCACGCTCGGCATCGGCATCATCCAGTGCCTGGCGATGATCCCCGGCGTCAGCCGGTCGGGCGCGACCATCCTCGGCGCGCTGTCGCTGGGCGTCGAGCGCCGCACCGCCGCCGAATTCAGCTTCTTCCTCGCCATCCCCACCATGCTGGGCGCGACCGTCGTCGAGCTCGCCAAGAAGCCCGCGCCGCTGCCGGCGGGCGTCGTCCATGTCGGCATGGGCGAGATCGCGATCGGGTTCGTGGTGTCCTTCCTCGTCGCGCTGGTGGTGGTGAAGGCCTTCGTCGGCTTCGTGACCAAGCACGGTTTCGGGCCTTTTGCCTGGTATCGCATCATCGCGGGCGCCGGCGCTCTGGCTTGGCTGATGATCAAATAAGACCGGATCGGACCTATCAAAATCTGTCCGGCCTGCGATCTGAGCAAGTTGACGAAATCCACGGCAAAAGAACGTCAGTTATGCTGACTTATTGCCGAATCCTTTCGTGACTCCCCCCTGAATCTATGCTTTCGCGTCTCCTCGAGTGGAGGGCGCGATGGCCGACAATCCGATGCTGAAGTTCGTGGGTACGGGGCAGGCTTATCCCGAGAAGCGCGCACCCGAAGTGCGCGCCGAGGATTTCGCCGAGATCACCAGGGCCTATCTGGCCGCCAAGGCCGAGGAGCAGGCCGGACGCTGCTCGCAATGCGGCGTGCCTTATTGCTCGACCCATTGCCCGCTGCACAACCATATCCCGGACTGGCTGCGCCTCACCGCCGAGGGCCGCCTGCGCGAGGCCTACGAGCTGTCCGCCGCGACCTCGACCATGCCCGAAATCTGCGGCCGCATCTGCCCGCAGGACCGGCTGTGCGAGGGCAATTGCGTCATCGAGTTTTCCGGCCACGGCGCCGTCACCATCGGCTCGATCGAGAAGTTCATCACCGATACCGCCTGGAAGGAAGGCTGGGTCGAGCCGATCGTGCCGGTGCGCGACCGTTCGGGCCAGTCGGTCGGCATCATCGGCGCCGGACCGGCGGGGCTCACGGCGGCGGAATATCTGCGCGGCCACGGCTATGAGGTGCATGTCTACGACCGGCACGATCGTGCCGGCGGCCTGCTCGTCTACGGCATCCCCGGCTTCAAGCTGGAGAAAGAGGTGGTCACCCGCCGCTTCGAGCGCCTGCGCGACAGCGGCATCCGCTTCCACCTGAGCTTCGAGGTCGGCAAGGATGCCACGCTCGCCGAACTGCGCGAGCGGCATGACGCGCTGCTGGTCGCCACCGGCGTCTACAAGGCCCGCGCGATCAAGGCGCCGGGCGTCGGCGCCAGCGGCGTGGTGAAGGCGCTCGACTATCTGATCGCCTCCAACCGCATGAGCTTCGGCGACGTCGTGCCGGACTTCCTCAACGGCGGCCTCAACGCCGAGGGCAAGAACGTGGTCGTGGTCGGCGGCGGCGACACCGCCATGGACTGCGTGCGCACTGCAATCCGCCAGGGCGCCAGGTCGGTGAAATGCCTCTATCGCCGCGACCGCGCCAACATGCCGGGCTCGCAGCGCGAGGTGGCCAATGCCGAGGAGGAGGGCGTCGAGTTCGTCTGGCTCTCCGCGCCGGACGCCTTCGACGGCGACGCCAAAGTGAGCGGCGTGCGCGCCTCGCGCATGCGCCTCGGCGCCCCCGACGCTTCGGGCCGTCGCGCGCCGGAGGCCGATCCGGGCAGCGACTTCCGCCTCGATGCCGATCTCGTCATCCAGGCGCTGGGCTTCGATCCCGAAGACCTGCCGCAGATGTTCGGCGCGCCCGAACTCTCCGTCACCCGCTGGGGCACGCTGCGCGTCGATCACAAGACGATGCAGACCTCGCTGCCGGGCGTGTTCGCGGCGGGCGACATCGTGCGCGGCGCCTCGCTGGTGGTGTGGGGCGTCCGCGACGGCCGCGACGTTTCCGAGCGGATGCACGCCTGGCTGAAGGACAAGGCGAAGGCCACGAAGACCGCCGAGATGGTGGCGGCGTGATGCGCTGCTCCGTCGGCCTCGCGGCGCTCCTGCTCACCCAGCCGGCGATCGGAGCGACGGCGCCGGCCAAACCGCCTGAACCGCAGGCCGCATCGGCCACGCCCGCTGATCCGGCGGCCCTGGCGGTCGCGCGCCAGATCGTCGCGGTCGTCCACACCGATCAGACGATGGATCGCATGATGATCCAGTTCGCGCCTGTTTTCGGGACGACCGTGGTGAATGCGATGCTGGCGGACCCCGCCTCCGCAAGTGTCGCCAACAAGATCATCGCGACCGGCACGGGTGGCCGTGCGAAGCTAGAAGCTATCTTCAGCCAGGAATTCATGGTGGCCGTGCGCAAGCGCTACCCGGATCTGGAGGAGCAGGTCGCCCACGAATATGCGAGTCTCTTTTCGGCGGATGAACTGAAGCAGATCCTGGCCTTTTACAGCTCCGGCGTAGGCGCCAAGGCGCTGCGGCTGATGCCCGAAATCCAGACCAAGATGTCCCTGGCAGGGCAGGCCCTCGGCAAGGATGCGGGCAAGGAAGCCGGCCAGCGCGGATTTGAACGCGCGCAGAAGGAAATGATTGGCACTCCAACGGAGCCAAAGACGTGATGACTTCCGAGCAAGAACGCCTCCGCATCGCCGCCGAAGGCATGTACCGCCCCGAATTCGAAGGCGATGCCTGCGGCGTCGGCCTCGTCGCCGCGACCGACGGCCAGCCGTCGCGCCGCGTCGTCTCTGCGGCGATCGATGCGCTCAAGGCGGTATGGCACCGCGGCGCCGTCGATGCCGACGGCAAGACCGGCGACGGCGCCGGCCTCCATGTCGAGCTGCCCGTCCACTTCTTCGACGACGCGATCGAGAATGGCGGCCACAAGCCCGGCCAGGGCCGCCTCGCCGTCGGCATGATCTTCCTGCCGCGCACCGATCTCGGCGCGCAGGAGGCCTGCCGCACCATCGTCGAGAGCGAGATCATCGATTTCGGCTACACCATCTACGGCTGGCGTCAGGTGCCGGTCGACGTCTCGGTGATCGGCGAGAAGGCGCTGCAGACGCGCCCCGAGATTGAGCAGATCATGATCCAGGGCCCGCGCCCGGACGTGATGGACGCCGCCGAGTTCGAGAAGAATCTGTACCTCATCCGCCGCCGGATCGAGCGCAAGGTGATCGAGGCCCAGATCCAGGGCTTCTACGTCTGCTCGCTGTCGTGCCGCTCGATCATCTACAAGGGCCTGTTCCTCGCCGAGGAGCTGTCGGTCTTCTATCCGGATCTGCTGGACGAGCGCTTTGTCAGCCGCTTCGCCATCTTCCACCAGCGCTATTCGACCAACACCTTCCCGCAATGGTGGCTGGCCCAGCCGTTCCGCACCCTCGCCCACAATGGCGAGATCAACACGATCCGCGGCAACAAGAACTGGATGAAGAGCCACGAGATCAAGATGGCGGCGATCGCCTTCGGCGAGCATTCGGAGGATATCAAGCCGCTGATCCCGGCCGGTGCTTCGGACACCGCCGCGCTCGATGCCGTGTACGAGGCGATCGTGCGCGCCGGCCGCGACGCGCCCACCGCCAAGCTGATGCTGGTGCCCGAGGCGTGGCAGAACAGCACCGACATGAAGCCCGAGCATCGGGACATGTACGCGTATTACGCCTCGGTGATGGAGCCGTGGGACGGCCCCGCCGCGCTCGCCATGACGGACGGGCGCTGGGTGGTGGCCGGCGTCGACCGCAATGCGCTGCGCCCGCTGCGCACCACGCTGACCGCCGACAATCTGCTGATCGTCGGATCCGAGACGGGCATGGTGGTGGTGCCCGAGAGCACGATCATCGCCAAGGGTCGGATCGGGCCGGGCCAGATGCTCGCCGTCGATCTCGACGAGGGCCAGCTCTTCTCCGACCTGGAGCTCAAGGACCGGCTCGCAGGCGAGCATCCCTTCGCGGACTATGTGAAGGATTTCCGCACGCTGGCCGACCTGACCGTGCCGGAGGGCGATCATCTCCCGCGCTTTGAGCGGGCCGAGCTGATCCGCCGCCAGGTCGCCGCCGGGCAGACCATGGAGGATATGGAGCTGATCCTGGCGCCCGCCGTGGAGGATGCCAAGGAGGCGATCGGATCGATGGGCGACGACACGCCGCTCGCCGTCATCTCGGACAAGCCGCGCGTCATCAGCCAGTTCTTCCGCCAGAATTTCTCGCAGGTGACCAATCCGCCGATCGACAGCCTGCGCGAGACGCGGGTGATGAGCCTGTCGACCCGCTTCGGCAATCTCGCCAACATCCTCGACACCGGGCTGGTCCAGTCGAGCGTGCTGGTGCTCGATTCGCCGGTGCTCTCGTCCACCGACTGGGCGACCTTGAAGGCGCATTTCGGCGCGGCCACCGCGGAGATCGACTGCACCTTCGATCCCGCCGGCGGCGCCGACGCGCTGCGCGGCGCGATCGCCGAGATCCGCCGCAAGGCCGAGCAGGCGGTGCGCGAGGGCCGCTCCGAGCTGTTCCTCACCGACGAGCATGTCGGGCCGGACCGCTGCGCCATCCAGATGGTGCTGGCCGCCGCCGCCGTGCACACGCATCTCGTGCGGCGCGGCCTGCGCTCCTACGCGTCGATCAACGTGCGTTCGGCGGAGTGTCTCGACACCCATTATTTCGCGGTGCTGATCGGCGTCGGCGCGACCACGGTGAACGCCTATCTCTCCGAAGCCGCCATCGCGGACCGGCAGGCGCGCGGCCTGTTCGGCGAGCGGTCGCTGGAGGAGTGCATCAGGCGCTACCGCAAGGCGATCGACGACGGCCTGCTCAAGATCATGGCCAAGATGGGGATCGCGGTGATCTCCTCCTATCGCGGCGGCTATAATTTCGAGGCTGTTGGCCTGTCGCGCGCTTTGTGCAACGATCTCTTCCCCGGCATGCCCGCGAAGATTTCCGGCGAGGGCTATGCCTCGCTCAAGGTCAATGCGGTGGAGCGGCACGAAAAGGCGTTCGACGCGGCGGTGGCGACGCTGCCGATCGGCGGCTTCTACCGCCAGCGCGCCGGCGGCGAGACCCATGCCTATTCGGCGACCCTGATGCACCTGCTGCAGACCTCGGTCGGCACGGACAGCTACTCGACCTACCTGCAATTCTCGCGCGGCGTGCGGGATCTGCCGCCGGTCTATCTGCGCGACCTGCTGGAGTTCAACTGGGCGCGGGAGGCCATCCCGATCGACGAGGTCGAGGCGATCACCGAGATCCGCAAGCGCTTCGTCACGCCCGGCATGTCGCTGGGCGCGCTCTCCCCCGAGGCGCACGAGACGCTCGCCATCGCCATGAACCGGATCGGCGCCAAGGCCGTCTCCGGCGAGGGCGGCGAGGACAAGAGCCGCTACGTCCCCTATGAGAATGGCGACAACGCCAACTCCGTCATCAAGCAGGTCGCCTCAGGCCGGTTCGGCGTGACGGCGGAATATCTGGGTTCCGCCGAGGAGCTGGAGATCAAGGTCGCGCAGGGCGCCAAACCCGGCGAAGGCGGCCAATTGCCCGGCTTCAAGGTCACCGAGTTCATCGCGAAGCTGCGCCATTCCACGCCCGGCGTGACCCTGATCTCGCCGCCGCCGCACCACGACATCTATTCGATCGAGGATCTGGCGCAGCTCATCTACGATCTCAAGCAGATCAACCCGCGCGCCAAGGTGTGCGTGAAGCTGGTCAGCTCCGCCGGCATCGGCACGATCGCGGCGGGCGTGGCCAAGGCGCATGCCGACGCGATCCTGATCGCCGGCCATGTCGGCGGCACCGGCGCCAGCCCGCAGACGTCGGTGAAATATGCCGGCACGCCGTGGGAGATGGGCCTCACCGAAGCCAATCAGGTGCTGACCCTCAACGGGCTGCGGCACAAGGTGAAGCTGCGCACCGACGGCGGCCTCAAGACCGGGCGCGACATCGTCATCGCCGCGATCCTGGGTGCCGAGGAATTCGGCATCGGCACGCTGTCGCTGGTCGCCATGGGCTGCATCATGGTGCGTCAGTGCCATTCGAACACCTGCCCGGTCGGCGTCTGCACGCAGGACGAAGCGCTGCGGCAGAAGTTCGTCGGCACGCCGGAGAAGGTGATCAACCTGATGACCTTCATCGCCGAGGAGGTACGCGAGATCCTCGCCCGCCTGGGTGTCCGCTCGCTCGACGAGATCATCGGCCGCACCGAGCTGCTCCGCCAGGTCAGCCGCGGCGCCGAGCATCTCGACGACCTCGATCTCAACCCGATCCTCGCCAAGGTCGACGCGCCGGATCATCTCCGCCGCTTCAACATCGAGGGCCATCGCAACGAGGTGCCGGACAGCCTCGACGCGCAGATGATCCGCGATGCCGCGCCCGTCTTCGCGCGGGGCGAGAAGATGCAGCTGACCTATTCGGTGCGGAATACCCACCGCGCCGTCGGCACGCGCTTCTCGGCCGAGATCACCCAGCGCTTCGGGATGAGCCATCTGGCGGACGGGCACGTCCATGTCCGCCTGCGCGGCTCGGCCGGCCAGTCGCTCGGCGCCTTCCTGTGCAAGGGCGTGACGCTGGAGGTGTTCGGCGATTCCAACGATTATGTCGGCAAGGGCCTGTCGGGCGGCATCATCGCCGTGCGGCCGACCGTCTCCTCGCCGCTGGAAAGCCGCCGCAACGCCATCGTCGGCAACACCGTGCTCTACGGCGCGACCTCGGGCTCGCTGTTCGCGGCGGGCCAGGCGGGCGAGCGCTTCGCGGTGCGCAATTCCGGCGCGAACGTCGTCATCGAAGGCTGCGGCGCCAATGGCTGCGAATATATGACCGGCGGCACGGCGGTGATCCTCGGCTCGGTGGGCGAGAATTTCGGCGCCGGCATGACGGGCGGCATGGCCTTCATCCTCGACGAGGACGGCCGCTTCGAACAGCATGCCAATCCCGAGAGCATCCTCTGGCAGCGCATCGCGTCGGCGCATTGGGAAGGCGTCTGCAAGGCCTTCGTCGAGGAGCATGCCCAGCGCACCGACAGCAAGTGGGCGCAGACCGTGCTCGCCGACTGGGCGCACTGGCGCGAACGGATCTGGCAGGTCTGCCCGAAGGAGATGGTGACGCGGCTGGCGCATCCGCTCTCCGATGAAGAGACGGCGGTGGCGGCGGAATGACGGTGGACGTCCCCGCCGTTCCGCAGCCGACCATCGCGATCGCCGGGGAGGCCGAGCGCTTCCCCGTGCGGCGCATTTTCTGCGTCGGCCGCAACTATGCCGATCATGCCCGCGAGATGGGCCACGATCCGGACGCGGAGCCGCCCTTCTTCTTCACCAAGCCGGCCGACGCGGCGGTGCCGGGCGGGGTGCTGCCCTTCCCGGCGCGCACCGACGATCTCCATCACGAGGTCGAGCTGGTGGTCGCGCTCGGCGGGGGCGGCGCGAACATCGACCGCGCCGAGGCCCTCGGGCTCGTCTTCGGCAGTGCCGTCGGCCTCGATCTCACCCGCCGCGATCTGCAGGCGGACGCGAAGAAACTGGCGCGTCCGTGGGACATGGCCAAGGGCTTCGACGCCTCCGCCCCGATCGCGCCGCTGACGCGCGGCCTGCCCGCCACCGATGCCGCCATCACCCTCACGATCGACGGCGAACTCCGCCAGCAGGGCCACCTGTCCGATCTGATCTGGCCGATCGACGCGCTGATCGCCGAGCTTTCGACCTATGTCGCGCTCGCGCCGGGCGACCTGATCTTCACCGGCACGCCCTCCGGCGTCGGCCCGATCCGTTCCGGCGAGACGCTGGTCGCGACCGTGGCGGGGCTCCCGCCGCTGGAGGTCCGCTTCGAAGGCTGAATCGCCCCCTTCCCCCTCGCCGCTCCCGCCCCTAAGCAGGGGCGATCATGTGGCAGCTCCTTCAATTTCCGTTATGTCCCTTTTCCCGCAAGGTCCGGCTGATGCTGGGCGAGAAGGGCGTGGGCTACGAGCTGGTGCGCGAATCGCCCTGGCTGCACCGGGACGAATTCATCGACCTCAATCCCGCCGGCACCACGCCCGTGATGGTGCAGGGCCAGCTGCGCCTGCGCGATAGCTGGGCGATCTGCGAATATTTCGAGGAGACGATCGACCGCGCGCCGATGATCTCCGGCGATGCCTCCGCCCGCGCGGAAATCCGCCGGCTGGTCGCCTGGTTCGACGAGAAATTCTATCGCGAGGTGGTCGGCCCGCTGATGGAGGAGCGCATGCTGAAGCGCCTCGTCCACCGCGCCTCGCCCGATGCCAAGGTCCTGCGCGAGGCGATGAAGAACGCCAACGGCCATCTCGATTATATCGACTGGCTGATCGATCATCGCCGCTGGCTGGGCGGGCCGGTGCTGAGCCTGGCCGATCTCGCCGCCGCCGCCCACCTCTCGGTCGCCGATTATCTGGGCGGCATCGACTGGCGCGGGCACGAGCAGACCAAGCAATGGTATGCCGGCCTCAAGAGCCGCCCCTCCTTCCGCCCCATGCTGTCCGAGCGGATGGAGGTGATCACGCCCCCGCCCCATTACGACAAGGTCGATTTCTGGGAATGAACGCCACCACCGCCGAAGACGTCCCGCACTATCAGTCCGATCGGGCCTTTGTCGGCCATCCGCGCGGGCTCGGCTTCCTCGCCTTCACGGAATTCTGGGAGCGCTTCTCTTATTACGGCATGTCGGCGCTGCTGCCGCTCTACGGCAAGGACGAGCTGTTCCAGCCGGGCCATATCGAGCGCATCTGGGGCTTCGGCCCGTTCCGCGCCTTTCTCGAGGCGATGTTCGGCACCCTCACCCCGCTGACCCTGGGTGGCGCGATCGCCGGGCTCTATGGCGGCCTCGTCTATCTCGTGCCCCTGTTCGGCGGCCTGATCGCCGACCGGCTGACCGGCCGCACCCGGGCGGTGATCGCGGGCGGCTCCCTGATGGCGCTCGGCCATTTCCTGATGGCCTTCGACCAGACCTATTTGCCGGCCCTCGTCTGCATCCTGAGCGGCGTCGGCCTGTTCAAGGGCAATCTGGCGACCCAGGTCGGCGATCTCTACGCCGCCGGCGATCTGAGGCGCGCGGACGCCTTCCAGATCTACACCATGGCGATCCAGCTCGCGGTGATCTTCGCGCCGCTGGTGACCGGCGGTCTGGCGCAGGCGCTCGGCTATCACTGGGGCTTCGGCGCGGCCGGGATCGGCATGGTGGTGGGCCTCGCCATCTATTTGGTCGGCCTGCGCTGGCTGCCGCCGGAGCCCGCCGCCCGGCATGCGGGCGGCGTGATCGAGCCGCGCCCCAAGCTCGCCCCCGGCGAAGGCAAGCGGCTGGTCGTGCTGTTCCTGCTGGTGCCGGTGATCGCGCTGGCCTTCGTGGGCAACCAGCAGCTGCTCGGCGGCTATCTGCTGTGGGGCGATCTGCACTACAGCCTGATCTTCATGGGGCATCGGCTTTCGGCGGCCTATCTGCTGTCGCTCGACGCGATCGTCTCGACCGTCACGATCGGCCTGTCGGTGATCTTCTGGCGCTGGTGGGGCACCCGCCACGCGGAGCCCGACGAGATCACCAAGATGACGATCGGCACCTTCATCGCCGCGTTCGCGCCGCTCGCTCTGGTGGCCGGATCGATCCAGGAGGCGGCGACCGGCCAGAAGGTCGGCCTCGTCTGGGCGGTGAGCTTCCACCTGATCAACGATATCGGCTTCGCCAACGCCTATCCCGTCGGCCTCGCCCTCTATTCGCGCGCGGCGCCCAAGGCGCTCGGCTCGACGATGATCGCGGTGTTCCTGATCGCCCTGTTCCTGTCGGGCATCATGGTCGCCAAGCTCGCCACCCTGATGGAGGTGATGTCGGGCACCGCCTTCTGGGGGATGCATTCGGCGCTCATGGCGTTGGCCGGCGTGATCTTCCTGATCGCGCGCAGCACCGCCGGGCGGATGCTCGCGCCGACCGTCGATCCGGAAGCGGCGGCGGGGTAACGTCCGGTCCGGGAAGGCATGATGCGCACAGGATGAAGCTCGATCCGTTCGGGCTGAGCCTGTCGAAGCCCTGACTTTCTTCTTCCAGCTTGCGAAGAGAAGAACGACCCCCTTCGACCGCCTGCCAAGGCAGGCGCTCAGGACAGGCTTCGACAAGCTCAGGGCGAACGGATCTTTTGGATCCTACCCCCAATGGGCTCAGGCCCCATCCGGCAACACCAGCCGCGTCCTGAATTCCCCCAGCGGCCGCCCGGTCGCGCGATCGACCACCACCGCCTCGACCCGTTCGCCGTTCTCGGCATCGACGATGCGGGTGGTGCCGCCCTCGCCATGATGCTTGCTGCCCCACGCGCCGATCGCGGCGAGGATGGGCAGGAAGTCGCGCCCCTTGGCGGTCAGCACATATTCGTCGCGCGGGGGGCGTTCCGAATAGCGCCGTTTCTCCAGCAGCCCGTCCGCCGTGAGCGCGGCCAGCCGCCGCGTCAGGATGTTCGGCGCGATGCCGAGCGCCGTGCGGAACTGATCGAAGCGCGTCGCGCCATAGCCCGCATCGCGCAGGATCATCATGCTCCACGCATCCCCCACCCGGAGCAGCGCGCGGGCGACGGGACAGGGTCCGGCGGAAAGTTTCTCAGTGTCCATTGCATTGTGATAGCGACATCACTATCAAATTGCAAGCGACTCGTTGGACCGAGTCGGACGGAGACCAATTATGAGCAACGCCAAGGGCACCGCCCTCATCACGGGAGCTTCCACCGGCATCGGCGCGGTCTATGCGGATCGTTTCGCCAAGCGCGGCCACGACCTCGTCCTCGTCGCCCGCGATGTCGGGCGGATGGAGGCGCTGGCCACGCGGCTGCGCGCCGAGACGGGCGTCGGGATCGAGATCATCCCGGCCGATCTCACCCTCGACGCCGATGTCGCCCGGATCGAGGCGCGGCTGGCGAAGGGCAACATCGGCATCCTGATCAACAATGCCGGCATGTCGCTGAACGGCAGCCTGCTCGAAAACGGCGCCGCCGAATTCACCCGCATCATCGCGCTGAACGTGACCGCGCCGACCCGGCTCGCCTCCGCCGCCGCCAAGGCCTTCGTGACCCGGGGCGAAGGCGCGGTGGTCAACATCGCGTCGGTGCTGGCGCTGGCGCCCGAGATGTTCGACGGCGTCTACAGCGGCACCAAGGCCTTCGTGCTCAACCTCAGCCAGGGGATGTCGGCGCAGCTCGCCGACAAGGGCGTCTACACCCAGGCCGTGCTGCCGGGCGCGACCCGCACCGAGATCTGGGCGCGTTCGGGCAAGGATGTCGATGCGTTCCCGGAAGGCTTCGTGATGGCGGTCGACGATCTGGTCGACGCGGCTCTGGTCGGCTTCGACCGGCGCGAGACCGTCACCATCCCGCCGCTGCCCGACGAGGGCCAGTTCGTCGCCATGCAGCAGGCGCGCGCCGCGATGGGACCGAACCTGTCGAAGAGCGCGGTGGCCGAGCGGTATCGCGAGCCTTTGGCGGCGTGACCTTTTGAAGCCTTCTCCCGCCTTCGCGGGAGAAGGAGGGGACCCCCTGCGGAGCAGTGGGGAGGATGAGGGTTTTCTTCCTCTCCGCGACCGACAGAAGAAGACCCTCACCCAACCCTCTCCCGCGAAGGCGGGAGAGGGCTCTTACGCGGCCACCACCGCCATCAGATAGTCCATCCGCACATCGTCCGAGAGGACGAACCCCTTCATCGGATCGAGCGCCAGCCCGCGTGTCTCGATCACGCGCAGCCCCGCCTGCCGGAGCAAAGCCTCCAGCTCCTCGGGGGTCAGGAATTTCTGCCAGTCGTGCGTCCCCCTGGGGATCTGCCCGGTCCCCTCCCCCACCGTGATCAGCGCGAGGCGGGAGAGCATCGTCCGGTTGGGCGTGGAGAGCAGCATCAGCCCGCCCGGCGCCAGCGCGCGCGCGAGTCCCGCGACGAACGCCGCCGGATCGGTGACATGCTCGACCACTTCCATCGAGCAGACCAGATCGAAGCGTTCGTCCTCGCCCAGCGTCTCGACGCTGCCGTGGCGATAGTCGATCGCCAGCCCCTGCCCTTCTGCATGCAGCCGGGCGGCCGCGACATTCTCCGGCGCCGCATCCAGCCCCGTCGCCTGCGCGCCCATCCGCGCCAGCGGCTCGGTGAGCAGGCCCGCGCCGCAGCCGACGTCCAGCGCCCGCTTCCCCGCCAGCGGGCGCCGCTCGGTCCGCTCGGTGGCGAAGATGCGGTCGATCATCGCGCGCACGAAGCCGAGCCGCACCGGGTTCAGCCGGTGGAGCATCGCCGACGATCCCCTCGGGTCCCACCATTCGGCGGCGAGCTTGCCGAAATGCGCGGCTTCCAAAGGATCGATGGTGCCCGCCGCGACGGCGGGAAACATGGTTGCGTCCGTCATTTCCTGCCCCTAACAGGGCGCCTCTTTCTTTCCCACAGGCAATTCCTGCCGCAACAATCGAGCAGTCCTATGGCCCGTATCGTGATGAAGTTCGGTGGCACGTCGATGGCGGGCATCGAGCGCATTCGCAACGTGGCGCGGCAGGTGAAACGCGAATGGGCCAAGGGCGAGCAGGTCGCCGTCGTGGTCTCGGCGATGTCGGGCGAGACCGACCGGCTGGTCAATTTCTGCCGCGAGGCCTCGCCCCTCTACGACACCAGGGAATATGACGTCGTCGTCGCGTCCGGAGAGCAGGTGACGAGCGGCCTGCTGGCGATCGCGCTGCAGGCGATCGGCGTGCCGGCGCGCAGCTGGCTGGGCTGGCAGCTGCCGATCCGCACCAGCGACGCGCACGCCTCGGCCCGCATCGCGACCATCGACACCGAAGCGCTCAACGCCAGCCTGGCGAAGGGCGAGGTGGCGGTGATCCCCGGCTTCCAGGGCCAGACCGAGGAGGGCCGCGTCACCACGCTCGGCCGCGGCGGATCGGACACCTCGGCGGTGGCGGTGGCGGCGGCGATGAAGGCGGATCGCTGCGACATCTACACCGATGTCGACGGCGTCTACACGACGGACCCGCGCATCGTCCCGCGTGCGCGAAAAATCCCCAAGATCACCTACGAGGAAATGCTGGAGCTGGCGTCGGTCGGCGCCAAGGTGCTCCAGACCCGCTCGGTGGGCCTCGCCATGAAGGAGAAGGTGCGCGTCCAGGTGCTCTCCTCCTTCGGCGACCCGGATGCCGAGCCCACCCCCGGCACCTTCGTGGTCGGGGAAGACGAAATCGGAGAAGGCCAAGTGGAACAGCAGCTCATCACCGGCATCGCTTATGATCGCAACGAGGCGAAGATCACCCTCGTCGCGGTGCCCGATCGCCCCGGCGCGGTGGCGACCATCTTCAACCCGCTGGCCGAGGCCTCGATCAACGTCGACATGATCGTGCAGAACGTCGCGCACGGCACCGGATCGACCGACGTGACCTTCACCGTGCCGGGCGCGGAGCTGGCCCGCTCGCTCGACGTGCTGGAGAAGGCCCGCGAGACGATCGGCTACGAGAAGCTGATCCCCGATACGGAGGTCTGCAAGATCTCGGTGGTGGGCGTCGGCATGCGCAGCCATGCGGGCGTGGCGGCGACGATGTTCCAGGCGCTCGCCGGGCGCGGCATCAACATCCAGGCGATCACCACCTCGGAAATCAAGGTCTCGGTGCTGATCCACCAGGATTATACCGAGCTCGCGGTGCGCGTGCTGCACACGGCCTATGGGCTGGACGCGGAGGATGCGGCGTAGGGGGAGCCACGTCCCTTCCGTCGTCACCCCGGGCTTGACCCGGGGTGACGATGAGTCTGGTTTTGATTAGGGAGAGCGCATGACAACGCTCGAAGCCACCGCCCCGATCATCCCCTCGATCGGCCACGACCGCCTCACCCGGCTGATGAAGCGCGGCACCGACTTCCTCGGGAGCGAAGTCGCGATCATGGCGGGCGCGATGTCCTGGGTGTCCGAGCGCAACCTCGTCTCGGCCATGTCCAATGCCGGCGGCTTCGGCGTGATCGCCTGCGGCGCGATGTCGCCCGATCTGCTCGATGCCGAGATCGCCGCCACCAAGGTGCTCACCGACCGGCCGTTCGGCGTCAACCTCATCACCATGCACCCCCAGCTCAGCGAACTAATCGACGTCTGCGCGAAGCACGGCGTCGGCCATGTCGTGCTGGCGGGCGGCCTGCCCCCGGCCGGATCGATCGAGCGCATCAAGGCCAGCGGCGCCAGGTTGATGTGCTTCGCCCCCGCGCTGGCGCTGGCCAAGAAGCTGATCCGCTCGGGCGTCGACGCCATCGTCGTCGAGGGGATGGAGGCCGGCGGCCATATCGGTCCGGTCTCGACCAGCGTGCTGGCGCAGGAGATCCTGCCCGTCATCGCCGCCGACATCCCGGTCTTCGTGGCCGGCGGCATCGGCCGCGGCGAGGCGATGGCCGGCTATCTGGAGATGGGCGCGGCGGGCGTGCAGCTCGGCACCCGCTTCGTCTGCGCGACCGAGTGCATCGCCCATCCGAACTTCAAGAAGGCGTTCATCCGCGCTTCCGCCCGCGACGCCATCGCCTCGGTGCAGATCGATCCGCGCCTGCCGGTGATCCCGGTGCGCGCGCTCAAGAATGCGGCCGGCGAATTGTTCACCGCCAAGCAGCGCGAGGTCGCCCAGGCGCTCGACGAGGGCAAGGTCGCGATGATGGAGGCGCAGCTCCAGATCGAGCATTATTGGGCCGGGGCGCTACGCCGCGCGGTGATCGACGGCGATGTCGAGCATGGCTCGGTGATGGCGGGCCAGTCGGTCGGGATGGTGACGAAGGAAGAGCCGCTGGCCGATATCCTGCGCAACCTGGTGGACGAGGGCGCCCATGCGCTGGAGCGGCGCTCGGGGAGCTGATCCTTCGAAACCGTTCGCCCCGAGCCTGTCGAAGGGCTGGCCTTCTTTTCGAGGGTGAAAAAGGGAAGAGCAGGGCTTCGACAGGCTCAGCCCGAACGGGGATGGGCTGCGTTCATGACGGGAGGCTGTGCTCAGCGTGCGCCCACACGCTCCGCGATGGCGGCATAGGCCGCGAGCCGCTCGACGGCCGCCGCATGGATGCCGGGCGGCGTCACCAGCACGCCGAACGCCTCGGCGCTGGCGGTGTTGAAGGCGAGCGGCGCGCCCAGCGCATCGGTGATCGTCGCGCCCGCTTCCGCGGCCAGCAGCACGGCGGCGGCGATGTCCCACTCATGGCCCCAGCGCATCGTCGCGACCAGATCGGCCTCCCCAGCCGCGACCATGGCGATGCGCAGCGCGATCGAATTGGGCTTGGGAACGGGGACGAGATCATGGTCGCGGCGCGGCAATTGATCGGCGGGGACGCGCGCGCCGGTGATCGTGTCACGCGGCGTCACGCGGATCGCCTCGCCATTGCGCCACGCCCCCTCGCCTGCGATCGCCGTCCAGCGCTCGCCCCGTGCCGGCGCTTCCAGCACACCGAGGATGGGCCGCCCGTCCTCGACCAGCGCGACGGACACCGCCCAGCCCGGCCGGCCGCGCAGATAGTCGCGCGTGCCGTCGATCGGATCGACCACCCACACCCGCCGCGCCGCGAGCCGTGCCTTGTCGTCGGCGGTTTCCTCGGACAGCCAGCCGGCCTCCGGATCGAGCTCCGCCAACCGCGCCTTCAGGAACCGGTCCACCGCGAGGTCGATCTCGCAGACCGGCTCGCCGCCCGCTTTCTCCCAGCGCCGGAAGCCGTCCTTCGCCCGGCCGAGCGCCAGCGCGCCGGCCTCGGCGGCGATGGCGACGACCGCATCGAGGCGCCGGTCAGGCACCGGCGACGGTCATCCCGTCGATGCGGATGGTGGGCACGTCGGTGGCGCGCTCGAACGCGAGGTCGTCGGCCGGGGTGAGCGCCAGGAACATCGTGCGCAGATGGCCGGCGATGGTGATCTCGGCGACCGGCGCGGCGATTGCGCCATCCTCGATCAGGAAGCCGGCGGCGCCGCGCGAATAGTCGCCCGTCACCGGATTCACCCCCTGGCCGATCAGCTCGGTGACGTAGAGGCCGCGCTTCACGTCCTTCATCAGGTTGGCAGGCGAGAGCATGCCGGGGGCCATGTAGAGATTGGTAGTGCCGGCACCCGGCGGGCCGCCGATGCCGCGCTGGGCATTGCCGGTCGGCTGCAGGCCGAGCTGGCGGGCCGAGGCGCTGTCGAGCAGCCAGCCGGTCAGCACGCCGTCCGCGATCAGGTCGCGCCGCGCTGTAGGCAGGCCCTCGCCGTCGAACGGCTTGGAGCCAAGGCCGCGCGGCCGCAGCGGATCGTCGACGATGTGGATGCCCTTGGCGAACACCTGCGTGTCCAGCGCATCGAGCAGGAAGCTGGTCTTGCGCGAGATCGCCGCCCCCGTGATCGCGCCGGCGAGATGGCCGAGCAGGCTGGAGCCGACGCGCGGATCGAACAGGATCGGCATCGCGCCGGAGGCGAGCTTGGCCGGGTTGAGCCGCGCCACCGTGCGTTCCCCGGCGCGGCGGCCGATCGTGTCCGCCGCTTCCAGATCGGCGAGATGGCGGGCCGAGCGGTGGGCATAATCCCGCTGCATGGTGCCGCCCTCGCCCGCGATCACGCTGGCCGAGCAGCCATGGCCGCTGGTCGCATAGCCGCCGGTGAAGCCGTGGCTGGTGGCGAGCGCGATGATCGTGCGGCCGTGGCTGGCCGAGGCGCCCTCGCTGTTGGTGACGCCGGCGACGGCGCGCGCCGCATCCTCGGCGATCAACGCGCGGGCGCGCAGGTCCTCCGGCGGGATCTTGGCCCCATCGTCACCATCCACCGAGGGGGGCGGCCCCCGCATCAGCCGATCCTCGGGGGCGAGGCCGGCATAGGCATCCTCGGGTGCCTCGCGCGCCATGGCGACGGCGCGATCGACCAGGGTGGCGAGCGCGGCCGCCGACAGGTCCGACGAGGATACGCTCGCCGACCGCCGGCCGACGAAGAGGCGCAGCCCGATCGTCTCGCCTTCCGAGCGCTCGACATCCTCCAGCTCGCCCAGCCGCACCGAGACCGCGGTGGATTCGTTGCAGACATAGAGGCCGTCGGCGGCATCGGCCCCCGCCTGCTTCGCCTGGGCGACGAGATCGTGGACGCGAGTCTGGGCTTCGGCGACGGTCAGCATAGGCCGCACTTAGGAAGGGCGGGGCGCTGCGTCCAGTATTCCGGCCTTTCCCTTCCCTGAAAGAGAGGGAGTCCGGATCACCCCGCGCTGCCCACCGCCAAAGCCGCGAGCGCCATCAGCAGCCCGGCGGCGCGGTTCGCGCGGAAGCGGAGCAGCGCGCCCTGGGGATCGGCCGGATCGAGCGTCCAGACCTGCCAGCCGAGGTGGAGCGCCATCGGCAGCAATGCCAGCAGCGCCAGCGGATCGGGCCGCCGCAGCCAATAGGCCGCGCCCCAGAGCAGCAGCGCCAAGCCGTAGCAAAGCGCAACGCCCGGCCGCACGTGCCGCCCCATGGCCCGCGCCGAGGATTTCACGCCGGCCAGCACGTCGTCCTCGATATCCTGCAGCGCATAGATGGTGTCATAGCCCACCACCCAGGCGATCGCGCCGGCATAGAGGAGCAGCCCCGCCGCCGGCACCCGCCCCTCCACCGCCGCCCAGCCGACCAGCGCCGCCCAGGAGAAGACGATGCCCAGCCACGCCTGCGGCCACCAGGTGATGCGCTTCATGAAGGGATAGCAGGCGACCGGGGCGAGGCTCGCCACCGCGATCCCGCGCGCCGGCCAGTCCAGGCCGACCAGCACCGCGAGGCCGATCAGGCACAGGGCGACCAGGAAGATCCAGGCGGACCGCAGGCGCACCCGTCCGCTCGCCAGCGGCCGGTCGCGGGTGCGGGCCACCCGCCGGTCGAGATCACGATCGACGATGTCGTTATAGACGCAGCCCGCGCCGCGCATCGCGATCGCGCCGATGCCGAACAGCAGGATGAGCCAGGCCGCCCGATCGAGCGGCCCGCCCGCCAGCAGGATCGCCCAGGCGCCCGGCCAGAAGAGCAGCCAGGCCCCGATCGGCCGGTCGAAGCGGGCGAGCAGCGCATAGGGTCGCGCGGGGGGCGGCAGCAACGCGAGCAGCCCGCGCCGCTCGGTATCGGGAACGATCGCATCGGTCATGCGCGAGGCGATGGCAGAGCGGCGGCGGCTTAGGAAGGGCCATGATGTCGATCACAAGGAAGCCGGTGATGGCGTCATCCTGATGGAGGTCAGGATCCATGGGACGCAACGATGATGGCTTGGCACCGCGTCGAGGCCCCGCCGTGACGATGCGGCCGGCGCCGCGATGACGACGGGGAATGCGACCCGTCGCGTTGGCGATCGATACGAACGCCTCTGGAAGGGCTTGGACAGCGCAAGCGCTTCGCCTAATCCACCCTCCATGCCCGCCACCCCCGCATGGCCGCCCGAAAGCGCGCCGCGCCTCTTCGTCGATCAGCCCCTCGCGGAGGGCGCCGATGTGGCGCTCGACTCCGCCCAGGCCAATTATCTGCTCAACGTCATGCGGCTGAAGGCGGGCGACGCGGTGCGCTGCTTCGACGATCGCACCGGCGAATGGGCGGCGGAGCTCGCCAGCGCGGGCCGGCGCGACGCGCGGCTGCGGATGGTGGCGCACCTCGCCCCGCGCGAGCCGGTGCCGGACCTCTGGCTGGTCGCCGCCCCGATCAAGCGCCAGCGGGTCGACTGGATGGCGGAGAAGGCCTGCGAACTCGGCGTCGCGCGCTTCGTGCCGGTGCTGACCCGGCGCGCGGTGGTCGACAAGCTCAACCTCGACCGCCTGCGCGCGCACATGATCGAGGCGGCCGAGCAATGCGGCCGCACCGCGCTGCCCGCGCTGGACGAGCCGGCGAAGCTGGAGCGCCTGCTCGGCGACTGGCCCGCCGACCGCATTCTCTATTTCGCCGACGAGACGGGGGGCGACCGCTTCGTGGCAGAGCCCGGCCCGGCCGCGATCCTGATCGGCCCCGAAGGCGGCTTCGATCCGGCCGAGCGCGCCGCGATCCGCGCCTTGCCGCAGGCACGCGGCATCTCGCTCGGCCCCCGCATCCTGCGCGCCGAGACGGCGGCGCTGGCGGCGGTGGCGCTGTGGATGGCTCAGGCGGGGGATTGGTAAGCCCTCTCCCGCCTTCGCGGGAGAGGGTTGGGTGAGGGCCTTCTTCTTTTCTGGTTGCCGCGAAAAAGAAGAAGACCCTCATCCTCCCCACCGCTTCGCGACGGGTCCCCTCCTTCTCCCGCGAAGGCGGGAGAAGGCATGTTGATCCCCTCTTTTCATACCGATCGGTAACGGCTAGGGCGCGGCGATGTCGACCCGCACCGCCTCCGCCGACGCCGATCCGATCATCGAATCGCGCGACGACCTCCTCGCCGTCTTCCAGAAGGGCGAGAAGCCGAAGGAGAATTGGCGCATCGGCACCGAGCACGAGAAGTTCGTGTTCTGGAAGGACAGCAAGCGCGCCCCCTCCTACGAGGAGCCGGGCGGCATCCATGCGCTGATGATCGGCCTCACCAAGTTCGGCTGGGAACCGATCATCGAGGGCGACAACGTCATCGGCCTCACCGGCGCGGACGGCGGCATCAGCCTGGAGCCCGCCGGCCAGTTCGAGCTGTCGGGCGCCCCGCTCGACAATCTGCACCAGACCTGCGCGGAGACCGAACGTCACCTGCGCCAGTGCAAGGAAATCGGCGACAAGCTCGGCATCGGCTTCCTCGGCCTCGGCTTCTGGCCGGACAAGACGCGCGCCGAGCTGCCGATCATGCCCAAGGGCCGCTACGACATCATGCTGCGCCACATGCCGCGCGTCGGCACGCTCGGCCTCGACATGATGCTGCGCACCTGCACCATCCAGACCAACCTCGATTATGCGAGCGAGGCGGACATGGTGAAGAAGTTCCGCGTGAGCCTGGCGCTGCAGCCGCTCGCCACCGCCTTGTTCGCCAACTCGCCCTTCACCGAGGGCAAGCCCAACGGCTATCTCTCCTACCGCTCGCACATCTGGACCGACACGGACCCGAAGCGCACCGGCATGCTGCCCTTCGTGTTCGAGGATGGCTTCGGCTACGAGCGCTATGCCGACTACATGCTCGACGTGCCGATGTATTTCGCCTTCCGCAACGGCGGCTATGTCGATGCGGCCGGACTCTCCTTCCGCGATTTCCTGAAGGGCGAGCTCTCCGTCCTGCCGGGCGAGAAGCCGTCGCGCGCGGACTGGAACGACCACCTCTCCACCGCCTTCCCCGAGGTGCGGCTCAAGAGCTTCCTGGAGATGCGCGGCGCCGATGGCGGCCCGTGGAACCGGATCTGCGCGCTGCCCGCTTTCTGGGTGGGCCTGCTCTACGACGACGAGGCGCTCGACGCGGCGTGGCAGCTGGTGAAGCACTGGACCGTCGAGGATCATCACCGCATCCGCGAGCAGGTGCCGACGCTGGCGCTCGACACCAAGGGGCCGCGCGGCCGCTCCTTCCGCGATCTGGCCAAGCTGGTGCTGGAGATTTCCCACCGCGGGCTGGCGGCGCGGCAGCGGCTCAATGCGTCGGGCGACGACGAGACCGGCTTCCTGAGCCCGCTGCACGAGATCGTGGCGAGCGGCAAGGTGCCGGCGCAGGACCTGCTCGATCGCTATAATGGCCCCTGGGGCGGCGACCTCACCCGCGTCTACGATGAGATGGCCTACTAAAAGCCGCGTAAAATCCGGATCGGCCGGCCTGATTTGGGACAGGTCGATCCGGCCATGGACAGCGATATCATGCCTCGTTGGCTTCCACGGACGCCATCCCACCGCTGATAGCGGATTTTACCAAATTAACTTTTGAGGCCTTCGTCGGATTGCTCCGAATCGCATCTAGTTGCAATCAGGCGCGGTGTCCGACGACGTGCTCGCATCCCTCAGCCCGCGCCAACGCGAGGTCTACCGGCTGATCGGAGCTGGGATTCTCATCAAGAATATTGGCGAGGAACTCGGCATCCGCGAGGCGACCGTGCGCGACCATATCAAGGCGGTGCGCGCGAAACTGCCGAATCGGAGCAATGAGACGATCGCGCGGATGCTCCAGGCCTATGAAACGGCGCATCCCCAAAGTTGGGGGGAGACACCCCAAGCCGTTGAGCCGGCCAATGCACCGCCCCTAACTGGCCTCGGATCGGACGACATCGCCCGGTCCGGGCAGGATCGGATCGAACCCAAGGCTGCGGCGGCGGGGGGGATCGGAAGCCTGCTCTTTCCCAAGCTGGGGAGACCGCCGAATGCGCTCGATACATCCGCACGGATCGCCCTGATCCTGCTCATGACCGTCCTGGCCATGGCCGCCATCCTGGCGGGCGGCTGGGCGCTCATCGCCTTCAGCGACTATCTGCGCGACCTCAACCGCCACGGCGGCTGACGCTCCAGTCCATCGTTACCGCAACCATCGCCGGCCAAGGGGGGTCGGCGAAGAGGGGGAAGTTATGCTCAACGACAAGATCCGTTCCGTCCACGACGTCAAGCGTGAGCTCTTTCCGGCCCATGCGGCGGCGCATGAGAGCCTGTCCCAGACGCTGCGCCTCGGCCTTGCCCTGTGCGACGCCCACACCCGCGCCGGGCTGGAGCCGCACGAAGCCCAGATCGAATTCGAAGAGATCACCGCCGCCATCGCCCATGCCGGCGCGATGCGGAATCACATCATCAACGCGCACCGCAACCTGACCGCCACGGCCGCGCTGACGATGCACGTTCCCGAGCGCATGATCGGCGACAACTGCCCGTGGCCCGCCGGCCCGGCGACCGGGCATGCCGCAGACCAGGAACTGGCACCGCGCCGTCATCTCCAGGCTGTCAGCTGACGCCAGCTTGACGAGAGCCCTCTGCAATGGTCATCCGCCATCGTGCCGCACTTCATGGCCTTCCTGCTTCTGTTCCTGGGAAGCGTCTCCTACGCCCTGTGGAAGGGCGGAGCGCCCGAACGCGTCGCTGCCGCCATCCTGTTGGCGGGCGTGGTCCTGACAGCGACCACGCAGGCGTTCGACACGCACCGCTATGCCACGGTGCAATGGGGCGCCGCGATGGTGGATGTCGGGGTTCTCATAGGCTTCCTGTCCGTTGCTTTGCTTTCGACGCGCTACTGGCCGATGTGGCTCGCGGCGTTGCAGATCATCCAGCTCTGCTCCGATTTCGCCAAGCTGCTGCCCGGCGTAGCCGCGCTCACCTATGCGATGGCGTCGAGCCTGATCGGCTATCCGGTCGCCCTGCTCATCATCGCCGCGACCGTGCGGCACCGCATGCGCACCGCGCGCTTCGGCCTGCAGCCCTCATGGCGGCACCAACTTCCCGACTGACCGAGACCAACCCATGGCTACCGCATTGATCAACGATCTGGAGCAGGAAGTGCACCGGAGGGCCGGGCTCCTCATGTCCGCCCGAAGGCTGCTGCGCGAGCGCAGATCGCGCGAACGGATGCTCGACGGCGTCGAGTTCGGCGAACCCGCGTGGGACATCCTGCTGACGCTCTACATCGCCTATCACGAAGGGAAGCTCGTGAGCATCACGAGCCTCTGCGTCGCCGCCAGCGTGCCGGCCACCACCGCGCTGCGCTGGATTTCGACGATGGAGGCGCGCGGCCAGCTCCGGCGGCATCGCGATCCGATCCACAAGCGGCGGATGTTCATGTCGCTTTCGGACGACGCGCTGTCCGCGATGGACCGCTATCTCACCGCCTTGGCGGCGAGCTGATCCCGTCATTCGGCCGGCACCACCAGCGGCGCGGCGACGGCGGGCCGCGCCCACAACCGCGCGGCGCGCACGAACCATTTCGTGATCAGGCCATGCTCGGCCATCCAGTCGGCATAGGCCCGGTAGGCCGGGTCCTCGCGCAGCAGGTGGCGTTCCTCCGTCCTGGCGCGCCAGAAATAGATGGCGCTGATCAGGCCGAGGATCACCGTATTGCGCGCCGCGTCGCTCCATTGCCCGCTGGTCGTCAGCCACGGCAGCGTCGCCAGCCACCAGAAGAGGTTCTTGGAGAGATAGGCCGGGTGCTTGGTGAAGCGGTACGGCCCGTTGGTCAGCACGCCGCGATAGGTGAGGTTGGAGAAGCGCAGGCCGAACGCCACCGTCGCCCAGGCGTAGCAGCCGGTCAGCGCCATCAGCGCGAACGCCCAGAGCGGCTGGAGCATCGGATGATCGGCCAGCGCGCGCTCCCAGCCGAGCTGGTTCACCCCGTAATCGAGCGGACCGCCCGGCAGCATCAGGATGAAGGGCGGGTAGCATATCAGGGCCGCCACCCAGCCCTGCATGAAGGGATTGCCCGAGCGGATATGCGCATCGAGCGGCCTCAGCGTCAGGATGTAGCCCACCGTGCCGATGCTGACGTCCACCAGGAACATCAGCGCCACCGTCGCCTCGGCGAGCTTCACCGGATCGTCCCACATCTGGTCGGGATAGGCATGGACGGCCCCGCCCCAATTGCCGGGCAGCGTCGAGACCATGAAGGCGGCGTAGAAGCCCTTGATCGCCCAGCTGCGCGCATGCTCGGCCAGCTTCGGCCGGAGCGCCCGATCGAAATCGCGGCCGAGGCTCATCAGCCAGTGCCCGAACGCCCAGGCGCCGTCCTGCCGATCGACCAGGCGGCGATCGAGCCAGACCACATAGGGCACGGACACCAGCACCAGCGGCACCAGCGCCGTCGTCAGCACTTCCATGGCGTAAAGATATTCGCCGTCCCAATACCAGCGGCCGAGCGCATAGAAGCAGGCGATCAGGCCCCAGGTCGCCCACAGGCCGGCGAGCTTGACGAGGCCGGTGTCGAAGGCGTCGCGCCAGGGGCGGGGCGCGCCGTCCCAGTCGATGCCGGTCGAGGGATTACGGTGGACGCGATCGACCAGCAGCGACCACAGCACCATCGGCAGCGCGCAGGCGGCGAGGCCGGCCAGCGGCACCCAGGGCGCGTCGAAATGCCAGATGCGGACGGCGAGGTAGAACAGGCCGAGGCCGGCAAGCCCCAATGCGCCGACCGCCGACGACACCGCCGAGCGCGGGCATGTTCGGGGGGCTGTGCTGTCGTCCATGGCGTGTCCGTCCCTGTTCAGGACAGGCTGCCTAGCCGATCAGCCGTAAGCAAGCGGTGAAGATCGGGAAATGACGGCGCCCTTCCCCTTCCGGGATCGATTCGGCCCGCCGTGACGCGGAGAGCCCCTTGGCCCCGTTCGGGAAGGGAGGGAGATTTTAACGCGCGCCATGCCAAGCCGGCGCGATGACCGCCGCCGCCGTCTCCGCATCCGTGCCCGAAGCCGACCGCTCCATCATCGCGCTGCGCTGGCTCCCGGCGCTGCTGGTCGCGCTCGCGGCGGTGTGGCGGCAGGCGACGACCTTCCTCGATTGCGACGTCTCCTGGCTGCTGACGGTCAACGACCATCTGCTTGCCGGCCAGCGCCTCTACGTCGATATCATCGAGACCAACCCGCCCGCCTCGGTGTGGCTCTATTGGCCCGGAGCCGCGCTCGCCCGCGCGATCGGCGCGGCGCCGGAGCTGGTGACGGCGAGCTGGGTGTTCGCGCTCGGCGCGGGGGCGATCGCGCTGGCATGGTCCATCCACCGCCGGGGCGCGGCGCCCTTCGTCGGGGCGCTGGCCGCCTTCTGCTTCCTGCTGCTCCCCGGTTATTCCTTCGCGCAGCGCGAGCATGTCGCGCTGCTGCTCCTGCTGCCATGGCTCGCGACCTCAGCGACCCGCATCGAAGGGCGCGAGCCCGGCCACCGCGCCACGATCCTCGCCGGGCTCGGCGCGGGCATGGCGATGGCGATCAAGCCGCACTTCGTCCTCGCCGTCGCGCCGCCCTATCTGTTCGCGGCATGGCGGCAGCGCTCGCTCCGCCCGCTGTTCGCGATCGAGGCATGGGTCGCCGCCGCGGTGGTGATCGCCTATGGCGCCGCCGTCCTCGGCCTCTATCCGCGCTTCGTCACGGCGATGATGCCGGTGCTGCGCGTCGCCTACCTGCCCTCGCGGGAAGGGCTCGGCACCCTGCTGGTCCATCCCTGTATCCTGTTCACCGCCGCCGCCTGGGCGATGACGCTGGCGATCGCCCCCCGCCGCGCGACGACGTCCGCGCTCGCGGTGCCGCTGCTCGCCTCGGCGGGCTTCACCGTCGCGGCGCTGGTGCAGGCCAAGGGCTATGCCAACCATTTCTATCCCGGCCTCGCGCTCGCGCTGTTCGCCCTGGCCGTCGCGCTCGCCGGAATGGGGGCCAAACCGGGCGCGCGCCTCGCCGCCGTGCTGGGGCTCGGCCTTGCCGGACTGTCCCTGCTCGCCTTTCGGCCCGTGCCCGATATCGGCCCGCTCGTCGCGCTGATCGAGGCGGAGGCCCCGCCGCATCCCCGCCTCATCGTGATCGGCGGGGATCTCGCGGTCGGCCATCCGGTGACGCGCCAGGTGCGCGGCCTCTGGGTGCAGCGCCAGCACAATCTCTGGATCACCGCCAGCGCGCCGGGCATCCTGCGCGCCGGCCGCCTCGGCCCGGAGGATCGCGCCAGGCTCGCCGCCGCCGTCGCCGCCGACGAGCGCATGCTGGTCGAGGATATCGCGCGCGGCCGCCCCGATGCGGTGCTGGTGCAGGGGGCGGAATGGATGCGGTGGATCGCCGGCCATCCGGCGGTCGCGGCGGCGTTGCGCGGCTATCGCGAGGCGGGCGTCGCGAATGGCGTCATCCTTCTGGAGCGCCGCGCGGCAAACCCGGATCATCCCCCACTCCGTTCGCACTGAGCGAAGTCGAAGTGCGTGCCCCCGGCGGCACCGCCTGCCGCACGTCCTTCGACAGACTCAGAACGAACGGGGAGAGAGATCGAAGCCACGCTTGATACGGACTTTCACCGGGATGACGGCGCGCGCCGCCGCCGCTATGCCGCGCGCATGACCGACGCCGATCCCCTCGCCCGCATCGCCGCCGCGCTGGAGCGGATGTCGCCGCCGCCGCCGCCCGCCGCCGATCCGCTCGCGCATCCGGCCTATGTCTGGCGCGAGGGCGTGCTGGTCGCGACGCGCGCCTTCCGGCCGCTGGCGCTGGCGCTGCTCACCGGCGTCGAGGCGCAGAAGGCGCAGGTGCTCGAGAATAGCCGCCGCCTCGCGGATGGCCTGCCCGCGCACGACGTGCTGCTGTGGGGCGCGCGCGGCACCGGCAAATCCTCGCTGGTCAAGTCCGTGGTCGGCGCGCTGCAGGGGGAGGGGAAGGACATCGCGCTGGTCGAGGTGGCGCCGGATGCCCTCCCCACCCTGCCGCATCTGTTCGACCTGATCGCCCCGCTCGCGCGCGCCTTCGCCCTGTTCGTCGACGATCTCGGCTTCGAGGAGGGGTCGGCCGGCCCGCGCACCCTGCGGTCGCTGCTGGAAGGCGGCGCCGAGGCCCGGCCGGACAATGCCCGCCTTCATGTCACCGCCAACCGCCGCCACATCGTCAGCCGCGAGCATGGCGAGGCCGAGCGTGCGGTCAACGCGCGCGACGTGATGGACGACAAGCTGGCACTGGCCGATCGCTTCGGGCTTTCGGTCGGCTTCCACAATGTCGACCAGCCCACCTATGTCGCGATGGTCGAAGCCTATGCGGTCGAACTCGGCCTGCCGTTCGATCCCGCCGACGCGATCGCCTGGGCCACCGGGCGCGGCGCGCGGTCGGGCCGGGTGGCGTGGCATTATGTGGTCGATCTCGCGGGGCGCGAGGGCAAGCGGGTCTGACGAGGCGCACCCGCTTTGCTCCGCAATCCTCATGACGCCTGAACTCCGTTCGTCCTGAGCCTGTCGGAAGGGACGTGCGGCAAGCGCCGCGCCTGAGGCACGCACTTCGACAGGCTTAGTGCGAACGGTTCTAGGGGCTGATGACGGTATTGAATCGTGCGCGGCTCAGATATATAGCTAGTAATATACTTGGCTATGGAGTTGATCGTGTCCCGCGATATCCTCGTCGATCTGGGAGAATTGTTCCTCGGCAGCCGGCTCAAGCGGCTCGCCGAGCGGTTGCAGGCGGATGCGGCGCGAGTCGCGCAGGCGGCGGGGCTGGCGATCCAGCCGGCGCAATTCCCGCTGCTCGCCGCGATCGATCGCTACGGCCCGCTCACCGTCGGCGAGGCGGTGGACGCGCTGGGGCTGAGCCAGCCCGCCGTCACTCGCTGCGCCACGGGGCTGGTGGAGGCCGGCCTGATCGTGGTCGAGCGATCGGACACCGATCTGCGCCAGCGGCGCCTCCACCTGAGCGATGCGGGCCGCGCCGCCATGGCCGAGGCCAGGCAGGCGATGTGGCCCCGGCTCGACGGCGCGGTGAAAGAGCTCTGCGCGCCGCTCACCGGCGGATTGCTCGATCAGGTCGCGCAGATCGAGGCGGCGCTGGAGCGCACCTCGCTGGAGGAACGCGCGCGGCGCTGGTCGCCGGGGCTCCGGGTGCGCGAATATGAGGATGCGCTGGCCGGGGATTTCCACCGGATCAACGCCGAATGGATTTCCTCGATGTTCCGGCTGGAGGAGAATGACGTCGAGATCCTCACCCGCCCGCGCGAGCTGATCGTCGATCGCGGCGGCACGATCCTGTTCGTCGAGGCGGAAGGGCTGGGCGTGGTCGGCACCTGCGCGCTGATCCGCATCGAGGAGGGCGTGTTCGAACTGACCAAGATGGGGGTGCTGGAAAGCGCGCGGGGGCGGAAGGCCGGCGAATTCCTGCTCGCCGCGACCCTGGAGCGGGCGCGGGCGATGGGGATCGAGACGCTGTACCTGCTGACCAACAGCCGCTGCGCCCCGGCCATCCACCTCTACGAGAAACTGGGCTTCGACCACGATGCCGAGATCATGGAGCGCTACGCCGCCCGCTACGAGCGGTGCGACGTGGCGATGCGCTGGCGCGGCTGAGCGCGCTCAGGCGGCGGTGCGATAGCCGGCCGGGGGCGACTGCTCGGCGCCGGCGCGCGTTTCCGCCTCGGCGGCGGCGAGGTGGCGGCGGATGCGCGCCATCATCGCCTGCGCATCGATGCGATAGGAGGCCCAGCGCTCGATCACCGGGTTGATCGTGCAATCGCGGGCGAAGGCGCGGAAATCCTGCGCGAGCGCGGCGCATTCGGCCGCCACCGCCCGGATCCGCTCGCGACGGTCGGCATTCCCCGCGGCCGCAGGAGCGAACACTTCGCGATCGGCGAACAGGTGATAGGCGGTGAGGATGCGCGCCATGCGGTTGCGCGCGAGATCGAGCATCAGCGTATCGGCCGGCACGGCATGGTCGAGCTTCTCCTCGGCCTCGTCCATGATCGAGAGCATCCGATCGCGATATTCGTGGAAAGATTGCAGCGTCACACCCGACCCCTCATGGCGATGGGCCGGGCATGGGCGGGCGCGGTTATCGAAACCTTACCGGCGCGGCGGGAGGCGCGGGACTTCCACCAATGTCGCAGGGTCAGCCCAGCCCTTCCGCCATCTCGGCCAGCTCCAGCCAGCGCATCTCCGCCGCGTCCTTCTTCTCGCGCGCCGATTCGATCGCCTTCATCAACTGGTCGAAGCGCTTGGGGTCCTTCGCGAACAGGTCGGGATCGGCGAGCGTCGCCTCGTCCCTGGCGATCTGCGCCTCCAGCGTCTCGATCTCCCGGGGCAGCAGATCGAGGTCGCGCTGGTCCTTGTAGGAGAGCTTGGGCTTCTTCGGTGGCGGCGGCGCGGCGGGCACATCCGCCTTGGGAGCGACGGGCTTCCTCGCCTCCATCTTGGGCGCGCGGCGCTTGGCCCAGTCGTCATAGCCGCCCGCCACGATGTCGACCTTGCCCGATCCATCGAGCCCGAGCGTCACCGTCACGGTGCGGTCGAGGAAGTCGCGATCGTGGCTGACGAGCAGGACGGTGCCGTCATAGTCGGCGATCACCTCCTGCAGCAGATCCAGCGTCTCCATGTCGAGATCGTTGGTCGGCTCGTCGAGCACCAGCAGGTTGGAGGCGCGGGCGAACTCGCGCGCCAGCAGCAGGCGCGAGCGCTCGCCGCCGGACAGCGAGCCGATCCGCGCCTCGGCGATCGCGGGATCGAACAGGAATTCCTTCAGATAGCCCTGCACATGCTTCTTGGTGCCGAGCACGTCGATCCAGTCGCCGCCGTCGGCCAGCACGTCGCGCACGCGCTTTTCCGGCGCCATCAATTTCCGCTGCTGGTCGATGATCACGCCGTTCAGCGTCTTCGCCTGGGTGATCGTCCCTTCGTCGGGCTGGATCTCGCCGGTCAGCAGCTTGAGCAGGGTCGTCTTGCCCGCGCCGTTGGCGCCGACGATGCCGATCCGGTCCCCGCGCTGGATGCGGAAGGTGAAGTCCTTGATGATCGGGCGCAAGGCCTTCCCATCCGTTCGCCCTGAGCTTGTCGAGGGGCTGTCCTTCCCTTCCGCCTCGTTCGAAGAGAAGGACAGGGCTTCGACAGGCTCAGCCCGAACGGGGGAAGCGGGATACGACTTCCACACGCCCTTCACGTCGATCACCGTCTTCGATCGCGCGTCGTCGGTCGCGGTGGCGAGCGCGGCGGTGCCTTGCGGCCCCATCATCGCGGCGCGGGTGGCGCGCATCTCCTTGAGCTTGGCGAGCCGGCCCTGATTGCGCCGCCGCCGCCCGGTGACGCCGCGCTGGAGCCAATGCTCCTCGATCTTCAGCTTGGCGTCGAGCTTCTGCGCGTTGCGCTCCTCTTCGGCATAGACCTGATCGGTCCAGGCCTCGAAGCCGCCGAAGCCGATCTCCGCCCGGCGGATACCGCCACGGTCGAGCCAGAGCGTCTGGCGGGTCAGGCGGGTGAGGAAGGCGCGATCGTGGCTGATCGCGATGAACGCGCCGGTGAAGCGCGACAGCCACTCCTCCAGCCATTCGATCGCGGCGAGATCGAGATGGTTGGTCGGCTCGTCGAGCAGCAGCACGTCCGGATCCTGCGCCAGCGCGCGGCAGATGGCGGCGCGGCGACGCTCGCCACCCGACGCGGTGTCGGCCGGGCGATCGAGGTCGAGCCCGATCTGCTGGGCGATCGCCTCCACCTCGTGCGGCGCGGGCGCGTCGGGCGCGGCCAGCGCATAGTCGCGCAAGGTCGCGCAGCCTTCCATGCGCGGTTCCTGCTCCAGCAGGATCACCCGCGTGCCGGGCACGATGGTGCGCCGCCCCTCGTCCGAATCGAGGGTGCCGGCGATCAGCTTGAGCAGCGTCGTCTTGCCCGCGCCGTTGCGCCCGATCAGCGCCAGCCGGTCGCGCTGGCCGACATGGATGTCGAGATGCCGGAACAGCCAGCCGGATCCCTGGATGACGCCAAGGTTTTCGTAGGAAAGGACGGGAGCAGCCATGGCGGTGCAGCTAGGCGATATGGGGCCGGATTGTAACCCTGAGCGATGCAAATCGGCCACAGCCGCCGGGTCAGCGCAAAAGGACCCCTATTCACGGGTTGTTCAACGCCACGAAGCTATGCCAGCCCTGATGCTGATGAAGCGTATCGCCTTGTGCCTGTCCCTGATCGCCGCCGTCCCCGCGACGGCGGACGCCTGGCCGCGCCGGTCGCAGGAGCAATATCAGGCGCGCGAGATGCGCCGCGAAGGCGGTCCGCCGCTGCGCGACATCCAGCGGCAGTGGCAGGGCCGGATGCCCGGCTACGATTATCTGGGATCGGACTATGATCCGGATCAGGGCAGCTATCGCCTGAAATATATGCGCGACGGATCGGTTTCCTGGGTGGATGTCGACGGCCGCACGGGCCGCGAGGTGCGCCGCTCGCCGCGGTGACAGCCTGTCTTCCGTTCGCCCGAGCCTGTCGAAGGGCCGTCCTTCTTCTGTGTCCCGTCGCTTGCAGGAAGAGCAGGGTTTCGACAAGCTCGGCCCGAACGGTGTAGAGCGACTAGGAAGATGAACCTTTCGCAACCGTTCCGTTGCTTGCCCGTTCAGCTTCGCCGCGCCACATAGGGTGCGAAGGATCAAGGAAAGGGCCGAACCGCCATGCGCATTCTCGTCGTCGAGGACGAACCCACGCTGGGCCGCCAGCTGCGCGCCACGCTGGAGGGGGCGGGCTATGCGGTCGATCTCGCCACGGATGGCGAGGATGGCCATTATCTCGGCTCCACCGAAACCTATGACGCGATCATCCTCGATCTCGGCCTGCCCGAGGTGGACGGGCTGACCGTGCTCGATCGCTGGCGCAAGGACGGCAAGGACATGCCCGTCCTCGTCCTGACCGCGCGCGACAGCTGGTCGGACAAGGTGGCGGGCCTCGATGCCGGCGCCGACGACTATCTCGCCAAGCCCTTCCAGACCGAGGAACTGATCGCCCGCCTGCGCGCGCTGATCCGCCGTGCCTCGGGCAATGCCTCGTCCGAGCTGATCGCCGGCGACGTGCGGCTCGACACCCGCTCGGGCAAGGTGACGCGCGCCGGCGAGCCGGTGAAGCTGACCGCGCAGGAATACAAGCTGCTCAGCTACCTGATGCACCACAAGGGCAAGGTGGTGAGCCGCACCGAGCTGATCGAACATATTTACGATCAGGATTTCGATCGCGACTCCAACACCATCGAAGTGTTCGTGACGCGCATCCGCAAGAAGCTCGGGCAGGACATCATCACCACCATCCGGGGCCTGGGCTACAGCCTTGAAGAGCCCGACGCCGCCACCGCCTGAGGGCGCTTCCGCGCCGACGCTCGCGCCCGGCGAGGACCGGCGCGAGCGCTGGTGGCGGGGGATGCTGAACATCCTGCGCATCCTGGCCTTCCTGCGCCCGAAGGGGCGCGAGTGGGGGCGGGACGGGCGCACCTCCGGCTCGCTCACCCGGCGCATGATCGGCGTCGCGGCGCTGTGGATCATGCTGCTGCTCTCGGGCGGCGGCTTCGCGCTCGATCGCCTGCTGGTCGGCGCGATCACGCGCAATTTCGACGGCAATCTCGATTACGTGCTGCGCGCGATGATCCTGCAGGCGGAGATCGGCCCGGACGGGGAGGTGCGCTTCAACCGCCCCCTCGCCGACCAGCGCTTCCTGGAGGTCTATTCGGGTCTCTACTGGCAGGTGTCGGGCAAGGGCCACGATCCTTTCCCCTCGCGCTCGCTGTGGGACCAGACGCTGAACGTCGATCTCAGCCGGTCGGTCCCGTCCGAGACGCACTATGACAGCAAGCAGTTCAAGGACGAGCCGCTGCGCGTGCTGGAGCAGGACGTGAAGCTGCCCGGCTCCAGCACCACCTGGCGCTTCCAGGTGGCCGAGAGTCGCGACACGCTGGACGACCAGATCAGCGTGCTGCGCAAGACGATGGTGCGAAGCTTCGCGATCCTCGGCATCGGCCTGATCCTGATGTCCGCGATGCAGACCATCTATGGCCTGTGGCCGCTCCGGAAGGTGCGGCTCGCCATCGCCGGCGTCCGCTCGGGCCGCTTCAGCCGCGTGGACGTGAAGCTGCCGGTCGAGATCCGGCCGATGGTGGAGGAATTGAACGACCTGCTCGCGCACAATGAGCGGCAGGCGGAGGAAGCGCGCACCCATGCCGGCAACCTCGCCCATGCGCTCAAGACGCCGCTGACCGTGATCATGAACGAGGCGACCGCGCACTCGCCCGATCTCAACGACACGGTGATGCGCGAGGCGCGGACGATGCGGCGGCAGGTCGACCACCATCTCGCCCGCGCCCGCGCCGTCGGGCGGCGCGGATCGGCGCAGAGCCGGGCGGATGTGTGGCCATCGTTGCAGGCGGTGGAGCGCGCGGTGGACCGGCTCTTCCCCGAGGCGGTGATCGACCTTGACGGCGACAAGACCCTCGCGGTGCGCGTCGAGCGGCAGGACCTCGACGAGTTGCTCGGCAACCTGATGGAAAATGCCGCCAAATATGGCGGTGGCCGCGTCTTCGCGACGGTGACGCGGCGCGACGCGATGGCCGAGATCATGATCGAGGATGATGGCCGCGGCATCCCCGAGGCCGAACGCGAGAAGATCTTCGAGCGCGGCGCCCGGCTGGACACCGGCAAGCCCGGCACCGGCCTCGGCCTCGCCATCGTGCGCGACGTGGCGGAAATCTACGGCGGCACCGTGGCGCTGGAGGAGAGCGAGGATCTCGGCGGGCTGCTCGTCCGGCTGAGCCTGCCGCTGGCGGGCTGACCTTCCCCCGCCCACGGGGCACGCCGATCAGTGCAGCGTGCCGCCCGCCTCGGGATCGCCGAGCAGCAGGATGACGCGACCGACCCGGCACCAGCGGGTGTAATGGATATGATTGCCGAGATCGCGGCTGCGCTCGGCGCGCGCGGCGGCCTCGGCCAGCGCGGCCTCGCCCCAGCTTTCGATCAATTGCTCGGCGCCGTCATAGGCCTCGCGGTCGATCACGAATTGAATCTGTTCGAGCACGCCACCTCCACACCTGGACCGCCGCCGCTCCTAGCCCCGGCGGCGTTAAGGGCGACGGGAGGGAAAGGGTAAACATGGCGGCCACCATGCGGGCTGGCGCGCGGGCGCGGGGCGTGGCAGAGGCTCGAACCATGGCAGATCGTCCCGGACCGCAGGCAGGCGGCTTCATCATCGCCGTCGCCATCGTGGCCGGCACCATCCTCGGCGGCCTCGCCGGGCAGCCAAGCATCGGGCTGCTGGTGGGGCTGGGCCTCGGCGCGGTGGCCGCGCTGGCGGTATGGCTGGTCGATCGGCAGCGGCGCTAATCCCTCTTCCGTTCGGGGAAAGAGCTATAACCGCCGCCCCGCCCACAGCACGCGGCCCACCACATCGACGCCGCCCGACAGGTCCACCGGGCCGGCATCCGGATTGTCGCTCCGCACCGCGAAGCCGTCGCCCTCGCGCACCAGCCGCTTGACCAGCAGCGCGCCGTCGACGCGCAGCACGTAGATGCCGTCGCGCAGCCGCTCGCGGTCGGCCTCGTCGACCAGGATCTCGTCCCCCTCGGCCAGCGTGGGCAGCATCGATTCCCCGCGCACGCCGATCACCGACAGCCCCTCGCACCCGCCACTGCCGCGCAGCCGCTTGAGCCACGCCTCTGAAAAGCCGAGCCCCGCCGCCGATCGCCGGTCCTCGCCCACCGCGCCCGGCCCCGCCGAGGCGGCGGTATCGAGCACCGGAACGGTCAGCAGGCCCGGGCTCGCCGGCACGCCCGCCGCCTCGGCGCCCAGCCAGGTCTCCGGCACGCCGAAATAGCGGGCCAGCCGCTCGCGGTCCCGCTCGGCCAGGCGGCGGGGCGAGCCGCGCCGGATGAACTGCTGCACATAAGCGGGATTGCGGCCGATCAGCCGCGAGAGCGAGGCGCAATCCTCCCCCCGCTCCCGGATCAACCGTTCGAGCACGGCGCGCGGATCGCCTGCGAGACCGCCTTCGACCATGCGCTCTCCATAGCGATAGGAAAAATCCTAGACAAGTAGGATTTGAAGAACAAAACAGGATCAAAGGAAGCGCAGTCGAGTCCCGGAGGAGGCCGGATTTCCCATGACGCCCAAGCATTTGCTCTCGCGAATCCAGCGCCATCTGCGGCGCACGGGAACGAGCCCGACGGCGTTCGGGCGGTGCGTGCTCGGCGATCCGCGCTTCGTCCACGATCTGCGCAACGGCCGCGAGCCCCGCATCGCGACCGAGCGGCGCATCCATGCCTGGCTCGATGCCCATGAGGAGAGTGCCCGATGAGCCGCCTGCCCCCTTCCGGCGCCCGTCGTCCCGGCGCCCGCCTGCCCGCGGACCGGATGCGCGACGCGCTGATCGCCGCGCTGGAGCCCCATGCCGGCCCCTTCACCACCCTCGCCGCGACGAGCCGCGACTGGGCGAGCGGCCTGTTCGACGGCGCCCGCCACCGGATCGCCATCCGGCTCGAAGGAGATGACGGGGCGGCGCGCGCCGAACGGCTCGCGGCTTTATTGCCCGAAAGCGAACTGCCGATCCCGCGCGGCTTCGTCGCCGACGTTCAGGTGACGGGGCGGCTCGACGGCGAGACGGTGATCGTCGGGCTGGAAGCGCTGACCATCATCGACGACGCGACCGACGCGCCTGTCAGCCGCGCCGTTCGGCGAGCCGGTTGAGCTCGGCCAGCGCATCGCGCAGCGCCGGGGTGGGATCGCGCGGCGGCACCGAGGCGCGCCGCTCCAGCCCGGCGGAGAGCCGCTCCATCATCGCGCTGATGCTGGTGGCGCCGGGATGGGGTGCGACAACCGGATGCGGCGCCGCGGCGGGCGGTTCGGGGGCCACGGGAGAAATCTCGGCGGTCTCGATCTCGGGCTCGGCCTCGGGCGTGCCGGCGTCGGGCTGCTCGGCGGGCTCCGTCGGGGGGACGACCGCATCCTCCGGCAGTTCGACATAATCGGCATCGGGAATCGTGGCCTCGGGCCACCATTCCCCCTCGGCATGATCCTCCGGCTCGGCGGCCGACGGCGGGACGACACCCACGTCCATGAAGGGCTCGCCGAGATCGCGGCTGGCGAAGATCGGATCGCGCGGCGGCGCATCGGGATGCGCATCGGCGCGGCGGAAGCGGGCGAAGCGCTCGGCCGGCATGCCGGAGGGGCGCTCGTCCTCGGGAATGTCGGCGAGCGGATCGACGGGCGCGGGCGCCGCCTTCACGGGCCGGCGCATCGCGAGATAGCCCGCGCCGCCCGTCACCGCCGCCAGCAGCACCGCGACGATCGCGCGGCCGGCCGTGCCCATGTCCCCTGCGACCGGCACCTGCGCCATCAGCCGCGCCGGCGCGGACAAGGCGGCGAAACCGGCCGAGGCGCCGAGCGCCAGCGACAGCGGAATCTCGAACCGCAAGCGGTCGATCGTGCGAAGGAACTGCGTCGTCATGACCATGCGTCCGTCTTCATCAAGCTCCGGCGGTCGCCATGATAGCGGAAACCGTGCTTTTTCGTGCCACTCTTTGGTAAACAGGGAGATAACGCTTCGCGTTGGAGGCCCAGTCGCGCTCCTGCTCGACGAAGCGGCGGCCCGCCTCGCGGCGCGATTCCCAGCTCTGCGAGTCCCCAAACAGCCCCGCCAGCGCGGCGGCGATCGCGGCCGGATCGTCGGGCGCGAACAGGGTGCCCGTCTCGCCGTCGCGGATCAGCTCGCGATGCCCGCCAATGTCCGACGCGGCGACCAGGCGGCGCTGCGCCATCGCCTCGAGCGGCTTGAGCGGCGTGACGAGATCGGTCAGCCGCATCTTCTTGCGCGGATAGCAGAGGATATCGATGAGGCTGTAATAACGTTCCACCGCGCTGTGCGGCACGCGGCCGACGAAATGGACGCGGTCCGCCACCGGCGAGGCCTCGGCCTGCGCCTTGAGCGCGTCCGCGCGCGGGCCGCCGCCGACCAGCAGCAGATGCGCGTCCGGCCGCGCCGCGACGAGAGCGGGCATCGCGGCGATCAGATCGTCGATGCCCTCATAATCGTAGAAGGAGCCGATGAAGCCGACCACCTCGGCTCCGTCCAGCCCCAGCGCCGCGCGCAGCGCCGTGTCGGGCGGCGGCGGATCGCCGAACAGGCCGAGATCGACGCCGTTGGGCGAGACCATGATCTTGTCCGCCGGCACGCCCCGCGCGATCAGGTCCCCGCGCAATCCCTCGCAGATCACCGCCACGGCTTGCGCCCGGTTGACCGCCCAGGTCTCCAGCGCCTTGGTGGCGCGATAGCGCAGCGAGCCTTCCGTGCCCGTGCCGTTGCCGACCGCCGCATCCTCCCAGAAGGCGCGAATCTCGTAGACGAGCGGCAGGCCGAGCCGCTTCGCCGCCGATCGCGCGGCGAGCGCGGTCAGCACCGGCGAATGGGCGTGCAGCACGTCCGGCCGGAATTCCTCGGCGGCGCGCAGGATGGCGCGGGAGAAAGCGCGCACCTCGCGGGCTTCGGACAGCACCGGCCGGCCCTCGGGTACGTTGCCGCCCCGGAAGAAGCGCAGCCCGTCATGCGTCTCCCACGCGCCTTCCCGCGCCTCGGCCTGGCGGACGTGGCGCGCGCCGGTGACGCCGGCCACCTCCAGCCCCAGCGCCGCCTGCGCCTTCAGGATCGCGCGCGTGCGGAAGGTGTAGCCGCTGTGGAGGGGCAGCGAATGATCGAGGATGTGGAGAATCCGCATCGTGAATCCCGTGCGTCCCGATAGCAGGACTTTTCGGATATCTCCTTGCCACGGCAAGGCTTAACGCGACGTCAACCGGGCCGCGCTAAGTCCCGCTTTGGTACGGGACGAACGGTCTTTGGGATTGGGAGGGAGCAGGCGATGATCGACACATTCGCGCTCGCGCTCGCCCATGGCCTGCTGGCGCTCACTGCCTGGCGGCTGTTCAAGCGCAAGGACCTGGACCAGGACGGCGGCGAGGCCAAGCGCGCATGGGGGCAGCGGCCCGATGCATGATCTCGCCTTGCTGGGCTTCATCGGCGCGCTGATCCTGCTCGGCCTGCGCAAGCCCTTCATCTTCGTGCTCGGCTATGCCTATGTCGACATCGTCTCGCCGCAGCGCCTGTCTTATTACCTGCTCAATTCGCTGCCCGTATCGCTGATCTTCTTCGTACTGGCGCTGGGCGGCTTCCTGGCGGTCGACGACAAGAAGGGCACGCGGCTCGCCGGGCGGCAGGTGCTGATGATCCTGCTGCTGCTCTGGTGCGGCTACACCACCTTCACCGCCGACTTCCCCGCCGCCGCCGCCGAGAAGTGGGGCTGGGTGTGGAAGGCGCTGCTGTTCGCGATCTTCCTGCCCTTCACATTGCGCACGCGGCTGCGCATCGAGGGATTGCTGCTGTTCATGGTGGTCTCCGCCGGCTCGATCATCGTGACGGGCGGGATCAAGACGATGATCGGCGGCGGCGGCTATGGCACGCTCAATCTCGGCCTGTCGGACAATAGCGGCCTCTACGAGGGATCGACCATCTCGACGGTGGCGATCGCGATCATCCCGACCATCCTGTTCCTGGCCAGATACGGCACCGTCTTCCCGCGCGACTGGAAGGTGCGGCTCTATGCGATCGCCCTGGTCTTCGCCTGCCTGCTGATCCCGATCGGCACGGTGACGCGCACCGGCCTGATCTGCATCGGCCTCGTCGCGATCATGGGGCTGCGCGATTCGAAGCGGCGCCTGCTCTACATGGCGGGCATGGGCGTGGCGCTGGTGGTGGCGATCCCCTTCCTGCCGGCGAGCTACACCCAGCGGATGCACACCATCCAGGGCTATCAGGCGGACGAATCCGCCTCCACCCGCGTCGCCGTGTGGGGCTGGACGTGGAATTACGTGCAGGATCATCCGGCCGGCGGCGGCTTCAACGCCTATCTGGGTAATCACATCAAGATCGAGCTGAAGGATGCGCGCGGCCAGCCGATCAACAACCAGGTGGAATATGACAAGGCCCGCGCCTTCCACTCCGCCTATTTCGAGATGCTGGGCGAACAGGGCTTCCCCGGCCTGTTCCTGTGGGCGGCGCTCCACCTGTCGAGCCTGTTCCGGCTGGAGATGCTGCGGCGGCGCTTCCGCAAGGCGACCAACCCGGACGAGGAATGGATCGCGCCGCTGGCCACCGCGCTCCAGCACGGACACATCATCTATCTGGTCGGCTCGCTGTTCATCGGTATCGCCTTCCAGCCCTTCGTCTACATGATGATCGCCAGCGAGATCGGGCTGGATTCCTATGTGAAGCGCACCCGCCCGCTGAAGGCCAGGCCGCCGATGGGCCAGACCACGCAGATGCAGGCGGTGCCGGCGTGAACCGGCCGGAGCTGCGCCCGCTCACCTCGATCCGCGGGCTCTTCGCCTGGGCGGTCGTGCTCTACCATGTCCGGCTGGCCTGCCTCGGCTGGATGCCCCTTCCGGTGATCCATGTCCTCGCCAAGGGCTATCTGGCGGTGGACGTCTTCTTCCTGCTCTCGGGCTTCGTGATCTGGCTGAACTATGGCGCGCGGCTGCGCGGGCGCCGGGCGGCGGCCGACTTCCTCGTCCGCCGGATCGCGCGCATCTGGCCGCTGCACGCCGCGATGCTGGCCTTCGCGCTCGGCCTCGCGCTGCTGCTGATGGCGACGGGGCGGCAGGCCACGAACTTCCCCTTCGCCGAACTGCCGCTGCATGTCGCGCTGATGCAGAATTGGGGCTTCACTACGAAGCTGACCTGGAACGACCCGGCCTGGTCGATCAGCTGCGAATGGGCGGCCTATCTGCTGCTGCCGCTGGCGGTGTGGCTGGTGCCTGCGCGGCGCCTGCCGACCTGGGCGCTGGCCGGCGCGGCGCTGGCGCCCCTGCTCGCGCTGTTCGCCCTGCTCTATGCGACAGGCAATGCCAGCCTTGGCGCCGACATCCCCCGCTTCGGAGTCCTGCGCTGCCTCGCCGAATTCGGTTGCGGCGCCATGCTGTGCGCGCTGTGGAAACGCTGGCGGGGCGATCGCCGCGCCGAGATCGGCTGCGCGGTCGCCGGTGTCGCGGCGCTGGCGGCATGGGCCTTGGGCGTGCCGGAGACGATCGCCTTCTCCTTCGCGTCGGCCACCCTCCTGCTGGCACTGGCGCTGGGCGCGGAACGGGCGCGGCATCCGCTGGCGGGCCGCGCGATCCACTGGCTGGGCGAGATCAGCTATGCGACTTACCTGTCGCACTTCCTGCTGTTCTTCGCGGTGAAGCTGGCGCTGGTGCGCGATGCCCACGATGTCGCGCCGTGGGTGATCGCGCTCTACCTGCTGCTGGTGCTGGCGGCGTCGGCGGCGCTGTATCACGGGGTGGAGCGGCCGGCGCAGCGGTGGATCCTGCGGCGGTGGAAAAACCGCGTATCAGGCGCCCCGCTCGTGGCACGCACCTCGACTTCGCTCGGCGCGAACGGATGAAAGGCAGGGATTCCCTAACCCGTTCGGGCTGAGCCTGTCGAAGCCCTGTCCTTCCCCTTCCCCTTTAATCGAGGACCAAGGAAGAACGGCACTTCGACAAGCTCAGTGCGAACGGTCGGAGGGTTCAGATGCTCTCGATCGACCGGATCAGCGCCTCGGTGAATGCCGGGATATCGTCCGGCTTGCGGCTGGTGATCAGCCGGCCATCCACCTGCACCTCCTTGTCCACCACCTCGGCGCCGGCATTGCGCAGATCGGTGCGGATCGAGGGCCAGCTCGTCACGGTGCGGCCGTCGATCACATCCGCCTCGGCCAGCAGCCACGGCCCGTGGCAGATCGCCGCGACCGGCTTGTCGGCGGCGAAGAAGGCGCGGACGATCGCGAGCGCCTTTTCCTCCATCCGCATCGTGTCCGGGTTGGCAACGCCGCCGGGGATCAGCAGCGCATCATAATCCTCGGCATTGACCGCGCCCAGGGTCAGGTCCGGCGTGATCGTCTCGCCATCCTTGTCATGCACCTTGCCCTGGATCGGATCGGTGCCGATCGAGGCCAGCGTCACCTCCGCGCCGGCATCGATCAGGCTGGCGCGCGGCTTGAACAGCTCGCTATTCTCGAAGCCATCGGTGGCGAGGATGAGGATCCTCGATTGGTCGATCATCGGCATAAGTCTCTCCGCTGGCTGGATTTCCCTGCATCAACGGATAGGCCGCGCGCACCGTTCCGGAACGATCGCGCGCCCGATCGCGTTGGCCGGGCATCATGGCGAACCCGAAACTCACCTATGTCGACGATGATCTGCCCGGCATCACCCGCCGCAAGGCCGGGCGCGGCTGGGCCTATTACGACGCGCACGGCGCGCGCGTCGCCGATCGCGACGAGATCGACCGGCTGAACGCGGTCGGCATGCCGCCGGCCTATCGCGACTGCTGGTTCTGCCCCTCGCGCGACGGCCACATCCAGGCGATCGGCTATGACGACAAGGGGCGGAAGCAATATCGCTACCACCCCGATTTCCGCGCCGCGCAGGAAGCCGAGAAATATGCCGGCTGCGCCGATTTCGGGCGGATGCTGCCGCTGATCCGCCGGCAGGTGGACAGCGACCTCGCGCATCGCGGGCTCGACAAGCGCACCGCCGTCGCCGCCGTGGTGCGGCTGCTCGATCTCGGCCACGTCCGCGTCGGCAACGAGGCCTATGCCAAGGAGAATGGCTCCTTCGGCGCGACCACCTTGCGCACCCGCCACGCGGCGGTGCGGGGCGCGCGCCTGCGCCTGTGCTACAAGGGCAAATCCGGCAAGATGCAGGAGCTGACGGTCGAGGACCGGCGCCTCTCCACCATCGTCAAGCGCTGCCAGGATCTGCCCGGCCAGCAGCTCTTCCAATATCTCGACGAGGCGGGCGAGCGGCGCGCCGTCACCTCGACCGACGTCAACGACTATATCCGCGAGGCCACCGGCGGCGAGTTCACCGCCAAGCATTTCCGCACCTGGGCGGCCAGCGTGATCGCCTATCGCGCGATCGTCGAGGCTGGCGCGGACGGCATCGGCATCAAGGCGATGCTGGCGCCGGTGGCCGCCGCGCTCGGCAACACCCCCGCGATCAGCCGCAAATCCTACGTGCACCCGGCCCTGTGCGATCTCGCCAAGGCCGGTGGGCTGAAGGGCGAGGCGCCGGTCAAGCTGCCGCGCGCGACCCGCTGGCTGGCGCCGGCCGAACGCGGCCTGATCGCCTTCCTCGACGCATTGAGCGGCCCGTCAAAGCGAAAGGCAGCGTAATATGGCCAACGCCAAGACCAATTTCCCCGATCACGTCTTCGTCCCGCCGCAGGATTTGGCGGGGCAGAGCCAGATGCTCGCCAGCGAGACGATCACCTGGCTGCAGGCCAATTCGCTGCGCATCGCCATCGCGCTGGCGGTGGGAGTCGTCATCGTCGTCGCGCTGCTGGCGGTGCAACGCCTCGCCCGCCGCCTGTGCCGGGACGATGACCCGCTGGTCGGCTGGCGCACCATCGTCGGGCGGATCGCCGCCAAGACGAGCTTCTGGTTCCTGGTGATCGTCGCGGCGCGGCTGGTGGACGGCTATGCCGACACGCCGCCTCTGCTCGACCGGACGATCGGTTTCCTCTTCACCGTCGGCCTCACCTTCCAGGCGGCGATCTGGGTCCGCGAGCTCGTCATCGGCTTCGTCGAGCATCGCGCCGGCGCCACCGACCAGGATCATGGCAGCCTCGCCTCGGCGATGGGCATCATCCGCTTCCTGGTGAGCTTCACCGTCTTCTCGATCGCGCTGGTGCTGGTGCTGGGCAATCTCGGCGTCAACGTGACGGGGCTGATCGCCGGCCTCGGCGTCGGCGGCATCGCGATCGGCCTGGCGGCGCAGGGCATCTTCAAGGATCTGTTCGCGGCGCTGGCGATCATCTTCGACCGGCCCTTCCGCAAGGGCGACAGCGTCAAGTGGAACGGCATCTCCGGCAATATCGAGCGGATCGGCCTCAAGACCACGCACATCCGCGCGGTCGGCGGCGAACTGGTGGTGGTCGGCAACGACGATCTGCTCAAGAAGGAGGTCTACAATCTCGCGCGGCTCGATCACCGCCGCATGATCGCCAGCTATGCGCTCGCCTACGACACCAGCGACGCGCAGGCCGCCCAGGCGCTCGACATCATCCGCGAGACGGTGAAGGCCACAGACACGTGCAAGCTCGCCCGCGTCGGCCTGATGGGCATGGACAAGGAGGGGCTGCAATACGAGCTGCAGTATGACGTGATGTCGTCCAACTACAACGAGGTGATCGCCGCGCGCACCCAGGTGAACCTCACCGTCCTGCGCCGCTTCCGCGAGGCGGGGATCGCCTTCGCGGACCCCAATGGCCAGCCGCAGCGGATGGCCGCCGCGGAGCCGAGCGAAGCCCCACCGGCGCCCGCCCCCGCGGTGGCCGAGCCCGCCGCCACCGATCACGAGACGGCGCCGTGACCCTGCCGGGGAGAAGCCGTTGCGCGTCCCATGAAATCCCGTTCGCCCCGAACCTGTCGAAGGGCTGTTTTTTTTAATCGCGTCGAAAGAGGCAGTCACCCGATCTGCCACCGCGCCATCCACGCGGTGGCGAGCAACAAGGCGCTCGCGCGGTTCTACCCGACCCTGGACACGCTGCGGGCGCATCCGGAAATCGCCGCCTTCCTGCATTGGGTCGCCACCAAGCCGCCCGATTTCCACGCCCCAACGCGGCCGCGCCGGGGCTAGCGCGGTCCGGCCATCCGGATCATGCTCCGTGCGAAGGGAGCAGGGCTTTCCTTGAGCGGACGAGCGGGGCTCAGCCTCGGGCGGTCAGCAAGAGGGTCACCAGCGACCCGAAGAAAATGCCGCCGACGAGCAACAGCGAAATCATCGTGGTGCGGCGCTCGCGTTCGGCCGATCGCCGCGCCGTCGGGTACATATCATTTGAAGAACGAGCCATGGCATCCCCCCGGATGAGTCGGCAGCACGCAACGCAACTGCCGCGCTCTAGGTAGCCGATAATCGTTCCGGGTAAAGATCGATCGCGCGCGCCGTCAGCCCCAGAGCGTGCCCTGCGCGTTGAGCATGCGCCCGCCCTCGAACCGGAAGCCGTCCGGCCGGTCGCGGGCCAGCAGCAGCGGGCCGTCGAGATCCACCCATTGCGCGCCCTGCGCGGCGAGGAAGGCCGGCGCCACGCCCAGCGAGGTCGAGAGCATGCAGCCCACCATCAGCTTCATGCCCGCCGCCCGCGCATCCCGGCACAAGGCCAGCGCCTCGGTGAGGCCGCCCGCCTTGTCGAGCTTGATGTTCACCGCCTGGTAGCGGCCGATGCACCGTTCGAGGTCGGCGCGATCCTGGCAGCTTTCGTCCGCGCACAGCGGGATCGGCGAGACCAGCCCGTCGAGCAGATGGTCCTCGCCCGCCTTCACCGGCTGCTCGATCAGCTCGACGCCATAGGGCATCAGCGCCTCCGCCTCGGCCACGATGTCGCGGCCGGTCCAGGCCTCGTTGGCATCGACCACCAGCCGCGCCTCGGGCGCGCCGCGCCGCACCGCCGCCACCCGCTCGGCATCGCCCTCGCCGGCCAGCTTGAGCTTGAGCAGCGGATATTTGCCGGCGACGGCCTTCGCATCCGCCTCCATCCTGTCAGGATCGCCGAGCGAGATGGTGTAGGCCGTGACGACCGGCCTGGGCTCCTCCAGCTGCGCCAGCCGCCAGACCGGGATGCCGCAGCGCTTCGCGTCCAGTTCCCACAGCGCGCAGTCGATCGCGTTGCGCGCGGCGCCGCGCGGCATCAGCGTCAGCAGGTCGGCGCGGCCGGCTCCATCGGCGATGTGGCCGGTCATCTCCAGGATCTGCTCGCGGACGCTCTCGGCGGTCTCGCCATGATAATAGATCGCGGTCGCCTCGCCGCGCCCACGCCATTCCCCCTCGGCGACGGTCGCCACCACCACGTCGACGTCGGTCTTGGCGCCACGGGAGATGACGAAGGCGCCGGCCGTGGGCCAGCGCTCGATCCGCGCCGCGAGGCGCATGGGGACGGACGGCATACGGTGTCTCTCAGGTCGTGGTCAGCCCGTCGCCCGTGCCACCGGATGGCGGCGCGGGCAACGGCCGGGGGGTGGCGGAGGGCCAATAGGCCCTGGGCATGATGCGCGCCGCGCGATCGAACGCGGCCTTCACGTCGGCGCGCGTCAGCAGCCGCGCCCACAGCGCCCGCAGCCGGGACGGAGAATGCGGCAGCAGCGCGCCGTCGGGCTGGAACTGATCGGCCAGCGCGTCGGCCCCCTCGGCGGTGGCGAGCGTCGCGATGGCGATGGCGGCCGCCTCGCCATCGCGCCCGGCGCAGAGCAGGCCCTCGATCGCGGCGGCGGGATTGTCCTTGGAGGCGGCCTTGAGCGCGTCCCCGGCGGTCCTCGCGTCGGCGATGCGGCCGAGCCCGGTCAGCGCGCACACCTGGTTGCGCTGCAGCCACGCCAGGCCGAAGGGCGAGAGATAGGCCGTCGCGGCGCTGCCCTGGATCGCGATCGCCAGTTCCTCGTCGTAGCGGCCCGTCTGGTCGAGCATCTCGGCCAGCGGGATCAGCGCGCTGGCAGCCTGCGGGTTCGCCTTGAAATCGGCGCGCGCGAAGGGGCGCAGCCGGTCGAGCGCCTTGTCCCGCTCGCCCGCCGCCGCCAGCGCCTCGGCATCGGCCAGCACCAGATCGACCTGCTTGTCGGTCATGTGCGGGGCGATCGCGGTCGCACCGGCGATGCTGGAGACATCCTCGAAATGGCCGAGCGCCAGGAACGCCTGCGCCGCATCCACCTCGGCCTGCGGATCCTGCGGGGCGACGGCATAGGCATCGAGCGCGGCGCGGGCATAACGATCGATCGCCCGCCCGCCGGCCGGGCCGAGACGCCGCTCGATATCGGGCCACAGCGTCGCATAGCGATGCTCCGTCGCCATCTCCCAGAGCAAAGCGGGCCGGTGGATACGGTCGAGCATCTGGCGCGCATCGTCGTCGGCATGGCTGTCGAGCAGCGTGCCGACACCGTCCGCCGCGATCGATTCGGACAGCTGGGGCTGGTCGGACGGATCCCAGTCGGCCAGCGCGAGGCTGAGCGCCACGCGGTTGCGCCGCGCGATATCCCCCGAGAGGGTGAGTTGCTGCGCCAGCGTCCGCCACAAATCGCCCGGCATCAGCGCCAGCGCCTTGGAGCGGCTGTCGGCGATGGCGCCGAGATTATCCGCCGCCTGCGCGTAATGGCCGGCATCGACGTCGGCGAAGATCTCGTAGCCCTGCACCATCGGGTTGGTCGGCGAGACCTGCTTGAGCTCGGCCAGCACCGCCGGCAGCTCGCCGCCGCGCCCGGCCGCGGCGAGGCACGGCAGACGCAGCAGCTGCGCCGAGAAGCGCGTCGGCGAGCCCGCGCCCGCGCCGTTGGCGGTCATCGGATCGAGCAAGGCGAGCACCGCCCGGCAATCGCCGGCCTGCGCCAGCGTCGCCGCGCGGGCGATCACCGCATCCTCGCCGATCTTCGACCGGGCCGGCGTCAGCGGCGCTCGCGGCAGCGCCGCCTGCGCGGGCACGGCCAGAGCGGCGGCGAGCGCCGCGACGATCAGCCGCCGCAACCGGGGATCAGGCCCCATGCTCCGCGATCCACTGCTCCATCACCGGCGCGATCACCTCGCGCCAGCGGCGGCCGTTGAAGATGCCATAATGGCCGACCTTCTCGGCCAGCAGATATTTCTTCTTCTTGTCGTCCAGATTCCTGGCGATGGTCAGCGCCGCCTTGGTCTGGCCGACGCCGGAGATATCGTCGCGCTCGCCCTCCACCGCCAGGATCGCGGTGTCGGTGATCGCGCCCGGATCGACCTTGCGCCCGCGATGCTTGAGCTGGCCCTTGGGCAATTTGTGCTGCTGGAACACATCGACGATGGTCTGCAGGTAGAATTCCTCGGTCATGTCGCAGACCGAGCGATATTCCTCGTAGAAGGCCTTGGTGGAATCGGCCGATTCATCGTCCCCCTGCACCAGATGCGTGAACATCTTGTAGTGGCTCATCAGGTGGTTGCCGAGGTTCATCGCCATGAAGCCGGTGAGCTGCAGGAAGCCCGGATACACTTTGCGCCCCGCACCCGGATAGAAGAAGGGCACCGTGGCGATGACGTTCTGCTGGAACCAGGCCAGCGGGCGCTGGGTGGCGACGGTGTTGACTGCGGTCGGCGCCTTGCGCGTGTCGATCGGCCCGCCCATCATGGTCAGGGTCGCCGGGCGGCAGGGATGCTGGTCGGCGTTCATCACGCAGGTCGCGGCATAGACCGGCACCGACGGCTGGCAGACCGCCAGCACATGGGTTTTGGGGCCGATATGCTCCAGGAACTCGATCACATAGTCGATATAGTCGTCGAGATCGAAGCGGCCGTCTTCCAGCGGCACCATCCGCGCGTCGCGCCAGTCGGTGATGTAGACGTCATGGCCCGGCAGCATCCGCTCCACCGTGCCGCGCAGCAGCGTGGCGAAGTGGCCGGACATCGGCGCCACGACCAGCAGCCTGGGCTGGCCGGTGACGCCCTCCTTGGTGAAGCGCTTGAGCTGGCCGAACGGCTTCCTCAGCACGATCTCCTCAAAGACGGTGACGTCCTTGCCGTCCACCTTCGCCGTCTCGAAACCGAAAGCGGGCTTGCCGCGCGGCTGGGAAGCGTGGGCGAACACGTCGAGCCCGGACGCGATCATCGGCCCGAAACCGGTGTGCGACAGCGGGTTGGCCGGGTTCTGCAGCCATTCCGCCCCCAGGTTCGCCATCAGGCTCGCGCCCGAAAGCCAGGACCGCTGCAGTTCATAGGCGTCGTACAGCAACTCGATCTCCTCGCGCGCCAGTCCCCCGACTAGCAGCCAAACAATCCCATCCCTTTAACGCATCGACGTCCCTTCGCGGTTGCAAAATAGGTATGCGACCCGCCACTATCCACAGTTCTTTTGGCCGGTGGCGCCGATAGCGCAATTTTCTGTCCTCGATTGAGCGCGGTGCAGCGGGATGCTAACCGCCGCGCATGGCCCAAGCTCCCGTCAAAGCTGCTGTTCCCAGCGATCCGAAACAGCGCCGGATCGGCAACCTCCGCATCGTGTGGGAGCGCGCATTGCGCTATCCGGGGCATATCGCCATCGCCTTCGCAGCGCTGTGCGTATCCTCGGCGGCGACGATCGGCATCCCGTGGGGCGCCCGCCGGATCATCGAGCGGGGTTTCTCGGCCAACGTGGACCCCCACGCGGTCAGCGCCTCCTTCCGGCTGATGCTGGTGGTCGTCGCGGTGCTGGCGGTGGCGACGGCGGTCCGCTTCTGGTTCGTCTCCTGGATGGGCGAGCGCGTGGTGGCCGATCTTCGGAGGGAGGTGCTCGACAACCTGCTGACCCTTTCCCCCCGCTTCTTCGAGGAGAATCGGCCCTCCGAGATCGCTTCGCGCCTCACCTCGGACACCGGCCTGATCGAACAGGTGGTCGGCACCACCGTATCGGTGGCGCTGCGCTCCACCTTCACGATGATCGGCGGCGTGATCTTCCTCTTCACATTGTCGGTGAAACTGGCCGCGATGATGGTGGTGGGCCTGCCCCTCGTGCTGTTGCCGATCATCTTCTTGGGACGGCGGGTGCGCAGCCTGTCGCGCGGATCGCAGGATCGCATCGCCGAGGTCGGCGCGCTCGCGACCGAGACGCTGGGCGCGATGAGGATCGTCCAGGCCTTCAACCAGGAAGCGCGCGAAGCCGGCCGCTTCGGCGCCGCCGTCGAGGCCGTGTTCGCCGCCGGCAAGCGCCGCATCGGCGTCCGCGCGATCATGACCTCGATGGTGATCGGGCTGTTCTTCGGTGCGATCGTGCTGATCCTTTGGGAAGGCGCGCTGGATGTGATCCACGGCCATATGACGGGTGGCGCCCTCCTGGCCTTCGTCATCGCCTGTGGCATCGTCGCCGGCTCGTTCGGATCGCTGGCCGAGGTCTATGGCGATCTGCTGCGCGGCGCCGGCGCGGCCAGCCGGCTGGGCGAGCTGCTGCGCGAGCGCGCCGAGATCCGCCCGCCCGCCGCGCCCCGCGCCTTGCCCGAGCCGGCGCGCGGCCATCTCCGCTTCGAGGATGTCACCTTCCAATATCCCACCCGGCCCGAAGTCTCGGCGCTGGCCGGCTTCTCGCTGGACGTGCCGCCGGGGCAGACGGTGGCGGTGGTCGGCCCGTCCGGCGCCGGCAAGTCGACCCTGCTCCAGCTCGCCCAGCGTTTCTACGATCCGCAGGGCGGCGCCGTGCGGCTGGACGGCGTATCGCTGACCGAGGCCGATCCCGCCGACATCCGCCGCCGCATCGCGATGGTGCCGCAGGACACCGTGATCTTCGGCGCCTCGGCGCGCGACAACCTCCGCTACGGCCGCTGGGATGCGGGCGACGAGGAATTGTGGGCGGCGGCCGAGGCGGCCAATGCCGCGGGCTTCCTCAAGGCGCTGCCGCAGGGCCTCGACACCTTCCTCGGCGAAGGCGGCGCGCGCCTGTCGGGCGGACAGCGACAGCGCGTCGCCATCGCCCGCGCGCTGTTGCGCGACGCCCCCCTGCTGCTGCTTGACGAGGCCACCTCCGCGCTCGACGCCGAGAGCGAGCGGCTGGTGCAGGATGCGCTGGAGCGGCTGATGAAGGGCCGCACGACGATGGTGATCGCCCACCGCCTCGCCACCGTCCGTTCGGCCGACCGCATCGTGGTGATGGATGCCGGCCGCATCGTCGAGCAGGGCACGCACGACCAGCTGTTCGCCGGCGCGGGCCTCTACGCCCGGCTCGCCCGGCTGCAGTTCGACGCGGTGGCCTGAAAAAGATCTCCGTTCGGGTCGAGCCACGTCGAGACACGCGGCCGCATCGCGCGCCTCACGTCGCTCGGGGCGAACGGGAAGAGCTGCCCGCGACCAACCGCTCGTCGCATCGCGAAAAGAGTCGTTAACCATCATCGGCGACAAGGCCTTCCGAGATTTGGAGGCCCGCGATGAGCAACGATTACGCGATGACCATGATCGACCGGATGCTGAGCCGGGGCGCCCACGGCAAGGCGGCGAACGAGCCGATCGACCCGGCGCTGCGCGCGACCGTGGACCGGCTGGTGGGCGAATTGCGCGCGATCAACTTCCGCCGCGCGGCGCGGTGACCCATTTCCCCTGCCTTGCAGGGCGCTTATATGGATTGCAAACGCAGTCCCATTGTCCGTCATCCTGACGAAGGTCAGGATCCATTCCATGCGACGATCATGGTCTTGGTACCGCACAGACGCCAACTCATCGTGATGCGGCCGGCCCTGCGCGAAATGGATCCCGGCCTCCGCCGGGATGACGAAGAACGGATGTCTGCGTCGATACAAATGTCCCCGGAAGGGAGGGGCTATTGAAAGGGAGGAGGCCATGGTCCACCTCTCGCCCCATGAGCATCGCCACCCACCTCGCCGCCCGCGCGCTGATCCGGTTGTCCGGCGAGGATGTCGCGGGCTTCCTGCAGGGCCTCGTCACCAACGACACGCGGGCGCTGGCGGAGGGCCGGCCCGTCTGGGCGGCGCTGCTCACCGCGCAGGGCAAGGCGCAATGGGACTTCCTGCTCTGGCCCGACGGCGCCGACGTGCTGGTCGATTGCGAGGCGACGCAGGCCGATGCGCTGGCGCGGCGCCTCACCCTCTACCGCCTGCGCCGCCCCATCACGATCGCCCGCGACGACTCGCTGGCCGTGCACTGGCGGCCGGACGTGGCGCAGGACGACGCCATGGCGGGCTTCGCCGATCCGCGCCTGCCGGGCCTCGGTTGCCGCTGGCTGGCGCCGGCGATCGGCACCGAGACGGCCGACCTCGCCTGGCGCCCCTGGCGGCTCGGCCATGGCGTGCCCGAAGGCATCGACGAACTGGGCACCGACAAGACGCTCTGGCTGGAGGCCAATGCCGTCGAGCTGCACGGCGTGAGCTTCACCAAGGGCTGCTATGTCGGCCAGGAGAATACCGCGCGGATGAACTGGCGCCAGAAGGTCAATCGCCGGCTGGTGGTATGCGAGGTGGAGGCCGATCCCGGTGACGCGGCGCGCGCCTGGTATCCCGATCTCGGCCTCGCGGTGGCACCGGTCCGCGTCGAGCAGATGCGCGGTGGCGCGGCGGTGAAGCTCGGCGGCGTCGAGGCCCGGCCGATCGTGCCGGCATGGCTGGCCCACGCCATCGCCGAGGAGCAACCCGCGTGAGCGAGCAGCCCCGCAGCCTCCCGCCGAGCCGCAATGCCGCGCTGGGCGGCGTCGGTGTGATCTTCGTGACCGGCGCCTTCGCCATCGCCGCCGCCGCGGCGGTGCTGGTGCTGGCGCGCAGCTACGGCTTCCAGATGGAAGCGATCGACTGGGTGCTGCTGGGCTTCGTGCTGGCCCTGACGATCGGCGGCGGCATCGCCCTCGTCCGCTTCATCCGCCGCAACCCCGGCGCGATCGGCGAGGCGCGGTTCGATACGACGAACCGGAATGAGGATCGCGACCGGACCTGACCCCCTCCGCGAGCGGGGGCAATCTCGACGCACCACGATCAGGCCGTATCCCTGATCCCCGGTCGCGATGCCAATGTGGCGCGCTCGATTCCGGCGCCCCTGCCCTCAGCGCGCCGCCGCCAGATGCGCCGAACCGATATGCCAGCGCAGCTGGTCGGCCGACGCGCCGTCGACGTCGTTCACGCGCCGGATCGCATAGGTGCCGACGAAGCGCTGGTGCGTGCCGTCGTCCAGCGTCGCGTCGATCGTGACCGGCACCGTCTGGTAGATCGATCCCGCCGCGCCCTCGCCCGGCGGAAGCGTACCGATCGTCACCCGCGTCGCGCTGGTATGGGCGAATCCGGCCTGGAATTTCGCCAGCGGCTGGTTGGGCGGGCCGTCATCGCCCCATTGCTGCCAGGCCGTGCCATAATCGCGCGCGTTGAGCGCCGCATAATAACGCTGCACCACTGCCACGGCCGCCGCCGCGCTCTTGAGCGCGACGGTGCATTCGGGCATCGGCGCGCCTTTCCCGTCGAACAGGGCGCAGCTGCGGGCGATCTCATCGTCGATCATCGCGCAGCTGTTGGCGGCGTTGCAGGGCGGATGGGTGGCGGGCGAGACGGCGAGGCAGGCCTTCACCTTGCTCGCGGCGGCGGCGGCGCCGATTTCGGCGGCGCAGGAGACAGGCGTGGCGGCGGATTGCGCGGGCGCGGTGCCGGTGGCGGGCGTCGCCGACTCGTTCGCAGCCACCGGCGCGGGAGCCGCCGTGATATTGGCGGCCGGCGCGGCATTCCCCGCCGTCTCGCCGCCATTCCCCCCGGACGGCGACGATCCGCAGGCCGCCACGGCGAGGCAGGAGGCGAACAACAGGGCTCGCGACACGGGTGCACGGCGTCCGTCCATCATCCTCTCCCAAGCGGGTCCGGTCATCGGCCGATTGTCGCCCCGCGCGCGCCGCTTCGCAAGACGCACCCATCGTGGCCGCCGAACCCGTCGTCGTCGCGCGGTCGTTCAGTCCGCCAGCACGCGCCCGATCACCCGCCGCGTCTCGCGCGGCGCGTCGGCCCAGGGGAAGTGCCCCGCTTTGGGCACCACCAGGAGCCGCGCATGGGGATAGACCACCTTGAATGCCGGCTCATAGGCGCGGATCCAATCGATCGCCCCGGCGACCAGCGTGACGGGGAACGACCCCGGCGCCGGCGCCGCGAGGGGGACATCGCGCTCGTAGGCCGCCGCCAGGGGCATGACATCCATGTGGATCGCATCGTGGGACAGCGATGCCAGGAAGCGTTCGCCCGCCGCCCGATGATAGAAGCTCAGCCGGAACTTGATGCGCATCGCATCGATGCGATCGCCCTTCGCCCGCAGCGCGTCATAACGGGCCAGCTCGTCCGGCGTGCCCCGCTTGCGCCAGCGGTCGAGCGACGCTGGCGGGGGTACGCCCCGGCCGGTCGAGTCCAGCAGGACGAGGGAGCGCACCCGATCCGGAAAAGCGGCCGCATAGGCCTGGGCGACCGCGCCGCCGAAGGAATGGCCGAGGATGACGGCCTTGCCCACGCCGGCCGCCTGCCGAACGGCGTCGACATCGGCGACGCTCCCCGCGACCGTGAGCTGCGTTCCATCGCCGAGCGCCGGCCGGGAGGCGCCGGTGCCGCGCGGCTCCAGCACGATCGTGCGATACCGCAATTGGGTGATCATCGCGGCGAGCGGCAGGATGTAACGCGCATCCAGTCCCGGGCCGCCGGGAATGACGATGACCGGCGGCGCCGCGCGATCGCCGCAATCCTTATAGGCGATCACCCCGCTTTGGGTCGGCGCGGAGCGATCGTGGCAGGCGGCATCCGGTTGGATGCGGGATAAAGATGCCAGCCCGGTCAGCGCGAGAATCGCCAGCAACGCCTTGCTCCCTCGATCGGTGTCGGGGACGCCCCCGCCACCGGCCCTGTTCGACCGGATCGACATGGGAGGATATCCCCCCGATGGGGGAGATATCATGGCCGCTACGGCCTGACGCCGGGAAAGCCCCTTCCCGACAGACAGAAAATCGCAGCGGGCGGAACCGCGCAACGACAGTCCCCGAAACAAAAAAAAAGCGGGACGCAGCCTTCGCCGCGCCCCGCCTTTTCGGGCTTTCCGGCCGGCGCTTACGCCGCCAGCTTGCGCAGCACGTAGGGCAGGATGCCGCCGTTGAGGAAATATTCCAGCTCGTTGACGGTATCGATCCGGCACTTGGTCTCGAACGTCTCCTTGGAGCCGTCGGCGCGGGTCAGTTCCACCGTCACGGTCTGGCGCGGGCGCAGGTCGGCGACGCCGGTGATGGTGAAGGTCTCGCTGCCGTCGAGCTTGAGCGTCTTGCGGTCGATGCCGTCGGCGAACTGCAGCGGCAGCACGCCCATGCCGACCAGGTTCGAACGGTGGATGCGCTCGAAGCTCTCGGTGATGACGGCGCGCACGCCGAGCAGGGTGGTGCCCTTCGCCGCCCAGTCGCGCGACGAGCCGGTGCCATATTCCTTGCCCGCGATGACGACGAGCGGGGTGCCCTCCGCCTTGTACTTCATCGCCGCGTCGTAGATCGCCTCGACCTCGCCGGTGGGGACGAACCTGGTCACGCCGCCCTCGATGCCCGGCGTCATCTCGTTCTTGATGCGGATGTTGGCGAAGGTGCCGCGCATCATCACGTCATGGTTGCCGCGGCGCGAGCCGTAGGAGTTGAAGTCCGCCTTCGACACCTGATGCTCGGAAAGATAGCGGCCGCCGGGGCTGTCCGCCTTGATCGATCCCGCCGGCGAAATGTGGTCGGTGGTGATCGAGTCGGCGAAGATCGCCAGCGGGCGCGCGTCGATGATGTCGGTGACGGGCGCCGGCTCCATGCCCATGCCCTCGAAATAAGGGGGGTTGGCGACGTAGGTGGAGGACGGGTTCCAGCTGTAGGTGTCCGATCCGGTCACGCTGATCGCCTGCCACTTCTCGTCGCCGGTGAAGACGTGGGCGTAGCGCGCGGTGAACATGCCGCGATCGATATTGGCGTCGATCGCCGCGCGAACCTCGGCATTGGTCGGCCAGATGTCCCTGAGGTAGACGTCGGTGCCGTCGGTGGACTGGCCGATCGGGGTGGTGGTGAAATCCTCGGTCACCGTGCCCTTGAGCGCATAGGCGACGACCAGCGGCGGCGAGGCGAGGAAGTTGGCGCGCACGTCCGGCGAGACGCGGCCCTCGAAATTGCGGTTGCCCGAGATCACCGAGGCGGCGACGATGTCGTTGCCGTTGATCGCCTTGCTGATCGGCTCGGCCAGCGGGCCGGAATTGCCGATGCAGGTGGTGCAGCCATAGCCGACGAGGTTGAAGCCGATCGCGTCGAGATCGGTCTGCAGGCCCGACTTTACCAGATAGTCGGTGACCACCTGCGAGCCCGGCGCCAGCGAGGTCTTCACCCACGGCTTGGGCTTGAGGCCGAAGGCATGCGCCTTGCGGGCGACGAGGCCGGCGGCGACCAGCACCGACGGGTTGGAGGTGTTGGTGCACGACGTGATGGCGGCGATCACGACGTCGCCGTCGCCGATGTCGTGGCTCTTGCCCTCCACCGCGACGCGCTTGGCGCCGTCATGCTTGTAGACGTTGGCGAGATCGGCGTTGAACACGTCGTCCACCTCTTCGAGGACGACCTTGTCCTGCGGGCGCTTGGGGCCGGCGAGCGACGGGGTGACAGTCCCGAGGTCGAGCTCCAGCGTGTCGGTGAAGACCGGCTCGACGGCCGGATCAAGCCACAGGCCCTGCGCCTTGGCATAGGCCTCGGTCAGCGCGATCTGGTCCTCGTCGCGGCCGGTGAGGCGCATGTAATCGAGCGTCTTGTCGTCGATGCCGAAGAAGCCGCAGGTCGCGCCATATTCCGGCGCCATGTTGGCCAGCGTCGCGCGGTCGGCGAGGCTGAGCGAGGCGAGGCCCGGGCCGAAATATTCGACGAAGCGGCCGACCACGCCGCGCTTGCGCAGCATCTGGGTGCAGGTGAGCACGAGATCGGTGGCGGTGACGCCTTCCTTGAGCTCGCCGGTGAACTTGAAGCCGACCACCTCGGGGATCAGCATCGAGACGGGCTGGCCGAGCATCGCGGCCTCGGCCTCGATGCCGCCCACGCCCCAGCCCAGCACGCCGAGGCCGTTGACCATCGTGGTATGGCTGTCGGTGCCGACGCAGGTGTCCGGATAAGCGATCGTCTCGCCGCTCTCATCGGCCGAGGTCCACACCGCCTGCGCGATATGCTCCAGGTTCACCTGGTGGCAGATGCCGGTGCCCGGCGGCACCACCTTGAAATTGTCGAGCGCCTTGCTGCCCCACTTGAGGAACTCGTAGCGCTCGCTGTTCCGCTGATATTCCAGCTCGACATTGTCCGCGAACGCCTGGGGCGTGCCGAACTCGTCGACCATCACCGAGTGATCGATGACGAGGTGGACGGGCACCTGCGGGTTGATCTTCTGCGCGTCGCCGCCGAGCTGGTTCATCGCGTCGCGCATCGCCGCCAGGTCGACCACGCAGGGCACGCCGGTGAAATCCTGCATCAGCACGCGCGCCGGGCGATACTGGATCTCGCGCTCGCTGGTCTTGTCGGTCAGCCACTGGACCATCGCCTTGATGTCCTCGACGGTGACGGTGACGCCGTCCTCGAAGCGGAGCAGGTTCTCCAGCAGCACCTTCATCGAGAAAGGCAGCTTCGAAACGTCGCCGATCTGCGCGGCCGCCTTGGCGATCGAATAATAATGGATCGTCTTGCCGCCGACCTCCAGACTGTCCCGAGTGCCGAGCGTGTCCTGTCCGATGGCGGTCATGGCGGATTCCTTTGTGCAGGGGCGAAGAGTCGGGCGAGCCCTTAGCAAGGGGTTGCCAAATGGGGAAGGGAGCGAAGGGATGGTGCGAATCGGTCGCAGGAACAGCCATTCCGTTCGCCCTGAGCTTGTCGAAGGGCTGCCCTTCTTCTGAACGCTCCGAAAGAGAAGAACAGGGCTTCGACAAGCTCAGCCCGAACGGGTCTGAAGTCGGGATGGTTGGAAACCGCGCCCCAAGCCGCTATCAGCGCCCGCAAATCCCAATCACTGGACGCATCATGACCGACACGCCCCCCGATCGCCTCTCCGTCAACCCGCGCTCGCCGCTCTACGATGCGGAGGTGCTCCAGCGCGACGTCGGCATCCGCTTCAACGGCACCGAGAAGCACAATGTCGAGGAATATTGCGTGTCGGAAGGCTGGATCAAGGTCGCGGCCGGCCGCGCGGTCGATCGCAAGGGCAATCCGATGACTCTCAAGCTCAAGGGCACGGTCGAGCCCTATTTCAAGCGCGCGGCGCCCGCGGCGGACGCCGAAGGCGACGCGGAGGGCTGAGGCCCGCCATGTTCGACTTCCAGCCGACGCTCCATGGCGACCTGCTCGATCTGCGCCCGGCGACGCCCCGGGATTTCGCCGCGCTCTTCGCGGTGGCGTCGGACAGGGAGATCTGGGCGCTCCACCCGGCGCACGACCGCTGGCAGGAGCCGGTGTTCCGCGCCTTCCTGGACGGCGCCTTCGCCGACGAAGGCGGGCTCGTCGCGATCGAGCGCGCGAGCGGGGCCATCGTCGGCTTTTCGCGCTATTCGATGACGCGCTGCCAGCCGGGCGAGGTCGAGATCGGCTGGACCTTCCTGACGCGGCGCTGCTGGGGCGGACGCATCAACGGCGCGATGAAGCGGCTGATGCTGGATCATGCCTTCCGCTTCGTCGACACCGTGATCTTCCGCGTCGGCGAGGCCAATCTGCGCTCGCGCCGCGCGGTCGAGAAGATCGGCGGACGGTTGATCGAGGGCCGCACCGAAACCGTCACGATATCCGGCGCCCCGGCGACGCATGTGACCTACGCGGTCCGGCGCGAGGGCTGACCTTCGGGCCGAGGGCGTCTCTGCTCGCCGTTCGTCCTGAGCGAAGTCGAAGGACGAACGGATCGGATTGGCGCTCGCCGCCTTGATCCCAAGATCGTTTCAACGCCGTTCGCGCCAAGCGGATTCTCGCTGACTTACCGCCCCGGCCAATCCCAGAGCGGCGCCTCGACATCCTCCGCTACGGTCTCGCCCAGCGCCTTGGACAATCGGATGGTCTCCGCCGCGCCATCGTCCGCAAGCGCCGACACCAATGGCTCGGCATGCGACACCACGACGATCTGCGAACGACGCGCGGCGAGATGCAGCAAACGGGCAAGCGGCGCGAGGAGGCTGGGGTGCAGGCTCGATTCCGGCTCGTTCAGCACCATCAGTTCTGGCGGGCGCGGGGAGAGCAAAGCGGCGGCGAGCAGGATGTAGCGCAGCGTGCCGTCGGACAGTTCGGCCGCGCCGAGCGGGCGCAGCAGGCCGGGCTGGTGCATCCGCAATTCGGCGCCGCCATCGATCGTGGCGCCGTCGAAAGCATCGGCGATCGTGTCCTCCAGTGCCGCGCCGTCGCCGATCGCCTCGATCGTCCGGATCGCGGCCGCGACATCCGCGCCGTCCCCCGCCAGAACGGGCGTGAAGGTGCCGACCTGCGGGCGCCGGGCCGGCGCGTCCCGGTCGGTGCGTAACTGATCGTAGAAGCGCCAGCCGCGCATCCGTTCGCGCAGCAGCAGCAGTTCGAGCCCGTCCGCCGGATCGGCGCAATGGGTCATCATGCTGTCGAAGCCCGACAATTGCTCGAAAGAGGTCCGCCAGGTGCCATCATCCTGCCGCCGCACGCGGACCATCGGCCCGCGCCGCTCGGCGATCAGATTGCGGTTGGCGAGCCGGCCCCCGGTCCACACGGCCTCCACCTTGATCTCCGGATCGTCGGCGAACAGGCGGGAATTCGGCTCGGGCAGGCCGAGATCGATCGCATAGCCATGATCGGCACTCGCGAAACCGAGACGGAGGTGGACGGGATGCCGCCGGACCGTGCCCTGGACCGGTTGGGTCCCGGCCTTCATCGCGCGGCTGAATTGCTCCGGCCCCGCCCACAAGGTCGATCCGAGCCCGCCCTCGGCGGCGAGCGAGCGGATCACCCCGCCCTGCGCCACCTCCGCCAGCAGACGCAGGCCGCGATAGAGGCTGGACTTGCCGCTGCCGTTCGGCCCCGTCACCAATGTCAGCGGCCCCAGCGGCAACACGATGTCCCGCAGCGAGCGATAGCCGGCAATGGCGATGCGATCGATCATCCAGCCTCCTTACCCACGGTCGTCCGGATTGGGCCTCGCCAAGCCCTGGCCTCTCCTTGCACGAGGGCACGAGAAGAACAGCCCCCTTCGCCGTCGCTCGGGATGCGCCTCGACATGTTTTGGGGCAAGCCGCCCGACGCCGCCCGTCATTTTGCCGAGGATCGGGATTTGTGGGATGTAACGGTGCCGACCCGGGATCGCGTCGAAACCAGACCGTCGCTCCACTGCGCGCCCCGCGCGAATGGATTCCAGCCTCTACCGGGATGATGATCGAGCGCGCCGTCGCGCTTTGCCGATCGCCACGACCGCCGGCGCGTTGCACGTCGGGTGGACAAGGCGATCACATCGTCGCGCTGGCGATCGTGCGATCGAACCACTGCCCGGCAAAAAGCGGCCCCGCTGCCGGGACCGCCCTTTTCGCTACATGCCGCGGCCCACTCAGAAGATCCCGGCGTAGCGCTCGTTGCCTTCGAAGCCGAATCTGGTCACCCGGCTCTGCTTCACCACCGCGATCACGGCGTCGACGACGGCATAGCGGGTGGCGGGATCGGGCCGCAGATGCAGCTCCGGCTCCCGCGCCTGGGCTTCCGAAAGATCGATATATTGGCGCAGCGTCGCGAGATCGGCGACGGGCTGGCCGTTCCAGAAGATGCGGTTGGCCGCATCGATCGAGATCAGATTCTTGTCCTGCCGCTCCAAAACGGACGTGCCGCCCGACGGCAAGTCGAGCGGCACCTTGTGCGTCTGGATGGGCACGGTGAGGATGAACATGATCAGGAGAACCAGCATGACGTCGATGAGCGGCGTCGTGTTGATCTCCATCAGCGGGGACGGCTCGATGCTCCGAACGGAAATCGCCATGTCATCCTCCTCCTCATCCGGGCGAGCCCGGATCAGAAGGCGTTGGCGTAGCGCTCGTTGCCCTCGAAGCCGAACTTGCCGACCTGGCTCTTCTTCACGACCGCCAGGATGTTGTCGATCGTATCATAGCGCGTGTACGGATCCGGCAACAGATGCAGCTCGGGCTCGTCGGCCATGTTCTTCGTCAGATCGAGATACTGGCGAAGGGTGATGAGCCCGGCCTGGCCACCCGGCAGCGGCTGACCGTTCCAGAAGATGTTCCCGCCCGCATCGGTCGAGATCGTGTTCTTCGTCGGAAGGATCGGGGGCGGGGGCAGGTTGTTGGGAACCGGCAGATCCAGCTTCACGGCATGGGTCTGCGGGGGAATGGTGATGATGAACATGATGAGCAGCACCAGCATGACGTCGATCAGCGGCGTCGTGTTGATGTCCATCATGGGCTCGCCTTCGGCGGTGCCTGCAGACATTGCCATCGCGAAATTACTCCAAAATCTTGGTCAGCGGCCGGACGCTTGCGATCACGACGGCGTCTCGGGCTGCGAGATGAAGCCGACCTTCAGGAAGCCCGCCTGCGACAGCGTCGTGACGATACCGCCCACGCACTTGTACGGCGTGTTCTGGTCGCCGCGGATATGCGCTTCCGGCAGCGTGTCCGGGGTCACGTTCTGGACGCCGCCCTGCTTGGCGATCTCGTCCTTCAGCTTCTTGACGGCACGATCGAGCAGCGTCTTGGAATCGACTTTCTCGATCCCCCAATAGACCTGGCAATTGCCCGCCGCATCGGCCTTCACCGAGAGGTTGACGTTTTCCGGCTTCGTGACCGTCGGCTCGTTGCGCACCGTCGGCAGCTTCAGCGGAACCGTCTGCAGCACGACCGGAACGGTGATCAGGAAGATGATGAGGAGCACCAGCATGACATCGACGAGCGGCGTCGTGTTGATGTCCGAAATGGGCGCGTCATCGCCGCCTTCGCCGCCTACACTCATGGACATCGGATTTCGGTCCTATTCTAGTCTCTTGCGGTGGAACGGACGGATGCCCGCTCCGGTCGCCGCCCTTGCCCGGAGGCATCGGGCGGCGACCATCACCGAAATCAGGCCTTGGTCGTCTGCACGCCCGAGGCGGTCGCGGCGACCTTCGGCTGGGCGGCCTTGGTCAGGCCGTAGGACGGACGCACCGCGCCGCCCGACACCATGTAGCCATGGACGTCGTTGGCGAAAGCGACGAGGCCTTCCATGATCACCTTGTTGCGACGCAGCAGCCAGTTGTAGGCGAGCACGGCCGGAACGGCGGTGACGAGGCCGAGCGCGGTCATGATCAGAGCTTCACCGACCGGGCCGGCGACCTTGTCGATCGAGGCCGAGCCCGACGCGCCGATGGCGATCAGCGCGCGGTAGATGCCGACCACGGTACCGAACAGACCGACGAACGGCGCGACCGAACCGACGGTGGCGAGGAACGGCAGGCCGCCCGAGAGCTTGGCGCCGATCGAGGCGGTCGAGCGCGCGATCGAGTTGTTGATCCACTCGTGCTGGTCGATCGGATCCTTCAGCTTGTCGTGCTGGTCCTCGGCGAGCAGGCCGTCGTCGACGATCTGGCGATACGCGGTGTTCTTCTCGAGCTTGGTCGCGGCGTCGCGCAGGTTCGGCGCACTCCAGAAACCGGCGCGAACCTTCTTCGCCTGGTTGATGATCTTCTGCTGCTCCCACCACTTGGACAGCAGGATGAAGAGCGAGATGAACAGCGAGCCGACGAGGAGAATGAACACGGTCCAGCTGATCACGCCGCCCTGATGGAGCGCGTTGAAGAGACCGTACTGTTCTGCTGCAGAGGCGCCGGCGGCGGTGGTGGGGGTCGTCATGGTCGTCGGTTCCTTAAGATCGAATGTCTGGTTCAGGTGCGAGAGCGGACCGGGCGCGATCAACGCGCCCGGCCGACCGGTCAGTCCTTCGGAATCTGCCAGCGCACCGCGCTGGTGTAGGTGCTGGCGAGACCATTGCCGGCCGCGTCCTTCGCCGGGCTGAAGCGCGCACGGCGCGGCAGCAGGCGGCAGGCCGTCTGGTCAAGGTCCGGGAAGCCGCTCGACGTCGTCACCGTACAGTTGGTGACACGCCCGTCCGGCCCGACATCCAGCTTGAAACCGGTCACGCCGGCCTCGTTGTTGCGGAGTGCGCTCGGCGGATAATCGTCCGGCGTCACCCATTCACCCGGGCTGCCGCGCGGCTTGAGGCCGACGGCCTCGCTCGGCTTCGGCGGCGGCGGCGGCGGCGAGGGAGCGACCGGCGCCTGCGGGATGATCACGGGTGGCGGTTTCGGCGCCGTGATGATGGTCGGAGCCACCACCGGCGGCGTCACCACGGGCGGCGGCGCCACGATGGGCGGCGATTCGACCTTCGGCGTTTCCTTGGGCGGGGGTGGCGGTTTCTTGGGCGGGGGCGGCGGTGTTTTGATGTCGATCACGTTCAGCTTGGTGGCCACCTTTTTATAGGCGTCGTAGGCCAGACCATTGACGAACGCGTAGCCGACAGCGCCGAGAACGATCGCGGAGATAATCGCCGAGACCGTTTTCTGACCGCTTTGATTCTGGTCGACGTAAGCCATTAAAGAGAGCCACTCCGTGCTGGGGCGAATAGGCTGCGGCATGACAGCGGGGGACAGGCACACGCGAAATATCGCGAGCGACCCAACCCCCCTTGCCGTCACATCATGCTATTCAGCGTTCGTTTTGATGTCCATCCCTTAGATATACGATTGGGTAATGTTTGGCCCGCCGCCTGCTTTTGGAACCGTCGAAAGCTTGTATCGGGCCGCGCCAAACGGCAGGGTTGACGGGCTGCGGCACGACGCCGGAACTGCCGAAACGGAGGACGAAAAGCCGATGAGACTTGCGACCAAAACGGCCCCCACGCTCCTTTTTGGTGCGCTTTTCTTCGCAAGTGCAGCATTGAGCCAAACGGTTACTGCGCCTGCCTCGTTGCCCGCTATCGGCTATGCGGACCTCGCCGATCTCGCATTTGCAGGACAAGTCGCCGTGATCGTCACGGTGGGCAACAGCGTGCACCTGAAGGATGCCGATGCCGCCGGCGTCGCACCGGGCTTCGCGCGATTTTATATCGAGGGCGGCGTCAACGCGCTGATCGCCGGCCGCGGAGGCCTCCCGGCGAGCGTTTCGTGGATCGCGGACGTGCCGATGACCGCCGCGAATCGCCTCCCGAAGCTCAAAAAGGCGAAACTGATTCTCCTCGCGCGGCCCGTGCCGGGCAAGCCGAGCATGCTCCAGCTCGTCTCGAAGACCGCGCAGCTGGTCTGGACGCCGGAGACCGAGCAGCGGCTGCGCGCCATCCTCTCGGATGCGAACGGCCCCGCCGCGCCGCCGGTGGTGACGGGGATCGGCCATGCCTTCCACGTCGCCGGCAGCATCCCCGGAGAGGGCGAGACGCAGATATTCCTCAAGACCGCCGACAATCGCCCCGTCTCGCTCAACGTCCAGCGCCATCCCGGCGAGGATCCGCGCTGGACGGTCTCGCTGGGCGAGATCGTCGACGATGCCGCGGCGGCGCCGCAGCGCGACACGCTGCTCTGGTATCGCCTCGCCTGCGCGCTGCCCCCGGCCCTGCCCGACGACGCCGTCGCCGACCAGGCGCCCGACGACGCGAAGGCGGCGCAGGCCGACTACAAGCTGGTGCTGGACGGCCTCGGCCCCTGCGGGCGGACGGCGCCGGCGAATTGAATCCCCCCGTTCGCCCTGAGCCTGTCGAAGGGTCGTCCTTCTTTTCTCAGCCAAGCCAGACGGAAGTACGGGGCTTCGACAGGTTCAGCCCGAACGGAGCAAGGTCAGCCCCTGCTTTCCCCTTCCAGGAACAGGAAGTCGCGCGGATAGTGGCAGAGGTGCGCGCCGCCGTCGACGAACAGGGTCTGCCCGGTCACCGCGCGGGCGCGGGCGAGGAACACCACCGCCTCGGCAATCTCGGCAGGGTCCGCCAGCAGCTGGAGCGGCATCCGGTCGGCCGCCTCGCGCATCCGGGCGGCATCGTAATCGGGGGTCGGCAGCGTCAGCCCGGGCGCGACCGCCGAGACGCGGACATGCGGCGCGAACTGGCGGGCGAGGATCGTCGTCGCCTCGGCCAGCGCCAGCTTGGAGAGGGTGTAGCTGAACTGGTCGGCATTGGGCGCGGCGATGCGCTGGTCGAGGATGTTGACGATCGCCGCCGGACGATCGGCCGCGGCGGTCGCCGCCAGCGCGCGGGCAAGCAGCACCGGCGCCGCGCAATTGACCGCATAATGATCGATCAGGCCGCCCTGGCGGACGGTGTCGGGCGTGTCATAGTCGAACCGCGCGGCATTGTTGACGAGCAGCGCCGGCATGCGCCCGGCCGCCGCCGCGACCGCCGGCAGCAGGCCCTCGACGTCGGCTTCGTCGGCGAGATCGGCGGTGAGGTGATGCCAGGCCGCTCCCGCCGCCGTCAGCCGGTCGCACAGCCCCTCCTCCGGCGCCGAGCTCGGGCTGGAGTGGATGGCGAGGTCGTACCCCGCCTCCGCCAGCGCGACGCAGATCGCCGCGCCGAGCCGCCGGCACCCGCCGGTCACCAGCGCCAGCGGACGGATCATGCCCGGTTCCGGACCATGCGGATGCCGATTTCCTCGCCATTCTCGCTGATCGCGAGCTTCACGATCGTCACCTCGACGCGCCGCACCCGCTCGTCCTCGGCGAACAGCAGCGCGCAGACATGCTCGGCCACGGCCTCGATCAACGTGAAGTGCAGGCCCTCGGGCAGCGATTCGGTGACGGCGCGCTTGAGATCGAGATAGTTCTTCGATTCGGAGAGCGGCGTGTCGGGCGCGTATTTCCGTTCCGGCAGCGCGAGATCGACCGTCACCGACACGCGCAGCGGCTGCGGCAGGTGGGTTTCCTCCGAATAGATGCCGGTCAGCACCATCGCCTCGATGCCCGAGACCTGGAGCTGGAGGAGATCGTCCGTCATGCCGTCTTCATGTCCTTGCGCTAGGCGGCCCGCCTAGGCGGCGCAGGCCGGCCCCGCAAGGATTTCGCATTTTCGAGCGATTGGCCGTACAGCGCGCGCTCCCGAATCAGGCCCACGGAGGACAGGCATAGGTGGACAGCATGGCGATACTCGATGCGGCGGGCGCGCATGGCGCGCATTTCGCCCCGATCGAACAGGCGGACCTTCCGGCGATCGAGCGGCTGCTCGATCTCGCCTTCGGCGCCGATCGCCAGCGACGGACCGCCTATCGCCTGCGCGAGGGCATCACCTACGAACCGGAGGCGAGCTGCGTCGCCTATGACGAGCATGGCGCGCTGGTCGGCTCGCTGCAGAGCTGGCCGGCGGCGCTGGTCGAGCCCGACGGGGTGGCGACGCCGCTGTGGCTGGTCGGCCCGATCGCGGTGTCGCCCGACCGGCGCGGCGAGGGCATCGCCCGCGCCATGCTCCGCCGCGCGCTGACCGCGATCGACGCCACCGGCATGGTGGCGGTGCTGATCGGCGATCCCGAATATTACGGCCCCTTCGGCTTCGCCGCCGATGCGACCGGCGGCTGGTCCTTGCCCGGCCCGTTCGAGCGGCACCGCCTGCTGGCGCGGCTGGACGACGGCGCGGCGCTGCCGGCGGTGGGGATGCTGGGGCCGCGGCACCCCTGACCCGCTCGGGCTGAGCCTGTCGAAGGGCTGTCTTTTTCTTCGCGAAGGGACAGGACAGGACTTCGGCAGGCTCAGCCCGAACGGATCATCTGTTGAGGCGAGGCGGCAAATCGGCCTAGGGGAACCAGAGATGCCGCTCACCAATCCTCCGCCGGACGCGATCGCAGGCCTGTCGCTCAGCGAAATCGCGCAGATGGCCGCCGACGGCCGGCTCCCGCCCGTCGAGAAATGGAATCCGGATCATTGCGGGGACAGCGGCATGCGCATCGCCGCCGACGGGCAATGGTGGCACGAGGGATCGCCGATCGGCCGCGCCGCCTTGGTCCGCCTCTTCTCCACGGTGCTGCGCCGAGAGCCCGATGGCGGGCATGTGCTCGTCACCCCGATCGAGAAATTGTCGATCGCGGTGGAAGATGCCCCCTTCATCGCGGTGGAGATGGAAAGCGAGGGCGAAGGCGAGAGCCGCCGCCTCGCCTTCCGCACCAATGTCGGCGATCTCGTCATCGCCGGGCCGGACCGCCCGCTGACGATCGCGGATCGCGGCCATGGCGAGCATCCCTATCTGCGCGTGCGCGGCGGGCTGGACGCGCTGGTGGCGAGGCCGGTCTATTACGAACTCGCCAACCTCGCGCTGGACGAGGCGCCCGGCCCGGACGGCCGCACCGGGCTGTGGAGCGACGGCGCCTTCTTCGCGCTCGAGCCCACGGCGGAGACGGGGCGCGCGTGAGCCTCGCCGAGACGATCCGCGCCAAGCTGGAGGCGACGGCGGCACTGCCCGCTCTGTCCACGGGGAGCGCGCCGTCCGCCGCGCAGGTGCCGGCCGCCGTGCTGATCGCGATCACCGACCGGCCCGAGCCCGGCCTGATCCTGACCAAGCGCAACGAGGCGCTGCGCAGGCATCCCGGGCAGGTCGCCTTCGCCGGCGGCCGCGCCGATCCGGACGATCTCGGCCCCGAGGACACGGCGCTGCGCGAGGCGTGGGAGGAGATCGCGCTGCCGCGCGACCGCGTCGAGATCGTCGGCCGGGACAGCGTCTTCCGCACGCCCACCGGCTTCGCGATCGTGCCGGTGATCGGGATCATCCCGCCCGATCTGCCGCTCGCGCCGCGCGAGTTCGAGGTGGCCGACATCTTCGAGGTGCCGCTCACCCATGTGCTCGACACCGCGAACCATATCCGCAAATCGGCGGAGCTCAATGGCGCGCGGCGCGAATATTTCGAGATTCCCTGGGAGGGCGCGCACCGCATCTGGGGTGTGACCGCGGCGATGATCGTCAACCTCGCGCGCCGGCTGGCATGACGCGCGTCCCCGTCCCGCCCCACGGCCCCGATGCCGAGGCGCTCGGCCGGCTGGTCGACGCGCTCGACGGTGGCGCCGACGGCGCGCGCTATATCGGCGGCTGGGTGCGCGACACGCTGCTGGGCCACGATCCGCAGGACATCGACGTCGCCACCCGTTTCGCCCCCCGGGAAGCGGAGCGCCGCGCCCGGGCCGCAGGGCTCAACACCTGGTCGTCCGCATCGGGCATCGCGCACGGCACGATCGGCGTGGTGATCGGCGGCAAGACGGTGGAGGTGACGACGCTGCGCCGCGACGTTTCCACGGACGGCCGCCACGCGATGGTGGCCTTCACCGAGGATTGGCGCGAGGATGCGGCGCGGCGGGATTTCACCATCAACGCGCTCTCCGCCGATCCGCTGACCGGCACGGTGCACGATTATTTCGGCGGCCTCGCCGATCTCGCGGCGGGGCGCGTGCGCTTCATCGGCGATCCGCTGACCCGCATCGCCGAGGATCACCTGCGGATCCTGCGCTTCTTCCGCTTCCATGCCCGTTTCGGGCGGAGCGCGCCGGACGCGGCCTCCTACGCGGCCTGCGTGGCGCGCGCGAAGGACCTGATGGCGCTCTCCCGCGAGCGAATCGCCGCCGAACTGCTCAAGCTGCTGGCGGTGGACGATCCCGTCGCGACGGTGGACGCGATGCTGGCGGGCGGCCTGTTCGCGCCGGTGCTGCCGGAGATCGTGGCGACCGATCGGCTTGCGGCGCTGGTCGCCACCGAACGCGCGGCGGGGATCGCGCCCGATGGCGTGCGGCGACTCGCGGCGCTGCTGCCGGAGGACGCCAAGATCGCCGAGCAGGTCGGCGCGCGGCTCAAATTGTCCAACGCCGATCGCAAGCGGCTGGTGCTGGCGGCGCGTCCAGTCTTCGCGCCGCCGGAAGTGCTGGTCCATTCGTTCGGCAACGTCAGCGCGACGGACATGGCGCTGCTGATGGGCCTTGCCGATCGAGCAAGGACCGCTGCCGAATGGCAGGCGCCCCGCTTCCCGCTCACGGGCGGCGATCTCATCGCGCTCGGCCTGACGCCCGGCCCGATCGTCGCGGCGACGCTCCAGCAGATCGAGAAATTGTGGGTGAAGGACGGCTTCCCCGATCGCGACCGGATCGACGCGATGGCGCGCGCGGCGGTGGCGGCCGCCCTCGATTCGTGAGGCTCAGTCCCGGCTGACCCCGATCTCGACCAGGCGCCGGATCAATTTGTCCTCGGAAAAGGGCTTGAGCATGTGCGGCGTGCGCTCGAACTGCCGGGGCAGGTTGCGCCGCTCCAGCCCCGTCAGGAACAGGAACGGAATGCCGGTGGTCTGGAGCGCCTCCGCCAGCGGATAGGATTCCTGCCCGTTCAGCCCGATGTCGAGCACGGCGCCGTCGATCGCGGTCAGCTCGCCCAGCCGCTCCAGCGCCTCGACCATGGTGACGAACGGCCCGACGATTCGCGCGCCCGCATTCTCCAGTACCTCCGCCACCGTTTCCGCCAGCAGGTAATTGTCCTCGACGATGAGGATACGACACCCAAGCAACGGCTTCTGGACGGTCGGATCAAGCAAGGACGGCCTCTGATCGAAACGGCGCCGGAAGGAGAACCGTCGGCCGACGGTAGGAGAAATTTCGCCCTCCGGCATTTGGCGATTGGTCGAAGTCACGGGGCCCTGGCGCCGCGGCGTCAGGCCCGCGCCTGCCAATATTCCCGCGCGGCGTCGGCGGTCAGCGGCGCGGCGTAGAAATAACCCTGGCCGTGGCTGCAGCCGAGCGCCGCCAGCGTCTGCGACAGCTCGATCGTCTCGACGCCCTCGGCCGTCGTCGTCTTGCCGAGCGCGTCGGCGAGGCTGAGCACGGCGCGCACGATCGCCACCTTGTCGCGATCGGCCAGCATGCCGGAGACGAAGCTGCGGTCGATCTTGAGGCTGTCGATCGGCAGGCGGCGCAGGTAGCTGAGCGAGGAATAGCCGGTGCCGAAATCGTCCATCGCCACCTTCACGTCGAGCGCCTTCAAGGCCTGCAACGCCTTGGTGGTGCGCTCCGGATCCTGCACGATGGCGCTTTCGGTCAGCTCGATGGTGAGGCGCGAGCCGTCGATGCCGTGGGTGGCGAGCGCCGCGGCGATCACGCCCGGCACGTCGTCGCGCGCCAGCTGGATCGCCGAGACGTTGACGTTCATGCTGAGCGGCACCGCCTTGCCGGCCGATGCGTCCCATTGGGCGAGCGTCGCCAGCGCGCTGTCCAGCGCCCAGCGGCCGAGCGGCACGATCAGGCCGGCCTCCTCCGCCACCGGGATGAACTCGCCCGGATCGATCACGCCGCGCGTGGCGTGGGTCCAGCGGGCCAGCGCCTCGAAGCCAGTGAGGCGGTTCGCGCCGAGATCGACGATCGGCTGGTAGGCGAGGCGCAGGTCGCCCTGGTCGATCGCCCGGCGCAGCTCGGTCTCCAGATCGAGCTTGTAGCGGGCACACGCCGCCTCGCCCGGATGATGGACCTCGACCCGGCCGGTCGACTTGGCGCGCTTCAGCGAGAATTGGGCGTTGCGCACCAGTTCCTCGCCGCTGGTCTGCTCCTCGCCGACCATGGCGACGCCGATCGCGCATTCGATGCCGACCTCGAAACGGGCCAGGCGGAAGGGCGTGGTCAGGATGGCCTGGATGCGCCGCGCGGCCGCCGGCGCGTCGTCCGGGCCGTTGGCGAGGCGCAGCAGGATGCCGAATTCGTCGCCGCCGACGCGGGCCAGCAGATCGCCGGCGCGCAAGGTGGAGATCAGGCGGCGGGCGACGGTGATGATCACCTCGTCGCCGGCGACGCCGCCGAGGCTCTCGTTGATGCGGCTGAAGCGGGAGAGATCGATCAGCAGCACCGCGTGGCGCATGCCGTCGCCCGAGGCCATCACCTCGTCCACCGCTTCGGCGAAGGCGGTGCGGTTGGGCAGGCCGGTGAGGCTGTCGTGCAGCAGTTCGGCGCGCAGCGAGCGGGTGCTCTCGATCTCGGCGGTGCGGTCGACGAGCGTCAGCAGGCAGCGGCCATTGCCGCCCGGCACCTGGGCCAGCGGCGAGAGGCAGGCCTGGAAATGGCGGCCCGAGACCTGATCGCCATAGCGCCAGTCGAATCGCAGCTCCTCGCCGGGCCGGGCGAAGAATTCGAGCAGCCGGCGCACGATCGCTGGGCTCTCGATGATCGGCATCGGCTGGCTGGCGGGGCGGACGGTGTCGAGCGTGGCGTAGCGGCGGTTGCTGCTGCCGACCACGATATGGCCCTGCTCATCCTCGGTGAGCACCGCGGCGGCGATGGGAAGCGCCTCCAGATAGCTCTGCCGGGCCGAATCGATCAGCTCCCAGGCTTCCTCCGACGCGGGGGCACGGCCCTCCGGCACGGGGTGCAACGGGGCACGCACCGCCCTCTCGAAGGGCGGCGTTCCACTATCCCGGCTCGCCTCGGCCATACGCATGACTGTCAGCGATAGACAAAGCCGGTTAATTCTTGCTTTCAGGCCCCTCCCCGTTCGACGCAGGGCCGAAGCGATTGTCACGCGGGAAGCCGAGCGGCGCCATCCGCCCGCCCGCCCCGCGCGCCGTGCGCCAGGGGTTGAGATCCGCCTCGGTGCGGGTGCGGCCGGTCTCGCCGCCCATCGCCCAGCTGATTCCGGCCTCGAAGCGAATCGCCATCGCGTCGGACAGCCCCCCGTCGCGGTAGCGTTGCAGCTGGACGCCCGAACCGCGCGCCATCTCCGGCAGCTCGCCGACCGGGAAGACCACCATCTTGCGGTTGTCGCCGACCACCGCGACATAATCGGAGCGCGTCGGGACGGGACGGAAGATGCGCATCTCGGCGCCGGGGCGCAGGTTCATCACCTGCTTGCCCTTGCGCGTCTCGGCCACGACATCGCCGAGCCTGGCGAGGAAGCCGCGCCCGTCCGAAGACGCGACCAGCACCGGCGTATCGCCCGCCGAGCGGGGCACCGGCAGCAGCGCGACCGGGGCGCCCTCGCCCTCCAGATCGACCATCAGCCGCACCGGCTCGCCGAATCCGCGCCCGCCGGGCAGCTTGTCCGCCGCCAGCGTGAAGACGCGCCCGTTGGCCGCCGCCAGCAGCAGCCGGTCGGTGGTCTGGGCGTGGAAGGCGAACAGCGGGCCGTCGCCCTCCTTGAACTTGAGCGTATCCGCCGCCGCCAGATCGCGATGGCCGGACATCGCCCGGATCCAGCCGCGCCGCGAGAGGATCACGGTGATCGGCTCGCGCTCGATCATCGCCTCCAGCGGGATCTCGCGCGCCGGCCCGGCCTCGGCGACCGTGGTGCGGCGCGCGCCGATCGCGGTTTCCGGGGCGTAGCGCTCGCGCAGCTTGGCGAGATCCTTCTTGAGGCGGGTGCGCTGGCGCTGCGGGCTCTCGATCAGCGCGGCAAGGCCCTTGCGCTCCTCGTCGAGACTGCCCCGCTCCTTCTTGATTTCCATCTCCTCCAGCCGGCGCAGGCTGCGCAGCCGCATGTTGAGGATCGCCTCGACCTGCGTGTCGGTGAGGCCGAACTCGGCCATCATCACCGGTTTGGGCTCGTCCTCGGTGCGGATGATCTCG